>SXGS01043123.1_pt1 | contig 19132 bp, 29 predicted proteins | sample 3174681 | NCBI WGS metagenome assembly SXGS01 (sample SAMN11356861, study PRJNA531348) | freshwater metagenome | isolation source: freshwater sample F1-80 | place: China: Fuxian Lake, Yuxi | collected 2017-12-25 | reverse complement strand
TGGTTGTGCGCCACGATGACAGCGGCCGCCCCGTCTTGCAGGGCGTGCCGAAACAGCGTTTGCGGCGAGATGAGCGTCGTCCCTTGCGTCCCCGTCGTGACGAGTCGCGCCGTGATTACCCTGCCGGCTCGATTGAGCGACAGCATCACGAAGCACTCGACCTCCGGGTCTGGCACGGCAGCGCGAAGGATCGCCTCTGCCTGAGCCGAGGTCGTGCAGTCTGCTCCCGATTCAGAGGGCCAGCTAACTGCCCTGCTGTCTCTGAGAATCAGGACGCCACTGAACCGACCAAGCGAGACAGGACACCGAATCCCCGGCGCCCGCCTCCGCTCATTCTGCTTCATGGACTTCTCCACGCCGGAAACCGCCGGCTCGGAAAGAGCATCGCCCGGGGTTGGGACCGGGCACCGTCTTTAGAGGCCAATTGGCCTCCCCTCAGACTGTTCGGATCGCCGGGCCGTGCCGGGGCGCCTCTCGACGCCCGGGTTAGGCCCGGCTCTCCGAGTCTTTGTTTCGTAGACACCTGAGTTTTCAAGGATCTGCGAACCGCCGCCGGGATACCGGCGGCGATCGGCTGCCCCTCTCACGAGGACAGTCACACCCGACGCCATGAATTGTCGCATATGGGAGAGGAAAAGCAAGTCGAAAACAGCGACGGTAAGAGGCAAAAGTGCGCCGCCCGCACCCTGCCCTTGGCGCTTTTAGGTGGGGCCGTTCATGCGCGGGCGTAGAGTTGCTGTCCGCGACAGGCTTTGGCGGTGTTGGGCATCGTGATCGCAGCCAGTTGCTCCCGCCGGATCGGCGGATGACGGGCGCGCCGCGCATATGCGGCGCGCCCGTTTTCATTCCAGTCGCCGTTTCGGATACCATCCATCAGATGCCGTGTCAGAGCATCCACCTTCCGCGACCCTTCGTCTGGTTTGCGGTTGGCACTCTCGGGGTCGGCCGCCTGCTCAGTGACTACGCCGGCTTCGAGGCTGGCAGCGACGCATCCTTCTGGACCTCAGTTGGCGCCGGCGCGGCGCTCGCACTCATGTCCCTCATCCCACGAAGAGGTCGCCGATGATTGCCATGCTTCCCGTCATCTCCTCGATCCTGATCGTCCTCCTGAGCATCACGCTCGGCTCGATGGTCCTGCGCCGAGCGAGCGAGGCCGTGAGTCTCGCGAGGATCGGGATCTCCCACGACTTCGAGGTGTTCACTCAGGCCGCTCGGGCCGAGTTGAGGCGGGCGATCGGCGAGATCGAGCGCCGGGAGGCAGCGTTCCGCGACGAGCGCGACCGCCTCATTGCTCAGGACACACTCATCCGGGCGGGTCTAGGGCAGATCCGCCACCTTGACCCAGAGAAGGAGACTCGACCGTGACGGTGACGAAGTCAAAGACGAAGGTGAAGGCAAAGGTTCAGCCGCCGGCGCTCGCCCTGCGGGCGGTCAACAACACGGATCTGACGCGAGCCGACCTCGCCTACGTCCTCGGCGTGACGCCGTCCACGGTGTTCCGCTGGATCAGCGGGGATCAGCATCTCGCCAAGGCCACCGGGATCGCCGCTGACACGGTCAGGCAGCTTGCCGCCATGAAGGCCGGCGCGGACCCCGTCAGGCTCAAGAAGGTTCTGCTGAATCACGGGCCGCGGGGCGCGCTGGTGCAACTGCTCTCCGCGCTCGGGAATGGCGCATGACCGTCGGGGAACTGCTGCGAGGGCTGCGGACCACGCCGGGCGAGATGCTGGTCGAGTTCGACTTCTGCGGCCTCATCCCGACCGAGTTCCACCTGCACCGGACGCAGCACATGAGCGGGGTGTGCGTCGCCCTCGGCTACCGCTGCCGTGACAGCGGGTTCGGGCGAGTCCCCACCGTCCATCAACTGACCAACATGCTCGGGGCGATCATCGGCGTGCCGATGTCGGCGTACTGGTGCCCGCCGCCGCGCATGGAGATGCCCGTGTTCGAGAGCGAGGTGTGGATCGACAACTACGGCGCGGCGAACTGGACGATCCTCTCGGGCATCACCATGTCGAGGCAGCTTGACCGAGTGATCTTGCAGACGGCGTTCCAGCGATGATGGCGCCGGAAAGGTATAGGTTGCCGGCGCATTCTGGACGCATCGCAAACGGCCGATTCGACGCATTCTACGAGGGTCGCCGCGAGGGGGGATTTCCGGCATGAGCGACCCAAGCACGAACAGCCAGATCCTCAAGTACCTCGTCAGGGTGGCGACGACTCTCGCGACCCTCTCTCATCAGGTGCAGGCGTTGACTGAACAGGTCGCGTCGATGGACGCGGCCTTGAACGAGCTTCTGGACGAACTCTCAGACGGAGACGACGGTGAAGAAGATCCGATCGCGGAAGGCGGTGAAGAAGGAGCGCCCGGCGTTTCTGATGCGCGCCGAGACGACAGAGGGGGCGGTTGACGTAACCGTCACGGTCGTCCGCGGGAAGCGGGTCTACACCCTTTCGGGCGTGGGTCCGCGGCGCGTCGTGATTCCCGAGGGACTCGTCGGCACGGTGGAGCGGGCGCTGGCCGCCGCTCGGCGCATGTCTGAAGATGCGGCCCTCTCCTCGGCGTTCAGCGTCGTCGGGCAGCCGGAGTTCGCGGAGACGGTGCGCGCCGCAATGGGTGCCGCATCAGGCGGCGTCGATTACCGGGTGTGGAGGCGAAGCCGCCTCAAGTGATCGGCCAGCCAGCGCCGCGGACTCAGTCACCATGACCCGCGGCGCGCTGCTGGTACTGCGGCAGCCCGGCGATGTCAGACCGCAGCCGGCCAATCCCTGCCGAGATGTTTCGCAGGTGTTCGTCGAGGAGGCCAAGTAGCTCGGTTTGCTTGACGGCCTCTCGCGCCGAGAGTTCGGTGGCGGCGGCCTGTCGTTCGAGCTTTTCGAGCGCGACGTTGCCATAGGCCAGCAGCGTCGTTTTCGCGGAGGCGAGGTCGGTCGGCGTGAACCCAAGCATCTTCAGGATGCTGTCTCGGTCGAGCTTCGGCACGCCTAGCACCTTGCCGATGTCCATGCGGATCAGCTTCGGCGCCCGTTGAAGTCGAACTCGAATACGCCGCCGTCAGCGTCCTGAGCGAGAGCCTCCTCCATCAGACCTCCGGCGAAGTCGCCGCCATCAGCCTCGGCCTCCGGCTCGCTCGACGCTGATCGCAGAAAGCCTTCGAGGCGCGCGAGTGTTCGCTGGACGTTGATTGCGACTGCCAGAGCGGCAGCCGCGACAATGGCGGATAGAGTCGCCAGAGTGATCGCGATGTGCGTCATTGTTCGCGCTCCATGCCGGAGATCCTATGGGGGTGGACAGCCCAATTCCAGAGATCGTGACAGCCTCCGCTGCCGCAGGCGTCCTCGTCTGGCGCAGGATCGTCGTCCCGACGATGAAGCTGCTCGCCAGAGTCAACGAGATGGCCGAGTATTACGATCGCCACCGGGGGCGTCCAGACGCCACGACCGAGGCGCTCGCGACCGTCATGGACTCGGTCGCCATGATCGCGCGCCGGCAGCGCGCCTACCTGATGGAGTCTCGGGTTGCGATGGCCGAGTTCGATGCGGCTGGACTGCTCAACTTCGCCAACCGGGCCTGCCTGACTCTGCTCGATCGGAGCGCGGAGGATGCCGCTGGAACGGGGTGGCTCGCGTCCGTCCACTACTCCGATCGCGAGAGCCTGTCTGCCGAGTGGGCGGCGGCCATCGCCGGGAAGCGGTCCCTCGACTTCTCGTTCGCGCTAGCGGCCGACGCCGGCAAGGTCGATTGCCGGATGGCCCCCATGCTCGGCGCCCGCGGCGAGGCGCCGATCGGATGGTTCGGGTTCTTCAACCGGGCTTAGGCGGCGACTTCTTCTTCTCGGCCTTCCGCCTCGACCGCTTCACCTTGCGATGCACCTTGAGGCCGGTGTAGGCCACGAAGAGGGCGCTGGCGACGTACTCGGTGATGCCCCAACCTGCCTCAATGACAGCCCCGACACCCGGGCCGCCAACGGCCGTCCCTACCGCCGCGGCGGCGTCTACGACAGGTCGAGCCGCCGCCAAGTCCGCCGACTTGCATCGCACAACGGAGACGGCGATCGTCAGCAGAAGCGCGGCGTCGAGGACTGCCGGCACGAGCCTGATGCGTCGGGGTTGAGTCATCGCGATGCCGACGGCACCAGCCAGATCATCCCGGTGCATGTGGCAGACTGCGCCGTCGCGTCGTTCAGGAGACGCGCCCTGACCTTGGCCCCGAGGGCCTGACCGCGCGCGTAGGCCGTCAGGCTGCCGCCGAACGTGCGGCGGCAGATTTCGCGCCAGAGGCCCGTGCCGTCAATGTCAACCTCAACGACGAGCCGGCAGCTTGGCCGGTTGCCGCTGGCGTAGGCGACGAAGTCGTAGGAGATCGGGACCAGTTCGCCGCGATGATCCGTCTCGATCAGCGAGATGGTGCCGATGGTCGCGGTCGCGTTGGCGCCAGCGAGGGCCGCGACAAGCAATGCCGACGAGTACGGTCTGACGGGCATTGGCTATCTCCTCGCGGTCACGCTGGCGGCCACCTGAAGATGGTGTCCGGGTACTCCCACCCGCCCGCAGTCGTCGCGGTCGGAACCAGCGGTGGCGGCTTTGGTGGGCCGCCCCACGCCTCCGGCTCAAGGATCGAGTTCTCAATCCCGAAGAGCCAGCAGGCGTCAACGGCGAAGCATGGCGAGACGAACATGGGTCACTCGAACGCCCACGCCAGCAGCGTTGGCATCGCCAGCTCTGGACCGAACGGAGCCAGCTCCGGCACCCCGAGGAGGTCGGGTGGCGAGACGTTCCAGCAGTCGGTGAGGAAGTTCACGACGAGGCCATATCTTCCAGTTCGCCGCGCCGCTCGGCGGGGAACCAGTACCCGGTGATTCTGGCCGACGCAGTCACGGCATTGGTCGAGTGCGTGTTGGCCGCCTGCACGACGATCTCGGTGCCGCGCTGCCCCAAGGTCGAGCCTCGGTGATCGTTCGCCGGGAGGTCGGCGTTGACGGCCATCAGGCCAAGGAAGTCAACCGACAGGCGGCCAGCGAATACGCCCGGGACCGTCAGCACCAGACCGTTGACCTTGACGCGCCAGTAGACGGTGGCGTAGGGGTCATTCGACCCGCCGGCAGAGTTCGCGGCCATCATGCCGAGTCCGCGCATCCGCCCCTTCGATGCCGGCGGCAGCCTGTACGAGATCACCTCGGTCCACGACGCCTCGGCCGCGAGGTCGGTGACGCCTGCCGCCAGCGCCACGGCCGGCTTCCCGGTGATTCCGGTGAAGGTGTCGAACGGCTCGCCGCTTCCGGGAGGCGCACAATGCGACGGCGGGCGAACAGGGATGCCTTGGCTGGACATCAACTCGCGCATGACAGCGCGGGCGATGGCGGCGGCATCTCCGTCCGTGAGCCGGCGAGAGCCAGAGTCGGCATCCTCGCGCTGCTGCTCGCGATGCGCCGCAGACTCCCCTACGGACTCGGTCCTCGCGTGGCCGAGCCGAGACGGCGAGCCGATGGCTCGCTGCTTGACCCGTCCAGCCAGTTGCCCGTAGAGATCGTCTTTCACAGGGTCAGCTTGCTCTTGCTCACATCGAAAATCTTGTAGCCACCGACGACGATGTCGATCGTGTCGGAAGCGGTCGGCGTGCCGATGTAGGTGCCGTCGAACCGGAGGTTCGAGTTCGGGACGCAGATCCTCGGCTTCAGCGCGCCGCGCAGGCCGGAGCCGTCGATGTTGTCGCCGGTGAAGAGGGCCGCTGCGTGGACGCCAGCCGCGATCGAGGTGTCGGTCAGGCGGCGGTCGAGGCCGGTGTCGGTGATGTGGCAGCGGAACTGAAGCAGCGGCCGCGCGGTCAACACCGAGTCGGCGCGGCGGACGCCTGCGGAGGTCAACTGGATCGCGTAGGTGGCCTGCGGCACCCACACGAAGAAGCTGTCGTTCGAGATATTGAGGGTGACGCTGAACTTCTCGCTCGCGCTGCCCGCGAGCGTCACGGTGCCCGAGTAGAAGAACAGATCCTTGTCTCGGGTCAGCTCCTCGCCGATGAGCTTGTCGATCAGCGGTTCGAGGCTGGCGACATGCTGCCGCGCGGCATCGACCATGCCGGCGGAAATCAGCTTGCGGAGGGTGCCGAGCGACTGATTCGGGTTCATGGATCACTTTTTCTTGCGACCGAAAACTCGGTCCCAATCCTCTTGGTTGATGCCAGAGAACCCGTGCGACCGCTTGCCGCCCAAGTCCGTCGCAAGCCGCCGCGTTGGGACCGCCGCGATCCCTCCGCCGTGATCGACCTGCACGCAGGTCATCTCATCGCCGGTCCTCTCGTTGACGTAAGGCTCGCCAACGACCTTGCCCGTGTACCCCTCGACATCGACGAGCGGATTGCTGGCGCTTACGTCGTGTCGAGGGTCGAGGACGGCCGCGCTCGCTTTCGCGATGCGAACGCGGGTTCGTTGGGCGAGCGGCATGTCACTGAGTCTCGCGGTGCAACTCGGACCAGAGGATGATGTACGCCTTGGCCGTGCCGGTCGCCGCCGGCGCGACCGAGATCGCCTTCGGGAACATCAGCGACGCGCCGAAGGTCTGGTCGGGGTTGATCCGCATGATCTTGCGCGTGGTCAGGAACGGCTTGCCCACGAGGTACGCCATCGAGACATCGACGCCGTTCGCCAAGATGCCGGCGGTGCCGTTGAACTTCGGGCCACCGTTGCAGAGTCCCTGCACCCGGTAGTTCGCGGGGGCGTAGATGGTCGGCGCCCGGATGTAGTCCTTCTCGCCGATGAAGAAGCGCACGGCGGTCGCGTACCCGATCGCGTTCAGGAACTCCAACGCGGAGTTCTTGCCGCTCGACACGCCGTCGTCGGAGTTGCCGTCGCTGTCGGGCGTGGTGTCGATGAAGTGGACGCCGATGCCGTAGACGTAGGCCAGCTTCGGCGACGCCAGCGCGCGGCTGCGGTCCATGTTCGTGTCGAGGAACGACTTGCTGTTCGTCCCAACCGGGTCGCGGAAGTAGTCGATGTCGGCCGACTGCGTCGCCGAGACGGTGTTGGCGTCGTAGATCGGCCACCACACCGGCTCAAGCAGGGCGCGGGCGTTGGGGTTCACGGGCGAGGCGCCGCGGCGCGAGCGACGGAGCGAGTAGGACGGATTCATCATGGCTGTTCCTTTGGGCGGGGTTCGAGCGCGCCCGAGAAAGTGTTCTTCGACGCTGCTGTCAGATGACCTCGCGGCCGAGGACGCCCGGGATGACGCACACCACGCGGCGCGTCGCGCTGATCGACGAGATCGCGGTCGGGATGTTCAACGTCGCCTCGAAGTTCAGCATCGGCGGGATTGCCACCGGCGAACCGCGCAGGTTGAAGGTCGGACCCGCCCAGTAGAGCGCGACGCGGGCCATGTGCAGGACGGTGGCGTCAGCGCGCTGACCGATGATGAAGCCTTCGCCGTCGATGCCGCGGTTGATCGGGAACAGGAACGACGGGCCGAGCGCGTACTTCTTGCTGCCGACCGAAAACTCCAAGAAGGTGTTGTGGAGGATTCGGTGCATGTCGTGGTGGACGGCCGCGGTCGAGTACCCGGCGCCGCCCGGCTTGGTCGGCGTCGCCTGAGCGTCGTCGAGATCCTCGACCATCAGCTCGATGCCCATCGCGAGGAACGTCTTGGGGTTCGCCAACTGCCCCGCCGTCTGGATGTTCGTGTCCGTGGTGCGGTGCGTCCGCGAATCGACCGTCTGACCGACCAAGTTGGAGAAGAACCCCACCTGCCCGGTCGTGGCCGCGGCGACCTGTCGGGCGCCGTAGAGCGGATACCAAATCTTCTCCAGCGCCGGGCGCGCACCCGCGTTCATCGGCGACGGGATTCGACTGACCTGTCCCATGATTCTCTCTTTCTGCTGTTGCGGCGGGGTTCGTGCGCGCCGCGAGGTTTACCGCCCGTGTCAGGGCGACGAAGATGTCAGGTCGCGAACTCCGCGTCCACCATCTCGGCGGCGTCGCCGTCGCCAACGGTGAGCCAATCGCCCATCGCGTTGTTGTCGAGGATGTCGTCGCCGTCGGTGTCGATGTAGCCCTCGATCCCTTCGGAGCCGTCGTAGCCGTCGCCATCGCCGACGCCGGCGTTCACCCAGTCGCCGACCTCGGTGTCGGAGTCGGGGCCGGAGAGGACATCGCGGAGCAGACCGGGCGGCAGGTTGCTCGCATCGACGCGGGCCTTGACGCCCCTCGAAATGGCGAAGAACAGGCCGCCGCTCGACACGAGGCTGGATCGGCCGCCGAGGCCCGGGACGAACGACGCGACCGCGCCACAGGCGAGGCCGGCGGCGCCGTTGACCGCGTCGTGAATCCACTCACGCCACGGGTGCGCGCCGGTCGAGTCGGCGGGGCCGAAGCTCCACTCCTCGTTCTGGATGAACTTCTTGTAGACGGCCTTCGCGCCGTAGAAGCCGGCGGCGAACGCCAGCAGATCGACGAGCAGCCCGCGGCCGAATCCGGCCTTGAGGCGGCTGATCGACGAGCCGCCGTACCGACGCGCGCCGCTGCGGACGCTCGCGCCGTACTTCCGCGCCCGCCGCGCCCACCGCGAGGCGCGATTGCCGCGACGGCTCTTCCGGCGCCGCTTTGGGGCGGCGGCGACCGTGGCCGTGGGGTTCTTCCGGCGGCGCGTCCAGCGTCGCGCATTCCGGCGGCGCGCGGAGGTCTTGCGGCGGCGGGACGGGTTCTTCCGGCGGCGCCGGCGCGGGTTCAGGGCGGCTTCGAGCATGGTGGATCTCTCCGTTGCGCGGCATCTCGTCGCGCGACTTCCTAATGAACGATACCTCGGCCTTCAACACGCATTCGCGAGCCGGGCCGCCTACCGTAAAACAGGGACTTTCCGTCGCGCGTCGTCAGCAGGACGACGCCCTTGTCGAAGTGATGAAGGAACGGCGGGCCAGCGCCCTTCTCTGACCACTTGCCCGGCATGTAGGAGACATCGACGGCGTCGCCGAGAACCACGAACGGGCCTTGCCCGACCATCCCGGGCGGAACCTCGACGCCGATCGCCTCGCTCGACGCGCGGCCGTGGAACTCCTTGAAGAACCCCTCGGCGTCCTTACGCGCGCCAGTGCTCCTCGACGGGTTGAAGCGGAAGAGTGCCTCTGGATTCGATGTGCCGCGGTACGGCGACTTCTTCAGCCCGGGCCACTGACGCAGCATCCAAGTGAGGCCGAGCTTGGCGAGCTTGATCTCTGTCTCTGCGGCGGCGGGTAGGTTGAACGGGCCTTTGCGTGCGTCACCCCCGTAGTGGATCTTCATCAGCAGGTCGAGAGGTGGGATGGCGAGTGCTTCGGTGAGCGACTTGACGCCAGCCGCCACCAACTCCTTCAACGCGCCAGCCGCAACTTCCCGAGCAGCCGCGATTTCATCCGCGCTCGGGCGCTCAAACGCCCCGCGAGCAGGCGGCGCGTCCAGCCGCGTTGCAATGATGTTCGTGATGGGGACGATGACGACGCCCGCAGACAGGCTGTCAGACCACGGGTCCACTGGCTGAATCAGCCACGCGGCGCCGCCAAGGACCGTCTTGAGAAGGACGCCCTCGGCCACTCGACGGCTCTGCGAGACGTAGACGATCCTCGACCTCTGACTCAGCGCCGCCGGGTTCTTGCGGCGAGATGGGTTCGCGCGGAACCTGATGGCGATCTTTTTCCGGTCAGCCTCCCAAGCCTTGTCGCCAGACTGATCGCGCTTCCTCATGTATTCGTGCGCTTTGGCGATTTCGTCCTTGAGGTCTGGTGGAAGCCGTGAGTTGTTCAAGGCGATGTTGCGGACCTTCTCGAACTCCCGTGACGAGAGCCACCGAGTTGCCTCGACGACGATGTCCCTCACGAATGACGCTCTGCCGGCTGCCTTGAGATCAGGCGCCTCCGCAGCCCGAATCATGTCGAGTGACCAATCAATCACATACGAGACGAAGTCCTCAACGCTGTACCCGGCGTTGTCCGCGGCCTCGGTCGGGCTTAGATCGAGTTCGTCAAGTTGATCCTGCAACGTCCTCGCACCAGCCCTCGGCTCCTCGTCAAGCCCGAGAACCTTGTTCGACCGCTTCACTGAACGATCGTTTCCAGCCTTGCGAGGTGATGCCTGATCGCGCGACCGAGCCGCAGCCTTCGCAGCCGCGTCACCATCATCGTCTACCGGAGTGAACAGGGACGACGGCGCGGCGGGCTGAAACACGCTCCCGGGCTGAATCGGCGGGCGGCTGGACGTTCCACCACCCGGGGTTGTGAACGTCGTCGTCGCGTCGGAGCGCGCGCTGCGGGCGCGCATCTCTTGCTCGGCGAGAGCGCCTCTGATCTTCCTGACGGAAGCGTCGGCCGCCACTCGCGCCGTGAAGTCAGGCTCCTCTGCCCTGATGATCCACTGGTACGGGATGACGGCGATCGAGTCGCCGATGGCGTGCGCGAGGTTCAGGTCGAACAACTCGACCCTTGCGTGAGGAGACTCCCTGTCCTCGTCAACCTGAACCTCGACGAAGTCGAGGATCTGCCCCATTGCGACCGTTGGGTTGCCCTTGACGCTCCAAGTCGTAGGTCTCCTCTTCAACGACGGGTCGATCTCCACATGGGTCACGCCGAGCCAGAACGTGACGATTGTTCCGCCTCGAACCGTCACGCCGGCCACGCTGCGTTGCTGTTGCAGGTCGGTCGGCAGCCCTCGCGCGATGTCGAGCCGCACCGGGTTTTTGCGGCGCGTCGCCATTAGAGGATGAACCCATATGCGGTGACATACATGCTCGCAAGCGCACTCATGTCGTCATTGGTGATCATCTCGATGGCCGGGTCAACCCCGCCACCTGACGGCAGCCCTCGCCGAAGCACGATCGGCACGCCAAGGCGGCCAAGGATGTCGTACTTCCATGTTTGCCAATCGTCGCCGGCGCCGGTGCCGGCGATGGCTGACTGAATGTCAGAGCGGCGCCATCCGGCGTCGATGAGGAGGCCGCTGTTGAGGACCGTCACGCCGGCGTGAAAGTCGAATTGGGAGTTGCCAACGCCGCGGCCGCCCATCGTCATGTGAAGCTGGACGCCGGTGGCGAGCGCCGCAGCGCCTCCGAATACCGTGGTCGAGAACGTGCCGGTGTCGGCGATGGTCATCCTGAGCAGACAGATCGCGATCGTCTGATTCGACGCCGGGCGGATGTAGTAGGTGTTCGCGGCGCCCGCCATGTTGATGGTGCCACCGCCGGCGCCGTCAGACGACAGGAGTTGAGCGATCGGATGACCGCTGAACGGTATGCCCGACTGACTCTCGGATCGCATCAGAGGATGAACCCGTATGCGGTGACATACATGCTCGCGAGCGCGGCCATGTTGTCACCCGTGATGAACTCGATCGCAGGGTCGTTGTCAGTTCCGTCAGGAGCGGTGCGACGAATGATGATCGGGCACCCGAGTCGGCCGAGGATGTCCCACTCGTGGGTTTGCCAATCATCGCCGGCGCCGGTGCTTGCAACGGCCGCCTGCGGGTCAATCCGCTCCCAACCGGCGTCGATGAGGAGGCCGTTGTTGAGGACCGTCAGCCCGGCGTGGAAGTTGAAAACCGAGTTGCCCATGCCGCGGCCGCCCATCGTGTGATGGAGGAACACGCCGACTGCGAGTCCTGCCGTGGCTCCAAAGTTCGTCGTGTCGAAAGTGCCGGTGTCGGCGATGGTCAGCCTGAGCGAGCAGATCGCGTAGACCTGATTCGTCTCCGGGCGGATGTAGTAGGTGGACGGCGCCGCCGCGTTCATGTTGACGGTGCCGGTGCCGTCTCCGGCAGTCGAGAGCCGCTGCGCCAGCGGATGCCCGCTGAGAGGCATCCCGTTGTCCATCATGAACACGGGTCACAGCCTCCATTGCGAGTATCGGCGATGGCCGCTCGCGCGCGCGGGTTCGCCCTTGACGCGGTGCAGCGCCTTGCCGACCGGGTCGTTGCCAAGCACAAGCATCTGATACGCGACATAGCTGCCGGCAACGATGGAGACGGTCGTGAGGCCGCTCGAAACCCCCGCGAGGGTGTCGTTACTGACCTCCTTCGCGGACTCGAAGAGCTTCTTGCCTACCCACGCCCCTCCACCGAGCAGCGCGAGCGCCCAGAAGATCGGGAAGAAGGCGGGGTTGTCCCTGCGGCTTCCCCTATTCATGCGAGCTTCTTCCGTCTCGATCGGCTTCGACTGCGCGACACACGACGGGTCTTGCCGATGAACCCCCTCAGTGCCCGCGAGTCCACCACGTTCACAACCGTCCAGACGCCGAGGACCGTTGAGAAGCAGATGGCAATGCCGCTGACGACCTGAGCCAAGGCGCCGCCAACCTTGTCCCCAACGGGGGTGACGAGCGATGCCCCAACCTGCGCGAGCATGTATGCGATGCCGACGAGTACGCCCCACTTGGAAAGCGACAAGCTGTCGTTCCAAACGTACCGCGTCCACTTCGACTTCAGATTCTCGTACAGGCTCGAAAGCCCGCCTGAGAGGCCGTCGTCGCTGCGGCCGATTCGGCGGTCGAGGTACGCGATCTCGCGGCCAACGAACGCCTCGACACCTTCGATGTCGTCCTCGGTGATCTTGCCGCTCCGAATGAGGCTGGCGACCTCCGCAGACGCCTGCTGATGGCGAGCGATGTCATCTTCCCGCATCTCGCTCGAAATGAAGCTCGACTCAGCGTCCCACACGCCCTCATGCGGGTTGCTGAACACCTCTCGGCCGGCGTCGGAGTCAACGACCGTCAGGTCGGTGTAGTCCATCCGGTCAACGCCCGGGAACTGCATGTAGGTCTGGCCGTCCAGCACGGACCCGGCCCGCCAGTGGATACGCGGCGCGTGCGCCGCGTAGTCCTGCCACTTGGTTGTGCCTTCCGGCTCTTCGTAGAGGTCGATTGGCTCGGACTCGTAGATCGACTCGGGCGAGTTCGCGGGGCCGCCGCGGCCACCACCACCCGCGGGCGAGGAGGCGGCCGGCTGGATGTCAACGAAGTCCTGATCGTCGCTCGGCGACATCGCCGGCTCTGGCGTTGAACGCGGCGATGTCGCCGGAAAAACGGGCGCGGTGGCGACGACGGCGCCATTGCGCCGCCCCTTGCGGCGCCCCTTGCGGCGCCTCTTCTTCAGCCGGCGCGCCAGCTTGTGCGCCGGCGACAGCTTGACGATGCGGCCAACCGCCTTGTTGCGGATCTTCTTGAACCGCTTGCGCAGGCTGCTGCCCCACCCCTCAAGCGGCTCGGTGATGATGAGCGATCCCATTCGACCCCCTCAACCGATCAGCCGCTTCTTCACGCGCCACGCTGCCCACAGGACGATGGACATCCCGAGCAGGTAGCCCGACGACACGCCGCCCGACTTCCCGCTCTTCGGAAGCGGGTTTCCGTCCTCGTCGATGGTCGCGAGGCGCGCGTAGACCTGATCGCGCGTGTAGTACCGATCCGATCGCCCCGCCATTGCGCGCTGCTTGAGCAGGACGAGGCCGCGCTTCCTTGCCTCGCCATACGACCACAGGACGGGATTCTGCGGCTCCGACTGAATGAGTTCCTTCGCCTCGCGATCCTCGTGGGCAGTCCACCCGCCTTCGGGGCCACCCCACGGGACGACTCCGACCCAGAACGACATGAACGGGTCCATCACGTTCCGGCCGTCCCACGACGAGTTCGGGAAACTCGGGTGCGGCACCACCTGATAGACATCGACGAGGCGCCACGCGCGGCCGAACGCATCGACGAACACCCGCGGGTCGCCCGAGTAGTGGGCATTCTCGCCGTGGTAGCTCGGGTAGATCCTGATGTGCAGAAGCTCGTCGGACACCGGACGCGAGAAGTTCGACTCCTCATTCGGCAGCGCCGGGTATTCGCCGTATGCGTCGCTCAGGTTGCCGTCGTCGTCGCAGATCCGCGATGAGCAGACTTGCGCGTTGTACCCCTTCATTTGCGGGCCTTCCCGTTCTTCATCGCGATCATCAGGACTGCGCCGCCGCCGAGCGCCAAGGCGCCCCACACCCATCCGGGCGTGGCTGGAGCGACGGTCTGCGATGTCGCATATGTGTGGCTCGGATTGCGTGCCCGGAGCTTCGCCAGCTTCGCCTCGATTTTCTGCTGCTTGATCTTCGAGTAGACATCAAGCCCCTCGGTGACGAACGGGCGGATCTCATTGATGCCCGTCTTGAACTGCCCCCAAGCCGTTGACCGCGGGTCGTTCGGGAGGTCGCCGCGGTTGATCGAGGCCGCCTTCGAGGTGAGGACGGCCTGTTCCGCGTCCGAGAGCGGGTCGCTGAAGAGTCGCTGAAGCGGGGTCCGGGTGTCGCGGCTCGGTCGCCGAACGGGAGTGAGCCACGGCGCGCGGATCAGACCGCCGCGCGGCCCCTTGATGAAGCCGTTGACCGGGCGCGCCCGGCTCTTGCGAATCCACGCCGCGAGCCGCGGGTGATTCCGCATCCACGCCCGACGGCGCCGCTGCCAGCCCCGCTTCCGCCGCCACCCCATGACCGGGCGCTGCCGAGCGGCGGCGCGCGTGGGTCGGACCATCGGGTTGCGGATGCGCGCCGCGTGCCGCCACCGGCCCCGGTTAACGGCTACCGGCGGCCACGGCCCCGAGATCCCTTCCTGCGCGGCGAACTCGTCCACAGAAATCTCCACGCTGCATATCCGATCAGCAGCCCCGCCGCTGACACCGCGAGGATAGCTGCGGTGGAAAAACCTGCTGGCGGCTTGGTCGTGGTCGGCGGCGGCGCGGCGTCTGGCCCGAGGGCTTGCCCCTGCTGAGTCATTGCTGACAGGATGCCCTTCGCGGCGCGGCCGCCGGCCTTGGCGATCCGCTTGGCCCCTCTGCCGACTCGCTTGCCGACGTTTCGCAACGATCGGCCGAAGCCTTCGATTGAGTCGTCGGGAATGTCGAGCATTTCGTCACCGCCCCTTTCTGCGGCGACCGAAGGCGAGCAAGGCGACCGACGCCAGCACCACGACGCCGCCACCGATCCAGAGCGTCATCTGCTGCTTCTGCTTCTTCTCATCCGCCGCCTGCTGCGCCTTGACGGCTTGCGCCTGCGCCTTCGCGGCCCGCTTCGCCTCCTTCTTTGCCGAGCGGTCGCCGAGGATTCCTTGAATGATCCCGCCAGCCGCGGCGGCCATCTGCACGAACCCGATGTCGTCTCCGACCGGGTAGGTCCGCGCAACTCGGTGGCTAACCTCGGACCCGATCGGCCGATGCTTCAGTGTCGGATCGACCGGCACCCACTCTCCGCGAATCAGAACGTCGAGGTAGACATGCCGGTATCGGCCTGCCTGCTGGCCGATGATCTTCACGCGCGTCTCATGGCCTACTGATTCGAGCGCGGCGCCGAGAAGGATCGTGTGATCGTCGCAGTCGCCGGCCTCGTACTTCTGAGCAAGCGACGCGGCAGAGTGGATCGTCTCGATCCCGAAGATGTCGCGGGTGAACCGCAGGCGCCGCATCACCGCAGTCGTGATAGCGCGGACTTCGCCTCGGTAGTCGCGCTCGCGAACGCCGGCGTTGACGATCGCGTTGACGGCGAACTCACGAACCGCGGGGTGCTTACGCCCCTTGCGGATTTCAGCGACGATCCACTGGACGGATCGCTCAGTCCCCGCAAAACCGCCGCGGAGCTTCTCGACATGGTCGAGGTGATAGACGCCGCTCACCCTCGTCTCCGCTGCGACCGCTTCTTCTTCCATCGCATCGCATAGAACATCCCGCCAGCGGCGGCGGCGGCGATGGCGACGTAGATCGCGATCTTCTTGAAGTCGTACTTCGGAGTCGAGGCGGCGGCGCTCGACTGCCGCTTGACGAGCGGCGGCTGAGTCGGCTCAAGGGCGGCGTTCAGCAACTCGTCTTGCGAGTAGAGCCAAGGGTCGCCTGTCGGGCGAGGTGCCGCGGGGATCGGCGCAGAAGATGCCGGAGGAGGCGAGCTTCCGCTGTCGGAGACGCTGTCGTCACCGTCACCGCCGTCGAGCGGCTTGAACTCGTCGTCGTCGTCGTCGATCAATGTAGGCGCTCCTCATTCGAGGTTAGCGCCTTCAGCCATCTTGTGTCGGTGATGCCGGCGAACATGGTCGATCAGCGTGGTTCTCGGGATCTTCAAGGCGCGAGCCGCGTCTGCGATCGTCTCCGCGCTCTTCACCGCGTCGAGAATCCTGTCGATTTCGATAACTCTCCGAGGGCGACCGAGCAGACCACCGCGCGCTCGAACTGCGCTGATTCCAGCAAGGACTCGCTCGCGCGTTCGAGCGCGCTCGAACTCAGCCATCGCGCCCATCACCTGAAGCACAAGGCGGCCTGCCGGCGACCGCGTGTCCACCGGATCGCGGAGGCAGACCAGATGCGCGCGATGCGTGATCTGATCCACGAGTTGCAGTAGATCGACGAGAGAGCGGCCGAGTCGGTCGAAGGCGAAGCAGTAGACGGTCGTGGGGCTGATCGGGCTGATCGCGTCGGGCAACTCGCGCATCATCCGTTCGAGAGCCGGTCGCCCTCGCGCGACCCCGCTCGCCTGCTCGCGGTAGATCGTCCACGACTCGTATCCATCAGCGCGGGCGCGCAGCACGAGGGCGTCCACCTGACCATCAGCTTTCTGGTCAGAGGTCGAAACGCGGGCGTACAGGACGGCGCTACCCCTCACCGCCGGAACCCCACGCGCACGCCGAGGTCGGCGCAGATGGCGTCGTGGATCGCGCGCGGTGTTGCTGACTCGGCCGCCATCGCAGCGCGCAGCCGGGCGAGCCGCCGCGGCTCAGGCGCCGCGCCGCGCCCTTGGACCGGCGATGAACACCCGTCCGACGCCTGCTTTCCGAAGTTCGGACCTCGCGTCACGGATGGCATCGCCGACTCCCCTTCTCGCCGCCGCCGCCGTTGCCACCGCCGCCGTCTCGGCATCGACCAGCCTGCGGAGCCTTGCGTCGTCCCCGCCGCACTCGGCGCGCAACTCGGCGAGACGGGCCTTGGCCGCCTCGTAGAGCGACGCCCACGTTGAACCGCGCTGGACTGTAGCGGATGGCGTCGGAATCGCGCCCGGCCCATTCCCGTCGCTTGCCACGGGCTTGAGGATCTTGCTCAGAGCCGCGGGCGGGCCGTCAGGCTCGCCCGACCGCGGCGGCGCTGGTGGGGCAGCAGTCGTAGGTGGAGAAACCGCCCGAGTGTGCGGTTCTCCTCCGACGAAGGAGGAGGAGAACTTCTTGTCCCCTGCACCCCTAGTAGAGACAGGGTGTCTCATGGTGAGACGGGTGCGGGATTTCTCGCGCACACCTTGCCGGCGCTGTTTCGGCACGAACACGCCGCCGTTGATGGAGGCCGACTCGGTCGAGAGGGGGGCACAGCCCGGGCGCGCCCTGATGATGTACCGGCTCGTCCCGCCGAGACTCCCCTTGACGGAGAGGAACCCTTCCTCGACGAAGCGGCGGATGCAGCGGTACACCGTCGCGCGGGCGACGCCAGACAACGAAACGAGGCGCGCCACGGAGTAGCGCGCCTCGGAGTTACCCTGATGCAGTTGAAGCATCGCTGTCCAACTGGCGAGGCCCGACGGCCACCGTTGTTCGGCGAACCACTTCTGTTCCGCGAGGAATACCAGTTGGAAAGACCCCGGCCGCCGCTGTAGAACGGCAAGTGCAGCACCCATCCGCTCGTCTCCAAACGAGCCGCAGTCCGCATAGAGAGGGCTTCCAAGCCACCGCAGGCTTGGAGGCCCGCTCTGTTTCCAGAGCGGGCCGTTACGATCGCGAGACTGAGGCTCCTCTACCCTACACGGAGATCGTCGGTGAGTGAAGCGGCAGCCAGCGACCACGAAATTGAGGTCGATCCCGACGCCATCGAGGAGGCTGATGATGTCGCCTTCGCCCCGGTGGGACAGCCAACGTGGCGGATCACCGAGTCTGAGTCAGCCGAAGGGAAACTCCGCTACCGATTGCGGGTCGCGCGCAAGACGGGGCGCATCCCGGCATGGCAGATCCTCCACGCCTTCAGCGAGGAGGACATCCCCGAAGGGGAGTCGCCAGAGTCCTACTCCCGTGGCTTCGCCTCCTCTCCCGGCCACTACCGCGTGGAGGTCATCAACGCGCGCAGCAAGAAGATCGTGCAGGACGAGTCCGGCGTGGACCGAATCCACTCGTTCTGGATCACGGAAGTCGGCCCCGAGAAGGTGGACCCGGCGATCACCGAAGTTGCCCGCATCGACGCGGAGATCGCGAGGATCGAGGCCGAGGCGAAGCGCGTCGAGGCTCAGTCGCGGCTCGACCGGATGAAGCGCGAGGCAGAGCCTCCCAAGCCTCGCGCCCCATCGCTCGAAGAGCGGATGGACCGGCTCGACGAGATCGAGCGGAAGATCGAGCGACTGACGAACGGGGTCCGTCCCACAGGCTCGACGATCCTCGATGCGCTGAAGAACGTGCCCGATTGGCTCGCGCCCGTCCTCACCGCCGTCGTGCAGCGGTTCATCACGCCACCGGATGCGTCGAAAATCCAGCAAGCCATGATGGATTCGATGGTCGGCTCGATGGCGAAGATGGGCGAAATCCAGATGAACGCGATGCAGCGCGGCTGGTCTGGACTGACCGCCGCGATCATCGACAACTGGCGCTCGGAGCGCGAGCCGCCAGAGGAATCAGACGACATCGACAAGTGGGTCGGCCGCGCCGAACGCTTTATGAAGATCAAGGATCAGTTCGGCGATTGGATGCGTGGCGCAGCCTCGCCCACCGAACCGGCGGCGGATCAGGCGAAGATCGCCGAGCCGCACGAGCGGAGCTACGAGGACGAGTTCTTCCGCGCGCTCTGCGTCCTGATCGCCGACACACGACCCGCCTCAGTTGCGGCAGCGGCCGTGATGAAGGCCGTCAAGGAGTCCGAACACGCGCGCCGCGTCATCGGCGCGCTGCGCCTCCTTCAGTCCGCGGTGCAGAAGATGTCGATCGAGGACGCGAAGTCGGCCGAGAAGCTCATCGAGCCGTTGACCGGCGCAGACACCCGCGCGCTCCTCCGCGGCGCGCTCTCGGCGGCGGAAGGCCGCACGCGGTTTGCCGCGATCATGTCGTCCATCGACGACACGCTGAAGGCCGCCAGCAAGCGGCCCGCGCCGCCTGCCGCAGTACCGCCGCCTGCCGCCGTACCGCCGCCTGCCGCCGCCGGCGGCGATGACGACGAGGAGGAGG
>SXGS01101725.1_pt1 | contig 19135 bp, 22 predicted proteins | sample 3174681 | NCBI WGS metagenome assembly SXGS01 (sample SAMN11356861, study PRJNA531348) | freshwater metagenome | isolation source: freshwater sample F1-80 | place: China: Fuxian Lake, Yuxi | collected 2017-12-25 | reverse complement strand
GAGACCGAGCGCGGCATAGCGTTGCTGATAATACGGCACGGTTTGTAACGCATGCGTGAGCAGTGCCAGCTGTTGCGGGCGCTGCACTTGGGCCAGCTCCTCGGGAGACCACCACTGACTCTGTTCGAACTGGTAGAGCGTCGCTGCCAACTGAGCCGCTTGGCCACTGAGCAATGCTGGCCACGTGATTCCCGTCAGCGCTGAACGCATCTGCGGCAGCATGTGCAACTCCTCGGTGTGAATTGGGGAATGACCCGGAGCGACGATACTCCATTGCCAGCGAAAAGCAAAGGCTGACGATGCGACTGTGAGTCAAGAGCATCGTTCCAGTTTTTCTGCTGATTTCCTTCTTTGGTGCCGGCAACCCTCTTCGCGCAACCTGGGTTTTTTTGCTAAAGGCAGGGAGGAGGAAGAACGACACGCTATGACTCGTATCCATATTGAATCAGACCAGCGAGAAGCCGTCATTGCACTGATAGAAAACTCGCTTGCCGTGCAACAAAAAACGTTGTACGCCGGCCTGAAACGCACCAAGGCCCGCCTCAAAGATTTTGAGAAAGAGTTTGGACAATCCAGCGCGAAATTTTATCGTGCCTATCAGTCCGGAGCGATGGGTGACGACGAAAAAATCATGGAATGGGCCGGAGAGTGGGAAACGTACCGGGAACTCACTCAAGCTTTAGCGCTACTGAAGGAAGCTGAAGTTTGCTGATCGAAGAATACTTTGTTCATCTGGAGGAGGCGCTTGCCTCATGCCCTCAGATAGTGCAGACGACTCTTCACAAGGAAAAGCGAGCTCCCCACATTGGCCTTGTGAAAGGCACGATTCTCTTTTCCCAGGGTCTCCAACTTTTCATCATGGAATTTGTCCGGACTGAACCACGCCTCACAAAAACCAAGTACCGTTACCACTGCCAGGATGCCAAAGGTCGCTTGCTCTTTCGCTACGATGATGCACCACACCATCGTAGTAGGACGTTCCCCCACCATAAACACGTGCAGACGGACAACGGGGAGATCATTATGCCCAGTTCGCCCCCCACGCTTGTGGCGCTTTTGCATGAAGTCCTCAACCTCAACCCTTGACAAAAATTGGCCCGCCCATTAGTCAAGGGGGAGTTTTTTCCTGCGAGGGGAATATGCCAACAAAATATGTGGACGTAGACGGCTACGCGGTGAATTATTTTCACACGGGCCGTACGACGCTGCCGAATGTGACGCCGGATACCAGCAAAGGTAAGGTTTTGCTCTATCTGCACGGCGCAGGCAGCAATGGCCATTTCGGCCACAAGATGCTCGACTTGCTCTCTGCACAACACAGTCCGTTTTCGCTCGACTATCCCGGTCATGGGCGTTCGAGCGGTACCGAAAGCCTCAAAAGCGTGACGGCGTATAGTGAACTCGTGTATGGGTTCTGGAAAAAATTGGGGCTGCGGCCTGCGTATCTCGTCGGTCATTCCATGGGGGGGGCAGTCTCCATGGATCTGGCGCTACGCCATCCCGACATGGTCGAGGGGCTGATCCTCACCTGCACGGCAGCCAAGTTTAACCTCACCGATGAACGCGCGAACATCTGGAAAGACGTGATGCAGGGCCGCGCCGGACAGCCGTTTACCAAGGATTCGTGCTCGCCAGCGACGCCAATGAATATTGTTCAAGAAGGGTGGATGGAGCAAATCCAGACCGACCCCCGTGTTCGGTATTTCGATCTCGTGGCCTGTCAGCAGGTGGACCTGACCGCGAAGCTCGGGGACATTCGTAAACCCACACTGGTGTTAGCTGGACAGGATGACCAAGGCACGCCAGTCGCGCAAAGCGAGCAGCTCAGAGATGGTATTCCCGGGGCCAAGCTCGTTGTCGTTCCGCAAGCCGGGCACTGGTTGCCTATCGAAAAACCGCAGGACGCGTGTGACGCCATCCTGTCGTTCCTGAACTGAGGGCTATGGTATGAGCATTCAAGGAAAAGCGGCGATTGCCGGCGTGTATGAACATCCGCTGCGCTGGGCACCTCATAAAACCCAGTACCAGATTATGGCTGAGAGCGGGCGCGGTGCGCTCGAAGATGCAGGGCTCACGCTGAAAGATGTGGATGGCCTGTTCACTTCTGGCGTCAGCGGCATGGGCATCGTGTCTCTCGCCGAACATCTCAACCTCAACCCGAGCTATTTGGACTCGAACTCCATCGGCGGCTCCTCCTTCGTGTCGCACACCGGTCATGCCGCAGCGGCGATTGCCGCCGGGTATTGTAACGTTGCCTTGATTCTCTATGGCAGCAAATGGTCGTCGGATCGTTTCGCGATTGGTACCGGCGGTGCTGGTGGCGGCGACCCTTCTGAGCAATTCGAGAATTGCTATGGACCGACCACGGTTGGTGACTATGCCTTAACCGCACAGCGTCACATGCACGAATTCGGTACGACAAGTGAACAGTTGGCGGAGATCGCCGTTGTCACCCGTCGTCATGCCTCGCTCAACCCGCTGGCAAAATTTCGCGACCCGATCACCGTGCAAGATGTCCTGACGTCGCGCTTGGTCTCGTCGCCGTTGCACCTGCTCGATTGCTGCATGATTTCTGACGGCGGTGGTGCCATCGTTGTGACCTCGGCGGAACGAGCACGTGATCTGCGCAAAAAGCCGGTGCACATCCTCAGTGCGGCGGAATCCTGTTATCACACCAGCGCTGGTATGCGTGATCTGACAGATGCAGCAGCGAAACAGTCCGGCCCTACAGCGCTGGCGCGTGCTGGCGTGGCTCATAAAGATATCGACATGGCGATGATCTACGATTCCTTCACCATCACGGTGTTGGTGACACTCGAAAGCTTAGGATTCTGCAAAAAAGGCGAAGGCGGCTCCTTCATCCAGAACGGGCGCATTGGCCTAGGGGGCGAGCTGCCGATCAACACGGATGGCGGCGGCTTATCGTCCAACCATCCCGGCATGCGCGGCATCTTCCTGGTCATCGAAGCGACCAAACAACTGCGCGGCGAATGTGGTGAGCGCCAAGTCAAAGATTGCCAGTTGGCTTTCTGTCACGGCACCGGCGGGACGCTAGGCCTCCGACATAGTGGTGCATCGCTCGTTCTTGGCATCTGAGGAACCGAACCATGGCTGAAGAAAAGAAATACAAAAAACCGCTCCCCCGCATCGACGAAGAAAATAAACCCTTCTGGGAAGCCTGCGCTCGGCATGAGTTGTACCTGCAAAAATGCCGGAGCTGCGGGAAAACCTTCTACTATGCCCGTGGTTTCTGTCCGGAAGACCTCTCGCCGGATCTAGACTGGGTGAAATGCAGCGGCAAAGGCACGGTCTATACTTTCACCGTGACCCGCCAGAACCAGAGTGCCGGGTTCCGCGATAACTTGCCGTACGTTATGGCCTATGTGGAACTCGAAGAAGGCGTGCGCATGCTCACGAATATCGTGGGGTGCAAACCGGAAGAGGTGAAAATCGGCATGCCCGTTGAAGTGACGTTCGAGGACGCCACGCCGGAGATCTCGATTCCGCTGTTCCAGCCGGCGACGAAATAAAAAGAAACGGTGAATCGGCGAAACGGGGAAGCGGAGACTTGCAGACTTTTTCTCCGATTCGCCCTCTCTCCGGTTCTCCGATTCTTCCTCTCCGTTGCCATCCCTCCCAGCTTCTGGCACCATAGCCCGATCTCAGCGACTAAAAGCCGAGCGTCGCGCCGGCTATTTAGGATATTCTCTATGGCACATATCTTAGACATGCACCTCCACTCCGAAGCGTCGGACGATAGCCGCGCCCCAGTCGAGGCATACCTCAAATGGCTCGCGCGCAAACGCGACGAACGCCCGCTCGAAGGACTTGTCCTCACCGAACATCGCCAATTTCATGCTGCTGGGGACTATCGCGACTTGGAGGATAAATATGGCGTGTTGATCCTCAAAGCCTCGGAAGTCGAAACTGATTATGGCCATGTGTTGGTCTATGGTGTGAACGACGACATTCTCAAACGCTTCGATTTCAAGAACGTGCGTCTACCCGCGCAAGAAGTCATCAGCGAAGTCGCGCGTATGGGTGGCATCGCTATGCCGTGCCATCCTGGGCGTCCCACGATTGGTTTGATCGAGCATTATGGCAAGCGCCCACCCTTGGAAGGTGTAACAGGCGTGGAAGCGCTCAACGGTGGCAGCAAAAAAGGCGAGAACGAGCGTGTTGCTGAGTTAATCAGCCAATATGGCTATCACGCATTCGGTGGGAGCGACTCGCATCTCGTCAGCTTCGTTGGGCTGTGCGCGACGGAATTTGACCGCGATATTAAGAACATGGATGATTTGGTCGATGCCTTACGAGTTGGTGGCTATCGACCCGTAGATTTTCGCTCCCCACGCCCGCAGACTCAGGTTGCCCCCGAGGTATAAATACGATGGCTCTCGAATTTGACCGTTCTATTATTGGCCAAGTCTTTGACGAAACTTCCTTTCCCGCCGTGACCACAGAAGAAATCGTCGATTACGCGCTCTCGCTCGGCGAGACTAACCCGCTGTACATCGACGAAGCTGCTGCCGCCACCGGCCCGTATGGCGGACTCATTGCCCCTCCGACTTTTGTCTCTAAACTCCGCGCTCAGAAATTTACACCCGAGCATCTGCCCAAGTTTGGCAAATTTGGCTTTGACGGTGGACGCGACCTGGAACTGTACACACCAGTACGGCCCGGCGACGAGCTCGTGATGCTGAGCACGATTCACGATATTTATGAGAAAACCGGCCGCACTGGGTCTATGTACTTCATCGTCATCCGTAATGAAGTGCGCAACCAAAAAGGCGAAAAGGTCGCGGTGATCGACCACAGGATTATGCAACGATGAACACGTTCTATTTTGAAGAGATCGAAGAAGGTGACGAACTTCCGGCCATTGATTTTTTCCTGAGCAAAGACGGCGTGCGTCAGTTCGCCAAGACGGCGGGTATGTATTTTCCTCGCTTTACCGATGATGAAGGTGCCCGTGCCGAGGGGCTTCCTGGTATGATTGCTCCTGGCGTCATGAGCCTAGGGCTACTTGCCCGCATGATTAGCGACTGGAACCCGGCCGCTGTGGTCAAACGCATCGGCACCACGTTTCGCAGTCCAGTGCTTCCCGACCGTAACGTGCATTTACGTGGCGCGGTGACGCAGAAAAATGACGAAGACCATACTGCGGAATGCGATATCTGGATGGAAAATGACGACGGCGAGCGCTGGGTCATCGGCACCGCCACTGTGGTCTTACCGGTGAAGGCGTAAGCGTCTCTCGTTGGCTGCGCGACTCTGTACCGCTTCCGCTCCTGCGTAGCAACCTCATCTTTGTCACAAGCCCGGACCCCATGGCATCCTGCCATTCCGGGCGAGCACTGCTGCTATTTCTGTGCAGAGCGCCCTGCATTCTGCACGACTTAGCATAACATCCGGCAGCTTCTCGAGGTTGACACTGCGCCGCGCTTGCCCACGTTGCGCAAGTGGAGAGGCTCGGTTAGGGTAAGCCCGCTCAGCGTGGCTGTGCGCGGAGAAACGTCTGCGGTCGGGAGGAATCTTCATATGCGTGCGCAACGGCATCGGTTGGTGGGGTGGTTGGGGGTGGTTGTGTTCACTACTGTGTTTGGACTTCTCCCTGGCGTCCAAGCTGCCCCGGGTGACGAGGAGACCGGTAGCTCCGTAAAGATGACGCTTTCTGATTGTATTAAAAAGGCGCTTGATGACCATCCTGCCGTGCAGGAAGTGAAATGGGATGTCGCTATTCGTCAAAGCGATTTACAGCAAGCGCAAGCCGGATATCAACCCTCGGCGGAATTCGTCAATCTCTTTGGCGTGGTGAACGATGCCAAAGGGAGCTTAGGTGGGCCACGCCCGGTGAAGACCGGTGGCATTGGTGATCTCGGTCCGTTCACGCGCATTGAAGGACAGATCGTCTATCCACTGTTCACGTGGGGAAAACTCCCGAATGGCGTCAAAGCTGCGACCAAAGGGGTGGAGCAAGAAATCGCCAACGTCGAGCAAAAAAAGGCCGATGCCGTGCGTGAAGTCAAAGAGTTCTACTACACGTTGCTGTACACCAAGCAAGTGGACGCCTTGTTGAGCGATGTGCGTGACGGGTTTTCCAAGGCGGTGAAGACGGCGGAAGAACGGCTGCAGGACGGCAAAATCACCCAAATGGATGTGCTGAATCTCAAAGTTGGGTATGCCGGAGTGGCGAAAGAAGGCGAAAAACTGCGCAATGGCATCGAACTCACAAGGTCGGCGCTCTTGCGTGCGATGGGCATGTCGCAAGCTACAGCGTTTGAACCAGCAGACGCCGCCCTGAGCCCTCAGTCAGCCGCTATCCAACCGCTCGATTACTACGTGCAACGATTATTTGCCAACCGTCCAGAGTGGCACCGCTTACGGCTCGGTATTCAAGCCAAAGAAGCTGAACTGGCGATGGCGACCAGTGATTACTTTCCGACCCTGTTCTTGGCGGTGCCGGTACGGTACGGGTATGCGCCTGGGCGGTCTCGCCAAACCAACCCCTTTGCCTTCGATGACTTTAATTTTACCTCTGCCGGACCAGTCTTGGGTTTGCGATGGAGTTTGAGTTTTGGCGAGACGGCTGCCAAAGTGTCGCGTAGTCAGGCAGAATTGCTGAAATTACGCTCGCAAGAGAAAAACGCCGAGGCAAGCTTTCCCATCGAAGTCAAAGAAGCGTACCTGGGCGTAAAAGAGACGCAAGAACGGATGACGATCACTGCCGACGGTCGCAAGGCCGGTCGGGCGCTTGTGACGCTGGCAGCAGCAAACTTTGAAATGGGCATTGGCGAGCCGCAAGATGTGTTCTTGGGTTTAGGTAACTACACTCGGGCGACGAATGATTACTACGAGGCGGTGAAGGATTACAACATTGCCTTGGCGAAGCTGAGCTTCGTGGTTGGGGAAGAGGTCTCGGAGCTGAAGTACTAAGTGATGGAGAGCTGCCGCGTTTCCTCAGAGGAAGGACAGGATGGAATGGCGCGTACATGGATTCTCGCTGGAGTGTTGTGGTTGGTGGTCGGTGTGACGAGGGCGGGAGCCGGAGAATCGACGGCAGCAGAGCCTGCTCCGGAGTCGGCTTCGCGCGGACCGTTCGCCGCAGTGCGGACGGTGGCGTATCTTCCGTTTAAGGGGATAGTGTGTGTGGTCGGCGCTGTCGCTTCGTTTCCTGCGTATTGGTTGAGTGGTATGGACCCACACGTGAAGGCAGACACAGAAGCTGTACGTGCACAGTATTGCAGTCGCGACTACCTTTTAGGATCGGACTGGCCACGTTAAAGATGTCTGAAGTGCAGGAATCCCCCATCCTCTTTGGCGACAGTTTGATGCGCCGTCATCGTAGCGATGTGAACTTTAACCTCCGAACAACAGTGAGGATACGGCTGTGCACCTGAAAAAATTGCTCTGTGTTGTGAGCTTGGTGATGTGCTGTCTCCCGCGTCTCGCCTGGGCGACATCGCCCACAGACACGGTGAAACAGCTTCTGGAGGCAATGCGCTCCTATAAAACGGCAAATGGTGGGACGAACGCCAGCGCCCAGCGGGTCGTGGAAGGGATGTTGCCGATTCAAGACTTGTCGAAGCAAGTTCTTGGTGCGCATTGGGCGAAGCTGAACGCGACGGAACAAAAGAGTTTCGCGCAGTTGCTGCATGACCTTTTGCAAAAAGTGGCCTACCCGAAATCAGCAGACTTCTTCGGTGACTTGCAGATTGCCGTTGTGAACGAGCGTGTGAACGGTAGCGAAGCCGTCGTCGAAACGACGGTGAGCCATCCCAAAGAGGGACAAGTGACCATCGAATACAAACTGCATCAGGCTGGAGAACGTTGGACGGTGGATGACGTGCTGCTCGATGGTGTAAGCCTCGTCACCAACGTGCGTACACAAATGCAGCAGGTGATTAGCAAAGAATCCTATCAGGGCTTGCTCAAGCGCATGCGCGAGAAATTAACCGAGAGTTGAGCGCCTCTCCGGATAACCACTATCGTTCGATCCTGTCATTCTGAGCGGAGCGAAGAATCTTGCTTGCGGCACTGAAGAAAGATGTTTCGCAGAGTTTATCCTGAGCGTCCCTCGCCTTTGTTTACCCTCAAATTGTCAAAGGGCTCAGGATAAGCGGAAGCGAAGAGTTCAACACGACACGTTGCTTGCCGTACGTTGCTTACCGTTAGCTGGATAAGCACTACGCCGGGCAAACTTCCTCGACACGCTAGACAGCCCGCACAAATGGAAAGACCTATACCTTGCCCCACGAGGCGTCCTTCATGGTAGAGACGCAGAAGCGTCATTTGTGGCATTGGCTTGCACGTCAGGTCATCGCCCACCCCTGGTTGATGCTCATGGTGTGTGTCGCTTTGGCGTCCCTGTCGGCTTTCTATGCCGTGCGCCACATGGAATTCGTCTCCGGGCGCAACGATCTCATCTCAGTGGAAAAGCGTTATGTCCAGCTTGACGATGAATACGCTGATGAATTTATGGGCGTCGATCAGATTGTGGTGGTGGTCGAACCCAAGGATGTCCAGCAAGGCAAAGAGTTCGTCTCTCGCCTTGGCGACCTGTTGAGTCGTGATACGACGCATGTCTCCGAAGTGTTCTACCACATTGATACATCGTCGCTCGAAGGAAAGAAGCTTCTCTATCTGTCGCCTGATGACCTGAACTCTCTGCGGGACAACCTCGACGAGTACCGCGACCTCATTCAGGAACTGACGACCACGCCAGGGCTCAATTCTCTCTTTCGCGCCATCAATCAGCAAGTCAGCGCTGGGATGGTGTCGCACCTTGTCTCGGGACTCTTGGGGCTAGATACCGCGCCCGAAGAAAAAAAAGCAGAAGCCAAGCCTGTTCGTCTCACTTTTCTTTCTTCTCTGCTGAGAGAACTTGATCTCGCCCTGGGGACGGCTGACTACGGATACCGCTCCCCGTGGAGAAAATTCTTTGGGGACGCCGAAGAGTTGGCCGACGATGGCTTTCTCGTGTCGTCCAACCGTCGCTTTGTCTTCCTCATGGTCGAAGCGCAAGAAGATCGCGAAGAAGAGGCCATTGGCACGATTCGACAAGCCGTACACCGCTTGAAGGAAGAGTTCCCTGGTCTCAAGGCCGGGGTGACGGGGACCGAGGCGCTGAACACCGACGAGACTGCGAGTACGCAAGCCGACGCAAGTATCGCCACGGTTGTCTCACTTCTGGGTGTGACACTGCTGTATCTGCTGTTCTTCAAGAAGCTGCGCCATCCGCTCTTTATCATTTCTGCGTTGACGATTGGTTTAGCGTGGACAATGGGGTTTGTGACGCTCGCGGTCGGGCATCTGACGATCATTACTGTGTTCGTTGGTCCTATGCTGCTTGGGTTGGCCGATGACTTTGGCGTACACTTTATTACCCGTTATGAAGAAGAACGCAGGCGAGGCGCGTTGCCTGACGAAGCGATTCATATCGTGTTTGCTCAGACCGTTCCTGGTATCGGTGCCGGAGCATTCACTACCGCGCTGGCGTTTGCGGCAGTGATGCTGGCCGATTTTCGCGGCGTGCAGGAGCTGGGGCTTATCGCCGCTGCTGGCATGCTGCTGTCTTTCCTGGCTATTGTCATCTTTCTCCCGGCGTTGATTATCGTGGTCGAACGGCATCTCCCCTGGACCGTGCAACTGGGCGAGCGAACGTTTCTTGCCAGCGCCTTTGCTACCTGGGGGACGCGAATCGAGCGTGGCCGCTGGCCGCTGCTGGTCGTCGCTGGACTATGTACCCTCGGCGGGCTTGTGGCACTCCCCGGCATGTCCTTCGATTACAATCTGCTCAATCTGCAAGCTCATGGCACCGAGTCGGTAGAATGGGAGAAGCGCATCCTCGAAAACTCGGAACGCTCATCTCGGGATGCTCTGGCCACTGCGCCTACGCCGGAAGAGGCGACGCGTAAAGCCGCAGCCTTTGAGGTGCTCTCGTCGGTCGAATCGGTGGAGAGTATCGGGTCGTTGATTCCCAGTGGGCAATCCGAACGGATCGCCTTGGTGCGTGGGCTTCAGCCGTTGCTTGGCAACCTGCCTCCGACCTTGGTCGCGCCGCAAGCCGTCGATGTGCCAGATTTGGCGCGTACCCTGGATAAACTCAAGCTGAAGCTCCGCGAAGATAACACGGAATGGGACCCGTTGCGCAAACCTTCGGAACAGGACCTTGGCGAGTTGCGTCGGCACCTGCTCGCGGTGGTTGACCGGATGCAACAGACTCCCGAGGCTGATGTACAGGCACGACTCGGGCGCTTCCAAGACGCACTGTTCCGCGATTTTCGGGAGAAATGGTCACTTTTACGCAACAATATTGAGCCCTCCGGGCCAATCACCCTGGCGGATATCCCGGCGCAATTGAAAAATCGTTTCGTGAGCCGGGATGGCACCAAGTTCCTTCTGCAAATTTTCCCCAAGAAGAACGTGTGGGAGAAAGAAGCACAGGAAGAGTTTGTTGAGCAGATCCGCCAAGTCGATCCTGACGTGACCGGCAACCCCGTGATTGGCTACGAGTCGATCCGCGCCATGAAAGACGGTTACATTGAGGGCGGGGTGTATGCGTTTCTGGCCATTGTCATCGTGACCTTCGTCACCTTACGAAGGCTGCGCGATACTGTCCTGGCGATTTTGCCGTTGGGACTAGGGATTGTGTGGACGGCGGGGCTCATGTGGATTTTTGATTTGCAATTCAATTTAGCGAACATGGTGGCTGTTCCGCTTATCATCGGCATCGGGGTAGAGAACGGCATCCACATCGTCCATCGTCATAGAGAATCCGGCTTGGGCGGACCGGCGCTCGTTTCTGGGAGTACGGGGCAAGCCGTTGCCCTGTTTTCGCTGACGACGATGATTGGTTTTGGCAGCCTGATGGTGGCGCGGTATTATGGCATCTTCAGTATGGGATTATTGTTGACGCTGGCCGTGGGCAGCGTGCTGGTCGCTTCCTTGCTGATCTTGCCACTCCTTCTTTCCCGCTCGACAGCACAGGAGCCAGCCATCTCTCAGCGCCGAGGCGCTGTACTGTCCGAAGAGCCAAGGCCACGCCGAGAACAACGCAGCGCAGCCGGGCGTAGAGGGTAGTTGTCATATTGTCAGCCGACGAAGCAGGGATTTTTCTATGGTTACAGGAACGCATTTTCTGACAATGTTACGCGACGCGGGCTTCGATTTTTTTACCGGAGTGCCGTGCTCATTGGTGAAAAGTCTGATTGCCACACTGGAGGAACGCGGCGGTTACATCCCCGAAACTCGCGAAGACGCGGCGGTCGGACTCGCTGCTGGTGCCTACATGGCTGGGAAGTTTCCTGTCGTCATCATGCAGAACTCTGGCCTAGGAGTGTGCGTCAACGCGCTGGCCTCGCTGAGTTTGATGTACCACTTTCCTTGTCTGTTGCTGGTGACTTGGCGGGGGTATCAAGGCAAAGACGCTCCCGAGCATCTCATCATGGGGGACATTTCTCCTACGCTGCTGGAGACGCTTCATATCCCTCACCGCGTCCTGAATACCGAGACCGTCAATGAGGCGATTGCGTGGGCTGCTGGAGTTCTGAACCAGACGAAAAAACCAGTGGCGCTCTTGCTGCCACCGGGGGTGATGCAATGAAACTTGCCGAGGCTTTGCAAACAGTCATTCCTTTTCTGGGTGAGGCACTGGTCGTCCACGCTAACGGTTTTATCTCGCGCGAGTCCTTTAATCTTGAAGATCGCCTTGGCAACTTCTACATGATCGGGTCGATGGGGCTGGCCTCGTCGATTGCGCTTGGCGTGGCGCTACACAAACCCGAACGTCGAGTGGTCGTGTTCGATGGCGACGGCAATGTGTTGATGAACTTGGGGTCGTTGGCACTGATTAGCGCCCTACAACCACGCAACCTCGTCCATGTAGTGTTCGACAACGAAGCCTACGGCTCAACCGGCAACCAACGCACGATCTCCGGGCAGGTCGCCTTGGAAGAGATTGCCCGGGCAGCAGGCTATGCCAAGGCCCAGCGCGTGGATACTGCAGCCGCGCTGCACACTGCTGCCCCGGAGTTTTTGTCTCAGCCGGGACCCTCGCTGTTATTAGTAAAAATTGAGCCAGACACCGAAGAGCGTCACATCGGTCGCATCACTCACGAACCAACGCAGATCGCCGCGCGATTTATGGAGGCGATTAGTAAATAGTTCTTAGTAATGAGTTGTTAGTTCCTGCGTTATTAGAAACTAATGACTACCAACCAAAACCAACAACTAAAATGCGCCAATACATTCTCCTCAATCCTGGTCCGGTTAATGTGTCTCCTCGTGTTCAGCAGGCGTTGCTGCGCGGCGACCTCTGTCATCGCGAGGAGGAGTTTTCTGATCTCCTTGCGGGAATCCGCGCGAAACTGCTGCGTGCGTTTGCGCCTGATGGCTACACTTCTGTGCTGCTCAGCGGGTCGGGTACGTTGGCGGTGGAAGCCATGGTGTCTTCGGCGCTGCCCGAAGGACGGAAACTTCTGGTCGTCAATAACGGTGTCTATGGCGAGCGCATGTTACGCATGGCCGAGGCGCATCGCATTGCGACGGTCGAGTTGCAGTCGGGTTGGAGCGAACGTCCTGAGCTCGGGAAAATCGAATCGATCTTGCAAGCCGACCCGACTATTGCCGCCGTTGCTCTCGTGCACCACGAAACCACCACCGGTCTGCTCAATCCGGTACGGGAAGTTGGGGCTATCACCCGCCGCCTCGGGCGCTTGCTGCTGCTCGACGCGGTCAGTGCGCTTGCCGGGGAAGATCTCGACCTCGCGCGTGACGGCGTCGACCTGTGCGCCTGCACGGCGAACAAGTGCGTGCAAGGATTACCTGGTGTTGCCTTTGTGCTGGTGCGCAGCGAAGTCATGACGGCGATGCAAGACGCTCCCCGCCGATCTCTGTATTTACATTTACCGCTCTATTGGGAAGCGCAGGAGCGGAGGAGCATTCCGTTCACGCCGTCCGTGCAAGCGTGGTACGCGCTGGATGAAGCCTTGGATGAACTGTTAGAGGAGACCGTGGCTGCGCGGGTGCGGCGCTATCGTGCTGCCGCCTTGCTTTTACGCGAAGGATTCACGCGCCTCGGCTTACGCTTCATGTTGCCAGCGGACCAGCAGTCCAATTCCATCACTTCCATGTTTTTGCCTGAAGGCGTGACCTACCGGCGGTTGCACGACGACCTCAAAGCCCGCGACTATGTGATCTATGAGGGCCAGGGCAAACTGCAGAGCAGCATCTTCCGCGTAGCGAACATGGGCAGCCTCACGCTCGACAATTTCCGCCAGTTTCTGCAGGCGCTTGAGGAGGTGCTTGGTCTCCCCCTCTCCCGGAGTTGAAGCTTTGGGCCGCAAAACGGCACTTTGTAAAGGGCAATGGTAGGAAGTCAAGGGAGTCTCTGTCATGTCATTGCCAGGAGCGGAGCGACGCGGTCTGTAGGCTGGCTGTCCCAACCTCCCTTGCTGAAGTGCGCACCCTTTTGCCGGGTATTACGAAGGGAAAAACGTTTTCAGCACTAGGGCCAGGACGCCGCCGAGGAGCACCCCCAGCATCCATTTCACCAGGGTGAGTTCTCCGACGAGTTTCGCTTCGAGACGCTCAAGGTCGCGTTTGGTGGCGACCTCGGCTTGCGGCTTGGTAAAGCCGGCCTCTTTGAGTCGCTTGGTGAATTTCAGGGTATCGAAGGTAATCGTGCCCATGCCGTTGTTGTGACACGCAACCCCAGCAATTGCAAGCCGTTCGTCTGCTGGGAGGCGCGTGATCATTCCTCCAAAAAACGAGGCGAAGTGAGCGGGTACGACCCAGCCTACCCTGTTCTGAGTGCATACCGTAGCCGGGAAGTGGAGCAAATTTTCTTGCTCTTTCTTTCTCCACTGGAGTATAATGCATCATGCAGGCCGTCATCGAAACGTCTGAATTTTTGCGTCGCGCCAAAGAATGCGGCGTTACCGAAGAAGAGCGAGCCGAGATGGTAAATTTTATCGCTGCCACTCCGACGGCCGGAAACGAGATCAAAGGAACAAACGGCGCACGGAAGGTACGCTTCGCCCGACCCGGAGGAGGGAAAAGCGGCGGCTACCGCATTATTACCTTCTATAGCGGGGTTGATATTCCGGTCTTCCTACTCTCCATGTTTGCCAAGAACGAAAAGACTGATTTAACGCCAAAAGAGCGGAATGCCTTGAAAAATGTTTTGCCGCAAATAGTGAAGGACTATAAAGCCAGGAGCAAAAAGCCATGAAGAAGAAAAAAATGACCGCCGGGGAAAGTATGATTGCCGGGGCGAAAAGCGCCCTTGCTTTTGTCCGAGGTGAAAAAGATCACGGCTGCATCGTTCATATCCCGAACGAGATCGACGTCAAGGCGATTCGCGAGAAGGTGGACATGTCGCAAAGCGAATTCTCGCAGGCCTTCGGCGTTAGCAAACGGACACTTGAGCATTGGGAGCATGGACGGCGCGTGCCCACTGGTCCGGCCCGTGCCTTTCTGACCGTGATCGCCCGCGAGCCTGACGCTGTGCGCAGGGCGCTGTTGGGGCAGCCTGCTCTGTGACGTATAAGGAGTGCCGACGGCTGGCCACGACCCAGCCAGCTCGTACAACTTGCAACCTGAAGCTGTGAACTGTTTATTCCAAATGCATCTCCACCACGCCTTGGCCGATGAGGTCGGCAATCTGCTCCTCTGAGTATTGGAGAATGTCGCCGAGGATTGCTTCGTAGTGCTCTCCCAATAGCGGCGCTGGAGCGACGTGGCCCGGTGTTTTCGAGAAGTGCGACATCAAACCATCGTAGGGCGTGCGACCCATGACTTTGTGGTCGCACCATGCAAAGAAGCCTCGCTCTTTCAATTGTGGGTCCGCGAATAGGTCGGATTGTTTTGCGACTACACCAGCAGCTACGCCAGCCTGTTGAAGTTGAGCTTCGAGCACGAACGCATCTTGTGAGGCTGTCCATTCGGTGAGGTGTCGATCAATCTCTGCTTCGTGGACTTGCCGTCCCGCCAACGTTGCGAAACGTTCGGCTTGCGTCCAGGCGGGGTTGCCCATGAGGGCGACCAGCGCACGCCATTCTTCGTCCGCGAATATAGCGATAGCAAGCCAGCGATTCTCTCCCTGGCAAGGATACGCGTTGTGAGGGCAAGCGCGAGCCTCGCGATTACCGCAGCGGCTGGCGATCCGACCATTGACAGTATAGTCGAGCACGGTGACCGGCAGATGATTGACGCCGACCTCAAACTGCGCGAGATCGATCCACTGTCCTTTACCGGTACGTTGGCGATAGTCGAGGGCGGCGGTGATGAGTGAGGCACCGACTGCTGGCGTGAGCATGTCGGTATAAGCACCGTAGACCATACACGGCCCGCGATCTTCCCAGCCAGTGATTTCGTAATATCCAGCCAGCGACGCCGCCATGTTGCCGTATCCGGCATACATCGAGTAGGGGCCGGTTTGCCCAAGCTGACAGGTCGAGACCATGATGAGGTCCGGACGAGTCGGAGCAAGATCGTCATAATGCAGCCCCCAGGCACGCATCTGCTTGGGCGTAAATCCTTCGGTGATGACATCCGCCCATTCGAGACACAGGCGCTTGGCAATGGCACGGGCCTCAGAATGCGCCATGTTGAGGCCGAGGCTCATCTTGCTGGCGTTAAAGGTGGCGAAGAACTGGCTATTGTTCAGCCCGGGCTTGGCGTCTTTGTAAGGCGGAGCCATGCGCAGACCATCGAATCGGGTTGATGATTCGATACGGATGGCAGTCGCGCCATGATCGGCGAAATACCGTGCCGTGATCGGACCTACACCGATCCAGCCAAAATCAAGCACTTTCAGACCGTCGAAGATGCGGGGCATAGTTCCTCCGGTAGTTCTTGGTCTTTGGTTGGTAGTCGTTAGTTCTAAAACTAAAAACCAACAACCAAAAACTAACCACCTCGTCTCTCTTGCTCAAATAATCCCATTCCTCTGCCAGGCCGCGATTTCGTCTTGGCTATAGCCCAATCGCTGGCCATAGACTTCTTCATTGTGTTCGCCAATCAGCGGGGCGCGAAAGCGCGGACCAGCTTGGGCATTGTTCATCAGCGCCCAGTGGCCGGGATAGGTGATCTCATCGTTGAGCTCTGGGTGCGGCAATTTCTGGAAGAACCCACGTGCGTTGGGCTGTGGATGCTCGACAAGATCTTTGACGTTATTCACCGGTGCGGTGAGAATCTTGTCGCTACAGGCACGCTCGAAAATTTCCCACTTCGACTTGGTGGCAAGAAACGTGGCCAGAGTTTCGTTGAGGTCATCCATCTCTTGCCGTGCCTGGGCATCGCGGGCAAGGCGAGCCATATCCCACTCCTCCCATTTTTTCCCGCGCATGCCGTCTGGCAATTTCCCTTCACTCTCCATCCAGCGTCCCATGGCATACAGCGTCGGCGCTCCCATATGTCCCCCCATGGTCAAGAAGGTGACGTAGCCGTCGGCGCAGGCCAGAATCGCACGGGCGTTACCGAATCCAGCATTATAACGGTCGCCAGCGCGGCCTTGGTCAATTTTGTGATGAATAGGAAACGACGAGGCGTTCATCATTTGCCAGACGCCGGACGCCTGTATCGAGACATCGACGTGCTGCCCCTCTTTCGTGCGGTTGCGATGAAACAACGCGAAGAGTGAAGCGTTGGCGGCTTCCACTCCGGCTTTTGTCGTGGTCATCGGTACACTGATGCGGACCGGTGCGCGGTCAGGGTCGCCAAGCAGATACTGCATTCCCGACCGTGCCTGCATGGTGAGATCGGTGCCTTTCCAATCGCGGTGTGGACCATGCTGACCGAAGGGCGTGATGGACGTGAAAATAAGGTCGGGCTTGAGTGCGGAAAGTGCTGCGTAGCCAATGCCGAGTGCCTCGAGATATCCAGGCGCGAACGACTCGACGACGATATCGCTCTGCTTCACAAGGTCTCGCAGAAGCGCCTGTCCCGTTGGTTGCGCGAGGTCGAGGGTGATGCCTTTCTTACTGGTGTTAAATGCGAACCAAAACAAACTCTTCTCAGGCTCGACTTGATCTTTGTAAAACGGACCAATCGCGCGCGCCGGGTGGCCGCCCGGTGGTTCGACGATCACGACCTCAGCTCCCAAGTCGCCCAGCACCTTGCCGCACATCATGCCGGTCTCGCCGGTCAGGTCCAGCACTTTATAGGGCGTGAGCAAGTAATCCTTCGATGTTTTGTCATTCATGAGATGTGGTCCTTTGCCCTGCCGGAGAAGGAATCGGGGAGGCCGAGAATCGGGGAATCGGAGAGGCAGAGTCGCCGATTCTCCTTTCTCCGTTTCTCCGCTTCTTCTTCGCCTCTCAGCCTGCCATCGTCAGCCCGCCGCTGACCGATAACGTCTGTCCAGTGACAAAATCCGCATCCGGCGAGGCGAAGAAGGCGACGGCAGCGGCGATCTCGTCCGGCTGACCGAGACGGCGGAACGGTACGGCACGAGTCATGGCGTCGATGACTTTTGCGCCGGCAGAGCCGCCGGCGATGCCCTGTAACAGCGGGGTTTCCGTGGGGCCGGGGCACACGACGTTGACATTAACCTTGGCCCGCGCCAGCTCGCGCGCGAGGGTTTTGCTGAAACCGATGATCCCGGCTTTGCAGGCCGAGTAGACGGCTTCACCAGTCGAGCCCACTCGTCCGGCATCAGAGCTGATAGAAATAATCTTGCCGGATTTCCGCGCGATCATCTGTGGAATGACGGCGTGACAGAAGCTGATCGGACCTCTGAGGTTAATGGCCATCACCTTGTCCCAGGTTTCAGGTTTGCTGTCAGCAAATGGCTCAAGCTTGTCCCACCCGGCATTGTTGACCAAGACATCAACTTGGCCCCAGGTGTCGGTCACGTGCTGCACGCAGGCGCGTACTTGTTCGAGGCTGGTGACATCGGTTGTGACGACTATCGCGTGGCCGCCGTTTTGGGTGATCTCGGCGACAACTTGGCTGGCTTCCTCTGCGAGAATATCGGCGATGGCGACTTTTGCGCCTTCGTCCGCGAGTCGTAGGCTAATGGCGCGTCCGATGCCGCGGCCACCGCCGGTCACGAGCGCGACTTTGTCTTGTAAGCGTTTCATGTGTCCCTCCATCCTGAAAAAGCGGCGTCATCATACCCGAAGCTTTCAGCCCTCAGCAACTGATGCCACTGGTGCTGGTACCGTGAGGTGGTTCGTCGCCTGAGTTTCTTACCGCACCTTCGCTCCGGCTGCGATGGGTTTTTCCGGGCTGAGCACGATCACTTTCTCGCCATCCGAAGCAGCGAGCAACATGCCTTGGCTCTCGACACCGCGCAGCACGGCGGGTTGCAGGTTAGCAACCACAACGATCTGCTTGCCGACCAATTCCTCCGGCGTGTAGTGCGCACGAATGCCAGCGACTAACTGTCGTTCCTCGTCGCCGAGGTCGATCTTGAGGACCAGTAGACGGTCGGCTTTGGGGTGTGGTTCTGCGGCTTTGACGGTAGCGACGCGTAGTTCCACCTTGGCGAACTCATCAATGCTGATTTTGGGGCTGATTGTGGGAGTGGCGGGTGTCGTCGTGATTGCGGTTTCTTCCGGCGTACTCATGCAGCTAGACTCCTTCGTGAAATTCGTGCCACTATAGCCGCGAGAGAAGGAGGAATGAAATGCCCGAACCTTTGCAAGCAGAATTACCGGTCTTGATGGACATTCTTGGTGGCTTCGAGCGCTCAGCGGTTGTATTGGGCGCGGCGCAGCTTGATCTGTTTTCGCCACTGAGTGCTGGTCCGGCCACGGCGACAGAAGTAGCCGCGCGTGTTGGTCTCCCCGTGCGTGGCGTCGAACGAGTATTGAACGCCTGTGTCGCGTTAGGGTTTGTGTCGAAAGAGGGGGAGCAGTATCGCAATTCACCCTTGGCCGATGCGTTTCTCGTGAAGGGCAAGCCTGCCTACGTCGGCAACAGGATCAAGCAAACGAATGATCGTTATGCCGCGTGGGCGAAGATGCCCGACGCTGTGCGTGACGATAAACCCGTACTACCTTTGACCGGTGCCGAGCTGTTCAATGCCCCTGCCGACGTGCTCGACAATTACGTCCACGGCGTGTTCGATATGGGCAGAGGATTAGCCCAGGGCATTACTAATCTTGTCGACCTGAGTGCCTGTCGG
>SXGS01544628.1_pt1 | contig 19139 bp, 15 predicted proteins | sample 3174681 | NCBI WGS metagenome assembly SXGS01 (sample SAMN11356861, study PRJNA531348) | freshwater metagenome | isolation source: freshwater sample F1-80 | place: China: Fuxian Lake, Yuxi | collected 2017-12-25 | reverse complement strand
CCATTGCGAGCCGTGCTCGGCATGCTGCTCGGACACCATGCGCACTGCCCGTTCCCGGACTTCCTCCGGATACCTCTTCGTCGTTTCCATGACTCCATCCTCTCAAAGATCGGAGTCTCCGGGAATCCCGGGGCGATTCATTCCACTGAATCCACAGCTATAAGTCTAAGGACGGTAAGAATGCATCTGCGCCACCTATATCAACGCAGTTTGACATGTTTGGGGGTAGGGGGTGGCGATGCTAACGCTTGGGAATCTTAGATATACACAGCAAAAGCTTCGCAGTCAGAGCTGCTCGCTTAGTGAAGCATTTGCACTTCGCTGGCTTGAGTCTGAGCATGCGATGGAGTATGAGCGTGCGCTAATTCATACTGCATTGGGGCACTCTCACGAACTCGGTGTGCACGGATTTTTCGTGGACGAAGGGAAGGGTTCCTTAATTGTATTAATTTGCAACCCTTCCAAGCACGTGAGTGAATTTTCTGACTCGCTCCAGCAATTCGTTAAGGTCGGAATGCAACAGCTATTTGCGATGCCGAAGCCAACCGGTGATGATCCGTTCGCGGCAATGGAAAATCCAGGCCATTTGTCGCAGCTTTTTAGTCGATTCGCTTTGCAGTTTCAGGCTGAACTAGAGGAATCGAAGCGGGATATCAAGAACATTAATTTGCGCCTAGTATTTTTCGGCGATGCTGCTAGAGCAGCGAATGAAGAGATTGTTGCAAACTTCCGCGAGGATGTTGTTCACACGCGGCCACTGGTAGAGGCGCGGCTGGAGCGCACGGACATCGAGGTGACATGCACCGTAAAGTCGGCTGATGGGTCAAGCAGCATTCCAGATAGGCTAAAGGGATACCGACAGACCATATCGATGGCTGATCACGTCAGGACAGAAGGGCCAAACGGTGAGTTGATGCACGTGGGTACAGTGTCTTTAAAGCAATTGGTCGACATGTATCGAAAGCTTGGTATGCGCTTTCTTGCGCGCAACGTCCGAGCGGCTCTTCCAATTGCGACAGGTTCCAATCAGGCGCTTAGCAAGGCATTTCTCGCTGTCGCGCGCGGTCAGGAGCGGCCGGAGTTTTTTCGATTTCGTCACAATGGTGTCACGCTTACATCGACAGCGTGTGAGCCAAAGGAGAACGCGCTTGAACTGGTAGAGCCCCAATTACTTAACGGGGCGCAGACTGTAACGACTCTCTCGCGGATCTGCGCGGAACTGAAGAAACGTAGCGAATACTCGCATGCGGTTGAGTCTCGACTCGGGCAGATTTCTGTCATTGGACGCGTAATTACAAACGCGACCCGGGAATTTATTACGAGTGTCACCATCGCCAGCAATCGTCAGAACCCAATAATGCCGTGGCATTTGCGTGCTCACGATGATATCCAGAGTCGGCTCCAAGCGTGGTTTAAAGATCATACGAATCTGTATTACGAAGTACAGGAAGGAGCTTTTGACAAAATAAAGGAAGCGGATGAAGACATTGCCTGGCACGGAGTCATTGAGACGGACCACTGCGTAAATATCAAAAAACTTGCTCAGACATTCCTCGCAACGGAGGGTCTTGTAGACAAAATGCAGCAGTTGAAGGCAGTCTTTGAGGAGGACAGCATCTACGAACGCGTATTCTGTGATGGTCGGATGACCGCCAAACCTGAAGATGTCGTCTTTTGTTACAAGATTGAGCGTCGGATCGGGAAAGTTCTTAGGTTGTTGGGTGGTACCGAAAAGTATGCATTTGTAAAAAGTGGGCGAAGCCTAATTTGGGCATTGTTGTGCCAAGCATATATGAACGACAGTTCGCACGACCGATTGGCGAGAGAGCATACGAAAAGCTTGAGAGCGACTCAGGAGTTTGTAGACGCGATTGAACGCCTAGCGACCTCACGTGTGAAACCGCTCCTGATGTGGATCGTAAACGAGAGTAGCGAATACATGGAGGATGTAAGGACCGAGAAGTACGGCTTCTTAGGGACAAAGAAGGTATTTGAGCGCACTATAGATGTGGCTCGTGAGAAATGGGGATGGCAGCATCGAAGATTGGGAACGAGTCAATAGGCGGAAATCCGATAGGCGCCTCTATTTTGGATGTGCCGGTTTCGGGAAAGTGGATGGTATTCGAAGCCCGCCGTTTGTATCGTGGAGAGCGACATGAGTGAGGAAATTCCTCGAAAAGTGCTTACTGAGCTACTAATCAAAGTCATGCAAGTTCAGAAGGCCTATGCGCATGAGCAGGTTGGCGCTCGAAATGATCGGCGCAATGAGATCAAGAAGCTTGTCAATCGCGTGGCGGCCGAGTCGTTGGAGAGAAGATGAGGCTCAATAGCATTCGCTTACGCAATTTTCGACAGTTCTATGGTGATCAGGCTATCAAGATTGCGGCGCCCGACAATCGTAATGTCACGCTCGTTCATGCAGAAAACGGTGTTGGTAAGACGACGCTCTTGAATTCAGTCCTTTGGACACTATTTGGCGAAGATGCGACGACAAAAAAGTTTGAACAAAGAGACAAGATTCTAAACTTCCAAGCGGAAAGAGAAGGAGAGCGTACATCCAGTGTTGAGGTTGAATTCGAGCACGAAAGGACGACGTATCTTGCTTCGCGAGCCCATACTGTAACGGCTGGGAATTACACACAGCGCAGATTCTCAGTAATGAAGAAGCTGCCGAATGGGGCCCTATCAGAGCCTTTACCTAACCCAGATGCATTTGTAAACACCGTTATTCCAGCGGCAATGGCTCCTTACTTCTTCTTTGACGGGGAGCAAGCTGAGACCTTTTCGTCTGAGGCAAACAATAGGGCGATTGCCGCGGCCATTCGGGACATCTTGGGCTCTACGCTTATCGAGTATGCAATTGCGGACCTCAAATATGTTGCGCGCAAGTTCAATGAGGAGTTAGGAAATACTGCCGGCGACGCTGAAATTCAGGCGCTTGAAAAGAGGATCGGGGAACTAGAGGCCAATAAGGAGAAATGGAGTAACCGAATTGATAATCTACAAACAAATATTGATGCGTTCGAGGCACAGCTTCGGGATATTGCAACGAAGCTGAAGGAAGCCCAAGAAGCGTCACAGCTACAAACTCTCCGAGAAAACAGAGAACAACAGCTCGAAACCGTTCAGTCTCAGCTAAAAGAAACAAGGAATGAAATTCTGAAATGGATTCCGAGTAAAGGAATCGCAGCAGTATCGACAGCGCTTACGTCACATTCCTTAGGTTTTATCGACGAAGAAGGTATTCGGGGGCGCATTCCTAGTCCCTATAACGAGGAATTCGTTAAGAAGATTTTGGAAGAACGCAAATGCATCTGTGAAAGGCCGCTCGACCCAGCATCCAGCGAATGGAGAGCAATTACGGCTTTGCTTAGCAATGCGGGGAATGCAGAAGTTCTCTCTCGCGTCGTACGTGTGCGTGCGCGTATTGGGATGTTAAAGGAGACGCGAGAGGATGGGCCTCGGCTTCTTCAGTCAGCGGAAGAAAAGCTGGCGCGTCTTCTTGGACAGCAAAATACTTTAGAGCGTGAGATTGAAGAGATAGGAAGAAAGCTGGAGAACGTCCCTGTCGCAGAAATTCAAGAGCGGGAGCGAGCGCGGAAGGAGCTGGAACGACAGTTGGAGGCGGCGAAAACCGAGAGGATTCGGGCGCAGCGTGATATTGAACACGCTAACGAAGAGATCTCTCGACTAAATAAGCAAGTGGGTGACCTCGCACTAAAGAATACCGAGGCGCGGAAGTTCGTAATACGGCGCGAGCTGGCTGATGAGGGGGCGCAGTTTTTGCAAGCCTATCTTGGAGTCAATGAACAAGACGCGCGTAAGGAGATTCAGAATGTTGTAAACAAAATATTAGAAGAAACAGCGCGCAGGCATTATCGATTCGAGGTAGATGAGAGTTTTCAGATTCGCCTTTTATTCGAGGACGGCAGACCAACGCCAAAGAGTGGCGGGGAGAATCAAATGATGAGCCTCGCGTTCATCGCGGCCTTGGTTCAATTTGCGGAAAGTAGAAGCAAACAAAGTGATACGGGTTTTTTTATTCCTGCAACCGTTGCACCTTTGATTCTGGATTCGCCATTTGGACAGCTAGACGACGCATATAGGGCGGCCACCGCCGCGTTTGTACCCAAAATGGCGCCGCAAGTGGTATTGCTTGTGTCGAGCTCCCAGGGGAAGGAGGAGGTTATACAAGCGCTGGGCGACAGGGTCGGTGCAGAGTATGTATTGGTTATGCATAACGAGGGACAGCAGGACGGTAAAAAGCAGGATTTCCTAAACGCGCGCGGTAAACGCATGGCAACGACGCTTTTTGGTCGGCCACGTAACATGACTGAGATTGTGAAAGTGAGCGACTGATGAGAAATGTTCGGCGCCTTGAGCAATACGAAGGTCTATTTAAACGATTTACCGAAACAGCTCATCCGGTCTCGGGAAAGCCAATTTTTCCGATGCTTCGGGACTTCCTTTGCTTTCTTGCTGTGCTGGGATTCCATAAAGGCGAGCGTCTGCCTATCGAGGGCAAGACGATTGAACTAGATGGGCGCGTGTTTGATAACAGCGAACAGGCGAAAGATATTGTGTACTTGGTTGCACTTGCGGGAACGCACGATGCAAACATCCTTCATCCAGATCGCGAAGATGAAATGGTGCGCGTTTTCGAGGAGTACGCGACGACGGGGTTTGGTGTCATCGATCAATGGCTAAAATCCTGCCCTGATGATCATATTGGCGACCAGGCAATTCTGACTGCGTTGAGGCGGGATGGCTTTTTCGGTGCGCAGCCCTTGAAATTGGAAGATGTTCTTCGAAACGTGGAGTTCTAGCTTGGATTGTTATGACGCCGCAACGTAAGGTTGTGGGCCCCCCGGCGGCATGCTGAGAGAAAGAGTTTGGAAGGGGGTCTACCGGTCCGAGGTAGACAGTCTGCTTGAGGACTTCTACGTGGCCGCGTTACGGGAATCAGTCGCGTACGATCGGGCGGTAGGGTTTTTCTCCGCATCAATGCTGTCGTATGCCGCACAGGGGATCTCGGCTCTTGTGGAGAACGGCGGCCGCATGCGGCTCATTTTTGGTGGGGAGATTGACGAGGCCGATGCCCGCGCTATGAGTGAGGGATATGAGCAACGCGGGCTCTCTGAACGCATGGGGAAGGTGATTATCGACCAAATTGAGAATTTGGCCGACTCCCTCGTGAATCATCGCTTGAGCGCGCTAGCGTGGCTTGTGGCGAATGGTTTGCTCGACATCAGGCTCGCGCTGAAGCGTGGGGGGATGTACCACGAAAAGATTGGCATTTTCAGCGACGCAGCTAGCGACAAGCTTGTATTTCAGGGGTCAGCGAATGAATCAGCCAGGGCTTTATTGCCTGACTTCAATTTTGAGTCGATTAATGTTTTTCCGAGTTGGCGTTCTGAGTTGCAAGATCATTACGTGCCTTACATCGATGGATTTGAACGGCTTTGGACCAATCAGACAAAGAATACTCTTGTCATAAATTTCCCAGAGGCGGCGCGGGAACATCTCGTAAAGATAGCGGTTCGCGCGAAGAAGCCGTCCATTGGAGTTGAGCTGGATCTTTGGAATCGGTTAGCCAAGAGGCATAAACCGAATGAGGGAGTCGCACCGGGTCAGGTTCCTGCGATCCCTGCGACATTTAAGGGATTTCCTTTTGAGGTGCGAAAGCACCAAAAGGATGCTTTAAACGCCTGGCGTGGTCACGATTGCCGGGGAATTTTGGCGATGGCAACGGGGTCAGGGAAGACTCTCACGGCAATTTACGGCGCAATTCGTGTCTTTGAGGGCCTTAAGCGCCTGTTTCTCGTGATTGCGGTTCCTTATCAGTCGTTGGCAGATCAGTGGATAGAGGAACTGGCACAGTTCAATATCGAAGCGATCCCGTGTTACGAGGCGGCCGCACGGTGGATGGATCAGTTATCCGAGATGGTTTCGCTGTTTGATGTAAAGGCCGTTCCATTCGTCGCTTGTGTCGTAGTAAACAGGACTCTCCACTCAGAGGGATTCCAGCAGCGTGTATCGCGGATTCCTGGTGAGGCGATGATGTTCATTGGAGACGAATGCCATCACCACGGTGCTACGGGACTTGCGGCTGCATTACCAGGTCAAGCTTCTATGCGGGTGGGGTTGTCCGCAACTCCGAAACATTACTTTGACAGCGAGAGAACAGCGACTTTGGTTAATTACTATGGCGAAGTCGTATATGAATACTCGCTAGCCCAGGCGCTTAAGGATGAAGTACTAACGCCTTATCGCTATCTGGTTCATCCAGTCACGCTGACGACTGAAGAGACCGAAGAGTACCTAGAACTAAGCAAGAGCATAAGTAGACTTGCAGGCGGTGGAATTTCCGAGGAAGACTTAGATGGAACAGGGAATGACCAGTTAAAGATGCTGCTATTTCGGCGTGCGCGAGTCCTTGGAAACGCTGCCAATAAGCTAGTGGTACTCAATGGAATTCTATCCGCCGAAAAACCTCATCCACTTCATTTGTTCTATTGTGGGGACGGATATACAGAGAGTGCTGATCCTTGGCTGGAGCGGCAGGTCGATCAAGTCTCACAACTACTTTCTGGGCGTGGATGGAGAGTGTCACACTTCACGTCTCGAGAATCCCGAGATGCCCGCACACAGATATTGAACAACTTCAAAGTAGGAATTGTCGACGGATTGGTAGCCATAAAATGTCTCGACGAGGGGATAGATGTACCGGATTGCCGAACGGCGTACATCCTTGCAAGTTCGCGGAACCCGAAGCAGTTTATACAGAGGCGCGGGCGGATTTTGAGAAGAGCGCCAGGAAAAGAGTTAGCGACGATTCACGACTTTATTGTGCAAGTAGGGAATTCAGGCGTATCAGAAACTGAACGCAAGCTCGTAAAGGGCGAATTGGAAAGGGTTGCAGAGTTCGCATCGCTTGCTGTGAATTACGGGGAAACGTTTAATGTGTTGCAACCGATTCTCGAAAAGTACGACCTTTCCCACGTTTTAGTGCGTTAAGTAATGAAATTAACCTGTGATATTTAGGAGCGGCGCCCGTATATAGCGAATGCTTTGCTTATTGAAGTATGAATATAGGAGGTTATCCTGCCACTCCAAATCAATCCGAACAATTATGTTGAAGCGCACGAAGCTTCTTTTGGGGCTGTGGCATTGTTTCATCGAAGGCAATTTCAGGTGCCATACAACCAACGGCCTTGGGCGTGGAAAGAGACCGATTTGGAGAACCTATGGCGTGACATAGTAGTAACGCGTGACCGGTACTACGAATCGAAAGGGACAAGTGGGATGTGGGCTCAACGAGTTACGCCCAATGGTGATCCTCACTTTTTTGGGGCATTTGTATTTTTGAAGAGTGACCCCGAGTCGCTTGAGGTGGTAGATGGTCAACAGCGGCTTACAGCCGTATCAATGGTCATCTCAGTTCTACGGGATGTATGCCAGGAGATTATTGATACTACTACCGACGCAAAGCTCAAGACCGAAACTGCAACGCTGCGCGGCGCGTTCGATAAGTGGCTATTCGCAGATCCGCGGCCAGGGGAGAGTCGCGTTCGCCTCCTCGTGGATCCGGAGTTTGTGGATTTGTTCGACGCACTGGTAGCTAGCGCGCCAGGCGGTAGCTCACGTCAAAGCCGTATAGATGCTTTGAAAGTGGACTTTAAGCAGCTTCCCATCCACCGGGCCCTTCGAGATGGATTTCATATCCTCGACGCGAAAATTCGCAAAGATCTTGCAGGTACATCGAATAGCGATAGGTATAACTTTTTGGTTGCAACCCTTAACGTTTTGGAGCAGGCATTTATCTGTGTTTGGTCGATCATTGCGGAAGAAGCATTTGCGTTCCAAGTATTCGGTTGTTTGAACGCCCGTGGTGAACCGTTGAGTGAGGCGGACAAAGTGAAGAGCGAGCTTTTCACTTCCTCCGAGAAACTGCAACATAAGGATATCGTGGCGCATTGGCGTGAGGTTAGATCTAGCGTGAGGGGTTCCGATATTGGGGAATTTCTGCGTCGGCGGCACATCGCCTTAATTGGGCCTTGTACAAAGGCAGCGCTTTTTCGACAGATTCGGGATGTAGAGATTCAAAACGCAAAACCGCTAATTAAGGGCCTAACTGCTCAGTGGAAAGCCGATGCGGATTTGGTCAGACGAATTTTGGATGCTTCGGGGTTTCGAGCTGATACGAAAGACTTGATTCATACCGTTATTAACACTCTCGGTGTAAAACTCGCATGGATTCCAATACTGAGTGGTGCAAAGAAATTTTTGCCAGCAGACGAGCAAAGCTTTCACGAACTGTGCCGCTTGACACTTAACTATGCGTTTCGAGAGCGAACAATTGGGGGACGTGATACGCCTCAAATTGAAGACGTGATGGGGCAAGTGGCTCGAAAAATTGCTGCGGGGGACGATCCGACTGTCGTTTCGGCGCTGATGCGTCACCACAGTCCTGACCCTTCATTTGAAAGTGCTTTTGGGCAAGTTACTGAAGGACGTCCGAACCTTCAGTTCTATATTTTGAATGAGCTAGAAAAATATCTATCAAAAGGCTCTGGCTTGGGACCGCTTCCGCACAGTCCGAAGCAGCACATTGAGCATATCTTGCCGCAGACACTCTCTGGTGCCACGAAGCGCAAAGGGGAGTGGTCGTGGATTAGAGGCGACAAACCACTTCATCGCGCGCTAATTAATCGATTGGGAAACTTATGCATCTTGGAATCGGATATTAATCAGCATGTTTCGAACTTTGAGTTTGACGCGAAGCGTACGGGGAGTTATCCGAGTGGAAAGGTAATTAAGGGGGTGGCTCGGAAAGCGTATAAGGATTCTGTTTTAAAGCTCGCGAGCGAGCTAACGAATGCCGTTGAGTATCCTGATTGGACTCAGGTAATGATCGAGAAACGGCAAAAACAACTCGCGAAATATGCTTTGCAGGTCTGGAAACTTTAGGTGGGTAGGACTAGATTGCTGGCCATACCAACGGGAGCGTGAGGTCAACTCCAAGTAATCTTTTCACCCGCTGTGGCGTATTAGTTCGAACACCACAAAAGTCCTCGCCTCGACTTCGTTTCCAGAGGCGTCCTAGGTGAGCACGCGGCCTCAATTCCTGGGCCACGCTGCGGTGCCTCCGAGTTCTGAATTCAGTTTTCTCCCCATGCGTATCAAGCTTGCGGCGTCATAAGATATTTGGCGGTTAGACCCATCACGCTTTATTGGGAGAATCGCGCAAGCCATTGAGCCCGCAGGTAAATTGTGTATGCGAAAAGAGATTGACATCGACGAAATGTTTGTTAATAATTAAACAAACAACCGGAGTATTGTCAATAATAGACTCGATGGATCCATCTTTTGAATACGTATTTCCCGCTATACGGGGAATCCAAGGGGGTAGGGAGTATTACGTGTCGATGTGCCCCCTAAGACTCCTTCCGAAGGTTTTTTTGTTTGATGACGAGGAGCTGTTGCCCGAACTGCGGGCGCAGCGCGTGCTTAACAAGGCCCGTATTCCTGAAATCTCCCGCTACGTAATAGAAAACCGTGACGCCTACGTTTTCTCGGCAATTACGGCCTCAGTCGATGGCGAGGTTCGCTTCGTGCCAATAGGGCACGGTGGTGAGGCAAACAAAGTCGGCTCTCTTCATGTCGACATGCGGTCGCGTTTCATCATTAACGACGGACAACATAGGCGTGCCGCAATCGAGATGGCATTGAAGGTTGAGCCTTCTATTGGCGACGAAACTATTGCAGTGGTGTTCTTTGTCGATCGAGGGCTAGCGCGATGCCAGCAGATGTTCGCGGACCTCAACCGACACGCTGTTCGCCCTAGTCGTTCACTAGGATTGCTCTACGACCACCGGAACGAGTTATCCAAGCTCGCCAGGCTAGTTGTCATTGGTTCGGCAGTCTTTCGCGACGTGGTTGAGATGGAGAGAAGCACCCTCTCAGAGAGATCGCGAAAGCTTTTCACGCTTAGTGCTGTTTACTCGGCCATAGAAGAGTTGATCGGTGGGGCGGAGATTTCAGATCATCAACGGATGGCAGCGCAATGCGCTTCGTTCTGGGATGCGGTAGCTGAGCAGTTGCCCGAGTGGCGCTTCGTGCGCGAATCCAAGATGACAGCCGGCGAGGTGCGTCGCGATTTTTTGCATTCTCACGCGATAGTTTTGCAGGCGCTCGGGGTCGTCGGGCGGGAGCTTCTAGCGCTACCTGAAACCACCTGGAAAAAGAAGATTACCGCGTTGGGAAAAATAGACTGGTCGCGGTCCAACGCAAGGGTCTGGGAGGGACGGGCGCTAATTGGGGGGCGCGTCTCAAAGGCATCGCACAACGTGACATTGACCTGCAATTACATCAAGCAGCAACTCGGGTTGGAACTTGGGCCAGAAGAGCTGCGTGCCGAGAAGGCCTTCAAACGGGGTCGCGAAACGGAGTAATGGGAGGTGAATATGCAAGACAGTTTGGAAAGCCGCGTCGAGGTCTCGGTACAGAACACTCAAGATCTGTATCTCAGTGATCAATTGCCCTGGGTCGTTGGATATAGCGGCGGCAAGGATTCAACGGCGACCCTTCAGCTGATCTGGACCGCGATCGCGCAGCTCCCAGTAGAAAAGAGGACTAAGCCAGTCCATGTCATAAGCACGGATACGCTTGTTGAGAATCCTATCGTTGCTATTTGGGTTCAAAACTCCCTGAAGGCGATGGAGAAGACGGCGAGAAGGCTAGAGATTCCAATACACCCGCATCGATTGACGCCAGGACTTAAGGATCGCTTTTGGGTAAATCTAATCGGACGCGGCTACCCGGCGCCTCGCCCTATGTTTCGCTGGTGCACGAGTCGATTAAAGATTAGTGCTTCAACCAAATTCATTACTGAGATAGCTGACAAACATGGTGAGGCGATCTTGGTTCTCGGGTCGCGAAAGGCGGAGAGCAATGCTCGTGATCGCGTATTGGCGAAGTACGAGAAAAGTACCCGTGAACTCTTAAGCAGAAACTCCGATTCGAGTATGGACCGAGTGTGGGTTTATACCCCGGTGTCTACCTGGTCGAATGATGAAGTCTGGGAATATCTCGTTTCCTATGAGAATCCCTGGGGCTATGACAACAACGCATTGTTTCAAATGTATCGTGGGGCCACTCCGGACGCGGAGTGCCCATTGGTTGTTGATAAGAGCACGCCAAGCTGTGGAGATAGCCGATTCGGATGTTTCGTTTGCACGATGGTGTCAGAAGACAAGTCGATGCAGGCGATGATCCAGAACGATGAAGAGAAGCGCTGGATGGCACCACTTCTTAAGTTTCGAAATGAATACTTGAAGACAGAAGGTGACAGGCAACATCGCGAATTTACTCGCATGGACGGGTCGCTGACGCTTCACTATCTGGATATATCAAAGGGCAAAGACGCGCCTTCCCCGTCAGAGGAGGTTGATACCAATAAGGGAAGAAAGAACGCAGTACTTGTACATGGCCCCTACACGCAATTGCGCAGCGAGACGATTCTGAAAGCCCTTCTCCGGACACAAAGAGAAGTTACAGAGCAGGCCCCGGAATCGGTTGGCAAATTCGAGCTAATTTCCATCGAGGAGATTGAGGAAATTCGGCGGCTTTGGGTACACGAAAAGCATGAGTTCGAGGATTCAGTGCCGGAGATCTATGCGGAGATCATGGAGCGCCCCTATCCATTAGAGCAGCTAGACGACTCGACCCCATTTCGCTCTGATGACATTCGCCTGTTGCGTGAAGTAAGCCAAGTTCCGGTTGGAAACAATGAGGCAGCGCCTGATTTAAGCCCGGAGTATTTGCAATTTCGATTGTTGCGTGAATTGCTCAATGTCCAGCACGGATACCGGAGTGCGATTCGGCGCGTCGGTCTAACTGAAAAACTTGAGAAAACGCTAAAGCATGGCTCGTTTCAATCCGAGCAAGAGGCTCTTTCATTCGCCTTAAAAAGCCGTGATCCAGATAATGAAATTCGATCTCCAGAAGCCGACCCATACATTCGGCCCGTCGAGTTTCGTAGTGCTTCGGACCTCGAGGAGCTCGAGTCATGATTTTTGAAGAAGTCGTATTGCACAACTTTGGAGTATATAGGGGCCGGCACGCGGTGCCATTGGGTGTCAGTCCGGCCAAGCCAATCGTCCTCGTGGGCGCGATGAATGGATCTGGAAAGACAACGTTTCTGGATGCAATGCAGTTAGCCCTATATGGCAAGAGCGCGAGATGCACTGGTAGAGAACGAGTGTCGTATCACGACTATCTTGAGGCGATGATTAATCGAGGAGTGTCTTCGTCGCAAGGAGCCGGCGTCGAATTTGCATTTCGTACAAGATCTAACGGACAGGATTCATTGATCCGCGTGACCAGGACGTGGAGCGTCCAGGGGCAGGGCGTGCGCGAAAGCTTAGAAGTACTACGGGACGGAATTGTCGATTCAGTTGCGTCCGAGCGTTGGCAGGAGTTTGTCGAGGACTTTATGCCTTCGCAGATCGCAGATTTATTCTTCTTTGACGGGGAGAAAATTGAAGCGCTAGCAGATCCGACCAAGTCCGCAGGCCTTCTCCGGGTAGGGGTTCACTCGTTACTTGGAATTGATCTTGTAGAGAGCCTCGTAAAGAGTTTGCAGCAAATTGAACGCAAGCAAAAAGCTAGCAATATGACGGAATCTGAGCGCTCAAAGATGCAAGATCTTCAGCGCCGTCACGCGGAACTCGAGGAAGTATGTGCGTTGGGGCGGCAGAGGGCCGCCAAGTACACGGCAGAAATTGATGCTGCCCGAAAGGCGATGGAGTTGGTCTCGGTGGAGTTCAAGCGCCTCGGCGGAGACTTGATTGATCGTCGCGATCAGTTTCACGAGGAAAAGGCGAGGCTGATTGCCCACAAAAGGGATCTTGAGGAGGAACTGCGCCATATTGCTAGTGGAGTTATGCCACTAGGGCTACCCCGCGACTTGGTCCAGCTCATGCTTACGAAAGCAAGAGAGAGTCTGAATGCGCGGGACGTCAGAGTCCTATTGTCTGAAGCAACTAAGCGAGATAGAGCCCTGATTGCGTATATGAGCCGGATTAAGCTCAAACAAGATGCAATAGATAAAGTTACCGAATATCTTGATGCTGATCGTGCGAGACGTTACATCAGGTCGGACCAGGCATTGGGGCTACCGGGAAGACTTTTGGAGCAGTACCGCCCTGAGGAACTGGTACGGAGTCGGAAGAGTGCGCAGAACCTTCTAAAAGACTTCGACGATACAAATGAACGGTTGACGGCCGTCGAACGGAACTTGGCCGCAGTGCCGGAACAGGCAGTCATAGCCGATGCTCAGCAGCGGTTGGAGAAGTGCAGGGCGGACGTAGTTGGCCTGGAGGCACTTCTTTCGGTAACTCAAGCGGAGCTCACGGAGACAGAAGGAAAAGTTGAGCGCCTAAATCGAGAGATCGATCAAGAAAACAAGAATCTTCGAGAAATTATTCTCAGAGACGAAGTATCTTTACGAGTTGGTGGACAGTCGGTAAAGGCACGGGAGACCCTAGGAAGATTCAGAGATCGCCTTCTTGCGGAGAATCTCCAAAGGCTTCAAGGTTCGATCAGTTCGTGCTTTCAACGCTTGTTGCGAAAGAAGTCTCTTTTAGGCGGCGTTCAAATATCGCCTACTACATTTGAGCTGTCGCTAATTCACCCGACAGGTGTTGCGGTACCTGCACATCGCCTATCTGCAGGGGAGCGGCAGCTTCTAGCCGTTGCGACCTTGTGGGCACTATCCCAGGCATCGGGAAGGCATTTGCCGGCAGTGATAGATACTCCTCTGAGCAGATTGGATAGCCTGCACCGCGGAACGGTCGTACAAAATTATTTTCCCTCGGCAAGTCATCAAGTAATTCTTCTCTCAACAGATCAAGAGGTGGTCGGTCGATACCACAAGCTTCTGAAGCCGTTCGTCGCAAGAGAATATATTGTCGAGCACGATGACGCGTTGAACACATCGCGATTCATTGAGGGCTATTTCTCGGATCAATCTGAGCTCGAAGAGGAGGCAGCATGACTTCCGTTGAAAACATTCGCTTATCAGAACGGGCCAAGACTCAGCTGGTTACGGTTAAACGGCGAACCGGGATCCAACATTGGAACATCCTGTGTCGTTGGGCATTTTGCATGTCTATAGCGCAAAAGTCGGCACCGCCCGATGAGAATATTCCCGCGGATAGTTCTGTGGAAATGACCTGGAAGACGTTTTCTGGTGGGGATGAGGATTTCTACTGGGGCTTACTTATGGTGAGAGCCGAACAAGATGGACTAAAGATGGAGAGAAATGCGTTGGCTCACTACTTTCGATTGCATCTTCACAGAGGTATTTCGTACCTTGCTGGCTCAAACGGCCCGCAGAATCTCGAAAAACTGATTTCGCTCGGGATTGCAGCGTAGCGAATTTCAATTCTTCTTTAATGGAATTGTCTCCTACGATCCGGCAGCCTTGCTTCGATTTCGGATAATGCGCGGAATGCGTTTGTCATTGTTTGCGGGGCGCATTTCCACCAATTGCCCAAGCGGTTCGTTTGAATAACTAACGTGTATCGGTCGGTCTCTATCGTAGAGGTATATTCGATCGCAAGGCGTATTGTCTAGAACCCAGTCGGCGACCTCACGCATGTCTTCGTGCTCCACGAGAAAGTCGCAGGCTGAGCCTAGTCGCTCGCAAATGAGTGTGCCGCTCTTGTTCTTTTCGTGCGCTGCATGCTGATCTAGTCCCGGGGAAATCCTGCCTGAGATTTTCTTGCGCAATTCGAATGAGCAAAAGCCGTAGGTCAGCTTGATCATTCCGAAGTAGTCGATAATCGGGTCAAGTACTTTGCTTGCGAGATCATGTAGCGCCGTGTAGCTATCAGCCTCTCTTGGCATATTGGCGATCCCGCTTGCGGCTCGCGTTTCGCCACATTCGATGAGCTGCCGATAGGTTAGATTCGCACCACAAGGTTCATCGAGGTTCGGGATCCGCTTGCTGCGCACAAGCGTGAAGCCATCGATTTGCCACCGCGCCCTTTCAAGAGACGCAAAGAATTCGACTGCAGGTGGGCCAAATCCGGTTAAGTCGTGAATTCCCAACGAGTCCAGTGATTCCTCGAATGTGACTTGCTCAAAGTAATTTGGAAACTCTTCATTGATATACCTGGATTTCCGATAAAGCAGGGTCGGAGGGTACTCGGTTCCATATGTAAAGATATCTAGGTCTTGATCGCGAAGCTTTACCTTAACTCTCTGCTTAAGGCGCGGTAGGGGCGAGTTCGCAAAATCGTCGTATTTCATCAGCGTGATCTTGCCGGATCGAATATGGATCTTGATGAGATCGAATTCGGAGATGTCGCCACAGAGAACAGTGGCGCACTCTACATATATGCGAAGGATGGTCGGTAGTCTTTCTAGATGTGTTGCGTGCAGTTGAAGGAAGTGGCCTTCTTCAAGCCACCCATAGCCTTTTTCATAAGATTCGCGACAGGCCTGATCTATGGCTTCTAGGTTGCTAATGCCAAATAGAGCTTGGCGTGCTGTCTCCTGCGCAGTGGAATAGTTACCGAAGAAATAGCGCACATCCGTTTGAAGCTTCCGTTCCAAATGCGAATACGGTTTTCTCCTCTGGAACTGTTGCAAGGCGAATAACACGAGTAAATCAGAGGTCCGCGCCGCGCGAGAGCGTTCCAGTTCCGCGGGGTCGTTCTGGCTCAGTGTCAGCTTGAGGGCTTTGGAAAGCGTGCTGAGATTTGCCTCAATCGCGGGCAACAATTGGCTATCTACTTCGTCGCGGTCCGGCGGACGACCCAATTCGAGGATTCGTAGCCAAAGCCGATCTAAGGCGGGACGATTGGCTTCAAAGAGCTGCAATGCACGATCGACTCTCGGACGCGGTTCGCGACGCGGGCGGTCGTGTATCCATCCGCGAGAAAGAACGGTCTGGGTTCTATGCCCATAGCGTTTAGTCAGAAACTGTTGTTCGAGATCTTTGTCACGGAAAACGAAGAAAACACCAGGGCCACATGCGATAGCGCTCTCGTCGAGCGTGTGTTCTATGAAATCCCGCAGCTGTGCTTGGGTAAAGTATTTCTGAAAGGTATTGCGTGACGACAGGTACCCGTCGCGATACTGTCGGCCCTCCGGGCGCGCGTCGCTAGCGAGCATTGCCGCAACGGACAGCACGCCGCGCGTACATTCATATGCACCCTTAAGTGCATCAACCCTTTCCGTAAGGTCTTCGATGACATTTATGACAAAGCCGAGATTCACAGTGTCCGCAACGCGCTTAATGCCGTCGGATTCAAAGTGCGGATCCCAACCCGTGGCGTCTATACCACTGGTGCTCAACCCACGTACATCGTCCCCCCGTCCACAACCATAATCGAAGAATGTTGTTTTGGCATTGACTAGGCCGTGTCGCGACAAGGCTTGAACGGGGGCCGAAAAATGTGAGCGCGATAGCGCGGTCAAATGACGTCGAATGACGTCTGAATGTGGTTCCTCGTTGTCGGGGGGTTCACTACCGGCATTCGCTAGTGGGATGAACTGATTGCCTTGTAGTTGATATCCGCGTTGGGCAATGAGCGCGTACCAGTGTTCTCGAAAACCTATGCAATTGGGATCTTGGAATAAGCCGATGCTTTCGGCGGCCTGTGTAAGTGCTGCGTACTCCGCAGCACGTATGTCCCCCGGGGTCAGCAGTAGTTCCTTTCGATGGAGGATTGGAGGATTGCGAGACTCTTTATAAGATCTAAATACTGTCGTCTTCCGTGAAATATGGATTCGCCAGCTCCGAGACAAAGTCGGAAATGGGTCCAGAAAGAAATCGGCATAGTCTAGAAGCGATACCTCGTCGCAGGACTTGTGAATCTTGACCACATTAAAGTCATCTCCGGGCGTCAGACGAGCTAGGCTGGTAGTTAACCCAATGAAGTCTCGCCATTGGGATGGGAACTCCGGAAGCGCTGAAATATGGAGATACGTGTGGTCTCCAACTCGCTTTCCGAAACCAATCGAATCAAAGTTGAGGCTGATTGCCTCAGCTTCACTCGGAAGCGCAGCGGGCGGGGTGCTCCATTGCATGGCCATCGCAGATCAGTATGTACCCTTCAGCGGAATGACTGGCGCGGCCACAACCTGAGAATGCCGCCGCGCGGGTACCAGTGGGTTCAGCACGGCTCCGACTACATCCTCATCGCCGTCGCGACCGGCATCATCCTGGAGCTCTTGCTGGACCACCGCTAAGCGAGGCGGTTCGCGCGCTGGCGCGTGGGTGGTGGCTCCCCGACCTGGGCTCGAACCAGGGACCTGCGGAAAGTGCACATTCTGTTAGGCTACCAATGACGAACCTCGAAAAAGTCCGCGCCTACACTGCATTGGCGGATCAGCTGCTGCAATCCTCCACGCGTGGGCAGCTATCGCGATAGGTTGCAAGTGTGCTCACATACTGTGGACAATGGTGCGACGACAGTTTCAGCCTCGAAAAAGTGGCGGCAGCTGGAAGCTGGAAAAAGTATGAATAGGCAAAATGAGGGGCAAGGCAATGCTTGATTATCTGGTCTACGGTGCCGTAATCTGGGTGCTTGCTACGTTATTGAACAAAACCGTCTTTTCGGTCCAGCCGGCGACCAACGTCACGGCGTGGGTGTTGGCGATCGTCGTGTTTTTTGTCAATCTGTTTGCGTTGTCGGCCTTGAAGTATTTTAGATTCCATGCGGTTTCAGAGAGCTTGGGAGTTACCTTGCAGAATAGAAACCCTTTGGACATAGCTGGCGCTTTTGCCTTTACCTTTGCCTTTTTTGCATTACTTCGAAAGGCACCGAAGCACCTATCGACGCGAAACGGCAACGTGTCCGAAAGCACCTTGCCCCCGATTCCGACTAAAGGTTCCTCATTCTCTCCGCTACCCATTGAATCGTCTGTTAGGGAGCACACAATGCAATCGAGCTTGACATCGCGCGTACCAGTTGCCGTTGAACCAGTTGAGACGGTTTCAACAGCGGAGCCAGGAGAAGAACTTTGGGCTCAAGCATTGACTGAGTTTGAAGGTAGCGATCGCCGCCCGGGACTTTGGGCCAAATCATTCGCAGAGGCTCAGGGTAATGAGAATTTAGCCAAAGTCAAATATCTTGAACAACGCGTTAGGCAATTAGGTCAGGAAATGAGTTTGGCCGCCTCTAATGCTCAACGTGTTGAGGAATCTGAACGTGAAAAAGTAGAAAAGCTTACGCATCGCTTTCTGAGCGGAAATCGCCTCGAATCGGACGAGGTCGCACATCTAGCTCGTTATTCTGCCGTGGATAAAAGCCTAAGCAATCTGCGTGAAGGGCTACGAGGTGAAACTTTGCTGCATTGTTGTGCCAGATTAGAGCTTGCCGAGGAGGCCGAGATATTGCTCCGACAAGGCGCCAATTCCAAAGCGCCAGACGGTAGTGGTCGCGCGCCTTGGGCATTAGCGCCGACGGGGACTGGTCTTAGGACTACTTTGTACAGCGCCTATCTATCCAATATGGGGAGCGGGTGATTTCACTAGCCTCTGAGGAGGGCGATCCAATGTGCCCGCGCGGACTTCGCGGAAATGAAGTTGTAGGCTGCTTCCCGGAGGCAACTAAAAGTCGTCTGCTGAAGCACGTGCTACTGAATCGCCCCGGTTTCGTGGACGTTACCGTGCCTGAGAAGGTGCGCGCCTCCGATAACCCCCCCCCCCGGACTCCCGGCATTTCGGCCCCAGAATGCACAAAGCCTAACCGTGATGGCTGGGCTAAGTGCAAGAATCACAACAACAATCCGGTGGATAGGGGCTCGTACCCACACGCTACGCCTACAGACCGGCATGAGCCAGGTCGAGTTTGGGGAAAAGCGCGGCAGTCTCACTGAATCTCCCCGGGTTGAACTGCCGCCCAGAAGTTGGACAAACTTCAAGGGATTCCGTGGAGAAGTACAAAACGGAGTTCAAGCTTCAGATCGCGAAGAATGAAAAACCTACCTGCCCCTAGCGCAAACTGAGCAAACTTTTATTACGGCATCCGCACTAGTAAGTGGGCGAGCGCAACGTATACATCGATTCTGTGGCTTTAGAAAATCAACCTCAGCTTCGTATGTGCGGACATGGGGCATGT
>SXGS01182458.1_pt1 | contig 19146 bp, 16 predicted proteins | sample 3174681 | NCBI WGS metagenome assembly SXGS01 (sample SAMN11356861, study PRJNA531348) | freshwater metagenome | isolation source: freshwater sample F1-80 | place: China: Fuxian Lake, Yuxi | collected 2017-12-25 | reverse complement strand
TTTGATCTCCTCAAGAAATACACATCGCCCGTATCTTCCCTGATTCCCCCAAAATCTCAAACATCAATTCTTCACTCCAAAAACACACCTTCACAGGGCTGGGTTAAAAGCCATACCTTGCACACAAAATGGCGCTGTCCAACTAATGATTTCGTGCATCAATTGGAGAGTCATCGCGCAACACTTTCGACGCCCGCGGCTAGCGCCATCGGTTCACTTTTTATCAGCCCAGCATTTGAGCACAGTGCACAAATCTTTCCCCTGAAGGCCGTCAACGAAACAGTGGATGATCTACCTTGATCTCAAACATGCGAATGATGTGACCATCACTTATTGAAATGGCGTTTTTCAAAGTCTTGTCGTCGGTATTAGGGTTCACGCTATGAAATCTCACATCCGCAGTGACTGCGTTGAACCCTTTCTTAAGAAACGACGGGATTTCGCCGTCAATTGGAATGTCCTCCGGCTTCGACTCCAGCATTTTGCTTGACAAGAGCGACTTTACTTCAACGGAAACCACTGCCAGTGCGTCGCGAGGTACAAACTGCAGCGACCTGCTACTGCGATTCGCTTGTTGCTGGGCCATTGTGAAGCATGAGGCGATGGCAAGAGCTGCGGAAACACTTAATACCATGCGGGCTGCCTTAGAGAAACGCATGTATTGCTCCATTTCATGGTTGAACAAGCCTGTGAATCTTCCGCCGCACAGATGAGAGCTGTCGAAGCTGGTAGTGGCGATCGAGAGTTTTCCAACCAAACGAGAGCTTGGCATTCGAGCGTCCGGTGCCAGAAAATAATTCACTACGTGAAATGGAAATTATTGACCTGCAACCAGTGTCGTGCCACATCGCTTTCCGATTTCCGATAGGGGCGGGAAAGGCCAACGCTGAGCAACGTGCGAGTTGTTCGGCCGATTTCTTGGCTGAATTGTTTGACGGCTTCCGAATCGATGGTCGTGTGGTCGTCTTTGTACAACCGGACATCGGTTACCGGAACGACCAACTCACGGCCACATCCGTCGAGTTCTACAAATGCAAATCTCAATCGCTGGCGATCTTCTTGCCCGACGATGACGAAGCGGCCGGCTTGGCCCCACAGGCAACCAAGCGAGTAAACTCCTGCATGTTCAGCCATGGCCATGGTCGATCCGATCGGCTCGAGCGCTGCGGTGAATATCGAGTGCAGGGAATTATGAGCCACTTCGGCGCACAATTGATACAGCTCGGCCCTCGAGAGCTTGTACTTCTGCACAACGAACCGGCGATCGAACCAACGATCCTCAATCTCGGGCAGCTTGCCGGTGAATCGCGTGAGCCCTAGATCCAATACGGCACCCAACTCAAATGGGCCGCCGTGCCTAGCCAGCAAGTCGACCGTCAACTGGGAATCGATCAGCGGTCGGACATGCAATCGCGAGTTGACCTCGATCCCGGCCGCACAAAAGAAGCCCGGCTGCATGCGCGTTAGATGATTGACGACGATTTGCATGGAAATGCGATTCGGAAAACAGCAGCACCCAAGAATGGGCCACTCGAGAGCTGCCTCATAAATGCACGATTTTCAAGTCCGTCCATTTTTCTTGCAGGTACTCGACCACCAAGCGGCGATGACAATGCACGGCAGTCAATTCGCTGCACAGTAGCGCGCTGGGCAACTCGCCAAACGAAGGCCGATCCAATTCGTCTTCGATTTGACGATCGGCTATTAAGTTGAGAAACTGTTCTTCGTAGGTCGGCCAGCCACCTTTGAGTTTCTTGTACTGGTCGAGCATTTCTTGAGTCGGAGCCAAAACGGGCAAGTGCAAATATTCAGCGTCGCAGATCGCGCGCAGGAAATACTGTAAATCATCGCGTTTGGCATACGCGGCCAATTGCGAAGTGTTGTTCAACCGGACATCGACCAGCCTCCGCACGCCCGCTCGTTTCAACTTTCCAAAAAAGTCTCGGGCTGGGGTTTGGGTAAAACCGATAGTAAAGATCTCCATGAGTCAACCTCCAATTCGTCGAACAGCATCTTCTGTTTTGCCGGCGGTTCGACTTGTTCATACGATTCTACACGCCCATCACCGCGAATATGTTGGATGGGCACACCGCGCGAACGCAACACGCGCGCTACCAATCGATGGCGATGACATACCAACGGATCTTCTTCACTGCACATCATCGCCACACGATAGCTGGCGATTCCTTTTTGAATTCGCTCGAGTCCTTGCAAAAAAAAGTCGGCTTCGGCCACGCGATGGTACAGGACATGCCCCTCGTTGTCGTAATACACTTCGCCTTCCGGTCGGCCACCAAGCGACTGGCCCATGAAAACGTACTTCAACCGATGACGAGCCAACAGGGCCTGAAGATCTTCACGATTAAATTGGTTGGTATATTTTGAATAGGGTTGCGATCGAACGTCTGCCAGCACGTCGATACCGTGCTGACGCAACAACTGAACGAATTGCTCGTCCGTGTGATTCGAATGTCCAATGGTGAACAGGGCGGGTACACTGTCCATATTTGCGATTCTCGCCGACCAATTGCCTATCTCACTTCGACGACCAAAGTCGAACTCGCCAAGCATAACATGCTCTCAAAAGTATTGAAACAGTATTGGGGTTACGACAGCTTTCTGCCGCTGCAAGAGCAAGCGATGCAATGCGTTATGGATGATCGCGATTCACTGGTTATCTTGCCTACAGGTGGCGGCAAGTCGCTGTGTTACCAAGCGCCCGCGCTGTGCCGCGAGGGAATGATGATCGTCGTTTCACCCTTGATCGCGCTGATGAAGGACCAAATCGATAACGCTAAACAATGCGGGATCTCGGCGGCGACGATTCATAGTGGTATGTCAGCCGACAGCAAACTAACTGTGGTTCGACTGATCGAGCGGGGCGAAATTCGGCTCTTGTACGTCGCCCCAGAACAATTGCTGACGCCACGCTCGCTCGAATTTCTCGGGCGCCAAAAACTGTCGGCCATCGCGGTCGACGAAGCTCATTGCATCAGCGCTTGGGGACACGATTTTCGACCAGAGTATCGGGGTCTAGCCGCGCTCCGCGAGCGGTTTCCGAATTTGTCGATGCATGCCTATACGGCGACGGCCAACCATCAAGTGCGCGACGATATCGTTAACAATCTTCGGTTGCGAGAACCGGAGATTATCGTCGGCCAGTTTTTTCGACCGAATCTGGTTTATCGCATCGCTCGGCGAGAGCGATTGGTGAATCAAGTCGGCAATTTTCTGGATCGGTTGCGTGGCCAGTCAGGCATTATCTACTGCATCAGCCGAGCCGACACGGAGAAGCTTGCCACGTCGCTCACATCGATGGGCTACTCTTGCGCCGCCTATCATGCCGGATTGTCCGATGCCGAGCGGACCGAGCGCCAGGAAGCGTTCGTCGAAGACCGTGTGGACACCATCATCGCGACTATTGCTTTTGGGATGGGCATCGACAAGTCCAACGTTCGCTTCGTCATTCACGCAGCGATGCCCAAATCGATGGCCAACTACCAACAGGAAAGCGGGCGCGCGGGCCGCGATGGCTTGGAGGCGGAATGCTGGTTACTGTACGGATCGGAAGACACATTGCGATGGCGGCGAACGTTTGAAGAACTCTCCGAAGAAGCTCGCGCGGCTGGCGATGCAGCGTTGCAAGCTATGCACGCCTATTGTGTTTCCAGCCAATGTCGCCATCGACTGTTGGTCGAGCACTTCGGGCAGCATTGGGATCGCAACTCATGCGACGCTTGCGATGTTTGCTTGGGCCAACTCGAAGCCGTTGAAGAACCGTTGATCATCGGCCAGAAAATTCTCTCGTGCGTGATGAGGACTGGCGAGCGCTTTGGAGCAACCTACGTAGCGATGGTTTTGGCAGGCTCGAAAGATCGCAAGATTTTGCAAAACAGGCACGACCAGTTGAGCACTTACGGATTGCTCCTGGAGTTTCGGATATCCAGCATTCGCGATTGGATTGAACAGTTAATTGCCCAAGGTTTTATCAATCGCTCAGGCGAGTATCAACAATTGAATGTTACCGCGCCAGGGCGCGAATTGCTGCGCGGTCAGGTCGTGCCAATTTTGATGCGTCCCGCCAAGGCCAAAGAGCCGATCGCAGCCACAGCCACGTCGCTATTGAACTCGTGGGAGGGTGTTGATCGAGAGCTGTTTGCTGTGCTCCGCGCCTGGCGATTCAAAACGTCGCTGGCCCGCAACGTGGCTGCCTTCATTATCTTTAGCGATGCGACATTGCGCGATTTGGCGCGACGCATGCCCATGGATCTCGTTGAACTTCGCTCGGTACATGGTGTAGGTGATCGCAAGATCGCCGACTTTGGCAACACAGTCATCGAACTAATCGGCAACTACTGCCGCGACCACCAAGTCCAGCCTTCAGTGGGCATCGTGCCTCCCAAAACAAACTTGGCAGAAACAATCGAAGGTCCGGATGCCATGCAAGTGGCTTTTCAGTTATTCGACGACAAGCTATCGGTGGCCCAAGTAGCTCTAAAAATCAATCGAGCCGAAGCGACGGTCCACGCCTATTTGCAGAACTATTTGAACGCTCGCCGAATCACCGATCCATCGAACTGGATTGCTCCAGAGTTATTTGAATTGATCAAAACGATCGCGCGCTACAGTGGTCTGGAAAAACTGAAACCCATTCACGACGCGCTGCATGGTCGCATCGACTACAACGACATCCGCACTGCGACTACCATTCTCAGAAACCAAGGCTTCCAATCGATCGATGCAGTTCCAATCGATTTCACCAATCTGTAGAAATGGACTTGATGCAGGTTCTCAATGCCGTAATCCACAACACTAATTTATTTAATGTTCAATCTCCCAAACACCATGAAACAACTGTCGAATTCGCTGCTTGCTACCGATTTCCAAGCTTGATGCCAATGCATCAAATGTTGACCGATCCAATTCCCGTATTTGTTTTTGCAATTTATTTCGTTCGTCGATAGCTAGGCCAGCAATTCTCCTTGAGTCTTCGGCAGATAACTTGAGATAACGCAGTACCTCTGGGCGAGAAAACGGAGCACTAAAGTCGGTAAGAAACTCTTGCCAAGCAAAATGTTGTGCTACCCCGATAGCTTGGTCAATCGTGAGGAACTTCTTGATCGCTTGTTCCATCTTCGTATGTAGTTCTTGAAAATGGCGAGAAATCGACTTATCTTTTGGGTTTAGAAAAAGGTCACGACTGTATTCGTCCAGGAGAACCTCAAGACTCTCGCGCTGTGCCGCCGTAAGTTTGATGTGCTCTTGCAAATCGGTTGACTCTAAAAGAGACTGTGGTTCCGCTATCTTGCGAATTGGGATGCTGTCGTAATTGAGTCGGACTCGAACGCTAACTTCAGGTGCACCATCGTTGCCGAAGTAGTCTGCCATTAACTCGCGAGATTCCGTGGGCAAGTTGTCGCGAATTTTCCGGCTCGCGTCAATCTGCAACTTAGCAATGAACGCATGATAATCTTTCTTGTGTTTTTCGATGCTGACGTCGAGCATGCTCTGCTCGATTTCGGTAATGCCGCAGAATTCAATTACCTCGCGGTCGGCGAAGGGCAGGAAAGCACTGCGAAACTTCAAACGCAGTGCCGCCGGACGGAGCTCCAGCATTTGGGACTTTGTAAGAATCTTTTCCATGCGCGCTTTTACAACATCATTCATGGCGGCAAGAGCAGCATCGTCGTCACTTTCGATATTCGCCAGGTGCTGCCGCATTGCCTCGTTGGCAATTAGCTGTCGTGACTTACGCTGGAGTTGGTTCTTTTCAACTTGAAGCGCTTCTGCGTCACGTTTTTTTTTCATCTCCACCAGCTCTTCAAAGAATCGCACCTCGAATTCCTTGCTCCTGCGCATTTCGGCGATCGCAGCCTTTTGCCAAGGAGCGATCTCCAGGATCTCGCGCAGCTTCTCGTCTTGCATAATCTGGAGAGAAATTTTCCAATAGTTCAAGCTCTGGACATAATTGAGAGCCTCCTGAGCGACGGCATTATTTACGATTGTTATGAATGCATAGACCCAAAGAAAGAATGAAGCTAACTTCACATTGTGCCTCCTTAGATCGGCAATGCTAGTGAATTCAAACCATCGGCAGATAATAGAAAATGTAGTCATGATCCATAGGAAAGAACGTAAAATCCAAATAAGGAAAGGGGTAGCTGACGACGAGTTGGCAAAAATCGTAAGCGCTGGTAATGCTAGCTAGCGATATTCACAAGACAGCTAGTCCAGGGAGCAAAATCAACAACCGAGAAATCGATTGAGAGGTTTTGAATGAAGTCCCCCGCCTTAGGCTCGTCGGACGACTAGATTGGGCAGCGAATTGACCTAGAGATCCAGTGAATCGAGCTGATCGATTAAGGAATCCAAATCGTCGGGTTTGGACTTGCTAGTTGCTGCCAGACGGCTGCGAATGCCGTCCGTGACACCGACTGCATGACGGCCAGCAAGAATCAGTTGTTCGTCCCGCTCGCGCGCGGCAACTGCGACCGCGTCTTCGTCTGTTTCGGGTGCACCGAACAGTTTGGAAAGATCAATCTTTAGACCGCCGACATCCATGGGCGCTCCGGCGATCGCAGGTGTTTTGTGCTGTGGGAAAATAATCGCGTTTTGAGGACAAACACGACTGCACGCGGGACACCCTTTGCGGCAGTTGTCCGGTTGATCGACTAGGATTGTCTCGACCGCATCTACTCCGTAAACACCAAACAAACAGAAATCGATGCATTCCATGCAGTTGGTGCAACGACTGAAATCGATCACCGGATACCAGCGTCGTGTCGGATGTTCGTCAATCGCAAGCAGCGATTTAGCACCCAGCAACGTAGCAGCAGGTTGACCATTGGCCTGTCCGGTGCTGCCCACAAAGGTCGTATTCACGGGCGAATGAAATCGGTCGAGCGACTCGGCAGGCGCTGTGCCTTTGATCCACTGGTCGGCGTCGCTGGCAGAATTAAGGCTGTGCGAAGCGATGCGAGTGAATTCATCAATGAAGTCCTGAGCCTTTTCACTGGCGCGAAAGTCTAAACAATAGATCGCGCGATTCGGTCGAGGTTGATCGAAAGTGACTCGCTCGGTCGTATTTTCTGCGGGCTTGTCCTCTTGTTCATCCTCGCTGTCATCTGCGGGTTTCAGCAGAACCTCGCCCACTTGTCCGCGCACGCCGTTGCGGTCGAGGACCCAGTGCAAAGCTCGTTCGTATAACCAGGAAACCCCGATGATCGGTCCGTCGATTTCGCGCAACTTGCGAAATGTCTGGCCGTCCTTGGTAGCATCGTACAGATGGGGCACGACAAGTACGTTGATACCGGGCAAATCGGCCGCGAGCTGTGCGATACTGGATTCGAGATCGCGTTTCTCGGGGCTACGGCTTTGGCCTTGCGAAATTACTACGGTGATCAGCGCCAACATCTAAGCTGCCTTTCAAACTACGGAGGACTCCAGATACAAGTCGAGCGACTCATCCTTCGTTGACTTGTCCCTTAATGGTTCGCTGGGCTACTTCCCAAGCGGCGCTTAAGTGTTCGATATATTGTGCCGGCGCCAGCAAGGAATCGTCACTGGCGGCCAGCTCAAACAACCAACCCTTGCCATACTTATCCAAGTTAATCCCACTTGGATCGTCAAGCAGTTCCTGATTTACTGCAAGGACTTGTCCGGCAATTGGGCTGTAGAGGCTGCTCTCTGCCTTCTTGCTTTCGATCGAACCTATCTCTTGGCGAGCTTGTAACTGCATCGAGGGCTCAACTACTAGATCCAAGAAGTAGACATCTTGCAAGAGGCGCACGGCATAGGCCGATAAACCGAATCGCAGTACTTGCGTATCCAACTTCTGCGCCCACATGTGGTTCTTGGCATACTTTCGGTCCGTCGGAAAATGGGCTTCGAAGTTGCCCATCATAAAAGTTAGCTCCGACGTCATGTATAACGAACCCTTTGATGTTCAGGTTCAAAGAATGCTGGCAGCAATCCGTCAACCCTCAGTAACCCTTCCATTGTCAACGTAATTCGCTCTCCGTCGCGCACCAAATACCCCTCGTCAGCATATTCCTGCCACACGGTCTGGTAGCAGTCCCAAACATCCACTTCGAATTTATCGCGGAAGTAGGGCAAATCGATATAGCCGCGTTTGAGCAGCAGAATTAGCTCGCGAATCATTAACTGAAGGCGCGTCGGCGAGTAGGCTCGACCGATCGGCAAGCGCCCTTCTTCTAACGCACCGATGTACTGAGGCCATTCTGGCAAATTCTGATAGTGTACGCCGGAAATATGCCCAAACGAAGCAATACCCGTGGCAAGTAAATCCGAACCAGAAAACAAATTATCGCGATAGCTGAAACTAACCTTGGAAGTATCTTTGATCATCGTGTAGGCGCTGCTGCAGGAATATCCCGCTGAAGCAAATTGCTCGAAAGCATATCTGACCCATTCGCGTTTGGTGGTCCAATCCGCGACCGCTGACTCCTGCTGGTCTTGCAATATGCCCTTGGAATAGACCGTGTTGAAAGGCAGTTCCATTTGATAGATCGTGATGCTCTCCGGTGACAGTTCGATCGTCTTGCGCACATTCTCGCGCCAGTTGTCCCAGGTCTCGCCGACCATCCCGGAAATCAAATCAATATTCACGTTTTTGAAGGCGGCGTTTTGAATCCACTGCCAAGCTCGATAGACCTCCTTCGACAAATGAGCCCGACCGTTCTCTTCCAGGATCTCGTCGCTGAAATTTTCGATGCCGAGACTCAGACGAGTTACGCCGAGATCTTTGAGAGTATCCACTTTGGATTCGCTCAGCGTTCCCGGTTCACACTCGAAGGTAACTTCTTCAGCTTGGTCCCAATTAATATTAGCGCGCAATCGATCCACGAGGCTGGTAAGCTGTTTGTTCGATAGAAAACTGGGAGTCCCACCGCCGAAATAGACGAAGCGAAAAGGTCGCCCTCCCATAACAGGCGATTTGCTTACCAACTCGATTTCACGGCACAGGGCCTCGACATACCGCTCGATCTCGTCGGCATTCACGCCCGTGAATACTTTGAAATAACAAAATTTGCAGCGTTTGCGGCAGAAAGGAATGTGCAAGTATAAACCCAACGGGACCGACGGTCGCGGCGGCCGTGCCATGACTCGCTCGACCTCAGGCACAAATTGCGATTTCCACTGTGAGTAAGGTGGATAATTCGAAATGAAATAACTGCCAACTTCAGTCTTAGTTGCTTCGGCGGTCATGGGGTGCCAATGAGATTATGATGAAGACGGTTGCTCGAATTGTTAGGTGAGGAACTGACCGGGACATACGCAAATAAAAGTTCGACGCGCAAACGTGTGCGTGCCAGGATTGACGCAGGATTGACGCACTCGCTTGCGCGTCGGGCTTGTATTGGTATCGATCTGACGTTTACTGTAATAGTCTACTGCGGTTTCGCAGCGAAACAAAATATACTTCCCCTATCGGAGGCCGCGACGATCTTGCCGTCGGCAACGCTCGGCGATGCAAGGAAGCTGCCTTTGATTTCATACAACCATTTCTCTTTGCCAGAATTCAGATCCAGGCGGACCAGCCTACCGTCCGCAGCCGCCAGCCAAATGTCTTTGCCGGCGATAATCGGTGAGGAATCACAGCGTTTGCGCAAAGTGGTCCGCCAGCGCACCAACCCCGTTTCTTGATCGAGTGCGAAAATTTGGCGATTGCGGCTGGAAACGATGACCAGGCCTTCCTTAACGGCGACGGAGTTCTCAAGTTCTTCCGCGAGCTTTCGATCAGCGAACTGCCACAGCGGCTTGGTACTGGAATTATCGAAGGCAAAAATTTCTCCCGATCGCGTGGGTACAAATACTTTGCTGCCAATCGCACTGGGTGTGCTGCCTGTCGGGCCGAATAGAGCGATTGGTTCAGCCGCCGCCTTGCCTGTCTTGAGATCTACGACGTGGAGTTTACTATCACAGCCTCCCAAGTACGTTCGGTTATCCGCGACCGTTGCTGCGCAGCGCAGTTGATCACCAGTCTCATACTTCCACGACAACGTTCCCGTGTCCTGATTCAAGCAGTAGAGCGAACCATTTTGCGATGTAACCAACAAGTTGTCGCCAAAAAAAGTTGCTCCGGCGCTGATCTCGGCCCCGATCGTGTATTGCCAAATCGACTTGCCGGTTGTGGCATCCAGAGCTCGGACCTCTCCTTCAATATCACCAAAAATTACTTTTCCCGAATGATAGGCGCCCGATGCTGTGAAGCCGCCGCCGGTCGCCAGTCGCCACTTTTCCTTGCCAGTTACCAGATCGAGGGCAAGCACGAGTCCGTCGGCGTCCGCCACAAAGACCGTTCCCTGAGCAATGATGGGTGCGGCTTCGAATCCAAGTCCGCCAATATCTACTTGCCAAATGAGGTCGAGTTTGGCGGGTAACTGTTCGGTTGTAGCTCCCGTTCCCGCCAGATCGCCGCGGCCCACTGGCCAATCTAGAGCCGACACGGAACTGCAAAATGTTATTATTGCCGCTAACACTAACGCGCTTTGACGTGGCATATTTTTCCCCCGCATGTACTCAGCATGAATGGAATCGTCGCTCAATACTGACTTTGGCCAGCCGACAGCCGGCCTGTATTACCATGGCTTGGTTTAGGTGAGCGGCGGGGCGCTAGCCCCCGGCGGGGAGTTCTTAGGCACAAGCCCGAAGCGCAAGCGAGTGAATGAGTTGCGACGATTCACTCGCTTGCGCTTCGGGCTTGTACGTACAACTCCCCGCCAGGGCCAGCGCCCTGCCGCTCACAAAGACCAAGCCAGAAATATCTTCTGGTTATTGTACGTCAGATCCGAACGTTCGCGCATAGAGTTCGCGAAAATCCTCTTCGACCAACTTTCGTGGATTAAAAGTTCCCGTCCACTGTTTCGTAGCATCTACTGCCAGCGTCGGAATACTCGCTCGATCTACGCCGACTTGCGAAAGCTCGGTTGCTAGACCTGCTTGCGCGACCAAACTGCGAACGAACGCCGCCAGCAATTCAACTGTGTCGTCATCGCGCCTCACATTGAGACCTTGATGAGCGGCCGCATCATGCCACAAATCGGTATACCCAGGTCGCACTTGCTGACCGTTGAAGCGAATTACTTCAGGCAACATCATTCCTACCGCTTGTCCATGCGTCACACCGTATCGAGCGGTCAGTGGATTCGCCAGCGCATGCGCGGCGCCCAACATGCTTGTTTCGATCGCTAATCCGGCAAAGAAAGCACCCAATTGAACTTGGCCGCGAGCTTCAATGTCACTTGGCTGAACCAGCACTTGAGGAAAACCGCCGCTGAGCAGTCGCCAAGCCTGACGGCTGTAGCAGCAGCTTAGTTCATTGCGACGACTGGTCACATACGATTCGAGCGCATGCGATAGGGCGTCGATTCCCGTCAGCGCGGTCACGCGAGGCGGTTGAGTCAACGTTAGTTCGGGGTCCAACACGGCCACTCGGCAAGCGGCCCGAGAATCTCCGCAAGCCATTTTTACGTGCGTTTCAGCATGGCTGATCAGAGCAAACGACTGTGCTTCACTACCGGTGCCCGCAGTCGTGGGAACAGCGATCATCGGCAACATATTCGCGGTGGCTTTACCAACTCCCCAATAGTCCTCCATCTTGCCGCCACAACTGTACAGAAAATTGATCCCTTTAGCGCAATCCATCGAACTCCCACCACCTAAGCCCACGAGCATATTGGGGCGAAAATCTCGCGCGACAGCCACGCCGGTTTCGACATCCTTGGTCGATGGATTCTCGTGGACATCGTGGAATGACAATACTTCGATGCCGGAGGCAAGTATCGCCTCACGCCCGCGAGCGAAATGACCTGCCGACACAACACCCGGATCGCTGACTACGAGCGCGCGCGACGCTCCTAGTTCCTTCGCCAGATCTCCCAAGCGGGCAATGCTTCCCGCCCCAAACACCAGCCGCGTACGATGCTGAAAATCAATTCCGTCCATTGCAATCCTAAAAAATGGCGAACAGTCCGCAGCAACGCTCCGAGAAACTCACAACATATCCTGGGATGTTTGTAACACCTAGAGCAATCGCCGCGTGCGCGTCGCTCAAGCTTGACAGGCGATCTAAGGACTAACTCGCTAACGCATACGGTTACAACATTTCACGAAGCTTGGCCGCGGGCAGAAAGCGAGTTCGCTAGTTCGTCGGGACTTTGTCCAAAGTGATGCGGGCGCCGATCTCTTTGAGTTCCTTCAGTTGTGTTTCTTTGGCGGCATCGGTCAGCGGATTGCCGTGTAGATAGATCCTCCAGAACGGAGAAAAACGCCTTTGGCTGTCTCCCTTGGCCATTTCCACTAGCGGAGCCAAATCGCTGATACCGTTGTCCATCAACATCAGGTAATTCAGTTCCGTGAGCGGCTTGATAAATGCAAGATCCTTTACCTCACAACCTTGTAGGTCCAGTGAGGTTAGCCACTTCAGTTGCCCGATAGGCACAAGGTCGGCGACCTTGTTGCCTGCCAAATACAGCGTCCAAATCTTAGGCAAACTTTTTACAACGTCGATATTTGTAATCTTGTTCTTCGACAAATACAGCGATCGCATATTTGTCATCTTTGCCAACGGGGCCAAATCGCTAACGGCGTTTCGCGATAATTCTAGATACTGCACCCGCGTCAATTCGGCCAACGGGGCGATCGATTCGATCTTATTGCCTGTCAGCGTAATCGACTGCAATAGTTTTAGTTCGGCCATCGGTTTGAGATCCACGATCTCGTTGTTCTCCAAGTCGATCTCCTGCACAGCGACACAATGTTGCAAACCTTCGAGGTTCTTAATGCCCTTGCCTTTGCCTTTCACTTGCGAGATGTTCTTCACATCATCCTTAGTGATTGGTTCTTGGTTGTAACGTTTAGCAAAAACTTCCGCGCGAACGGCAGCTTCCAACGCTTTGTCTGGAAACACGTCTTCCGCCCACGAGGCAGATTGGACGAGAACCAAATTCACGAGGCAACAAGTAACTAACGCGCTATATCGCAATGTTCCGCTCATATCGAACGCTCTCTGCTGTAATTTCAGAAAAGGGTGGGATGTGAAGGTAGGTTATAAGGCACAATGGTAATTGCCAACCCATGTCTATGCCAAGCGCCCCAACGCTCGAAAGCCTATATTTCGCGTCACACCTATTGCTTTTAGGCGAGTGGCAGATGGTTCTTACGAATACAAGCCCGACGCGCCAGCGAGTTCGTAGACGTGCAGGCGAGCGCTTCGATCCGGGTGCGCACTCGCTTGCGCGTCGGGCTTGTATTCGCTCATTCCTTGGAAAATTCCCCTTTTCCGCTCGCTTTACCGAACGTGCTAGCAGTAACAAACCGCTGTAAAATAGTGAATTATCGAGTTGGATAGCGCCACGGAATCAGTTTTTGCATCGTCCGTCGATTACACTACTTGAGAATTTTTGTCGCACCATAGCGGTACAATCTTACCGGCCCAGGCTTTGCGAACCGCAATTTCCAAATGCGAGTGCTCTTAACCGCCTTTGATCCGTACGAACAATGGCCAAGCAACTCTAGCTGGTTGGCGATGGTCGAATATCTGCGTACCCGGGACACGAATGCTGACCTGACAACCCGCCGTTACCCAGTTGATTTGGCGGCGATGCAGTCCAAACTGTACGATGACCTAAAACGAGGATTTGACGCGATAGTGCATTTGGGACAAGCACCCGGAGCGGGAGTCGTGCGATTGGAATCTTTCGCCTTGAATGTCGGCGGATCGATCGAGAACACGGGTGGCGAATTGCCACTGCTGGTCGATTCCGCACCGTGGGCTTATCGAAGTAGCCTGCCGCTGGGAAAGTGGTCCGAAAAACTGCGCCAGGCCCGCGTACCGGCGTGCGTGTCCTACCATGCGGGAACCTATCTTTGTAACGCAATTATGTATTTGTCGCATCATTGGCATGCCGAGCGTCGTTTGGACGTGCCGATCGGATTTGTGCATTTACCGCTAGCCAGTGAACAAGTTTCCGTCGAAGGCCCTCAACTGCCATCGTTGCCGCTCAGCACGCTGGCTCGCGCTATTCAAGTGATCATGTCGGAAATCGAACTCGTGGACAACTTTCGCGGCGAATTGGTGTAGATGGTCACATGGACGCTTGGATCGATGTTGGAGGGACCTTTACCGATTGTTACTTGCTAGATTCTAAGGGTGCACGCAGCGCCATCAAGGTTCTCAGCAGTGGCCTAGTCCCGGTCTCAGTGCGATCGATCGACGGTGCGCGCATTCAATGTGCGCAATTGGCCGACGACTGTGACGGATTTTGGACAGGTGGTCAATTTCGCTGCCTGGATCAAGCTGGCCAGTGCATCCAAACTGCGCAGGTTATCGCCTTCGATTCGTCAGCCCAAGAGTTGGTATTGGATCAAGAACTGTCCGATGGCAAACATGCCGCTTTCTTTGAACTGGCTGCAGAGATCGAAGCGCCCGTTTTGGCAGTGCGGAGGTTAGCGCGATGTGCTTTATCAGAACCTCTTCCACCCGTGCAAGTTCGTTTGGGCACGACCCGCGGAACGAATGCCCTGCTGACACGTCGTGGAGCGCCGACCGCGCTGGCGATCACCGCTCCCATGGAGGACCTGCTGCGCATCGGCGATCAGACACGCGCCAATCTCTTTCAACTTGGCATTCCCCCGCGCGAAGTCTTGGCCAGCGAGATTCTTGGGATTTACGAACGATTGGACGCAACGGGGCAAGTGCTGCTACCGCTGGATGAAGCGCAAGCGATCGAGCAACTCAAGCGAGGCAGATCGGCCGGAAACACATCGCTCGCAATTTGCCTGATGCACAGTTACTTGAACCCACGGCATGAATTGCGACTGGAGTCGCTGGCATATGCGGCTGGGTTCCAGCATGTCAGTCGGTCAAGCCAACTCGCGCCATTGATCGAGATCATCGCACGAGCGCAAACCACGCTCGTAGATGCATACTTGAGTCCGGTGATCAACGGTTACTTGGCCATGCTGGTAGAACAATTTGGCGGACTCGATCGTGTGCAGTTGCACGTAATGACCAGTTCCGGTGGTCTAGTGGATTGGCGAAACTACTCGGGCAAGGACAGCATCCTTTCCGGTCCCGCCGGAGGTGCCGTCGCACTGGCTGCGATTGGACAAGCCATGCAATGTGTTTCTGTGGAAAGTGACCAGCCGCGGGCCACCACTCGCGCAGCGTGTGTGCTTGGCCTGGACATGGGTGGCACCAGTACGGATGTTTGTCGCGTTGGAGCGTCTTTTGACTTGCAATATGAATCCACCAAGGCCGGAGTGCGCATCCTGACTCCGACCCTGCCCATTGAAACGGTGGCTTCCGGCGGAGGATCGATTTGTTGGTTCGATGGAGTGTCGTTGCGAGTTGGGCCGCGCAGTGCCGGTGCACTTCCTGGTCCAGCCTGTTATGGTCGCTCAGGTCCATTGACGATCACCGACCTAAACGTCTTTTTGGGACGATTGCCCGCCTGCCAGTTCCCGTTCCCGCTGGATGTTGCGGTTATCGGCGAGCGATTGCAAGAAATTTTCCAGCAGATTCAGCAAGCCGAATTGGGCATCCGATCGATCGAGCATCTGGCCGAGGGTTTTCGGCGAATTGCTAACCAGCAGATGGCTGAGGCAGTGCGCAGCATCACGATCTCCCAAGGCGTCGATCCGCGCGATCATTCGCTGCTCGGCTTTGGCGGAGCGGCAGGTCAACATATCTGCGAGATCGCGGATTTACTTGGAATCAATTCAGTAATCGACTCGGCGGAAGCCGGTATGCTCAGCGCGCTGGGAATGGGACTCGCGGCGCTGCGCAAGGATGCAACCGTGCCGATTTATACATTGATTGGCGACTGCGACTGGCCAAAGATTGAGAAACTGGCCAGCACCGCGGAGCAGGATTTGATTGGGCAACTGGCTCAAGAAACCGCTGTTCAGGCGACTCGCTTCAACCTGGGGCGAAAATTGGAACTGCGGTATCGCGGGACCGATGTTTCGCTGGTGATCGCTTGGTGTGGTCCGTCAGAAATCGCCGCCAACTTTCATGCCGAACATCAGACAAAGTTTGGCTACCAGCGTACCAGTACAGCCATCGAATTGGTTTCCGTGCGCATGGCAGTTCAACTGGGCTCTACCCATAGACTTTCGCCGGTGGCGAAGATCGCTAACCCAAATTGCGAGCCAGCTTTCGAGAATAGAATTGCGTGCTGGCACGACCAGCGATGGAGCAATATTCCTATCATCCGACGTTCAAGGCTGGTCCCGGGCCAGTGCTTGGCCGGCCCGATGGTCGTTATGAATCAAGGCTCAACTCTCGCGGTTGCATCGGGTTGGATTAGTGAAGTCTTGTCGGATGGGACGTTGCACTTGACGCGTGGAAAGCTTGCAGAGCCGACGCGCGCGTCTTTGGGGACGCACTTCGGTGCCACGAATGATCGAGGCGCCGCGGCAGGCAACTTGAGCATTGATCCGATTCAGCGCGAAGTCTACGCGCAGCGTTTGATGGCGATCGCGACTCAAATGGGGTTGGTTCTACAGAAGACTGCGATCAGTGTAAATGTGAAGCAGCGACGAGATTTTAGTTGTGCGGTGTTTGATGCGGCCGGACGGTTGCTCGCCAACGCTCCCCATGTTCCGGTGCATCTTGGTGCTATGGGCCAAACCGTGCGCTCGATTATTGGGGATTTCCCCAACATGCTAGCCGGCGATGTATTTGTCACTAACGATCCGTATCGAGGTGGCTCCCATCTACCAGACGTAACTGTGGTAACGCCGGTTTTTTCGCGTGACGGACGCGTCGCAATGTTCACCGCCAGCCGCGCACATCACGCGGACATTGGAGGCATGAGTCCAGGTTCTATGTCGATCACCTCGACTCGATTGGGCGAGGAAGGAGTGATTATTCCGCCGATGTACCTGATTCGCGCGGGCGACGATCGAACGGACCAACTGCGGTACCATTTGAAATCGGCCACTTGGCCTCCCCGCAACATTGATGAAAACTTGGCGGACCTTGCCGCTCAGCAAGCCGCCAATGCGCGCGGTGCTCGTTTGATCGAAGACCTGGCAACAATGTTTGGCTGGGGTAGCCTCGAAAAATATAACGAGTCGATTCTGCAGATCGCAGCGCAGCGCGTCGCGCGCTGGATTGATTCGGCTCCGCGCGCCACTTGTCTTTTCGTAGACCATCTTGATGACGGTACCGCCATCGCCGCGAAAATCGAATTTCCAGAACCGGGACGCGCTCGCATCGATTTCTCTGGCACCGGTGAGACGTCTTCCACAAATTTCAATGCCAACCCTTCGATTGTGACGGCGGCGGTAATGTATGTATTTCGCTGCTTGATCGACGACGACTTGCCGCTAAACGAAGGTGTAATGCGCGTTATCGAATTAGTGATTCCCCGTGGAATTCTCCATCCGCATGCGCTTGCCGATGCACAATTCTCTCCAGCCGTAGCTGCTGGAAATGTGGAAACTTCTCAAAGAATTGTCGACGTTTTGCTCGGAGCGTTGCAAGTTGCGGCCGCCTCGCAAGGTACGATGAACAACCTGTTGTTTGGCAACGCAAAATTTGGTTTCTACGAGACGATCTGCGGCGGCGCAGGCGCCATTGAGGGTCTGGACGGTGCCAGCGGGGTTCACACACATATGACGAATACTCGCCTGACAGATCCAGAGATTCTCGAATCGCGTTACCCCGTTCGCCTCGAACGATTCCAGTTGCGACGGCACAGCGGTGGACAGGGACGTTGGCGCGGAGGCGAGGGTGTGATCCGTGCAATGCGGTTCCTCGAACCAGTCACGCTGTCCTTGTTGACATCGCGCCGCGGTGATTTCGCACCCTACGGACTTGCCGGCGGAGAGTCCGGTACGGTCGGAAAAAACTTGTTGCGACGCGCCGATGGAACCGTTGAGCAATTGCCGGGTTGTTGCCAGATTCAGCTCGATGTCGGCGATGTTCTTGAATTACACACTCCCGGCGGAGGCGGTTACGGTAGAAAATGAATTCCACGCAATCAATTGAGCTGGAGCCCTGGATGATCGTTGAAGATGACAGCGACCAGTGGTCACCCGCACTGTGGCGAGTGCAGTCCAATGACTCCATCGCCGTCGCGCTCTTTTCCGTCCGAGACTTGGCAGAGGCTTACGCGCACGCGAACTATTCCAACCAGAGTCAGATCATTCAACCCAGTCGCATCGAGTTGTTACGCGTACTGGTCGAGTGCTTTCGACAAGGAGTGCGTTACGCCGCGCTGGACCCCAGTGCTACTCAAACCCGCAGAATATTCGAGCTGCGCCAAGTCCTTGCGGCTGCCAAAGAAGAACTGACAAAGCTAGAGTAACCGATATGTCGATGCAACCGAAATCCTTGCTCACACCAAGTCAGTATCTCGCTCGAGAAAGGGCGGCTGTTTTCAAAAGTGAATTTTTCTGCGGCGAAATGTTTGCCCTGGCGGGCGCAAGTCGACGTCATAATCTTATTGTTGGGAACTTAGTTCGAGAAACTGGCAACGCTTTGAAGGATCGACCTTGCGAAGTCTACCCCAGCGACATGCGCGTGAAAGTTTCCGCTACGGGGCTATACACATACCCCGATGCGACAATAGTGTGCGGCGCGCGTCAGTTTGAGGATGACCAAGTGGATACATTATTGAACCCGACGTTTGTCTTCGAAGTGTTGTCCAATTCGACCGAGGCATACGATCGCGGAATAAAATCGGCGCACTACCGCAAGTTGGCCTCGGTGCAACAATACTTGTTGATCGCGCAAGATCGCCCAAGCATCGAAAGTTACGTTCGGCAAGCCGATGGCCAATGGAAACTGCGCGATGTATGTGACATTGCCGAATCGATCGAGTTCCCGTCGCTTGGGTTTGCCATCTCGATGAGCGAACTCTACCGAAATGTCGATTTCAGCGAGCAAGACGCTCTAGGGTAATCGAGCTATGCATGGACGGCCAGGAGTGACCGTATTGCTCACGCGCATGTCCAAAATGTACTTGAGCCAGTACCCAGCGCCGAAGTGTAAGGCGAGCGGCAGATAGTTTCTTACCAATACAAGCCCGAAGCGCAAGCGAGTGTATGCCAGGATTGACGCACTCGCTTGCGCATCGGGCTTGTATTCGCTTAGGCCTTGGTAAATTCCCA
>SXGS01727429.1_pt1 | contig 19148 bp, 19 predicted proteins | sample 3174681 | NCBI WGS metagenome assembly SXGS01 (sample SAMN11356861, study PRJNA531348) | freshwater metagenome | isolation source: freshwater sample F1-80 | place: China: Fuxian Lake, Yuxi | collected 2017-12-25 | reverse complement strand
CGATCGGAAAATTCCAGGGAGTAATGAGCGCGACGACACCGAGCGGTTCGCGCCGGGTATAAAGCAGATTTCCTGGTAGATCGTGTGGAATGACCTGGCCTCCATGGGTATAGCTGGTGCCGCCAAAGAAACGGAATATGTCAGCCGCCCGCTGCACTTCGCCGGTGGCTTCTGTCAGGGTTTTGCCTTCTTCTCGGGTCAGCAGCTCTGCCAGCAGTGTCTTCTGGGCTTCAATCAATTGGCTCGCTTTGCTGAGAATCCGACCGCGAGCCACTGGGGTCATTGCGGCCCACTTGGGAAACGCCTCGCTGGCCGCGGCAATGGCCGCGGCAGCCTCCGATTGCCCGCTTTGGGCATATTCTGCGACTACCTCGCGGGCGTCGGCTGGATTGCGGGTGACAAAGGTTTTTCCCGAGGCTGCGGGAATTGACTGGCCTCCGATGAAATTGGCATAACGCTTCATGGGTTGCACCATAGAGTGATACAGTGTCCGGCTGCCAGACCGATTCCAGGTTGCCGCAGCAGTTCACATAAATGAACACGAACCGCCTGAAGCAAGGACTCGAACATCGCGTTTAGAGTCCCGCTTTAGGCGGCCCAAGCACAACCCTGTTTAACTGAGAACTGCTGCCAGCAGCGCCAGGGATTCTCGGGATCTATTTGGGAACTACCAACCCAGATCGGAGACGCCCCACAGTCACCCCGGGCAGGCGGGTATCGATAGAACCGGTTTCCGGGGATTCCTGCCCGACATGGCCATCCGCGAAGGCGATCCCAGCGCGAGCCCGATGGCGAAAATGGACCGTGGCAGAGAGGTGGTTGGTCTCGAAGTAATAAAACTCCTCAAGCATCGGATGATCTCGGGAAGCCGGTGCCAGGAAGTCATTGATTTGAGCGCAATCCACAAACACCGCGAGCTCTGCTGGAGAGGTGATCTGCATGAGATTCACGCGTTGTCGATCCCGCGGTCCGAGCAGCAAATTGTAGCCGTACCCGGAAGCGGCTCCGGAGGCTTTGCTTTTGAAGGCGGCGTTAGCTCGATCCAACGCCGGACATATGGCGACGCCTCTGGCACCCAGGTACGGCCAGAGGGGACTTTGGGACGCATCAAATTGGCGCCGGGTTTCCTGGCCGTCAGCGAGCCAACCGAACCAATATGACCAACCGCCATTCGTTCGACCGATTCGTTCCGGAAACGCGTTGCCAGAGTGGTCGTCCCAATAGAGCTGTGCGGCGAGGGCGTATTGACGGAGATTGGAAGTGCATCGGGTCTGTCCAGCGCGCGCGCGCGCCTGGGCGAGCGTTGGCAACAGCAGGCCGCACAACGTGGCAATGATGGCGATCACAACCAGCAATTCGACCAAAGTGAACGCGGGCGAGCACGTTTTCGGCATGGGTCGAATAGGGCGGGGTCGCATCCTGTTTGGGCGGTTCATGGCCGTGGACTTAATCGAGGGCGCGCACGCAGCGAACGCGGAAGAAATGTTGGGGGTAGAGGGCCTTTCGGAGGTCCCGGAGTTCGAGTTCGGCGCCTGTGCCAGCTTGCCCGCTGCCGATCGCATTCCATTCCGACAGATCGTAGGACGCTTCCAAGGAATAGACCCAGCCCTTGCGTGAAACGAATCGGACAACTCGACTGGAATCCGAGCCGACAAACTGGATGGAACTTATGGGCGGTTCGGGCAACGTGAGTCGAATATTGTCCAAAAATCCACGCGCGAAAACCGAACCCGCGTACCGCGGATCCTGACCGTCATCACTGTAGCTATTCCACGCGAAGGCATCGACTTGGAAGTCCGTGAAACTTGGGGGCAACACCACGGATTCCAGCACGGGGCCAGTTTCTCCTTGGATCGTCATGGACAATTTCAGTGTGGAAGTGTCGGCGGTGAACTGTAGCCGATGGCGATAGCGAACACCGGGTCGCAGTTCGACGTAACTATCACGGAACGCCCAACGTGGTGGGCGATTCGTGCTGGTGATTGCAGGGGAAATGGATGCGGAAATGGACTCATCGGCACCAAACCACGACCATTCCACCAAGTTGTTCGATCCCGTGCCATTTCCTCGGACAAACCCGGAGTTTTGCACCGACCCCAAATTCACCAGGCCGAGCGCGATTTGAAAGGTGCCGGGTTTACCAGGTGTTGCCCCGATACGGTGCTCCACCAGTTCCAGATCGAACGCGAATTCAAAATCATCCTGTCGACTCAGTTGCCTTCCGAGCGGCAGCGCGAAGAACGAGTTGGATTGAGATGAATCCCACGCTACATCCAACCGTTCCAACGCAGGGTTCCATTGAGCCAATGCGGAGTTTCCCAATGGGATCCAACCTCGTTTCAACGGGTCCTCGCTGAAAACCTCCTCGATCACTTCGGCGGCTAAGGTGCCGAGCGACAATCCGGCGGCCAGCGTCAAGATCAGGCGATGGAGCCGCCGTCGATTCCCTCGAATCGGCGGCGATGTTGGTGACGGCAATTGCGAGGGCGCGCTCACGGTTGTCAGTGACGTCGAAACCAGAGGAGGCCAGCTGCGCCGCCAACCAGCACTAACATCCAGGAGTTGGGTTCAGGAATCGTATGGACCGCACCGAACCCATCGAGCTCTATCTTGCCATTCAAGACATCCACACGGACGAATTGGATGGCATCCAGAGCTGCGGGTTGGCCCGAGGTGTCGCGCGCCCAGGCGACGTCGAAGCCAGTGCCGCCGGCACCCCCCGCGTAGCGCTGGCGAATTCCATCCAAAGTGAGTCCGGCGAAATCGCTGAGGCGAAAGGATGGGTCGACAGGTCGTGAGGTATTGCCGGATGCATCCGTCGGAAAAAGACTCTCAATGACCGGCGCTCGACTGGGTTCTAGGGTGTAGAATGTATTGCCATCAGTACTGACGCTCACCCGGGTGAGCGCGTCGCCGCCACCGAATAGGGAACCATCGGTTGCGGGTGTCCCGATCCAGTTGAAGTTCTCATCAAACGCGTTGGTGATCATGAATCCGGATCCACCAAACACGAGGAAATCGATGCCAAACGGATTGGCGGCGTGATTGGAGACAGGTTGTGGAAATCCGACGGTAATCGATCCGCCGGTGCCGATTGAAACCAACTGTGTGGGATGATACGGCGGGTTGAACGGTTCGACGGCGTCGCCGAACGGGTTGACCCGACTGGGTCCACCTAGACTGGATGCGGCGTCATTGTGAGTCGGACTGGCGCCCGTGCCGGCATTGTAAGTGATGACCGTTGAGGCAAACTGAGCCTCGGCATTGGATGGAATCAGGGATGCGCTGGCAACGGCCAGGGCAATTGCCTCGAGGGCACTTCTACGGATGAACTTCATTTCGAACCGATCTCACTGTGTGTCGACAGATTTCTGGCGACACCATTTCACTGTTGGAGACCAGTGCGGGGGATGCGGGCAAAAAAATACCTTCATCCCCAACAACGCGAGAATGAAGGCAGAGAACCGCCGCCGGATGGCGACCGTCCAAAACTCGGGTCCCATCCGCACTCACGGACAGGCCTGGCCTCATCCTCCGCTTGTGGGCGGAGTGGGTGACCCGACGCGAGAGACAAAGCCTTGCTTTGAGGGGGTGGGATCGAGCGATTCCAACTCCCGAAGCAGGCAGGGTCCGCACGCAGCAGGTTCCCGGACGAGCACGACCGGCGCGATATCCTGACTCCGGATTAATAACCTGGCTCCCGCCTTCCCAGACGGCGCATTTGCGCTAGTTCCAGTGGCATGCCTTGCGGCTTGGGAGTTCGTCATCCATTACAGTGGCGCAACCGTCCCCGATTCTAACGGGGTTCCCGCAACTCCGATCGTGATGATCAACTACGGTGGGGAACAGAGCTTTCTTCAGACTCAGTCCCGTTCAAAGAACGCGCATCGAACTAATCCACTGGGCGGCAAATGCCAAGGGGATTCTGGTACTGGCGCAAGAAAATGCGTGGTGTCGGGTTCTTCCTGGATCCAGTTCCAGTCACCGCCCAGCAGGAGGTCTAGTCTCGCTTTCGTTCCGACCACGACTCAGGCAGGCTCTCAGGCGATTCGCATGGTTAATCCGCCATCGATGGTGAAGGTCTCCCCAGTCACGTAATCATTCGTCACCAATTCCAAAATGACGGAGGCCACGTTCTCCGGAGTGCCTTCGCGGTGCAATGGGATCCGCTTTTCGAGATTCAAACGCCGTTGTTCCTCGCTCATGCTCTTGTGAAAGGCCGTTCGGATCACCCCGGGCGCCACACAGTTGACCCGGATGTTGTCATCGGCGAATTCTCGGGCGAGCGCGCGGGCGAACTGGGGCAGGGCGCCTTTGACGACCTGATAGGCCACATTGGTGACGATACCTCGGATTCCCGCCGTGCTTGAGACCAGAATGACGGCGCCTTCGCGGTGAGGCCGCATGTGCGGCAGTGCGGCGCGGGTCAGATGAAAAACGGCATGTAGGTGTGTGTCGAATGCAGTGTGCCAGTTCTCGGGTGTGATGTCGAACAACCCGCCATTTGCCGGACCTCCGGCACTGTGGATCAACACATCCAATCGGCCCAGTTTGGAGACGGTCTCGGCGACCATCGCCGCACAGTCTCCAGGGCGCGCACAATCACCTAGGATCAGTTCCACGCGACCGCCCATGCGTTGAAGTTGGGCAAGGGTTTCCAATGCATCGGCATCCGAATGTCGCCCGTTAATGGCGACAGCCGATCCGGCGCGAGCCAAGGCGAGGGCGGTGGCGGCGCCGATTCCATTGGTGCCGCCGGTCACGAGAGCCACTTTTCCAGAAAGATTCATGAGATGGGTCGAGAGTTGCAGAATCTGGGTTTCTTCTCAAACTCAACCGCGTGACTCGCTTGAAAATTCTCGGGAATCCTCGCCACCCGATTCGATTCCTTTACTGGATAACCTGTTGTCTAGCGATGCTTTGCCTTGGAATGGACTCCTGGGCGGGTGCCCAGGGCAATGGGAAAGACATCCGTGTGGATCGGTTGTTTGGTCCGGAGATACCCACCGGGGATTACAAACATCCAGCGAGCGTCACGGAACTGGCCAACGGCGACTTATTCGTCGCGTTTTTCAGCGGCAAGGGCGAGTACCGGGACAACGCCGCGGCAGTGTTTGGATCCCGCATGGCGAAAGGCGGACGGCGATGGTCCAAACCCAAGGCGATCGCCCGCAACCCCTTCTATTCCCTAGGCAATGCGGTGCCCTGGCAAGCACCCGACGGCGCTGTATGGCTTTTCTACGTTACTCGTTACGGTGAACTCTGGAACGATTCCCGGATTACGGCCAAGATCTCTCGCGATGGCGCACGGACTTGGTCGGAACCTTTCATGCTCACGTTCGAAGCAGGAACCATGGTGCGGAATCGCCCGATCGTATTGACCTCTGGAGAGTATCTCTTGCCGGTCTACCATGAGATCGGAAACGATCCCGAAGCGGTTGGCCCGGATTGCACTTCGTATTTCTTGAGGTTTAATCCAACGACGGCGACTTGGTCCGAATCCAATCGGGTGCGTTCGCGTCTGGGAAACATACAACCGGCTCCAGCAGTCATTGACGGTGAACATCTGGTGGCGTTTTGTCGGCGGGGTGGGGATTACAGCGGGCGACAGGATGGCTGGATGGTGCGCACGGAATCCGTCGATGGAGGAATCTCTTGGTCGAGCGGTGTGGATTCGGAGTTTCCCAATCCCAACGCGGCCGTGGACTTCCTCAGACTGAAAAGTGGGCACCATCTCTTGGTGTACAACGACAGTTTTTCCGATCGCACGCCCCTTTCGGTAGCGCTTTCGGTGGATGGGGCCAAGACCTTCCCTTTTCGGCGAAAGCTCATGTCCAATCTCAAAGGGGACTATGGGTATCCCACGGCGATTCAGACACGCGACGGTCGCATCCATGTGGTCTTCACGTCGAATGGGCGAACGGTTGTGGAAAAAGCAATGTTTGAAGAATCGGCAATTCTCGAACAACGTTGAACCATCGATGCTCAACCCGTTGAAAAATTACCTTTCCTCCAGGTTCTGGCTGCCCTTGACCTGCGCGATGGTCTTGGTTGGTTGCGCCACCGGACCCCATGCCGCTGCCGCCAAACAACTGAAGAAGTCGCTGGTGTTTCATGCAGGGTTTGATGGCACCACCGACGCTTCTTTTGGAGCGGGAGATCGGCGTCTGCAAGTGGGCGTCCAATGGGGGAAACCGCGAACTGTGGCGCCCGGACTACCGCCGGGAAACACGGTCCACCTCGCCCCAGGTCAGGGCCGTTTTGGGGATGCGCTTCAGTTTGAAAAGAAGATCAAGGAATTGGTGTGTTATCCGGCGGAAGGCAACATTGCCTACCAGACGCAGAATTGGAGCGGCACGGTGTCGTATTGGCTCAAGGTCAACCCCGAAAAAGATTTGGCACCTGGTTATTGCGACACCATTCAGATCACTCCAAAGGACTGGAATGATGCGTCGTTCTTCACCGAATTCACACCGGACGACAAGCCTCGCCATTTCCGCCTCGGCATGTATGCCGACCTGCCGGTTTGGAATCCGAAGAATCGGGACTGGGAAAAGATGCCCATGAGCGAAAAACCCTTGATCGTAGTGGAGCGACCGCCATTTGGCGGCGACCGATGGACGCATGTGGTCATCACTTGGGATCGATTCAATACCGGGCAGGCGAATGGGATTGCGCGGCTTTATTTGAACGGACAATTGGCGGGTCAGATGGCGGGTTGGACTCAGACTTACACTTGGAATCTGCGCGAAACGCGGATCATGTTGGGACTGAGCTACACCGGTCTCATGGACGACCTATCGATTTTCAACCGAGCCCTCAGCGCGGAAGAAGTGGGTACGCTGAACCGACTTCCACGAGGCGTTGCTGGACTTCATTGAACGGCGGACGGGGAGCTGTGCGCTGGTGTGTCCACTGAGAACAATGAGCAGCGGGCTTGATTATAACTCCTCGATTTGCAAAAAATTGTAAACTTCCTAAATATTCAGATTTGGACTTCTAACCGTTCTTGCTCCACATACCATTATACCCACATCCAACATGAAACTCATCCGATTTCAAGCCAGTGACGGCAACATTCAGTATGCCGCGTTGCAACCTGATGGCAGTGCCCGGGCCATTTCAGGGGACATTTTTGGCAAGTTTGAGGTGACGTCCACGACAGTGACGCCTCACAAGCTCCTGGCACCCGTGGTCCCAACCAACATCCTCTGCATCGGCCTGAACTATCGCCGCCATGCCGCCGAAGGCAACGTGCCGGTGCCGGAGCGTCCCGTGCTGTTCATGAAAGCCACCACGGCTGTCCAAAATCCGAGTGACCCGATAGTGCTCCCTCGCCACCTGCGGAGTGATGAGGTCGATTACGAATGCGAGTTGGCGGTGGTCATTGGTCGTACCTGCAAGAATGTCTCACGCGAGAACGCCTTGGACTACGTGTTGGGTTACACCTGCGCTAACGATGTCAGCGCGCGCGATTGGCAGATCAAATGGGGTGGCAGTCAGTGGTGCCGAGGCAAGACCTTCGACACCTTTGTCCCGCTCGGGCCCTGTTTGGTTCTCAAAGACGAAATCCCGGATCCCGCTGCGCTCAAGATCCGCACCGTACTCAATGGCCAGGTGATGCAGGATTGGCGTTGCGACGACTTCATCTTCGACATTCCATCAATCATCGCCTTCCTCAGCGGCAGCACCACGTTGCTGCCGGGGACGGTAATTCTGACAGGCACACCTCATGGCGTAGGATTTGCCCGAAAACCACCGGTGTTCCTTCAGCCAGGGGACACAGTCACGATCGAGATCGACCGGATTGGCGCCCTCACCAATCCAGTGATTGCTGAGGCCTGATCTCATTCGCTTTGGCGTTAGGCTGCTGTGGTCGCGTTGGCTCCAGTGACCGCCGCCCTGAGGCGTTGCCGCTCAGCGAATTTTGCGAATGGATAATACACTGCCATGGCAATCAAAATCGAAATCACTCCCCAGACCGCGGCCTTCCAATCGCCGCCCGACATGAAGTAGTGGCCGATGATGGGCGGTGTGGTCCACGGTACGTTCACAAATGGCCGATGAATCACATTCCATTCCATTAGTAGATACGAACTCGCCGTGAGGATCAGCGCGTTTAAGATGTAGGGAACCATGAACACTGGATTCATCACGATGGGCAATCCAAAGAAGATCGGTTCATTGATCTGAAAAATCTGGGTCGGCAAGGAGATGCGACTGACACGGCGAAACCCAGGTTCTTTGGAGTTCAGGAGGACCAGAGCCAGGGCTAGGGTGGCTCCGGTACCGCCGACGTTCACAAACGTCGTGAAGAATCCATTGGCGGTAACGTACGGAAGGGGTAAGCCCTTAGTAGTGGCATCGACATTTTCGGCGAGGAATTGCAGGAAAATGGGGGCAACGATTGCATCGAGGGTGTTGTCCCCGTTGATGCCCATAGACCACAGGAGCGTGACGAGAAAGGCGTAGGTCAGAATTCCCGGGAGCGTATTCAGCGCCGAAACCAGCGGTGCGAATGCCACTTTGAGTCCTTCATTGATGTCGAGCCCAAGTCCAAATCGAATGAACCAAAACAGGAGTACCAGGAAGAACATCGGCGTGAGCGACAGGAACGATTCGTACACCACGCTGGGAACTGAACTGGGCAATCGGATCACGAGGCGTTTGTCATTGAAAAACTTCTGGACGCGCACCGTGATGATGGAAACGAGAATCGCGCTGAACAGTCCTTTGGAGCCGAGACCTTCCATCGTCAGTGTCTGATCTTTGAGTTGAAGTTGGATCAGCAGGAAGAGGAGTGCCGACATCGAAGCGCTGATGATGGCTTCTTGTTTCAGTCGCTTGCCAAGGTCGTACCCGATCGCCAATGCCACAAAAACACCCAACAGACCAAAAGTGGCAGTCACGGGAATCTGGAGCAGTGGGAGATACTTCTCAACGCGCTGTTCCCATCCCTTGATCGGCAGAAATGAAAGCACCATAAACATGCCGCCGATGATGGTGAGTGGAACCACCGAGACCATGCCCGCTCGAATGGCGGACAAGTAGGTGTTGTCGCTTAGCATCGCCAGGAGCGGCACCAGGCGGTTGTTTAAGAATCCGGACGCTTTATTCACGCGGGGTTAAGGTTTGATGGGAACCAGGATGGATCCGGTTGCAGGAAGGAAGCGTTTTCCCAGGTATATACATCCGTCGGCACCGGCACCGACGCGGACCAATTCACGGAAACCCAGTCGCTGATAAAACCCCATGGCGGTCTCATTCAACATGCTGACACCCAAATGCGCACCGGGGGAGCCGTGTTGAATGAGCAGGGCCATGACTTTTTCCAGCAGTTGACGTCCATAACCCCGTCCTTGGGCACTTTCCAGAAGGTCGATGTGCAGGTGGGAAGGGTATTGGTTGTAGGGTTCTGGGCAGAAATAGTCCGGATGATGGTACACTTGATATATCTGCTGGGCGCGGGTCCATCGGGGGGCATCTTCGGAAGGCTCCGGGTAGTCGGCACATAATTTCGGGCGCCACTCCGTTTCGTATCGCCCGTAGAATTGTTTGGAATCCAAGGATCCGAACGCGTAGCCACAAATCCCCTGACGGTCCTCCAGCACCAGGCTCAGATGGGGTTCAAAGGCCAGATACGGTCCAACAAACAATCGCCCCAGAGCATCGGGGTCGTCTCGATAGTACGGCTCGCCATCTTTGCCGTGGTTGCCGGTTTTCAGGCAGACATAATAGCAACCAGCAAGATCGCTAAGCTGACCAGGACGGATGATGCACGAAGACATGATAAAACCGAGATGGGGTGTCGATCAATCAGTCGGCGGGAGCCGTTTGGGTCGGAATCATGGCGCCGTCTGCGGTTTGCGACAACAGGCGTTGCAACCGCGCGGTAAAGCTGCCGCGATACGTTTGTGGCAAATGAAAATCGCTGCCAAACAACGCCGCTGGATCGACATGACCCGAGCGGAATCCGACATATTTTTCCAGAAGATCGAGTTCTTCGCGCAGTTCCCAAAGCCGACGATGCATGGCGTAGAACAGCGGGCGTTCACGGAGTTCGGTCATCCGGGCGCAGGTGTCGCGCAGGCGCGCAGCGTTGGTGCGGAACGCCAGTGCCCGAGCACCCCAAAGCTGTGGATCCATCTCGAACAACTGCTGTCCTTCCAGCAGAAATGCTGCCGCCTCAGGACCGTCTTCATGCGGGAGATAGAAACAATCCAGCAGCCGTCGCAAGTCCTCGGTAGCTATCGGCTGCGTGCAGGTTTCGAAGTGCTTGGACCATTCTTGCAGGGCATTCAGGTATTCGGCGCGGGCATCCCAAGGGTCACTTGCTTGAACGAAGCGTGCGAGGGTGCGGAAGGGAATGTAGTTGAGGGGGAATTCAGTGTTGGGGTTGGTGAGAATACCGCTCACCCAATCCCGCAACTCCAAGGGACGCCCGGCATACGGTCCGCAATAGAACCGGCGACCGTCATAATCATTCGCATGCAGATTGTCCCAAATCATCGGTCTGCGCCGGAGGACAGATCCCATTTCCTGGACATGGGCCACCGTGATTTCGCGCGAGATGATTTCCGGCCCTGTCCACAAGACGTCAATGCCCTGGGTCAACTCCTTCCCGAGGGTGTCGAGGTAGCCCTTTCCGCCGAGATGTCCGTTGGCCATGCGGGAGCAATAAGGCGTGGGACAGAATAGGAGGCGGGCTCCTGGGGTGCGGTTTCGCAACCAACGGAACAGGTTGTTGGCGATGGATGCTTGTGCGGAAGCCAGGGATCCACAGCGCGCCAGTTCCGATGGATCCATTCGATCAGGAATGTCGTCGAACAGGAGCGCCACGTGCTGGCAACCCAAACCCATCACTTGCAGAAATCGGTTCTGCAACTGTTCGATTTCGCTGGGATCCGAATAGCGAATGTCCAATCCGGGGCTGATGGCATAGACGAATTGGATCTGTTGCCGAGTGCAGGCGGCGATGGTCTCGCGGAGCGTTTCCGCTTCGTCCGGGGAATACGGGGTGCGCCAGATGGCCCGCTGCTTGCAATCGTCCTTGGGGCAGTAGAAGTAGGTGTTCAGGCCCCACTGAGCCATCCATTCGAACAGCTGGAATCGTTCGGACTGGGCCCACGGCGGTCCGTAGAATCCCTCGATGACACCGGCGAGAAAATCCTGAGTGTTGGATCGTGGCATGTTGTGGATGCTACTAACCATTCAGCGTGACCCCGCGTGGGAATGGCAAGCAAGCAGAAGGACCATCAAGGTCCGGTCACTTCCACACGAACGCCCTGTGTGGCTTTGGGCTCCAAAAAAAACGCGTGCTTGCCTTGGGTTCCCTGATGCATCGCCGGTCCGGTCGGAAGATTGAGTCCGGGCAATTGCTCAAACGCCTCATGAGCGCTGTCGACTTTCATGCACAGATGATGCAATCCCGGCCCGTTTTGCACGAGCCAAGCGCGAATGGGATGATTGGGCGTGAGCGGTTCGACCAACTGGAGATGCGTATTGCCGAGGTCGAGGTGTGTCAGTCGCACGGATCCTTGATTCACCACTTCACTATAGAGGACCTTCAGACCGACGCGGTCTCTCCAATGCTTGAGGGCTTCCTCAGTGTCGGGAACAGCAATGGCAATATGGTCGAGTGATCGGAACACGCGGTGATCCATGGGCTGGTTTAATCAGAGGTTTGAATGAAAGGCTAGAACGAAGCCGGCTCCAAGGAATACAGCGACCTCTGCCACTTTCGTTTCCATCGTGTTTTCCAGCGATTCCCCACCGGAAACATTCTTTCGTCGTTACCTCCACGAACGGTTCGCGCTGCATCCGACCGAGGCCACGGCGTTGGGCGATAAGTTCGAACTGGCCCGCTATCACGAAGCCGTGATCTCGCACGGTTCCGTGCCGATGAAATATCTTCCCGAACTGGTCCGAGCGACGTTGAGGCGCTAGCCTGGGACACCTCTTGTGATGCCTGACTTTCCTGTTTACCAAACCGGTCGAATTGTGCTATCAATGATAGCAGTGTTGGAAAATTTATGCCACAATTGATAGTGCGACAAATTGAAGAGAAGGTCGTCAAGAAGCTCAAGGAACAGGCTGGGCAGCGCGGGGTGTCGATGGAAGAAGAGCATCGACGCATTTTGCGGGAGGCGCTGCTTGGTAAGGCGGCCAAGCGTCCATCATTCAAAGACGCCCTGCTCGCGATGCCGAATGTGGGCCGTGACGAGGATTTCGCCCGAGGTCCCCAGATCGAGCGCCCCGTCAAACTATGAGCGGCTTCTTGCTCGACACGAACATCCTGAGCGAACTGCGGAAGGAGAACCGCTGTGACGCTGGGCTGCGCCAATGGTTTGAGAAGTCCGCAGCTGATGATCTCTTTGTTAGCGTACTCGTGCTCGGAGAGATCCGTCAGGGAATTGAGCGGATTCGCCCCCGTGACCCGGCCCAGGCAAATGATCTGGAAAAGTGGCTTCACTGGATTGCTGTCGAGTTTGCCGAACGCGTGCTGCCGGTGGACGAAAAGGTCGCCGACCGCTGGGGCAGATTCGGCATCCAGCAGCCGGTTCCAGTTTTGGATGCGTTCATCGCAGCCACGGCGATTGCACATGGACTTTGTGTGGTTACCCAGGATGAGTCGGGATTTCGCAACACCGGGGTGCGGGTCGTGAATCCGTTCTCGCCAACGTAAGCCAATTGGAATCCGCGAACTCTGTCATCCGCGGTTCACAACGCATTCGTCGTGGCAGCCGGACAAAGAAACCACGGAAGAGAACGCGGAGGGGAACAAGAGGTTTTCTCCGTCTCTCCGCGTGTTAATTTTGCATCATTGGTAAAGCGCCTGGGTCGACAAGATTGTAAGTTCGCGGGGCAGGAATGGACGTCATGAAGTCGAGCCCTCATCGAGTTACCGCAACGCTAACGGAGCTTCCGAAGGATAGGGCGTCCGCCAGATGGCACGCTGGTTTGAGTCGTCCTTGGGACAGTAAAAGTAGGTGTTCAAACCCCACTGGGCCATCCAATCGAACAATTGAAACCGTTCGGATTGCACCCAAGGAGGGCCGTAGATTCCTTCAATGACACCGGCTAAGAAGTCTTGCGGATCGGGTTGTGGCATGGTTGCGATGCCGGGCATTCAGCGGAAGTCCTTAGGGAATGGCCAAGCGAGCAGGCGGGCAAGACAGGGTGTTTCCAAGGTCGAGATGAGTCAACCGCACGGTGCCTTGATTGACGACCTGGCTGTAAAGAACTTGGAGACCCACGCGATCCCGCCAGTGCCGCAAGGCTTCTTCCGTATTGGGTATCGCGATGGCCTAATGGTCCAGGGAGCGAAACAAAGGATGGTTCATGGATTCGTTAAATCAGAAGATCCAAACCGAAGCGAGCATGTACCCAGGCCGTCGGCCAACTGGACAGAATTCGGCAAAGCGATACTGTCCGAGTGCAAGTTCGATCACATTGGCTTCCGCGTGGTAGTAGCTCAACCCTATTAATCCGTCCACCTCTCGCAAAAATGACCCGGCCTGAAGAACTGAAAAATAGTGAGCCGCTGAAATGGTCGACTGGAACCGGTACCGATGTCTGGGCGATGTTCTGCGCCTGCATTGCGGGCGACCTGGAGTCCGTGAAACACTTGCTGGAGAAGGATCCGGCATTGGCGCGCTGCCAACACAGCTACCGCAAGCCGCTCTATTTCGCCGTGCGGGAGAACCGACTCGACATCGTGGCGTACCTGCTGGAGCGAGATCACGATCCCGCCGGACTGGCGGTGAATGACAGCCTCATCGAGATAGCCCAGGATCGCGGCTACATTGAAATGCAGCGGCTGCTGGAAATGAAACTCGCTGAACGTTATGGCGCCTCGCCGCTGGGCGAGACAGTTGCCGCCGCCATCCGCGAACACGATCTTCCGAAGACTCTGGCGTTGCTCGACACCTCGCCGGAGTTGCTTCAGGCCGGGGACAAGCGATCGAACCAGCCCATTCATTGGGCAGTGATGACGCGGCAATTGGAGTTCATCGACGAGCTGCTTCGGCGCGGCGCTGATATCAATGCCCGCCGGGCCGATGGCGGGCGGCCGATTCACCTGACCAACGGCGATTATCATTTTCGCGGCTGGCGTGATGTGCCGGACGACTGGCCTACTAAACCCAAGGATGTTTACGAGCACCTGGTTAGTCGCGGCGCGACGATCGACCTCGGCATGGCCTGTGCCACTGGAAACCTGGAACGTGTGCGCGAACTACTCGATCAAGACCCGTCACTCGTCAATCGGCTGTCCGACTACAGCTCATATTACATTGGGTGCGGCGCGCCCATCAAGAATGCCGCAGCACGCGGCCATCTCGAAGTCGTCAAGCTGCTCCTTGAACGCGGTGCTGATCCCAACCTGCCGGAGGAAGGCATCGCGCCAAACGGGCATGCGCTCTATTCAGCGGCGGCCAATGGACATCTCGAGATCGTAACGCTGCTGCTCGAACACGGCGGTTTTCCAAACGTTGATGTCGAAAGTTCAGCGGACACTCTCAGCCGGGCGATCTCGAACCAGGATCAGAAGATGGTCGAACTTCTTTGCATGCATGGTGCGGCGCGCGCGGTGCATTTGCTGGCGTATTACAACGACTTGCAGACCGCTGCTGCGGTGTTCGCGGTCAACCCGGCACTGGCCAACGATGCCGACGCACTGGCCAACGCGGCCAGCGAGGGCCACGCAAGCTTCGTCCGGCTGATGCTGCGTTACCAACCGGATCTTCCTCGCCGGGTTGAGTTTCCAGGTTGGGCGGTGGGCGCAAAAACTCGCGAGTTGAACGAACTGCTGTTCCAGCACGGCATGAATCCGAGCGCGCCGGATTGGCTGGGCATTACGCCGTTGCATCAGTTCGCACGAAATGGGGACGTGGAGAAAGCGGCTCTTTTCATCGAGCATGGGGCTGACCTGCACGCGCGCGATGAGGACATCTGCTCCACTCCGCTCGGTTGGGCGGCGAAGTTTGGGCAGAAGTCGATGGTCGAGCTGCTTCTTCAACACGGCGCGAAAACAAATATACCCGACGACCCGGCATGGGCCGCACCGCTGGCCTGGGCGATACGGCGTCATCAACCAAACATCGCTGAACTTCTGAGGAAACACGGAGCCCGGATACCTGTTCCGGTAATGACATCTCCCTAAGGAACACCACGAAATCTCAATGGACGTCATGAAGTCGAGCCCTCATCGAACGGCTGCATCGCCCGAGGAGATTCGGAAAGAAAGGCGTTTGATAGCCTTCCTCTCGGATTCTAGGTCCTACGCGCACAAACCGAAATCGGTTCGATTAATTCAAACCCATGCATCGTGGGTGTTTGTGGCACCGCCCTACGCCTTCAAAGTGAAGAAGCCCGTGAACTTTGGGTTCCTCGATTTCAGCACCCTCGAAAAACGAAGGAAATGCTGCGAACGCGAGGTGGAACTAAACCGACGGTTGAGTCCTTGGGCGTATCTGGGTGTTGTCCCCATCGGATGCTTGGGGAACCGACTCGTGTGTGGATTGCCCCCTGGATCCACGGTGGTTGAATACGCGGTGCAGATGCAGGAACTCGATCCAGAAGGTTTTTTAGATCATCGGTTGGCACGGGGCACTGTACGCCGAAGCGACTTGGACCGGGTGGCGTCGACCCTGATCGACTTTTATCGGAACCAGCACCCCACGCTGACCGTCGAATCCTGGGGGCGCCGCTCGCGACTGCGTTTGAGCACTGAGGAGAACTTTCGCCAGACACGTCCCTTTATCGGAACGATCATCACAGCAGCCGCTTGGAAGGCCATTCGAGATTACACCAACCGCTTTTACCGCGAGCATGCGGGGCTGTTTCGGTCACGAATTCAGGAGCGGTGGATTCGCGATTGTCACGGCGATCTTCGATTGGAGCACGTCCATTTCTCGCGGCGTGGGCTTCAGATTTTCGACTGCATTGAATTCAATGACCGGCTCCGGTATGTGGATGTGGCCAATGACATCGCATTCCTGGCGATGGATTTCGACTTTCAAGGGCGATCGGATCTCTCGTCCTATCTGGTGACCACTCTCGCGTCAGGGCTTGGGGATTCGGGGATGTTGCGCTTAATGGATTTCTATAAGTGCTATCGTGCGTATGTGCGGGGCAAAGTAGAATGTTTGCGTTCTCTTGCACCGACGGCCGGTCGCGTCGAACAACGGAATAGCGCTAAGAAAGCGCGCCGCTATTTTCAATTGTCGTTGCAGTACGCTTTGGCGGGTTCGCGTCCACTCGTGGTGGTGGTGATGGGGCGTGTCGGTTCTGGAAAGAGCAGCGTAGCCAGGGCAATGGCTGAAGAAACGAATTGGAAGCTCGTGTCTTCGGATCGCGTTCGCAAGGAACTGGCTGGGTTGCCCGTGTTCCAACGGACCAGGGATTCTGGGAGGACGCGACTTTACTCTGAGTCAATGACGGCCAGGACCTATGGACGACTGTTTGAGGTTGCGGAATCGGAAGTCCAAGCGGGCCGCAGCGTGATTTTAGATGCGACCTTCGGCTCGAGGAAACATCGGGCGGAATTGCTGCGGCGATGCCATGCTTGGGGTGTGACCTGCCGATGGGTCGAAGTGAAGGCTCCAGATCATCAGATTCAGCGGCGCTTGCGCGAGCGTGAGCGCCAGAGAGCGGTGATCTCCGATGCTCGACTCGAAGACTTCCCGAAGTTGGCCTCGAGCTATGAAGCACCCAAGGAACTTCGGGATCAGGGCTACATGGTTGTGCTAGCTCTTGGTCCGGTGTCCGAGACCTTGCAGCGGGTGCTGACGCGACTAGCAGCGTTGTAACGCGAGAATCACTGCGGCCGCCATCCCAGCCGTGGGGATGGCGAACAGCACGGTGGCCTTGCTCGTTCAGGGTTGATTGCGCCTGGAGGATTCTTCGGCGAGCAGCGCTTCGGCGACTGGAGCGATTTGATTGAGCAGCGACGGATTCAATGGCGACAACAGCGGGAGCAGAGGGCCGGTATCGGCGAGTCCGGCCAGTGCAATGGCGTGGTGTAGCACCGGGATGGGTCCGTGGGAATTGCGAAGCGTTTCGAGTGGCAAAAAGATTTGCCGCAGTGATTCCGCCTTCACGGCATCGCCATGGCGCAAGGCGTCGAGCAGATCCATGGAAAGTCTTGGGGCGACACAGACGCAGCCGGAGGTGAATCCGCCCACCTGAAACTGCGGGACATGAACCACCGCTGGTTGTTCGCCGATCCCGCTCACAATGAGGCGGGGATCGATTTGATCGCACAATCCTTTCAAGAGCGGGTCGTTCGCTGGGTTGGTGCGCACCACGGCATATTTGATCCAGGAGATGGCACCGGCGTCGACGAGGGAGCGGGCAACTTCTACGGTGACGTAGCCGGAGTCCTTGATATAAAGCACGGCGGGTTTGCCAAAACGTTCGACGAATCGCAGAAATGCGGCGCGGACACCCTCGGGCGAACTGACGGCTATTGTCGGGAGCACCATGGCGGTGGGGAACTCGCGGTCGGCGAGAATTTCCGCTTGATCCATCAGGGTCCCATAATAGGGACCCACGGATGGGATCACCAGGGTATCGGGTCCAGATGCGGCCTCCAACGTATCGAGGACCGCGGAGTGTTCGCGGAGGCTGATATTATAGAAATTGGCGTTGCCACCATAAAGAAGGATTCGAACGCCGCCGGATTCCAAATGTTGGATCAGTCGCTGATTTTGGACGAAGACAACCCGGAGTTGAGCATCCCGACAGAGCGGCGGTACCGCGACGACGGACCGCGAGAAGTCTTCGAGTTTGAAGGAAGTGCGCATGGATGGATGACGTGTGTCCTTGAGGAGATTGGCAATCGAATTCGGCAGCGTTCAATGAATCCGTGGCTCGGGAACACCACCATTACCGTGGAGGAACTTGAAGTCGCAGCCTTCGGGCGCCTGGGTAATTTGGTCGAGAAACAGGGAGAGATAACCGCGCTCGCAATAGCGTGGGCGCGGTTGCCAGGCGGCGCGGCGCTTGGCGAGTTCCGATTCGGTAACCAGGAGGTCAAGGCGGCGTCCCGCGACATCCAGTCGAATGAGATCGCCATCGTGCACCAAGGCGAGCGGGCCACCCAAGGCGGACTCGGGAGCGACATGTAACACACAGGTGCCGTAGCTGGTGCCACTCATGCGAGCATCCGATATCCGCACAGCGTCGCGAATGCCACGCTCCAACAGTCGTTTTGGCAGCGGTAACATGCCCCATTCCGGCATGCCGGGCGCACCGATGGGACCGGCGTTTTGCAAGACGAATACCGAATCTTCTGAGACAGGGCAGGATGGGTCGTCGAGGCGCGCCGTGAGATCTTCGTAGTCGCGGTAGACGACGGCGGGTCCCGTATGTTGGAGGAGGTGCGGACTGGCGGCGGCGTGTTTGATGACAGCCCCATGGGGTGCCAAAGACCCATAGAGCACCGCCGTGCCACCCTCAGAGGCTACGGGTTGGTCGCGGGGACGGATCACTTCGGGCTTGTGGATTCGGGCATCCGCGATGTTTTGGCCCAGGGTTTGGCCATTCACCGTTTTTTGGTCGGTGCTCAGAAGATCGGTCAACTGAGCCAGGATCGCGTTTAATCCACCGGCGTAATGGAAATCTTCCATCAAGAATTTTCCGGCAGGTCGCATGTCGGCGAGCAGGGGCGTCCGGCGCGAAATCTGGTCGAACAAATCCAGTGGGATCTGGATTCCGGCGCGCCCTGCCATGGCAACGAGGTGGATAATGGCGTTGGTGGAACCGCCGAGAGCCATACTCGCGGTAATGGCGTTTTCGAAGGACTCCTTCGTCAGGAAATCACAGGGGTTCAAGCCGGCCCAGACGTTCTCAACGATTTGGCGTCCAGAGGCGGCTGCCATTCGAGCGTGGCCCGCATCCACGGCTGGAAGGGACGTGGCACCGGGCAGGGTGAGCCCGAGGGTTTCGGCGATCTCTTCGGTCACCGCTTGGATGTGCACACCGAGCCAACCGCGCTTCACTTGGCCGTGCTTGATGAGCTGCTTGATGACCGGCTCGGCCGCGGTGGTGGGAATGATGTTCGCCGGGGCCTTGTGGCTGCTCAAACCGGCTTGGCGGGCGGGGGGCTTGGGGAACGCGGCTCTGGTGACAGTCGCGTCGGGCGT
>SXGS01631248.1_pt1 | contig 19150 bp, 16 predicted proteins | sample 3174681 | NCBI WGS metagenome assembly SXGS01 (sample SAMN11356861, study PRJNA531348) | freshwater metagenome | isolation source: freshwater sample F1-80 | place: China: Fuxian Lake, Yuxi | collected 2017-12-25 | reverse complement strand
TCAACCACCTGACCCCTCCGAATCACAAGTGTAATTGGATGCGTCGGCACGTTGACGCTAAATGAGGTGTCACCAAAAGCAAAAATCTCAACCTCACCGTTAACCCCCTCAAGATTCTTTGGCTCAGTAAATACCTCACCAATCGGAAATTGACCGCCAACATTCCGCATACCAGTATAGTCGCCGATATTCAGTTTAGTGTCTTCAAAAGCGGACTCGTATCGCAATCTGGCCTGACCGCTACTAACCACAGCTAATTTGGCTCGATCGATCAAGTGTTTAAGTTTCGGACCAACCACGCGGTAATACTGTGGGTCATAGGCCAGGGCATCAATATATACCTCTAGTTCATCCGGTCGCATACGGGCTAAATGCGCGTGCTCAATCACTTTGAGACCCTGCTTGAAAAGTTCAACTCTAATCCGAAACTGGTTCAATCGAAAACTCATGGACTGAACCAAGACCACTAAATCTCCGGCCGCTAAGTCTTCAAAGGCCACTAAAATTTCCGCTGGCTTGACTTGATCAAAATCAATAAACCTAGCCTCTGGCAAAGCGCGTCGATACGCCTCTGTTAGCATCGTCGAGAGCTGGCTGTAAGTATCGAAGACGACGATAGCTGGCCGACTGGCAGAATGTTCAAGCGCCAGCTTGAGAATGTCATTAAGATTATCTGCAGCCTTGTCAACCAGTGACATAAACTTAATATTAAAGAGCCAGAGCAAGTGCCCTGGCTCACGATGTGCGCCGAACAAAGAGTTCGGAGTGAAGGAGAAGCTGACCGTGCCGCGACCGGAGTGCCATCCAGATGACACCTGAATTATATTCTGGGCACCTGTGTGCACCCCGGCCGCGGTTCTGACTACGCTGATCCCAATGTCTGGCGGTCTTTATAGCACTTGCCGGTTTTCACACCAGCGCAGCTACCACAGACATTACCTCGCTCAACCCCTTGAACGAGGCTTCACCCACTCACCCACTCACCTGCTCGCACTAAATGTAATATATATTGGCTCAAATTATTTGTCAAATTTTTATTCCTTCAGCCAGGCCTGTTCTTGACGCACTAAGAAGTCGGCGGCGCGTGCAGGCTCGGCCATGATGTCTTTGACGGTTTTTTCCATGCGCTGAGATTGGGAACCCTTAACCAAAATTACATCGCCGGTTTGGATGATGCGGTCCAAATATCGGCCGGCTTCGACTGAGTTTTTAAACCAGGCCAGCTTATCGGGATCCATGCCAGCGGCCTCGGCAGCCTGCACGGCAAGTTTCATGTGCGGGCCAACAGCTATGAATAGATCGGCAACCTGTGCAACCCGAACGCCAATCGCTCGATGTTCACTGTCCGATAATGCACCGAGCTCGGCCATATCACCCAGCACCGCAAGCCGGCGATCATACTCTTCCCCCGGAGAGAACTGCGCCAGGGCTTCAAGACCAGCGAGTACGGAAGCTGGGGCAGCATTATACGTATCATCTAGAATTAGTGACCCTTTAATACCAGGCAAGGGTCTCAGGCGTCCGTTGGCTGGCTGTAAGTCTGTTGAAAGTGCCGTCGTAGCCTGACGCAGTGGCACACCAAAATGAACAGCTACTCCAACGGCAGCCAAGACTGAAGACACCAGTGAAGTAGAAACGCAATTGTGTAAAACCAACTCGGCGCTTTCATGACCGGCATGCAAAACAGCGCGCATGATCACGACTGTATCGCCAATTACAAAACTATCCTCATGATCCGGATACTCCATCCGGATATTGGTAGCATACACATCACCGTTCGTAAGACTGTAGGTTTGAACCGAAGCCTTAAAACGACGACGCATATCAACAACTCGTGAATCGTCACCGTTCAAGAGTACTAATCCGGTCTTGGCAATCATCTCGCCAAGAGCAGCCTTTTCATCAATCAATGACTCTAGATTCGGATAATTCGCTAAATGTACCGGTGAGATTGCGGTAATTACAGCTACGTTTGGCCTGGCGACTCTCACCAGTCGAGCCATATCGCCAGGCTGATCGACACCATATTCCAACACCAAATACTCAGGCATATCGCTAGTTCGCCACACTCGCACCAACAGCTTCAACCATGCCCAAGCGTTTTTGCCAGGACTATGCTCACCAAACACCGTCAGCGGTAAACCGATCTCATTATTATAATTCTTATATGCACTCCGTACACGATACTTAGAGCCAAGCGCAATGGCGATAGCATTTTTTGTCGAGGTCTTACCAACTGAACCAGTCACAGCCACAATGGTGGGTTTAAAATAACCTAGTTTATAACGGGTCAGCCAACTCAACAGGCTAATGACAAGCGTTTTCATATTCTCAGTAGATTACTCGATGATTCGCTCCGGAGCAACGCCGTAGTATTCAAGAATAAAGTCAGCAATCTCTCCAAAGATTGGGGCTGCAGTACTTTCGGCGTAAATAATCCCGGCTTTAGGATTTTCTATTTTAACGATCATGGCAAATTTTGGATCAGCCACAGGTCCAAAACCAGCGAATGATCCATTAAATTCTGTCTCAGAGTAAACTCCGTTTCTGGCAATCTGAGCCGTACCAGTTTTGCCGCCAATATAGTAACCAGGAACCGCTGCCCGCTTACCGTGTCCGTATTCGACGACCGAAACGAGCATAGCGCCTATAGTCGTTGCCGTGGACGGCGATACTATCTGCCTTAAAGCTTGTGGCTCCGTGCGCTCCACCGTACCATCCGGATAACGAAGTTTATCAACAATATATGGCTTCATGAGCATGCCATCGTTAGCTAAGGCCGCGTAGGCGCTCACTATCTGTAACGGAGTCGTGGTAATACCCTGACCAAATGATGCCGTGGCCGGATAAACCTCGGCCTGTTCATTAAGCGAGGCCGTGGTGCCGGCTACTTCGGACTTTAGAGTAATACCAGTTAGTGCTCCAAAACCAAAATTTGTGACGTAGTTTTGAAAAATATCCCGGCCTAACTGGCGAACAACCCACACCATCCCGGTATTGATAGATTCTTGCAGGACCTCGATCATCGAAACATTGCCATAAACCTTGTCGTCCGCATTACGAATCGTAAACTCGTCTATCTCAACATACCCAGGATCAATAAAACGAGTGCTCGATGTGACCGCGCCTGTGTCAATGGCAGCCGCCATGGTAATCGGTTTAAAAATTGAACCAGGTTCGTAAGCCGAAAAAATTGCCGAATTATTGTAAACGGCTGCGTCTGTGACCTGCGCGTATTCACCCGGATAAAAATCTGGTGCTCCACACATCGACAACACGCGCCCAGTTGCAGGCTCGAGAACGATAGCTGTGCCTGAATCAGCCTCAAACTGCTCAACCCCGCGCGCCAGAATTTTACACACTTCTACCTGCAAGGTGCGGTCGATGGTGAGCAGTAAATCACCCCCATCAATAGCCGGTTTAAAATTACGCTCGCCAACTCCAATCCAATGACCGTTACTATCGGTCTGCGAATATAACTGACCAACCTGGCCAGCCAAAAAATCATTATAATAACCTTCAAGGCCATAATAACCCTTTGGCTGTCCATCGTCGGTGCGACCCAAAAAACCAAGCACCTGACCACCAAAACCGTGCTCAGGGTAAGCACGCACATCTTCAATGATGTAATCCAAGGCGTCTTGGTTGAGAGCTATAATTAAATCTAATTGTTCGTCGTTGACATTGCGAGCCACCGGCTCATACGGATCGTCAGTCTTACTCAGGCGTGTAATCAGCGCAGCTACCGGATTGTCAGCAAGTGTCAGCGACTCAGTTGGATGTTCCTGTTGCCAGAGTAGTTCTAGCTCGACCGCTTCAGTTTCTCGACCAGCAGCGCGGAGTTGTTCAAGCGCGCTCATCAGTTCGTAGTCTTCCAATCCCTCAAACTTTAGAATTTTAGCTAAATCTTTACTCAGAGCCACGGGATCGGTCACTTTACGGGGATCAGCATACACAAAGGCCTTAGGGGCTGTAGTCGCTACCGGATACTCGGTTTCGTCCCCACGATCTTTAACCAGTATTTGGCCGCGCTCAGGCACGAGCTGTTCATAGAACGAATATTGTCCTTCAGCTAAAGCTTTGTACGTGGCGCCAGACCAAACTTGGATCGTAAACAAGCGAACTATCACAACCAGCGCCAGCCCCAGAAAAAAAAAGCGAAGTGCGCGTAAGCGCCATTCGCTTCCCTGCCCATGATGTAGGCGTGCAACAGACATAACCCTCCGGTCCATCCCGACTCTTCAGCTGTGTCCAAGATGGTAAATAGCTTAGGCCTCTTGTAGGTCTTCTTCAGTAATTTTTACACCGTAAGCGTATGATTTGTCACCGGTAGCGTCATCTTCCATAATTCTCACCACATCGCCGTCAGTATTTTGATAATCTTTGAAATTGGTCGTGGTACCACCGTCGTCATCGTCGACCCTGATAACCCCCTCATATGAAAATTCATAGTCTTCGCCCTGATAGACAACGGTCTCATCCTCAGGTTCAAGCTCTTCGTTAATGTCTTCGAATAGAATAATTTCATCACTCTCTGGATCAAAAGACAACCACATGCCGTCTTTGGTATACACCCAATAGATGCTCTCACCGGTATCTAGTCTAGCCTCGTCTACCCCGCGTGGGGTAAAAGTTTTATCTCTAACAACAATCGGCAAGTCGTTTTGTACCAGATCTAATGCTGCGGACAACTTCATAGGAATAAAAATAACTAACAGTGTGGCATCAGTATACTCACCTATACATATCACAAAAGGCTGTCTATCCACAATCACCCCGCCCATCACTCACTCTTGTATTGATTAGCACAAATTGCCCACAGATCTAAAATTCCAAACGAGCCGTCAGACTCGTTTGGAACTTGTGTGTTAAATCTGTAGTTACTGTTTCACTAATCCGTATTAATCAACAATTGAGGTGCTGAGATTTTATTGACACACGGCACACTCTTCGTTAGTGACATCACGTTTGGTAGTTTGCATTGAGATACTATCAGCCTCAATTGGAGCAGCAGAACGCAGGTAATAAAGAGACTTCATACCCGACTTCCAGGCCTGCATGTGAACCTCGTTAAGGTACTTGCCACTGACAGGTGTCGCGAAGAACAGGTTGAGCGACTGGGCCTGATCAATAAACGGTTGACGATCTGCGGCCTGCTGCACAATCTCACGCATGTTCATTTCGTAACCGGTGCGGAAAACAGCCTTCTCTTCATCGGTCAACCCGGCTACGTTCATAACGCTACCCTTGTCAGCGATAATGCGCTTCCAAACGTCTGGCGTATTCATGCCTTTGGTCTCAAGGAAGCGTATGAGGAATTTGTTCTTAACGAGGAAGCTACCGGACAAGGTCTTTTGTAAGTAGGCGTTACCAGAAATCGGCTCAATGCACGGGGAAGCTTCGCCACATATAAAGGCCGTTGAAGCAGTTGGCTGGATGCTTGTCACGTAGCTGTTGCGCTGCGTGCCACCGTCGAGTGGCAAACCACGCTCCTGACCAAGCTTCACGCTAGCAGCCGTAGCATGCTTGTGAATGGCACCGAAAATTTCTTTGTTGATAGCACGGGCCATCATGCTCTCAAAAGGTACATTCTTTGACATCAGGTAGCCATGGTAGCCCATGACACCAAGGCCGATGGAACGCTCGTGCTTAACAGAGTTGATAGCCTTCTTGAATTCGACTGGGTCGGCCAGGTCGCAGAAGGTCTCAAGGTTATTGTCCAGGGCCTTAACACAGGCGTAGGTAATCTCTTCGATTTGGTCTTTCCATTCCTCCCATTTCTCAAGATTCAAGCTGCCGAGGCAACACACAGCCGTGCGTGTCTCGTCAGTCGGCAAGACAATCTCGGTACACAAGTTACTCTGGCGTACTACAAGACCCAGGTCTTTGTGATGCTGAGGGCGAGCCTTGTTCACAGTATCGATGAAAATCATGTACGGCTCGCCAGTTTCGGCACGCATGGACAAAATCTTGCGCCACATTGTCAGCGCGTCGAGCTCTCGTGTCACCGTCTTGTAGTGCGGATCAATAAGCTGATAGGGCTTGCCGGCTTCAACAGCTTCCATGAAGGCGTCGGTCATGACCAGGCCATTATTGATGTTCATGCAGCGGCGATCTTGGTCACCGCCTGGCTTGCGCAGCTCCAAAAAGTCTTCGATATCCGGGTGGTCGATTCGCAAATAAGCGGCCGCCGCACCCCGCCGTGTAGAATTTCTGGAAATGGCGATGGTCTCCGAGTCCATGATCTTCAAAAACGGAATGATGCCCGATGATTTTAGCCCACTAGCCTTCAAGGGAGCGTTTTGACCTCTTAGTTGTGACCAGTCAGTGCCAATACCCCCACCATATTTAGATAAAAAAGCGTTCTCGCGGTAAATATCAAAGATACCTTCCAGTGTGTCGGGGACGGTATTCAAGAAGCAAGAGATAGGCAAACCCTTGTTGGTACCGATATTCATGAGCGTCGGGGTGGCCGCAATAAACCAGCCCTTACTCAAAATATCGTACAGTTGTTGAGCATGTGCGGCATCGTTACGAGCCATACCGGTAGCCACACGAGCGTAGAAGGTTTGTGGGTTTTCACAAATTTCTCCGTCAGCGTTCTTCAAAAAATAACGATCGCGTAGGTTCTCTAAGCCAAAATAGGTAAACCACTCATTCCGAGTTTCATCAAGTTTAATACCCTGCTGGATATGCTTGTCGGCCGTGTAATGGGGACAGTCCCAGCTATTCTTATCCTTAGTGGTTTCAATGATCTCGGCCAATAACATTTTGCTAGCGGTCTCAAGATCGTTGGCTGACAAGGCTTCGATAACTGTCGAGTAAGGCATATTGCGGAGAAAGGGTTGAAGAGATTGAGGGGGTTGAGGGGACGCTAGGTCCAGTCCTCGAGCACGGCACCTTTAGAGTATTCGGTAGCTCTGTTCTCAAAGAAGTTGGTGTGCTCCTTAGCGTTAACCATAATATCTAGCCATTCAAGTGGATTACTGACGTTGTAACGAGCATCAAGACCGATATCGTGCAAACGACGATCAGCAATGTACCGAATATATTGTTTAACATCCTCGGGCTTAAGACCAGTCACTTCGCCCAGGGAAAAACAGGTGTCGATAAAAGCATCCTCTAGCTGGATCATTTCCTCACAACGTTGATACAGAGCGTTTTGGAACACCGGCGTCCACAAATAACGATTCTCGGACATCAAATCTCTGAATAAATGACACACGCCTTTACTGTGTAAACTTTCGTCTCGGATACTCCAAGTAACGATCTGACCAACGCCCTTCATTTTACCCATGCGAGGAAAGTTCATGAGAATAGCAAAGGACGAAAATAGGCTGACACCTTCCATGAAGGCTCCAAACACGGCTAAATTAGTAGCCAATTCTTCCACGTTATGCACATTAAACTGCTGTAGGTAATCGTATTTGCTGCGCATTGATTGATACTCCAAAAAAGCTGAGTACTCTTTTTCTGGTAAACCGAGAGAGTCGTTTAAATAAGAATAGGCCCAAACATGTACCGACTCCATGGCCGCAAAGGCCGAAAGCATCATTTTGATTTCGGGCTTGGGAAAAGACGGGATCAGGTGTTGATTGTAATTATTGTTGACTTCGATATCTCCCTGAGTAAAGAAGCGTAAAATTTGAATAATTAAATTCTTTTCTGAGTCTGTCATTCGGAAACGATAATCAGCGATATCACTTTCCATCGGCACTTCAATCGGCAACCAATGAGCTTGATTCTGTTTTTGAAAATATTCGTAATAATGAGGGTATTCAAAAGGGCGATAAAATTTTCTAGGCGTTAGCAAGGTTTGGGTTTTGCCAACCGCCGGTGCCACAAAAGTTTGCAGGGTTGTTTGATACATAGCCTAGAAAAAAATATCCACCCCGTATTACGTCGTAAACGACGTTAAAGTGAGGATGGGTGTGGGACCTCCTCCACCGACGGCAGACACAACCTATTGTGTCTAACAAACTCAGTATACCACTACCGGTTGTGATATAGAATGTTTTGTGGATAAGGCTGGCCGGGCTACGAAGATCAGCCAAGTTGTTAAAGTTCGGGTCGCAAAATATGATTGGAGAGAGTATACACCACCCGCCTAAAGACCAAGCGTGAGGTTAAGAGTGGTTGTGGGTAGCTTGGCGGCAAAGTCGACCGGAACAGCCTGACGCGCCCCCATACGGTCGTCGTACAAAATACAACCGTGCTTAAGCCCATATTCGTAAACCTGCTTAGTCACCTTCACATCCTGAAGACAATATTCACGAATAGCCTCAATATTCCCCTCTTTCCACCATTGCACGGCTTGAAGGCCATGGGCTGATTTTTGGGTGCCTATAGTGGCCTGGGCCACAGCATCGAGCTTGATGCGAAAACCTAGAACCCTGTGGATCTCGGCCAAAATATCGAGCTGAGACAATTTCAAAAGATCTCCGGCGTAGTAGTTATTCAAAACCGGCATGTCAAAACCGACAGAATTGTAACCAATAATGCGACCCGAGCGCTCTAACCTAGAAAACATCTGCGATAACTCGTGCTCTAAATAAGACTCGTAGGTATCCGTTTCGTAGTAATAAACTCCGACCAGAGAGACTTTAAGTTTATCAGTAAAATAACCACCAACCTCATCAAAAGTATTTTGCGTTTCAATGTCGAGAACGACTTCATTTTGCATAGCCGGCATAGCTTAACACATTTCACCGTATTATTGACAAAAGCCAATTTTTAGGCTATTATTAAACAGTTGTTTTAATCAAGGCATGATGTCTTGAAGCGGACAACTGTCAAGCCATCGGGAGCCAACATGGGCTTTTCCTGGTCAGATCGCGAGGGCGATTCAGACGTCCTCCACAACAACCTCTACGGCTCGAGCGCAGTGTTCGACCGTCCCCGCTCCAATTTCGTCGCCGTCAACGCTCTCCCCGACGGACAGCCGTGGCACCCCGACGAGGATGGTGACGAAGCGTCTAGCGACGAGGATGGTGACGAATTTGAAGATCACTACCTCGGCGTACGCTATCGGCCTCCGGCACTCGGCCATTCGGCAGACGAAGAAGCAGTCGACGATCCCCCCACCGACACCGACCCGTGGCCGATCAATCGTCGGGCACCGCGAGTACCTCAAGACGTGCCCAACGTTGAACCATACCGGCCTCGCATTCGCCATCGCGATCGCCGGGCTCAGCCTGGATCCACACGCCTCGTCTCGCTCCGCTAGAGCGTGATCTCACGAACACCCGGCCACCGCTGTGGCCGGGTGTTTCTAATTAATCAATTCATTTGAGCGGCGGGTATACATTCGCTCCAACTAGGATAAGCGTGAAGCATGGATTGAACCTGTGCGAAGGGTATCCCGGCGTGTATCGCGAGCGCTAGTTCATGCATCACCTCACCGGCCCGTTCACCAATCACATGGGCTCCAAGAATGTGCCCAGACTGAATGTCAGTAATCACTTTCAGCATACCTACACGGTTGCCATCAATGGCGGCTCGGCCAAGCAGCGTCATCGGGCAGCGCCAGAGTTTAAAATTTTTCTTGGCTTGGCGTGCCTGAACCACGCTCATACCCACCGACGCCACTTCAGGATCAACAAAAGTAACCCGCGGGATGACACGGTCATGCGCTGTCATCATCGTCTTTTTTGTTAGCCGATGAGCTGCGTTCCAACCCGCAATATAACCTTCATGGCTGGCGACATGCGTAAACTGAAAACGTGAATGAGCATCGCCCGCAACAAAGATATGACTTTGGTTAGTTTGTAAATATGTATTTACACTCAAATTACCATGAGCATCAACTAATATCCCGGCCTGATCAAGCATCAAGCCATCAAGACGCGGTCGCCGACCAACGGCTGCGATGACACGCTCAACTGTAATTGTGCGCCGCGGTTTCCGACCAACCTGGAAAGTAAGCCTCAGCCGGCGACCATCACGCTTGATACTGAGTGGCTTAGTTTTAGTGTAAACCTCAACTCCACGTTGCCGTAAACTAATTTCTGCTAAAGCAGCAACCTCTGGATCTTCGCGCGGCAGGATCTGTTCGCCAGAATCAATCAGGGTAGTTTTGACTCCAAGCAATCCGAACAAGGTTGCGAACTCTGCTCCCACCGGTCCAGCGCCGATAATCGCCACTGAGCCAGGCAGCTTTTTCATTGACACCACATCTCTTGAAGACCATATCTGCACTTGTTCTAGACCATCCAAGACTGGCAAACGTTCTTGGCTGCCGGTAGCAATGACAAAGGCCTTGGCCTGAATATGCTCACCCTTGACTTCGATCGTATCGGCATTAACAAACCGGGCGTTACCAAACTTAACAACCGCTTTCAGCTGCTTGGTGAAGGCGATTAAACGCTGACCGTTGCCAGTAATGCTATTTACTACAGCGTCACGCCGATTAAGCATGGTGTTAAAATCGTAGTTAACTTGCGTTGCTTTTACGCCGTAACGACCAAGAGTATATTTGGCCTCATGATACAGTTTAGCGGCCTTGAGCATGGCCTTAGTAGGCACACATGCCCAATAACTACATTCGCCACCTAGACGCTTGTCTGCCTCGACCACACATACCGATTTAGCACCAGCCGCTTTGGCCCCCTCAAGCGCGGCTATACCAGCCGAACCCCCACCAATGATAACCACGTCATACTTCATACCTCCGGTTACTGAGTCAAAATACTGCGACCGGTCTCCCAGAGTTCTGGGTAACCATGTTGTTTCAAATAATACCACCATTCCACTCCCCAAAAGGAAATTTCTTTAAGGCTTGTGTTATGTGCATAGCGCACATAGCTCAACAATTGTTGAGGCGTAAACAACTGAGCAGCCTCGGCGGCTGAATATTGACGATAGTCCTGTATCAACCAAGGTTCGGCCTGTAGTTCTGATATGACAACCTCGTCAACCAGCCAGGCCAGGCTCAAAGCTTGGAGCGCATACATCTGAGGCGGTATTGGAAAAGTAAATCGGAAGCCGTTTGGTAATGCCACTCGGCGATATAAACTTGTACCGATAATGTCAGCGTCAGCCGCCTGACCGATCCAAAGCTGCTGCTCGCCGCTGACTGTTAGCTGGATAGGATGCTGCGGGTCTAGCAGTCTGACACGCGCAATTTCACGCTCAACAAGCTGGTAATTTGTCTGAGGACATTTTCCAAAAGGAAATAAAACTTCGTTTTCTACTTGCCAGCGCTTAAGAGCCGAGTGGTCCCGATAGCGGGTTACCACGAGCTCAATATAATCCAGCAAAGCTTGTTCATAGTCTACCGCTGACAACTTACTCGCCCAGCCAGGGGTATAACACTCAGGCCAGCGTGGCACTTTGTTACCGATCGCTAAAATCACCCCAACCCTTCGATTAGCAGCCTCCTGCATTAACCAATCAAGTTCAGCAAAATCATTTTGTCCAAACTCAGATTGAACTTCGTCCCAATGCACTGGAATACGTACTTGGCTAGGTTGGAGTTCATCAAGCATGGCAATAAAAACCTCAGCTGAATCTAAACCTAAAAATCTGGCGTAGGCCGGAGAAAAAGTAGCCCCGTAAAGATGACCAGAAGCTGGATACACAAATTGCGTAAGTACAGCTAAGGCCAAACCGACACAACTGAGGCCAGCAACTAATAACCAGGTTCGCAAGCTTAGACGCATGCAGAAAATTAAATCTCGTCTTTTTTATCACGCACAAACGATAACCAACTTTCAATAAATTCGATAGCCACCTTAAGCGGAGCCTCGATGATAAAGTCGAAAAAATAAATAAACACGTTAATTTTGGACACCTTGCTACTAATCCAAGAACCAGCCCGAGCAATCGGCAGTAGCAAAATATCAAAGACCGTGCCAAACACACCACTCCGGCCGTCAGAAGCCACAATTTCACGGGTAGATGACCGAATACGAATCCCAAAGAAAGTGACGAGTGACAAGAAAAACAAGAATAAACCGATCGATAACCAATGAAAACCAAACGTGTACAAACCAAAGCCGATCAAGCCATACACACCCACAAATAGTAAGCCGTACAAGGCATCGTAAATATTTTGCCACTGACTACGGACATCGTGTTTAACGCGCAAATGCAAGACTGGGTGGTCAGCACCCACAGATAAGGCTCGAATCGCGGCTAGATAGTCTTCACGATTTTTTTTGTGTGGGATGGTGATGATCAAACCGATAAACACCAAAAACAATGGGTGAAAAAAAATATTAACAAACAACGGATACAGTGGAACGGCATGGCCAGCTAAAAACAAATCATAAGGCAGCTCGATGAGTAAAGCCAAAAACATTTTGGTGATGAACAAGAAAATCACCGCACGGATAACGGTGCGACGCAAGCGGATTTTAAAATTAGCCGTACGGATAGCCAGTGCCTTGGTGACAGCCGAATCTAGGCTGTCAGGATCGACCAATAATTGGTCGATATCAGCCGTGTCATGCAAAGCATCCCCTAAAACTCGGAAAACCCCAGCCCGGCGCCTGAGCAAACGCGATAATCGATCAGTCAGGGGATGATGCAATTCAGCTTCGACGGTATTCACCACGGTTAGCAAACTCCCTGCAATCTCTTGAATTAGGCTGTCATTGGCCGCACCAGCCCAGCTAGGATAATACAAAGTTAACACCCGATAACGTAGCATCCCAGGATTAGATTTTAGCAAAGTTTTATGGACACCAATATATAGCCGTAGATCTTTTTGTTCAGTCGTGACCGGTAAACGCGGATCCCACTCTACTCGCTTACGCATTTCATCGTAAGTGTAGGCCACCAAAGCTTCTTCAGCCTGATTGGGGGCTACAATCGACTCAATTTCGGTAGCCAATACATCAAGCAGCCAATGAAAGACCGCTTCACGATCACGCCCAAGCTGATCGGCGGCCCGAAACAAGGCTTCGTATTTAGCAATCACCGGCGTGAGTTCGTGCTGCAATGACACTGGTACGCTCTTGTTGGGTAAATATTTGGCCCAAACCAGTTCCTTTAATAAATCTCCGCCAAGCGACGACAACGGAGCATCGGTGCCAAGGTAACGTTTTAATATTCTCAAAATTGCATTGCGACGCAATAAATGTTCCTCCTGATAATCCAGAGTATTGCGCACGCGTTCGTAAAGTGAAGCAGCCGTGCTGACCGGAGCGCTGACTTCGATCGTCTCAACCCCGGCACCATGGGCAACTGAATCCTTGGGCTGCAAACGAAGAGCTAGCTGTTTAAAGTGTTCAGGCATACAAAGGCAACCTAGAAAAACGTACGTTCTTTCGACTTAGCAATTATGTCGAAAGCCTCTACTGCGCTGTCGACTACTTGAAAAATCCGCAAATCATCACGATGGATAGTGTCGAAGTCTTCGTAAACAGTGGCATCGAGCCAGGCAACTAGACCTCCCCAATATTCCCGACCGACGAGTACCACCGGAACGGCCTCAGATTTGGCTGTTTGGATAAGCGTCAGGATTTCAAACAGCTCATCCAAGGTACCATATCCGCCTGGAAAATACACGTAGGCCTGAGCACTCGCTGCCATCATGACCTTGCGCGTAAAAAAATAATGAAAAGCGTGTGAACGAGTAACGTAGGCATTTGTACGCTGTTCGCTGGGAAGCTGGATATTCAACCCAATAGACACTGCCCCGGCCTCGTACGCGCCCTTGTTAGCGGCCTCCATAACACCCGGGCCACCACCAGTAACTACCGTAAAACCATCCTCACCTAGCAAGCGACCAAGGTCTTCAGCAGCTGTGTACCATTGACTACCGGGCTGCAAACGAGCAGATCCAAAAATCGTGACTTCTCGATTGGTAGTAGACAAAAACTGAAAACCCTCAACAAATTCTGACATGATTCTAAAAATCCTCCAGGTCAAATCTGCCATGCGCCGTGGTCGCTCACCAGCCAAGCAGTGCGCTTTTTCCTCCGGTGACAACGGAATGCGTACTTTATCTTCAAACACGGCTGAAACACTATTTCTGGCACTAGGATTAGCCTTGAAGATATTCATAATCAAGACTATTTTATCATACCTTCATGCCTCAGTTGGTTAGGTGACGTAGATGAATCCCTTGTCCTCAATAATCTTTTTAGACCATACATATCGGCCATCGACTAAAATTCTCCCCTTCATGCTTTGCTTGAGCGAGGATAAATCTAACTCCTTAAACTCTGGCCATTCACACATCAAAACAACTGCATCCACGCCGGTCGCCGCCTCCAAGGCGCTAGTTGCCATAACTAAACCCGGATGCTCGTTCACAATTGTTGATTTTACTTGAGGATCATAGCCCACAACCTGAGCTCCGGTATGAAGAAGTTGATCTACAAGGGTAACCGCCGGAGAATCGCGCACGTCATCGGTTTTTGGTTTGAAGGCTAAGCCAAAAATCGCGATCCGTTTTCCGGCCACTCCACCAAGTGCGGCTGACAAACGATCGTATATACGAGTGCGCTGAAAGTAGTTAGCTGTCTGCGCTGCTTGTAAAACCGTAAATACCGTACCTGCTCGCTCACCTTCTCCAAGCAAGGCCTCAACATCTTTAGGAAAACAACCACCACCATAACCTACGCCTGGTCGCACCATGCCGATACGTAGATCGAGCCCCATGCCCACCGCCACACCCATGGGGTCGGCACCCACTTGTACAGCGTAATTAGCAATCTGATTCATCAAACTAATACGTGTGGCTAAAAAGCTATTCGAGGCTGTTTTGATAACCTCAGCCGTAGCGCAATCACTCGTGAATACCTGGGCCCCGTTCTTAATGATGGGTTCGTAAACCCGTTTAATCATGTCGATGGTCGCTGGTTCATCGGCGCCAATCACGATTCGCGACGGGGTCATGGAGTCATGTATGGCTGTACTCTCGGCTAAAAATTCTGGGTTTGACGCAACTGCAAATGGTTGTTGGCTGCTTTCAGTTATGTAACCGCGCAGAGTAGCCGCTGTCCCGGCAGGCACAGTAGATTTAATCACAAGCACGGCGCCAGCCCGATGATTCTGAGCAAAAGCCTGGGCCACTTGTGTGATAGCGTTTAGATCTGTTCTGCCGTCAGCTAAAGTCGGCGTACTGACACAACAAAAAACTAACTCGGCTTGTTTAATCGCCTCAGCGTTATTGGCAGTGAACGATAAACGGCCAGAAGCCAATGATTTTTGAAGCAAAGTCGGTAGTCCCGGTTCAAAAAAAGGAACCTGACCTGTTGATAATTGTTGAATACGTTCGACATTGAGGTCGGCGCATATCACTGTATGACCTATGTCTGCAAAAACCGCGGCTGTTGTAACGCCGACCCAACCAGCGCCGATGATGGCTAATTGCATACTTACGAGAGCGGAGATTTTAGGAATTAAATGCCGGTCAAGAGCTAAAATTTAGCTTCTGCAATGCGCTGTCCCGATGGCGCGGTATTGCCGTCGTTTGGTTCACGCATGATAACAATTGACTTATAAACGCGAGGATCAACGATGCCAGTTGTGGGTCCAGCGACAAAATTGAGAACCCAGCTACCATCGGCTCGCGGAACCAATTGACCCATGTCTTTAACATCGGCCAAACCGTCCTTGAGGAGCCAAACATGATACGAATCGGCGGCCATGTCAAGATTTGGCAAATACGCTAAAACCATCATCTCAGTGCCTTGATGGTTAAAAAAGCGCTGAACTCGGCCAGTATGCTGACCATCATATGCTGAAACCAACGGAACTGTGATGTCTTGAGAGATACTGACGCTTGTGTCTGTAATGCCGCTTGCCACAGCTTCATGTGCTTCCTCGGCCTGGACAGGGTCATGCTCGGCATCCTGTCTGAACCATTGCAAGGCGAGATAAAAAATTGCACAACCCACGACCACAAGCGCAATGCTCGGGAAAAGTTTGCCCGCCTGGCGGGACAAACGACTACGTCGTGATTTACGGTAATGTCGATTCATAGTCACGAAGACTTTGAGCTAAGCGTTCAGCGGGGTTAGCATCAACGATCAAAGGTAGGATCTTGTCAGCCGTGGGGTGATCGACGACTGAGGACAAAGCTTCAGCCAGAACCAACTTCATGTTTGGCGTCAGCACACGCATACGTGCGTCGAGCAAACCGCGGAATAGGCCTGGATAAACGAGCACGTTGTTCACTTGGTTAGGAAAATCTGATCGACCGGTCGCAACGACTGCGGCTCCGGCGGCCTTGGCCTCGTCCGGCATAATTTCCGGGGTCGGATTTGCCATGGCGAAAATAATTGCACCAGGCGCCATAGTCTTCACCATGTCTTGGGTGACTAGACTGGGCTTACTGACGCCAATAAACACATCAGCATCTCGCAAGGCATCGGCTAGGGTGCCGGTAACGCCTTCCGGGTTGATTCGACGGGCCAGAGAGTCTTTCTCAGGGTTCATACCCTCGCGACCGTTAGCTATTATACCTCGAGAATCGACCATCTTCATTTTTGTGACTCCAGCCTCGGCCAAAAGTAACGCAATCGCAATACCGGCAGCCCCGACACCATTAATGACTACGCCCACCTCCTCGATCTTCTTGCCCACGACTTTCAAGGCATTCATCAGGCCGGCGAGTACAACAATAGCGGTTGCATGCTGATCGTCATGCATGACCGGAATGTCCAGTTCTTCGATCAAACGCCGCTCGACCTCGAAACACACCGGGGCGGCGATGTCCTCCAGGTGGATGCCACCAAACGTCGGAGCGATCATCTTCACAGCTTGAACGATATCGTCGGCCTTCTGCGAAGCGAGTACGATCGGCACCGCGTCGATGTTAGCGTACTTCTTGTACAACACCGCTTTGCCCTCCATAACCGGTAGTCCAGCCATCGGTCCAATATTGCCGAGACCGAGAACCGAAGAACCGTCGCTGACAACGGCGACCGAGTTACCTTTCATGGTGAGCGCGTAAGCGAGTTCGGGATCTTTCACGATCGCCTCGCAGGGAGCGGCCACACCTGGGGTGTAGGCTATGGCGAGGTCGTCTTGGGTTTCGAGAGGAAGTTTTGAAGTGATAGCGAATTTTCCTTTAGCCTCGGCGTGAGCTTTTAAAGACAGCGCAGCGTAATCTGGTTTCATAAGCAACAAAAGAATCAACTAGCCGGGAAATATTACTCCACTTTCTGAAAAGCCAAAACCCCGCTTGTGCGGGGCTTGGCCGGTGGCAATGGCTGAGCCTAAACAAAAGTTGTTGGACACTGTGATGGCTACTGATTAGGTACCAAAATACAAATATTTGTGACGAAGAATTGTTTGTGAAGCTAGTCAAAATTCTCAATCAGATCAACATCAATGAACTGGGCATGAAGGCAAAGCTACAAGAAGACATAAAACGCTTCAGTCGATCGTCTTCTTCAAACATTAAAGCCTGCGTAATTGATGACCATATGCTAGAATAAATTACACGAAATAAATCGATAAATCCCATTCTTAAAAAGCTCTTACAATAGCCAAATATGGAAAAAGATTCAACGACTGTCAGTCTTCCAAAATACCTCATGCCACTTTTGGTAAGCTCGTTTTTTTTATCGCTTGTAGCGGTTATTTTGAGCGTGGCTTCGTTAACCAGACCGATAGTGCAAATCGATGAAACAAATACTGCGCAACCCGCTCAGACTCCTGATACTATCATTATCGACCAGGATTCACAAACTTTTCGCATGATTACGTATACTAACGATGATCTCGGTCTCAGTTTTGACTATCCAACTGGTTACCGAATTTCTGAAAGCAATGAAATAAGAGATTTTGATCAAGGCAAACTATTGAGTGTGACAGTTTTCGATGAAGACGATAGTGTTGTGTTTATGGCACAAGCAACATCATCCGATTATGCTGTTGGGGTCAGTGAGGGCTGTTGTTATTACTTTACTGGTTCCATGGACACAGGTAAGAGTGTTGCAGATATGGTCAGCGTCGTTGAAGATCAATTACGCGAGATTTTCGCTCCGTATCGAGCAGATGTCGGAGGTCGCAATTCTTTGGGATTCTTTTATGCTCGTGATTATGTTGATACAAACGTAGTTACCGCACACATCACGCCGATCGATAACGAGATATACAGCAATATATTCTTCACGAGCGGAGTTCTATATTTAAAGAATGGTACGTATAAAGAGATAATTGATGATGTTCAAAATATCTTCAACCTCGATGATCTGAAAAAGGGAGATGATTTTTATCCAGAACTTGATTCAGAAAAACAGCAAGCCTACCACGACATTATCAGCTCCATTAGATGGAAGTAAGGGCATATGAAAAATTCCTTCATTCAATGAATGAGGAGTCTATTTGTATCAACCGAGCAGTGAATAAAGATTATTTGATCTCTGCGTTCGCGCCAATAGTCCTGTCCAGCGGTCCGTGATAAATCTTCTTGGCCTTCTTCAAATTGTTCAAATCGATCTCCTTCACGAACATCTTCTCGTGGTGATGCCGAAGCTCGGCAATAATCCCAAGCACTGGCATTGCAATTTGTGAATGACCAATCAAAGTATCGACTGAGCCATTATCGTACTTTGCTGTACCAGCAGCGTTGCAGTAAATCAGGGCAGCATTTGTCTCGACCGCGCGCGCCAAACACAAAGCGTCGAGCAATTGCTCCTCTGAACGTGGATTTTCCTGGCCCATGGTCCCGGCGATTTCTCGATACCAATAACTTGGACAATAGATAATCTGTACTCCCTGTTCTTTCAAACGCTGAAAAATCTCTGGGAACAACATATCCCAACAAATAACCATGGCTGCTTTACCAAATTGAGTATCGAAAACCGGCGCTTCGGTTCCTGGCTTCAAAAACGTCTCTGAATGGTAAAGATGGTTCTTGCGATATTGCCCGAGTACTTCTCCCTTGAAATCAACATAGTAGCTCGTGTTGAAATTCCCCTCCGGCGTCCCCTCCATCACCGAGCCCGTCACAATGTCGACACGATGCTTAGCCGCGAGCTCGCGCCATCGCTTGAGCGCCGCCTGATCCTTATCAAGCTTACTCTCGTCACCAAAAATTGATCCCGTGATGCAATCTTCTGGAAACACAACTACCTCAGCGCGCTCCTCGGCGGCTCGGACGATAAAAGTTTCAATGTGTTCCCAATTGGCTTCGGGATCGCCTTGAGTGATTTCGAATTGGATAACGGCGACGGAGAGTTTCATA
>SXGS01211290.1_pt1 | contig 19156 bp, 19 predicted proteins | sample 3174681 | NCBI WGS metagenome assembly SXGS01 (sample SAMN11356861, study PRJNA531348) | freshwater metagenome | isolation source: freshwater sample F1-80 | place: China: Fuxian Lake, Yuxi | collected 2017-12-25 | reverse complement strand
GCGCGCCAAGGTCGACGTGCCGGCGCCATTGGCGCCCACGAACGCATGCACGCGGCCGGCCACGAGGTCGACCGACACGCCTCCGAGCGCTTGCACCGCGCCGAAGCGGCGCTCGAGCGCGCGCGCCGACAAGACGATGGATGAGCTGCGCGCGTGCGCCATGGTCGAGGAGCGCCCTGCATCCATGTCGCTCTTCAAGGCGATTCGAGCGGGAACAGCAAGGCCCGGATCTCGGGCGTATCCATGTTCGCGGGCGTGGCGAGGGCTTGGCGCGTGCTGACGCGCTTGTCGATCTTGGCGCCCGAAAGCACCGCATGCAGGGCGCGCACGGACTCGTAGCCGATGGCGACGGGATCCTGCAGCACGGTGCCTTCGAGCAGGCCGCTCCGCAGTGCTTGGTTGATCTTCGCGCCCGAGTCGAACCCGATCACGACCAGCTTGTCGGCCAATCGGCGCGGATCGCGCTCGAGCACCGTCAGGAAACCGGAGGTGCACGGCTCGTTCGAGCAGAAGACCCCTTCGAGCTCCGTGCCCATCGAAGCCAGGACGGACTCGGCCACTTCGACCGCCTTCGACTCGTCCGGGCCGCCATGGCGGTCGGACAAGACGACTTGGATGCCGGGATGCCGCTTCATCTCGTCCAAGAAGCCGCGTTCGCGCTGTTCGGTGCTTTCGCTGCCGACCATGTAGGGGAAGACCCACACGCGACCCTTGCCGGCCAACATGCGCGCCATTTCGCGCGCCGCCAGGCGCCCGCCTGCATCGTTGTCCGTGGCGATGTAGGAGGACCAGCTCTCGTCGCCGCCGGCGAGTCCTGAATCGAAGAGCACGACGGGCGTTCCGTTCGCGACCGCGACCTGCACCGGCTTGACCAGCGCCTTGGCGTCGAGCGGCGACAGCAGCACGCCGTCGTAGCGTTCCGCGAGGAAGCTCTCGAGCACGCTGATCTGCGCGCCGGCGTCGCCCTCGCCGGCAGGTCCCTTCCAGACGATCTCGAGGTCGGCGAGCTCGAGGTCGGCGCGACGCGCGCCCTTCTCGACGGACTTCCAGAACTCGTGCACGGTGCCCTTGGGGATCATCGCCACCTTGCGCACTCGCGAGGGGTCGTTCTTGGCGGGTGCCGCCTCCTGTCCGGAGCAGGCGGCGAGGACGAGCAGGGAAGAGCACAGGGCGATGCGCATGGGTCGGGCTCGGCCGCGAGGCCGTCCAAGAGGAGGCGTGCCATCCTAGCGGCGAGCGCGGCGGCGCGGCTATCCTCGTCCTCCATGACGGAGCGCTCGGAAGCGGTTGGTGCGCGGCGGCGCGTGGCTTTGATGGTCACATGCCTCGTCGACCAGCTGGCTCCCGAGGTGGGTGTCGCCGTGGTGCGGGTCCTGCGCCGTCAAGGCGTGCAGGTCGACTTCCCGCGCGCGCAGACCTGTTGCGGACAGGCCGCGTGGAATGGCGGACTCGCCGACGAAGCGCGTGCGCTGGCCGAGCGCGCGATCGAGATCTTCGAGCCCTACGAGGCCGTCGTCGTTCCGTCCGGCTCGTGCGCAGGCATGGTGCACCATGGCTACGAGGAGATCTTCCGCGACGACGCGGCTTGGCTGGCGCGCGCGCGGGCCTTGGCCGCGAAGACCCACGAGTTCAGCCAGTACGTCGTCTCCGTGCTGGGCCTCGTCGACCTTGGTGCCGCGCGCGACGGGACGTGCGCCTACCACCCTTCGTGCCACGCCACGCGCCTGCTTGGATTGGGAGACGAGCCGCGCAGGTTGCTGGAAGCGGTGCGCGGCCTGCGCATCGCGACGCTGGCGCGCGCCGAGGACTGTTGCGGCTTCGGCGGCGCGTTCTGCGCCAAGCTGCCCGAGCTGTCGGACGCCATCGTGGGCGCCAAGGTGTCGCATCTCGCCCAGAGCGGCGCGGACACAGTCGTCTCCAGCGATGTCGGCTGCTTGTTGAACATCCAAGGTGCCTGCAAGCACCGAGGACTGCCGATCGAGGCGCTGCACATCGCCCAGGTGCTCGAGGGGCGCAAGGGCGGTGCCGCGTGAGCGGACTCGGCCTCCACGACGCGTTCCTCGATCGCGCGCGGCATGCGCTCGGCCAAGAACACCTCAAGCAGGCCGTGCGCCGCACCACCGACAGGTTGCGCGACGGCCGCGCCGCCGCCAGCGCCGAGGCTGGCGCCTTCGAGGCCTGGCGCGACGCACTGTCCGAGGCGCGCCGTCGCGCCATCGGCAGGCTCGACGTCGTGTTGCAGGCGTGGCAGGCGCGTGCCGAAGCGCGCGGAGTCCTCGTGCACCACGCCGTCGACGCGCGCGAGGCGTGCGACATCGTCGTCGGCATCGCGCGCGCCAAGGGGGCGCGCCTCGCCGCCAAGGGCAAGTCGGTGCTCAGCGAGGAGATCGAGCTCAACCAAGCGCTGGAGGCCGCTTGCGTGGAAGCCTTGGAGACGGACCTTGGCGAGTGGATCATCCAACTGGCGGGAGAGCGTCCATCGCACATCATCCTGCCGGTCGTGCACAAGCCGCGCGGGGAGATCCGCGAGTTGTTCGAGCGCCATGGCGGCGAGCCCCTGTCCGACGAGACGCGCGTGCTGGCCGGTTACGCGCGCGATAGGCTGCGCGCCGAGTTCCTGCGCGCGGAGCTCGGCGTCACCGGCTGCAACATGGCGATCGCCGAGACTGGTTCCATCGCGCTGTTCTCCAACGAAGGCAACGGCCGCATGGTCTCGACGCTGCCGCGCACGCATGTCGCCTTGATGGGGGTCGAGCGCATCGTCGAGACGCTGGCCGACTTCGCGCACCTCGTGCGCCTGCTGCCGAGGAGCGCCACCGGCCAGCGCGTCACGACCTACGTCAACGTGTTGTCCGGTCCAGCGCGTCCGGGCGAGCTGGACGGGCCGGAGGAGCTGCATGTGGTCGTGGTCGACGCCGGCCGCACCGCGCAGTTGGCCGAGCGCGACTATCGAGATGCGTTGGCTTGCGTGCGTTGCGGCGCGTGCCTGAACGCCTGTCCTGTGTATTCGGCCGTGGGCGGCCACGCCTACGGCACCGTCTACCCCGGGCCCATCGGCGCGGTGATCGAGCCTCTGTACGCGCGCGACGACGAGCGACGCGCCGAGTTGGCCGAGGCCTCGAGCTTGTGCGGCGCCTGCCACGAAGCTTGTCCGGTCCGCATCCCGCTGCACGACATGCTCGTGCGCCTGCGACAGGACAACGCGCGTCGCGGGCGCGGCGGCCCCACCGCGCTGGCGCTGCAGCGGATCGCCGCGCGCGCCATGGCCGTGCCCTTCGTCTACGACGCGGCTGGGCGCATCGCCAGACGCGCGGCGCGACTCGCCGCGGGTGGCGGCCAGCTCGGGCGTTGGGCGCTGGGCTCCGCGCCGGTGCTGCGCGAGCTGCTGCGGCGCCGTGCGCTGCCCGACGTGCCCATTCGTTCGTTCAGGGAACTGTGGGATGAGTTGGAGGAGGAGCGCTGATGGAAGCCCAAGCCTTTCTCGCGCGCGTCTCCGCCGCACTGGGCGGCGCCAGCGCGCCTTGGACGCCGCCCGACACCAGGGCTGCGCCGTCCGCACCGCGCCGGCGCGTCGAACTCCTGCACTTGCACGCGGAGTTCGCTGCGCACTTGGCCACGGTGGGCGGGACGGCCGAGCTGGTTCCCGCCTCGAACGCCGCAGCGCGTGCCATGGAGCTCCTGGGCGCTGGGCCGCGCGTGCATGTGGGTCTCGAGTTGCTGCCGGAGTGCGTGCGCGCGGTGGTGGCGCGTGGAGCCGCGATCGGCCCGGACTCGGACCCCTTGGGCTGGCGCGCCGCCTGCGCCGAGGCCGAGTGGGGCGTGACGGATGCGGTGCAATTGGTGGCGGAGACCGGCTCCACGCTCTTGTGCGCCAATGCGCGCCGACCGAGAGCCGCGAGCTTGCTGCCACGGCGCCACATGGTCGTCGCGCCCTTGTCGCGCCTGGTGGCGGATCTCGACGAGGCGTTGACGCACCTCGCCGACGCGCCGAGCCAGTGGTTGCTGGTCACCGGGCCGAGCCGCACCAGCGACATCGAGAACGACCTGACCATCGGCGTGCATGGACCGGGAGTCATGCATGTGCTGGTCGTGGACGAGGACGAGGCATGAGCGACACGTTGTTCCGCTTGGATGGCAAGACGGCGGGGGTGACCGGTGCCGGCTCCGGCATCGGCGAGGCGATCAGCCTGCTCTACGCAGAGCGCGGCGCGCGCGTGGTGCTGCTCGACTTGGACCTCGCCGCGGCCGAGCGCGTGGCGCGCACGATCGCGGCCGCGGGAGGCGCGGCTTGGGCGCTTGCTTGCGACGTCTCCGACGAAGCTTCCGTCGCGCAGTCCTTCAGGGCGATCCTCGACCGCCATCCGCACCTCGCCATCCTCGTCAACAACGCGGGCATCGCGCACGTGGGCAACGCCTTGAACACGACGAGCGCCGACTTCGAGCGCCTGTTCCGCGTCAACGTATTGGGCGTGCACCACTGCACGCAGGCCGTGCTGCCCTCGATGATCGCCCACGGAGGCGGGGCGATCGTCAACTTGGCGTCGATCGCCTCCTTCGTCGCCCTCAAGGATCGTTGGGCCTATTCGATGACCAAGGGCGCCGTGCTGTCGATGACGCGTGCGACGGCGCTGGACTTCGTCGAGCACAAGGTGCGCTGCAACTGCGTCGCTCCGGCGCGCGTCCATACGCCCTTCGTCGACGGCTTCGTGGCGCGGCACCACCCCGGCCGGGAAGAGGAGGTGAAGGCCGCCTTGCACAAGTACCAACCCGTGGGCCGCATGGGCACCCCGCGCGAGGTGGCCCAGCTGTGCCTGTACCTCGCCAGCGACGAGGCCTCCTTCGTGACCGGGGCGGCCTATCCGATCGATGGTGGCGTGTTGATGCAGTGAGCCCTTGCCGCGCGCCGCGCCGCTGTGCCATCCTCCGGCGTCCGACGCGAGCGGGCTCCTCGCCCAAGGAGGAGCAGGAGATGAAGGGAGCAGACGATGAAGTTGGTTCGATACGGTCCGATCGGCGCCGAGGCGCCTGGAGTGCTCCTCGACGATGGCGCGCGCATCGACTGTCGCGCCGTCGCCCAGGATTGGAACGAGGCCTTCTTCGCGGAGGGTGGACTCGAGCGCCTGTCCGCGTGGCTGGCGGCCAACGCGGCTGCGGCCCCGCGCGTGCCGCGCGAGGCGCGGTGGGCCGCGTGCGTGGCTCGGCCGAGCAAGATCATCTGCATCGGCTTGAACTTCGTCGACCACGCGAAGGAGACCGGCAAGGAGATCCCGAAGGAGCCGGTGATCTTCTTCAAGGCGACGACGGCGCTCTGCGGGCCTTTCGACGACGTCAAGATCCCCATCGGCGGCACCAAGCTCGACTGGGAGGTCGAACTGGCCGTCGTCGTGGGCAAGGTCGCGCGGCACGTCCCGGAGGAGCGCGCCTTGGAGCATGTCGCGGGGTACGCGCTGCACAACGACTACTCGGAGCGCGCCTTCCAGCTCGAGCATGGCGGCCAGTGGGTCAAGGGCAAGAGCTGCGACACCTTCGCGCCGCTGGGGCCTTACATGGCGACGCGCGACGAGCTGCAGGAGCCGCAGGGCCTCGTCATGCGCCTCGAAGTCAACGGCGTGCGCAGGCAGGACGGCCACTCGCGCAACCTGGTCTTCGGCGTGGCCCACCTCGTGTCGTACGTGTCGCGCTACATGACGCTGCTGCCCGGCGACGTCATCTCCACCGGCACGCCAGCGGGGGTCGGGTTGGGCTTCGATCCGCCCATCTACCTGAAGGAGGGCGATGTAGTCACGCTGTCGATCGACAAGCTGGGATCCTCGCGCCAGCTGGTGGTGCAGGAGCGCTGATGGCGCGGCGCTTCGGCCAGATGCTCGGGATCAAGCCCGAGCGCGTCGCCGAGTACAAGCGCCAGCATGCCGCCATCTGGCCCGAGATCGCGGCCGCCATCCGCGCCGCCGGCATCCGCAACTACTCGATCTACCTGCGCGGCGGGATGCTGTTCGCGTACTTCGAGTACCACGGCCCGGAGGACGAGTTCGCGGCGCGCATGCGGGCGCTCGCAGCCGCGCCGCGCATGCGCGAGTGGTGGGACTTGACGGAGCCCATGCAAGTCCCCGATCCCGAGCGGCCTGCTGGGACGTGGTGGTCGGACATGGAGGAGGTCTTCCACCTTGGTTGACCACCATCTACCCCAGCGCTGGCCGCCGCCCGAGGCGCCCGTGCCCGTCGGCCTGGTGGGAGCTGGAGCCATCGCGCGCATCGCGCACTTGCCTGCCTACCAGAGGATCGGCGTGCAGGTGGCCGCGGTGCACGACAAGGACCAGGCCGTCGCGCGCAAGTTGGCGCGCGATTTCGGCATCCCCGACGCCTGCGCCACGCTCGAGGAGCTGTGCGAGCGCGAGTACGCCATCTACGACGTGGCGGTGCCCGCGGAAGCGCAGGCCGATGTGCTGCGGCGCCTGCCCGATGGATGCGCCGTGCTGCTGCAGAAGCCGTTGGGCGTCGATCTCGCGCACGCCAAGGACCTGGCGGCCATCGCGCGCAAGAAGGGGCTCGTCGTGGCGCTCAACTTCCAGCTGCGCTTCGCGCCCAACGTCCTCGCCCTCAAGTCGCTCCTCGCGCGTGGCGTGCTCGGCGAAGTGCACGACATCGAGGTGCGCGAGAACACCTGGACGCCATGGAGCAATTGGAGCTTCCTCGCCGGCATCCCGCGCATGGAGATCCTCTACCACTCCATCCACGCGCTGGATCTCGTGCGCCACCTGCTCGGCGAGCCGTTGGGCGTGCATTGCTTCGCCGACCGCGACCCGGCCTTCCCCGACCATGCGGACTCGCGCTGCGAGGCGATCCTCGCCTACGAAGGGGCGCGCGCCTCCGTGCGCACGCTGCACAGCCGGCGACTGGTCGGGCGCCACGCCATGTCGCAGATCCAAGTGTCTGGCACCAACGGCACGGCGGTGCTCAAGGCCGGCGTGAACCTCGCCTATCCGCACGGCGAGCCCGACGCGTTGTGGCTGCAATCGGGTCGCGGCCCCGGCGCCGACGTGCCATTGCGCGGCAACTGGTTCATCGAGGCCTTCGAAGGGCCGATGTCCAACCTCCAACGGCACGTCTCGGGCGAGGACGTCGCGCTCGTCTCGCCACTCGACGACGCGCTGCGCACCATGGCGCTGGTCGAAGCCTGCTATCGTTCGGCGTCCCTCCGCCCGACTCCCATCCCCTCGATCGGCCGCCAGCGCGGCCGCTGAACCGCGCGCGTCCTTCCGCGTCCGCTCCGCACGAACATGAGCCTCAAGATCACCAACGTCGAGACCATCCTCCTGCGCGTGCCGCTGCGGCAACGCACCATCACCGATTCGCAGAGCACGGTCGACGAGGTCGAGTTCCTGCAGGTCGTGCTGCGCACCGACGGGGGCATCGTCGGATGCGGCATGAACTGGAGCTACACGACCGGGTTGCGCGCCGCGCAGGTGATGGTCGACGAGAACTACGCGCCGCTGCTCGTCGGCACGGATGCGTTCCTGCGCAAGGAGACGATGCGCAAGCTGTTCTTCTCGAACCACTTCGTCGGTCGCGTCGGCGCCGCGCGCGTGGGCCTCGCCGCCGTCGAATTCGCCTTGTGGGACATCGCCTGCAAGGCGGCGGGCGTGCCGCTGTGGAAGCACCTGGGCGCCTGCCGCACCAAGGTGAAGGCCTACTCTACCGATGGTGGTTGGCTGACATGGAGCGTCGACGACCTGGTCCGCGACGCGAACGCGCTGGTCGCGCGCGGCTTCGACGCGGTCAAGATCAAGCTCGGTAGGCCCGACCCGCGCGAGGATCTCGCCCGCATCGCCGCCGTGCGCAAGAGCGTGGGGCCGAAGATCGACATCATGACCGACGTCAACTGCGCCTGGCGCTTGCCGACCGCCATCCAGTGGGGCGCGCGCCTCGCCGAGCACGACGTCCACTGGCTCGAGGAGCCGATGTGGCCCGAGGACGTCAAGGCCCACGCCGAGCTGGCCCGTTCCATCACCACGCCCGTCGCCGTGGGCGAGACGATCTACACCAAGGAGGCCTTCCGCGACTACATCGAGTCCGGTGGCGCGCGCATCGTGCAGGCGGACGCCACCAAGCTCGCTGGCATCGACGAGTGGCTGCAGGTCGCCGCGTTGGCGGACTGCCACGGCCTGCCCGTCGTGCCGCACACGAACGTGCAACAAAAGCTGCACGTGCAATTGGCGGCCGCCACGCCCAACGCGATCCTCGTGGAGAACTGCTACGAATCCATCCAGGACATCTGGAAGGAGCCGATCCAGGTCGTCGACGGCCACTACCCGTTGCCGCAGGAGCCCGGCGTGGGCCTGGAGCTGACGCAGGAGACCATCGACCGCTGCCGCATTGGATGATCGACGCGCACATCCACTTGTGGCGCTACGCGCCCTCCACGCACGCCTGGATCGGTCCTGGCATGGAAGTGCTCAAGCGCGACTTCCTGCCCGAAGCCCTCGATGCGCAGTGCGCGGCGCTTGGCGTCGAAGGCGTCGTGGCGGTGCAGGCGGCGCAGACCTTGGAGGAGAATCGCTTCCTGCTCGAGTGCGCGGCGCGCACCTCGCGCATCCTCGGCGTGGTCGGTTGGGTCGATCTGCGCGCGCCCGACCTCGAAGTAGTGCTCGATGCTTGCTGCGCGCAGTCGCGCTTCGTCGGCGTGCGGCACATCGCGCAGGACGAGCCCGACGATGCCTTCCTCGCGCGCCCCGACTTCGTGCGCGGCGTGCGGCGCCTCGCGCCACGCGGCCTGGCCTACGACCTCCTCGCGTACTCGCGCCAGTTGCCCGCGGCCATCGCGTTGGTCGATCGATGCCCCGAGCAGCAGTTCGTGCTCGACCATCTGGGCAAGCCGCGCCTCGTGGCAGGGGAGTTCGAGCCGTGGGCCGGGTGGCTCGCGGACTTGGCCCGCCGCCCCAACGTGGTGGCCAAGCTTTCCGGGCTGGTCACCGAGGACGATCATCGCGGGTGGTCGCGCGAGCGGGTGGCGCGCGTAATCGACCATGCGCTGGAGTGCTTCGGGCCGGGGAGGTTGATGCTCGGCAGCGATTGGCCGGTGTGCCTCTTGGCCGCCGAGCAAGCCGAGGTCCTCGAGCACGCCCGCTCGCGCCTGTCGACTCTCTCGCTCGACGAACGCGCCTCGATCGAGTCCGGCGTGGCGCGGCGCGCCTACCGCTTGGCGGATGCTTGATGGACGGGCGGCGCGGCGCGGCGGTAGCCTCGTCGGGGTGAGCCGCACATTCTTAGCCAGCATCGCGTCCTGCGTCGCCCTCGTCTTCGCTTGCGCCGACGCCAGCGCGCAGGTGCGTCTCGACCCCATCTGGCAAGGCGGCATGGTGCTGCAGCGCGACGCCTCCGTCGTCGTCGGCGGCACCGCCAAGCCAGGGGCGTTGGTGCGCATCGTCGGCGAGTGGGGCGGGTCGGGCGAGACGCGCGTCGCCGCCGACGGTCGCTTCGCGCTCGAGTTGCCCACCGGCCCGGCCGGTGGCCCGCACCAAGTGCGCGTCGTCGAGGATGCTGGCGGCGGCGCGCAGGGCTTCCAACTCGACGACGTCTGGTTGGGCGATGTGTGGATCGCCTCCGGGCAATCGAACATGGAGATGCCGATGGGGCACTTGCACGCCGGCTATCCGGGCGTGGTCGATTGGGAGGCGGAGGTCGGAGCCGCATCCAACACCCAGGTGCGGTTGTGCACCATCGAGAACCGCGTCTCGGCGACGCCGTCGTTCGAGACGAGCGGCGCGTGGCAGGTGGCGTCGCCCGAGAGCGTGCGACTCTTCAGCGCCGTCGGCTGGTACTTCGCGCGACGCGTGCAAGCCGAGGCCCACGTGCCCATCGGCATCGTCTCCGCGGACTGGGGTGGAACGCCCATCGAAGCGTGGATGCCATCCAAGGCGTTGCGCGAAGTGGGCGGCTTCGGCGCGCAACTCGACGAGCTGGCCGCCTTGCAGGACGACCCCGCGGCGCGTGCCGCGCTCGAAGCGCGCCAGTTGGCGGAGTGGCGCGTGGCCTTCGAAGCGGCCGAGGCCGGGGTGCGCGCTGGCTGGCAGGCGCCGCTCTTCGACGACTCGACTTGGCGCGAAGTGCAGGTGCCGGCTCCCTTGCCGCTCTCCTTCGGCGAGCACGACGGCACGGTGTGGTTGCGGCGCGTGGTGGAGATCCCCGAGCACTGGGCCGGCGCCGCCGTGAGGTTGGAGTTCGGCGCCATCGACGACTGCGACACGACCTGGTGGAACGGCGTGCAAGTGGGCGAGACGATGGAGCAAGGACGGTGGAACTCGCCGCGTCGCTACGCGTTGGCCCCGGAACAGGTCAAGGCCGGCCGCGCCGTCGTCGCCGTGCGCGTGCTGGACACCGCCGGAGCGGGCGGGATCACCGGACATTGGAGCTCGTGCAAGCTCGTGAAGGAGGACAGCGGCGAGGAGCGCCGCTTGCATGGGTTCTGGAAGGTCGCGATCGGATCCGCGCTCTCCGACCTGCCCGCGCGACCCATCAAGGTCGAAGTGGGACCATGGACGCCCACGGCCCTGCACAATGCCATGATCGCTCCGCTCGCCGGCCTCCGTCCACGCGGCGCCATCTGGTACCAAGGCGAATCGAACCGCGGGCGCGCCGATCAATACAGGAAGCTCTTCCCGGCGATGGTGCGCGCTTGGCGCGAGGCCATGGGTGGGGACTTGGCCTTCTACGCCGTGCAGATCGCGCCGTTCGCCTACGGCGGCGACAAGGGCGAGACGGGCGAGTTGCGCGACGCGCAGCGCTCGATCTTGGCCTTGCCGCGCACCGGGCTCGTGTCGACCTTGGATGTGGGCGACCCGGGCGACATCCACCCCAAGCGCAAGCTCGAGGTGGGTGAACGCCTCGCGCGCTTGGCGCTCGTCGATCTGCATGGCTTGAAGGGCCTGTCGCGCGGAGGACCGCTCCCCGTCGAGTGCCGCCGCAAGTTGGACGAGATCGCCGTGCGCTTCGCGCAGGCCGAGGGCGGACTCAAGGCCAAGGCGGGCATGATCGCGGGGTTCGAAGGCCAATGCGACGACGGCAAGTGGCGTCCCTTGGAAGGCGAGATCGCGGGCGACGAGATCCTGTTGCATGGCGCGAGCCTGCCGAGCGGAGTGCTCGCCGTGCGCTACGGCTTCGGGCCCGTCGATGTCGCGAGCTTCACGAACCAGGAAGGTTGGCCGTCGATCGCCTTCCGCATGGCGGTGCAACCGTGAGTCTTCGCCCCGCCCAGCGAGCGTGCGCAAGTCGACTCGTCGGCCTGCTTGGATGGCTCGCGGCCTGCAGTTCCACGCCACAAGCCCCCAAGCCGGCCGCTGCGGCCGCCCAGCCCGCGCCGACCGACCTCGCCGCGCTCGTGGCGGCGACCGACGCCGCCACGCGGCCGATCGAGGCGCACCGCAAGCTCGCGACCTTGGCGGGTGATTGGAAGCTCGTGTCCGTCGCGCTCGACGAGCAAGGCCGCAACGTCGGCAAGCCGCACGAGGGGCGCGCCGAACTGCGGATGATCCTCGGCGGGCGCTACCTCCAATGGCGCGAGGTGCAAGACTTGCCCGGCGGTCCGCGCGAGTCGCTGGGCTTCCTGGCCTACGACAAGGTGGCGCGCGAATGGCAATGGTCGATGGCCACCGACTTGTCCACCGGCGTGGGCTTGGCGCGCGGCGAAGGCTCGCTCGAGGGCGGCGTGCGCTTCGTGCTCGAGGTCGTCGACGGACAGGATGGCTCCGTGCTGCGCTCGCGCAGCCGCTTGCGCGCGTTGCAACCAGGCGAGTTGCTGCTCGAGCGGTTTGGCGCGGCCAAGGATGGCGGCGAAGTCATCGTGCGCCGCGTCTTGTACCAACGCACTTCCACGCCGGCTGGTCGCGCCGGCGCGGAGCGCGTGGGGAACTAGGCCGGTAGTTCGAACTGGCGTCGGGCCAACCGCCACGCGCCAGCGATGCACGCGACCAGCACGACCAGCGCGAGCACGAGCGCAGCGTCGAACAACGGGTTCCACTCGGTCGAGCCGAAGCCGTCGATGCGCTGCCACGCGTCGTCTCCCGTGCCCGCGACCAGGCTGCGCAGGTGGTGTTGGATCGTCAGCGATTGGTTCCGCCCGGGGAGGTTCGAGAGGAAGCCCTCGATGGTGAACGAGTAAGCGAGGCCGACGATCATGGCGTGCTTGACCCACACGCCCAACGCCGCGTGCAGCGCGGTGTAGGTGGCGACCCCCGCGCACGCCGCCAGCAACAAGGGCAGGCGCGTCCCGTCGGAGACTCCGGCGTCCGAGCCACGCGCGGTGGCCGCGGCGGCGACGAGCAAGGCGGTCCCTGCCGCGCAGCTCGCCCAAAGCCACAACACGGCCGGCACCAGTCGACCGAAGAGCAGGGACGCCCGCGGGACCGGGCGCAGGAGCAGGTAGGTGATCGTGCGGTCCTCGACTTCCTCGGCGATCACGGCCACCCCGAGGAGCAGCGAGGCCAGCGGCACCGAGACGCCCAGCAGCGCATGCCAACCAAGCATGGTGGACAAGCCCGAGGGCGTCACCTTGTCGTTGGCGGCCGCCACCAGCCACGCGATCAAGGCCGGCAAGAGCAACAAGCCCGTGGCGGCCCAAGCGCGGCGCGAGCGCGCCAAGAGCGAAAGTTGCGTCGATGCGATCAAGAGGCTCGCGCCCCACAGGCCGAGCTTCACGGTGCACCTCCCATGAGGTAGTCGAACACGGCTTCCAGGCCTTCGTCGCGCGACTCGAACGAGGCGATGCCGGCGCGCGCGGCGCTGGCGATTCCGGGCAAGGACTCCAGCAAGATCTCGGGGCGACGCGTGGCCACCACCAGCAGGCCTTCGGCCTTCAGTTGCACGGACTCGACCCCCTCCAAGCCGACCAACTCGCGCGCCAAGCGCCGCGAGTCGCGCGCTCGGATGGAGTAGCGGCGCGGATGCCGATCGAGCAAGGCGCGGATGGCGGCGATCTTCCCGCGCGCCAGGAGCCGTCCCTTGTGCAACAGCACCACGTCCTGGGTCAGCGCCTCGACTTCGTGCAGCACATGCGTGGAGAACAGCACGCTGGCGCCTTCGGCCGCGAGTTGGCGGAACAGCTCCAGCGTGGCGTGGCGCGCAAGCGGGTCGAGCCCGGTCAGGGGCTCGTCGAGCACCACGAGTTCGGGTTCGTGCGCGATGGCTTGCGCGATGCGCACGCGTTGGCGCATGCCCTTGCTGAAGCCACCGAGCCGGCGGTCCTTGGCGTCGACGAGTTGCACGCGCTCGAGCGCCGCCAGCGCCGCCGAGCGTGCCGCGAGCGACTCGCGGCCGGACAAGCGCAGCAGGAACTCGACGAATTCCACGGCCGTCATGTCGTCCCACAACGCGTCCTGCTGGGGGCAGAAGCCCAGCCGCGCATGCACGGCCGGGTTGGCGAAGGGCGGTGCGCCCAGCACCTCGATGGAACCGCGCGAAGGCTGGAGTTCGCCGGCGAGGAGCTTGAGGAAGGTCGACTTGCCGGCTCCGTTGGGGCCCAGGAGGCCGACGGTGCCGCGCGGGATGTCGACCGAGAGGTCGCACACCCCGACGACATCGCCGTAGAAGCGCGCCAGGTCCTTGGCGCGCACGACGTGTGCGCTGGATTCGGCTTGCGTCACACGACCTCCAGGCGGCGCGTGCGCCACCAGATCACGGTCCACGAAAGGGCCACCAGCAGTCCCCATGCCGTCCAGGCCAGCGGCGTGTTCCAGTCGCGCACTCCGAGGCGCATGTCGAACAGGTCCTCGGCGATGCGCACGCCGCATTGCACTGGAGACAATGCCAGCCAATCGCGGTCCTTGAGCAAGCGCGACAAGAGCAGCGCCGTGGCGCCGCTGAACATGAACCAGGCGAAGACCCCGGCGAGCGCGTAGCTCTTGCGGGTCGAGAGGGAGGACACTGCGAGGACCAGCGAGGACACGACCAGCGTCCACGCTCCACCGAACAAGATGGTCTTCCACGCCACGGAGCCTTCTTGCTGCAGGAAGCTCCAGTCCGGACTGGCGGCGACGGCGACGGAGATGATCACGAGGCCCGGCAGGATCGAGCCCAACACGCCGAACACGGCGACGATGCAGAACTTGCCCAGCAAGTAGTCGAAGCGCGTCAGCGGCCGAGCGAAGTACAAGAGGTGTGCTCCGCTCTTCCTGTCCTCGGCCAGCAGTCCGGCGCCGAACCAGGCCATGAGCAGCACGGAGAAGAAGTCCGTCGACAAGTGGAAGCCGACGATCATCTCGCGCACGCGCACGAGCTGCTTGACGAAGTCTCCTGCGCCGCCTCCGCCGCCCAAGGCCTGGCCCATGGCGCCACCCGCCCCGCCCAGTCCAGCCGGCGCCATGCCTTGGGCCAGGGCCGCCACGGTGTAGACGACGAAGCTGAAGATGATCGTCGCCACCACCGGCGGCAGGAACAACAGGACCAGCGGCAGCTTCTTGCGCAGCGCGATGCGCAATCCAGCGCGGATGATGGGGGCGGCGCGCAGGCGCGCGGGCTGGCGTTCGCCGCTCCATGGCCGCCACGCGCCGCCGTGCATCTCCGCCCGCGTGGGGCTGGCCTGCGTCTCGCGGTTCATGCACCCGCCTCCTGCGCAGCGAGGGCGTCGAGGAAGGTCTGTTCCAGCGAACCGCGCTTTGGCTCCACGGCCAGCAGGATGGCGCCGGCGTCGCGCGCCGCCTCGAAGAGCACGTCGGCGTCCTCGTCCTGCAGTTGGACTTCGAAGCGGCCTTCGTCGAGCGACGAGCACGCATGGCCGCGGCGCTCGAGCACTTGCGCCAGGGCTCGCGCGTCTCCGCGCACGCCGACCCGCACGCGACGAAGATCTCCGCCGATCATGGAATTGGTCGGCGCGGAGCTGAGCACGCGCCCCTTGGACAGCACGACGACATGGTCGCAGGTGCGCTCGATGTCGGCCAGGAGATGCGTGCAGACGAGCAGGCTCTTCTTGCGCACGCGACCGAGGTCGGCGACCAGCTCGAGCATGTGCCTGCGCCCCGCAGGGTCGAGCCCGTTCGTCGGTTCGTCGAGCAACACAAGTTCAGGGTCGTGGACCAGCGCCTGGGCGAGCTTCAAGCGTTGCTTCATCCCCGTGGACCAACCCTCGACTGGGCGGTAGCGCGCCTCTTCCAGACCCACGTAGTCGAGGACCTCGTGCGTGCGCGACAACGCGTCCTTCTCCGACAAGCCCGACAAGCGCGCCAAGAGCACCATGGTCTCGACTCCGGTCTGCCCCGGGATCAGGCAGTCGCTCTCGGGCATGTAGCCCACCAGTTGCCGCAGGCGCAGGTGCCCCTCGCGCGTGGACGGACTGTGGCCGGCGACATCGACCACGCCTTGGTCGGGAGCGAGCAGTCCGAGCAGGATCTTCAGCAAGGTCGTCTTGCCCGCACCGTTGGGCCCGAGGAGTCCAACCGGCCCGTGCGGGAGCTCGACCGACAGTCCATCCAACGCGCGCACCTTGCCGCGCGGATAGGTCTTGTGGACGCCTTCGAGTCGTACGAGTCCCATGGCGAGCAGGATACGCGTCCAGGGCGCATCGATCGCGAGGCAGGCCGGATTCGCCGCGCGTGGTGGGGTGGCGCAGGCTTCAGCCGTGGCGCCGCAGGGCGCGGCGCGCCACGGCGGAGAGCAGGTCCACGACGAGCACGAGGAGCGCCCCGAAGCACAGGTAGAGCGCCATCTCGTCGTAGTACTGCTTCGTGCGCGCGTCCTCGATCCAGTACCCGAGCGACACCACGCCCAGCATCCCGAGCACGGTCGCCTCGCGCACGCAGGTCTCGAAGCGGTAGAAGACGTACAGCAGGAAGCGCGAGAAGGAGAGCGGCGTCGCCGCGAGCAGGGCCACTTGCGAGCGCGTCGCGCCCAAGCCTCGCGCCGCCTGCAGCGGACGCGGCGGCAGGTTCTCGAGCGTCTCGGCCGAGAGGCGTCCGAGGATGCCCGCGTTGTGGATGGCGAGCGCCAGCACCAACGGCCAAGCGCCGGGGCCGAGGGTCGCCAGCAGCAGGAAGGCCCAGACGTACTCGGGGATGGCGCGCAGGAACACGAAGCCGAAGCGCGTGGGGGCGCGCACCAGCCACCAGATCCGCTCGCCTCGCCCGAAGGCGTCGAGGAAGGGGCGCGCGGCGGCGATGGTGGCCGCGGCGAACCACGACAGGCTCCAGGCGACGAGCGCCGCCAGCACGATGGCCGCGGTGGCGAGGCACAGCGTGCGCCACGCGCCCTCGAGCCCGTTCTTCGCGGCGAGGTCCCAGGCCCACGCGAGGTGCGCCAGGAACCCGTGCTCCCCTTCGCGCAGCGGATAGGGCGCCAAGTCGACGAAGAGGAAGCGTTCGAGGTTGGCGGCGCGCCGCTTCGGGTCGAAGTCGTCGAAGGCGATGTCGCCGCAGGTCCAGGCGTAGGCGACCAGCAAGGCGAGGAGCAGCACCGTCGCGCGCGCGGCGCGATCGCGCGGCTTCGAGCGCCGCAGTTCGTGCAGCGTCTTCATGCGACGAACCTCCGGCGCACCCGCGAACTCCACAGCTCGACCACGGCGACCAGCGCGAACAAGGTCCACAAGTACAGCCACACCTCGCCGTAGTGCAGGTTCTCGAAGCTCTGCTTGATGGCGAAGCCCAGGGTCTCGAAGCCGAAGAAGCCCAGCACCGCCGAGCTGCGGATCGCGCATTCGAAGCGGTAGAAGGCGTAGGCGCACATGTCGGGCAAGGCGCGCGGCACGAGGCCCAGCAGGAAGGTCTGGGCGCCGCGCGCGCCCATCTGGCGCAAGGCGTTCGAGGCGTCGCGCGGCGCCTCATCCACGAGTTCGCCGAAGACCTTCGCCAGCGTCCCGCCATAGGGCAGGGCGATGGCGAGCACGGCCGTGGCGCTGTTCAGGCCCAGCGCGGCGAGGAACAGGACCGCCCACAGCAACTCGTGCACGCTGCGCAACACGACGACCAGCGTGCGCGCCGTGGTCCACAGAGCAGGGCCGACGAGCCGCCGCAGCCTCCTCGTCGTTCCGCATCGACCGCCCGCGAGATCGTCGGACCACCATGCGGCGCAGGAGAAGTAGCCCAGCACCAAGCCGATGACGAGCGCGAGGCTCATGCCCGCCGCGGCGAACACGATCGTGCGGCGCGCCGCCTCCAAGGTCTTGGCGAGGATGGGTGGAGCGCCTTCGGGCGGAGTGGCCTCGTAGTCGAGGGCCGGCGCCCACGCATGCGCGAGGAACTCGCCGAGGAGTCGCAGTCCGCCTTCCTTGGGTGCCAGTCCCGCGGGTGACAGATCCAACGCGGCGGCGGCGGCGAGGCCCAGCACCAGGAGCAGCAGCGCCAAGCCCGCGCGCAAGCCGGGCCGTCGGCGCGGCACTTCACGCGCCGACGGAGGCAAGATCGGACCTTTCGTCCGCGTCGAGCTGATACAGCGTGGCGAGGTCGCCTTCGCGCACCGACGCGACCGGGGCGTCGAAGACGATGCGGCCGCGACGCAACCCGACGAGTCGATCGAAGTGCTCCTTGGCCAACGACAAGTCGTGCAGCGAGGCCACCAAGGTCAAGCCGCGTTCGAGCGAGAGCGAACGCAACAGGGCCAAGGTGTCCCGCGCGCGCGCCGGATCGACCGAGGCGACCGGTTCGTCGCAGAGCAAGGCGCCCGGAGCCTGGTGCAGTGCGCGCGCGATGGCCACGCGTTGGCGTTCGCCTCCGGAGAGCGTGTCCACGCGCTGGAAGAGTCGATCGCCGATGCCCACGCGCACGAAGAGCGCGTGCACCGACTCTTCCTCGGCGCGCGAGGGCCACCAGACGCTCTTGAGGGATGCCAACAGCCCTTGAGAGCCCACGCGCCCGAGCAGGGTGTTGGAGATCGCGCGCAGGTTGGGCACCAAGGCGTGGTCCTGGTGCACGAAGCCCAAGCGTGCGCGCACCGCCCGCAAGTCCTCGGGTGGCAGCGCGGCCAAGTCGCGGCCATCGACCAGCACGGAACCCGAGCTGGCGCGCGCCGCTGCGCCGAGCAGGCGCAGCAAGCTGGTCTTGCCCGCACCCGACGGTCCCACGAGCGCCACGCGCTCGCCGGCGGCGATGAAGAGTCGCGCGCCGGCGAGCGCGACGATCCCCGGATGGGCGAGCGTCGCGTCGCGCAGTTCGAAGGTGCAGCCGGTCAAGGTGGGGACGGGCTCAACGCAGGAGCCCGATTTCCTTGGCGGTCTTCTTCAAGTCGTCGAACAACTTGTCGTCGCAGGTGATCAAGCCGTCCTTGCGGTCCATGGCGGCCAGCAGCTTCTCGTCGGTGATCGCCACCAGCGCCTTCTGGAGCCGCTCCGTGAAGCCCTTGCCGTAGCGATCCTCGAGCACGGGGTGCGCGGTGAAGTTGTAGTCGGCGTACGGCGGCGTCTCCCACACGACCACGACCTGGGCCGGATCGATCTTCTTCTCCGCGACGCGCTTCTCGTAGACGGTGTAGTCGACCACGCCGTAGTCGAAGGACTTGGCGGCGACCAGCTCGATCGTCTTGTCGTGCGAGCCCGAGTAGTTCGGCTCGGCGCCGAAGAAGTCCTTCGGGGAGAGCTTCGTGTGCTTGCGGATGTGGTACTCGGGCATGAGCCGTCCCGAGGTCGATTGGGCCGACCCGAAGGTGAAGGTCTTGCCCTTCATCGCCAGCGGGAACTCGGCCGACTTCTGGAGCCCGGAGTCCTTGTGCGCGATGAAGTAGCTCTTGAACGCCGGGTCGCGCTTGCCGCACGCGATCGCCTTGGCGCCCTTGACCGCCTCGCGCGCCTGCACGCCGGTGTAGCCGCCGAACCAGCACAGTTGCAGGTCGCCGTTCTTGAAGGCGTCGACCGAGGCGTTGTAGTCGACCGAAGGCACGTACTCGACCTTGACTCCCAGCTCCTTGGCCAGATGCTCGGCCAGGGGCTTGTACTTCTCGTTCAGCTCGGTCGTGTTCTGGTTCGGGATGCCGCTGAAGCGCAGAGGCGGCTTCTCCTCGACCGGACGGAAGGCGACGAGCAGGGCGGCGCAGGCGACGAGGCCGACGACCGCGAGGGACCACGGCAGGTAGGGGCGATGCGACACGGCATCCGATGCGCGTCCGATCGCTCGGGCGGGACAGTCGCCTCGACGAGGAACGCGGCTTGGCAGGTTGTAGGCGGGAAGCCGGACCAGCCACGCGACCG
>SXGS01304130.1_pt1 | contig 19163 bp, 15 predicted proteins | sample 3174681 | NCBI WGS metagenome assembly SXGS01 (sample SAMN11356861, study PRJNA531348) | freshwater metagenome | isolation source: freshwater sample F1-80 | place: China: Fuxian Lake, Yuxi | collected 2017-12-25 | reverse complement strand
ACTACACCTGGTCTGATCAACACCGACTTTGCTGACGTGAAAACAGTTTTGGCGAATGCCGGAACTGCGTTGATGGGCACTGGCGCAGCGAGTGGCGACAACCGCGCGGTGTTGGCAGCCAACGCCGCAATCAACTCGCCGCTTCTTGAAGCATCGCTTGAAGGGGCGCGAGGTATCGTCGTGAACATCACCGGTCCATCAAATGTTGGACTGTTCGAAGTGACCAGCGCGATGGAAATCGTGCGCGGAGTCGCACACCAAGATGCAAATATCATCCATGGCTTGGTGATCGACGACGACATCAACGACGAGGTTCGAGTCACGGTTGTCGCTGCAGGTTTTGAACGATGGGACAGCGCCGCGCAACGCTCCGCAACTCGCGGTGACGGTCGCAATACCGCCACATCCGGAACCGTTCGCCCCGAGGCCAAAGGTGGTCGATTGAAAGATTTGTTTAGCGGCACATCTGACCCACTTAGTGGTGCAGACGATGACGACGATCTTCCATCGTTTCTGAAATAAAGTCGGCATGTCGGTGACGACATGACACCAGATGACATCTCTTTAGTTGCGTCTCGGGTTGCGCTGGTTCGCAAACGCATCGCCGATGCGGGTGGTCAAAATGTCAAATTAATCGCAGTTACCAAGACTTTTGACGTTTCGGCAATGGTTAGTGCTTTTGATAGTGGGTGCGATGGCGTCGGCGAAAACTATGCGCAAGAACTTGTTGCCAAAGCGCAACTTTTGCCTGATGAAAAGCGTCTACCGGTTCATTTCATTGGTCGTCTGCAAACAAATAAAGTCAAATCCCTTATCGGGGTGGTGGATACTTGGCAAAGTATCGATCGCCCGGAGTTGATCAAAGAAATTGCCAAACGGTCGGCGAATGCCAAACTGCAGGCAAAAATTATGTTGCAGGTCAACTCGACAAACGAGACGGACAAAGGTGGCTGTCAGCCGCTTGAAGTTGAGGAGATGCTGCGACTGTCGATTGAAAGCAAGATCAACGTCATCGGTTTGATGACCGTTGGGCCAACCCAAAATGAGCCCGAACTTACAAGACAAGGTTTTCGCCTGGTTCGCAAACTTGCCGATCAATTGGGTCTTGCGCAATGCAGCATGGGTATGACAGGCGACCTTGAAATTGCGGTTGAAGAGGGGGCGACGATGATCCGTATCGGGTCGGCGTTGTTTGGTGCTCGGGCCTGATTCGACGCCGATTCACGCTGCAGCGAGCAAGATAGTCCGTATTTGTTGCTTAAATTTGAACTATCCTTGGGCTATGTCAATGTTTCGTCGCGCAATGGACTATCTGGGTTTGGGGCCGGATGAGGCCTACGACGATTACGACGAATCCGTCGCAGTCGAACGTGATCGGCGAATGCCAAGTCGTGGTCGGCAAAGAGACGTTTATGACGAGCCAGAAGACGATTACGACGACTATGCGGCAGATGATCGTCGCTCGGTCGGTATGCGCACGCAACAAGTCCAACATGATTCGGGTGTGACGGTTCGCCCCACGGTGGGTCGACGCAATGAAGCAGTTGCTCGTCCTGTGTTGCCGGCAGCGGACCCCGTGACGATACGTCCGACAAGTTACGAGGACGCGAAAGAGATCGCCGATCGTTTCAAAGAGGGTAATCCGGTGATAATCAATGTGCAGTCGACTGACCCAAAAACGATGCGCCGAATAATCGATTTTGCGAGCGGGGTTTGTTACGCCAATAGCGGCACCATGGAGAAAATGAGTACCGGTGTTTTCATGATGAAACCGTTTGGCGCACGCATCACGCGCGGCTAGCGCAGATTGGGCACCAAATATGACAGGTCTTCTTTGCAATATCGTTCAGATTTTTATTTATATGATCATCCTTCGGGTGGTGTTGTCGTGGTTTCCATCCACAAGCGGGGGTTTTGTGGCCCAGATTTCATTTTTTGTTGGTCGATTCACCGAGCCCGTTTTAGATTGGGTGCGTCGAATCATGCCACGTACGGGCATGCTTGACCTCTCACCATTGGTCGTCTTGCTTTTTCTGCAGATTGTCGTGCAGCAGATGATCTTGAAGTGTTAGATCACACGTGTCTTACCCGCAGGTAGAACCGCAACCAAATTTCCCAGCTGTTGAGAATCAGGTTCTTGAATATTGGAAGACCGACGAAACCTTTGCAGCCTCGATTGAAATGCGTGAGGTCGGCGAAAAAGGTGACAACGAGTTCGTCTTTTATGATGGTCCACCGTTCGCCAACGGGCTGCCACATTATGGTCACTTACTGACTGGTTTCGTCAAAGACGCGGTACCGCGCTATCGCACCATGCGTGGACATCGCGTAGAGCGTCGTTTTGGTTGGGACTGTCACGGTCTACCAGCCGAAGCCGAAGCCGAACGCCAACTCGGCATTTCCGGTCGGCAAGCCGTCACCGATTATGGGATCGACAAATTCAACGAATACTGTCGCACTTCGGTTTTGCAATACACCAGCGACTGGGAACGTTATGTGACCCGTCAGGCGAGATGGGTCGACTTTGAAAACGATTACAAGACGCTTGACACCTCTTATATGGAGAGCGTGATGTGGGCGTTCAAGACACTTTGGGACAAGGGTCTGATCTATGAGGGCTTCAGGGTGTTGCCTTACTCATGGGCGCTCGAGACTCCGCTGTCAAACACCGAAACCCGAATGGATGATGCGTACAGGCAGGTACAAGACCCGGCGTTGACCGTGGGTTTCGAACTTTCAACGGGCGAAATTATTTTGGCGTGGACGACGACCCCATGGACATTGCCGTCCAACTTGGCTCTTGCGGTCGCGCCGGATGTGTCGTATGTGGTTGTCGAACATGAAGGTCGCAAACTGATAATCGCCAGCGAGCGCCTTGCGGCCTACGAGCGTGAGTTCGTCGAGCCAAAAATTCTTGAAACGATTTTGGGTTCGCAATTGGTTGGTCGAAGATACCGACCACTGTTCGATTATTTTGCCGACCAACCCAACGCATTTCGGATTATTGCCGGAGATTTTGTAACTACGCAAGAAGGCACCGGCGTCGTGCATATGGCGCCAGGTTTTGGCGAAGACGACCAACGAGTGTGTCAAGAAGAAGGCATCGAATTGGTGGTTCCAGTTGATTCTCGCGGATGTTTCACGAGCGAAGTCGCGGACTTTGCAGGTCAATTGGTTTTTGACGCCAACCCCGCGATTATTCGTATGCTCAAGGATCGCAAGGTCGTGTTTCGTCATGAGACCTACGATCACGCCTATCCGCATTGTTGGCGCACTGGAAAGCCACTCATATACAAGGCTGTTGGTTCGTGGTTCGTCAAGGTCACGGCGATTCGCGATCGCATGGTTGAGCTCAACGAGCAAGTGCGCTGGGTGCCGGACCACCTGAAACATGGCAGTTTTGGCAAGTGGCTGGAGAACGCCCGCGACTGGACGATTAGCCGCAATAGATTTTGGGGTTCGCCGATTCCTGTGTGGCGCAGTGATGATCCGAATTATCCGCGGATCGACGTCTACGGCAGCATCGAAGATCTGCATCGCGACTTTGGCGTCGAGATTTCAGAGTTGCATCGACCGGCCATCGATAATTTGGTCCGCCCGAATCCAGATGACCCGAGTGGCAAGTCGACGATGCGTCGGGTCCCCGAAGTTTTGGATTGTTGGTTCGAGAGCGGTTCAATGCCTTTTGCTCAAGTGCATTATCCTTTCGAAAACCAGGAGTGGTTCGAGAATCACTATCCGGGTGATTTCATCGTTGAATACATCGGTCAGACCCGTGGCTGGTTCTACACGCTGCATGTGCTGGCCACCGCTCTTTTTGATCGACCAGCATTTTCTAATTGCGTGAGTCACGGCATCGTGCTCGGAGAAGATGGCGCAAAGATGTCCAAGAGTCTGCGCAACTACCCCGATCCGATGAAGGTGTTCGACAGTCACGGGGCAGATGCAATGCGTTGGTATCTGCTTTCTTCTTCGATCTTGCGCGGCTCAGACTTTGCGGTCACCGAAGAAGGTATGCGCGACACCGTGCGACAAGTGATCTTGCCACTATGGAATAGTTGGTATTTTCTGTCGCTTTACGCCAACGCTGACTCTGTTTCGGGTCGTGTCGACGCGTCGAGCGACAACGTTTTGGATCGCTACATCATTTCCAAGCTTTGTGGGCTCGTTGAAGAAACGACAAAAAGTTTCGACGCCTACGATTTGTTCGCCGCTTGCGCCGAAATTCGAACCTTTTTGGATGCTTTGACCAATTGGTACATTCGTCGCAGTCGAGACCGTTTTTGGAAAGGTGATGTTGCGGCGATCAATACTCTGCACACCGTTTTGCAAATAGTCACGCGGATCACCGCCCCCGTGTTGCCGTTGATCTCTGAACAGATTTTTCGCGGGCTGACGGGCGAGCGAAGCGTGCACCTTCAATCATGGCCAACCACTGACGGCTTGCGTAAAGACGCGCAACTTGTCGCATCAATGGATCGCGTGCGAGATGTGTGCTCGACAACTTTGTCGTTGCGCAAGGTTCATTCGCTCAGGGTTCGACAGCCGCTTGCAAGTTTGATCGTGGCTACTGCAGACTCGACTGCACTCAAAAACTTCGTTGAGATTATTGCGGACGAAGTAAATGTGCGGGAAATCAAGTTCTCCGATGATGTTTCTGCCTTCGCCGAATTTGAACTTCAAGTTGTGCCGAGTGTCGTTGGCCCGAGGCTGGGGGCGAACACGCAAGCCGTAATCAAGGCAGTGAAAACTGGCAACTGGGTGCGAAATGGCGATGTGATTACCGCAGGATCATTTGATCTGCAAGCGGATGAATACCAACTTAAACTTGTGCCCAAAGCATCTGGGGCGAGCGCGGCATTGAGCACGACGAGTGGTGTGGTCGTACTTGACATTAATTTGACCCCGGAGCTTGAAGCCGAAGGTGCGTCACGAGATGTAATTCGTTTGATCCAACAGCAACGCCGTGACGCCGGATTGGATGTGTCCGACCGGATTCGTTTACAATTGGGGTTGTCAGCAGAACTTTGTTCGCAGGTTGAAGCGCACAAAGAGACGATTAAATCCGAGACCTTGGCCACCGAATTGGAAGTTTTTGTGCTCACCGATAATCGGGCTCCGAACGCCGATTTAGATGGAGTGGCAGTGTTTGTGGCGGTAAAGCCGATATCGTAACGCGGTCAAATTAGTGCGTTCTGAAATCGAACCACTTGAGAGGTAAAAATGGCATCTGCTAAGAACAAAAAGCAGGCAATGGCTAAAAAGAAACTTGCGGTGCGTAAAAAAGCTTTACTGAAAAAGAGGCTCGAACTCAAAAAGAAGCTCGAGCTGAAGAAGAAACTTGAGCTGAAGAAGAAACTTGAGCTAAAGAAGAAACTTGAGCTAAAGAAAAAACTCGAGCTAAAGAAAAAACTCGAGCTAAAGAAAAAACTCGAGCTAAAGAAAAAACTCGCAGTCAAAAAGAAACTTGTGCTGAAGAAGAAGCTTGAACTCAAAAAGAAACTCGAGCTAAAGAAGAAGCTTGAACTCAAAAAGAAACTCGAGATAAAGAAGAAGCTTGCTCAAATCAAAGACCTCAAGAAGCGCAAAGAGCAAGAAAAGCGCAAGGCGATTGGCGAACGCAAACGCCTGCAGCGCGAGAAGCAAAAGTTGGCCCAACGCCTGGCAAAAGAGCGTGTCAAGTTGAAGGCTCAGCAACTCGCCGAGCGACTTGCGCTAAGAGCGGCAAAAGAAAAAGAGCGTCAAGATTTCAAGATTGCTCGCGCAGCCGAAAAAATGGCCAAACTTCAGGCACGCGAGGCTGCACGATTGGCGGAAATCGAAGCCAACCGTAAACCAGTCGCTCCGCCTAAACCACCGATCATCAAGGGTGTGATGCAAGATGGCATCACGCCGACGAAAGAATTCAACATCGAGTTTTTGATGTCGCAACGCGAACTTCTTTACGCCGAGCGTCGCAACCTGCTGGGTCAAGCCAACCAACTTGAGAGCGAAGCCAATGCCATCGTCGAAAACTCAGAAATGGGTGACGTGCAATTTGACGACGAGGGAGGCGAGGGCGACACGATGGTCGTCGAGCGTGAGCGAGATCTGACGCTTTCGGCATCCGCCCGCCAAACAGTAGAAGAAATCGATGAAGCGCTGGCGCGACTTGAGACCGGTGATTATGGGTACTCATCCCGTTCCGGCTTGCCGATTCCGCGTGAAAGACTAAAGGCAATTCCGTGGACGACTGAACTCGTCAAAGAGCGTGCAGGTGGCATCGGTTCCTACTAGGGCTCTCAACTCAAGTGCCAAAATCGTTATCGGGTTGGTCGTTGTCTGCGATCAGTTGAGCAAACATTGGGCCCTCAACGAACTTGCTGGCGGTCGCACGATTGATATTTTTTGGACCTTGCGTTTTAATTTGGTTTTCAACTCGGGAATGGCCTTCTCCAAGGGGCAAGGTGCCGGTCGGATAATCGGAGCATTGGCAATTGGAGTGGTCGTATGGTTGTGGCGTAGTTTGTCCAAGACAACTTCAAAAGTTGCGCGTGTTGGAACGGCTCTTTTAATTGGCGGGGCACTGGGCAATGTGACTGATCGGCTGTTTCGAGACGAAGCCTGGCTAGGTGGGGCGGTGGTTGACTTTATTGATCTGCAGTGGTTTCCAGTTTTCAACATTGCTGATTCATCGGTAACGATCGGTGCAACTGTGTTGATCTATTCATCGATAGTCAATGCGAGATTGAAGAACAGGTCATGAATCCAGAGACTTTTGGTGCCGATGAAACTGACGCGCGCGTGATCGATGAATTTGTGCCCGCGGCTTTGGCTGGTCAACGCGTGGATCGCATTGTTTCGCTCGTCGCCGACATTCCCCGGGCGGCAGCCGCAGCCTTGATCGATGCAGGCGCAGTCAAAGTCGACGGTGTCGTGGTCAAAGCCGGAAAATTAAAAGTTGCGGAAGGTCAGCAACTTCAAGTTGAACTTGCTCTGCTACCCAAAAAACAGTTGCCGTTGCCCGAGCCAAGCATCAAAATTGAAATTGTTTACTCGGACGACGATGTGATCGTGATCAACAAGCAAGCGGGCATCGTCGTTCACCCGGGCGCAGGCAACCCGACCGGCACACTTGTCAACGCCGTGCTGGCGAAATATCCCGAGGTAGCAACCGTCGGTGATCCGTTTCGCCCGGGTGTGGTTCACCGACTCGATGCGGGCACCACCGGTTTGATGGTCATGGCGCGTACCGCTCGTGCCTATGAAGCGCTGGTTGATGCACTATCTCGACGAGTCGTTGTAAGAAGATATTTGGCGCTGGTTTGGGGTCATATGAGCGCGGTTTCTGGCGTGATTGACGCACCACTTGGTCGCGATCAACGCGACCCGACGAAGATGTCGGTTTTGGCGGGCGGAAAAGTCGCCCGAACAACCTATGAGGTTCAACGGACTTTTAATTTGCCGGTGGATTGTTCGCTTCTGGAATGTGGTTTAGAGACTGGGCGTACGCATCAGATTCGTGTGCATCTGGCAACCTTGGGGCACGGTGTGGTGGGTGATGTCATCTATGGCGGTGCGAGAAGTGTGCTCTCATCACCAAGGCCGATGTTGCACGCAACTAGTTTGCAATTCGACCATCCCGCGACTGCCAAAGAAATGAAATTCAACGTTGCATTACCCCAAGATTTTTCAACAATCTTGGCCAAGTGCTCGCAAAGTACTGACTAGAAATTTTTTAAAGCGGTTTATTTTTTCTCGGTTGGCCAGGTTGCTGCGCCTTTTGAAATTGCCACGATTTCTTCGAGGGTGTATTTGGCTAAGTGCTCACGCATGTGTTCACTGGCCAGGTTCCACACGGCCAGCAATACACACTGACCTTCATGGTCGCAAGAGCCATCTTTGTGCGGCTCACCAAAATCGCCGACAGAAATTGGCCCATCTACCGCTGAGATAATTTCCGAAAGACGAATGTCTCCGGGTGGTTTGGCCAAAATGTAGCCACCCCCAACTCCACGCTTTGATTTGACGATGCCGGCACCTTTGAGTGCCAAGAGAATTTGCTCGAGATATGGCTGGGGCAGGGCGGTGCGTTCGGCGATGTCACGCACCGATGTCGGCCCGGCTTGCTCGGCATGCAAACTTAGCGAGAGTAGGGCACGACAGGCGTAATCACCTCGGGTAGAAATTCGCACACCCAGATACTACGACACGTGGATCTGGGCCGAAATTGCACTCCTGGGCGAATAGGGCTGCACTACTCTCAAGGTGCACAACATGGCAACTTTTCACCCGACCGGTCCGCGGCTTCCTAACTACAAGAATGGTTGCGTCACCGGCATCATTCCTGCGTTGCTCGGCCCCAACGGCACAAAAGAAGTTCCTGATTGGATGCCGAGTTGCGTGCAAAATGCCCGACAAGTAGTTCTGTTGGTGGTGGATGGTTTGGGTTGGCATCAGTTGCAAAAAAATATCGAGCAATGTCCGACGCTCGCTGCAATGCAAGGTTCGGCGATCACGACTGTGGCTCCGACGACAACAGTCAGCGCGCTCACTTCAATTACCACTGGCCTCGCTCCTGCCGAGCACGGCTTGGTTGGCTATCGCATCGACATGGGCGGGCGAGTGATGCAAATGCTCAAATGGGGCGATGAGAAGGGTGATCTCAGAAATATGTATCCCCCCGATCTGATTCAACCTTGCCCACCGTTCATGGGTGCAAGCGTGCCGGTTTTAAGCAAAGCTGAACTGGAAGGCACGGCTTTTACAGAGGCACATTTGCGCGGCGTGCGAGCACGAGGTTGGCGCGCTGCTTCAAGCATCGCCGTCGAAGTCGGGCAACTGCTGCGCGGAGGCGAGAAATTTATCTACGCCTACTACGACGGTGTCGACAAGATTGCTCACGAGCGTGGATTCGGGCCTTTTTATGAGGCCGAGTTGCGCAGTGCCGATGAAATCGTCAAAAACATTCAGGAGGCTCTTACACCAAACTCGGCACTTGTTGTAACGGCAGATCATGGTCAAGTTATGGTTGGATCGAATACAAAGTCACCCCACGCAGATGTGTTGGCGATGACCAGTTATCAATCCGGCGAAGGCAGATTTAGATGGCTTCATGCGCGTGGCGGCACGCAAGTTGAGCTGTTGGCTCGCGCCGAGTCGCATCACTCTGATTGTGCGTGGGTTGTGGGCAAAGAACAGGTGATTGACGAAAATTGGCTCGGACCGCGACTTGGAGCTTCCACCCGAAAGCGTCTGGGTGACGTGGCACTCGTGGCTCGCGACCCAGTTAGCTTTGATGACGTCGCCGACACGGGGGCGTATTTATTGCAATGTCGTCACGGTGCTTTGACAGACGATGAACTAGATGTACCGTTGCTCGCAACAGCCTTTAAGTGATAAGTTTGGCGACCCACCATGAAAAACTCTGAAGAACAACCTGTCGAATTAGACCCGAAGACTGAAGTGCTCGTTGAGCAAGAAGATAGTGCGCTCGAGACTGTTACGGCACCCGCCAAAGTAATGCGAATCGGCTCGATGATCAAACAATTGCTCGATGAAGTTCACTCGATGACTTTGGATATGCCGTCGCGCGAGCGCCTCGCCGAAATTTATGAGCGCTCGATCGTTGAATTGGCAGAAGCGTTGTCGCCTGATCTGCAAGAAGAGTTACGAATGCTGGCCTTGCCATTTAATGATGGTGAAGTGCCGTCAGATGCTGAGTTGCGCGTGGCCAAGGCGCAGTTGGTCGGTTGGCTTGAAGGTTTGTTTCACGGCATTCAGGCCACGATGTTTGCGCAGCAACTATCAATGCGCCAGCAATCTGATCAACGCCAAATTCAGTCTGGTCAAACGCCCGACGCAAAACCGGGGGATCGTCCAGGAACTTACCTGTAATGGGTAAGTCGTTCACGCATCTTCATGTTCACACAGAATTCTCGATGCTCGATGGGGCGTCACGACTCGACGAACTAGTCGGTCGTGCCGTGGCCGATGGCCAATCGGCTCTCGGAATTACCGACCACGGCAATATGTATGGAGTAATTGATTTTTACAAAGAGTGCACCAAGCGGGGCATTAAACCCGTAATCGGTACCGAGGCCTACATGGCTTATGAATCGCGTCATGAACGCCCCACTCGTCGCGGGCGCATGGATGACAGCGGCGGCGACACTGAGGCGGGGAAAAAACTTTACTATCATTTGACGCTTCTTGCCGAAAACAATGTCGGCTACAAAAATTTGATTCAGTTGGCGAGCCTCGCGTTTCTTGAAGGCTATTACTACCAACCACGAATGGATTGGGAGTTGCTGACCAAATACAGTTCGGGATTGATCGCAACTTCTGGGTGTCTGGGTGGACATGTTCTTCAGGCCCTCAAAAACGGCAAAGACGAAGAAGCATTGAAAACTGCCGCCCGGCTTCAAGACATCTTTGGCAAAGACAATTTTTTTATCGAGTTGCAAGATCACGGCATCCCATTGCAGATTGAAACAAATCCAAAACTTATCGAAATCAGCAAAAAAATCGGGGCACCGTTACTGGCGACAAACGACTGTCACTACACGAATCGTGAAGACAGCACATCGCATGACGCCCTGCTTTGTGTGCAGACTGGCTGCACGATCAACGATCCGCACCGGCTCAAATTTGAGGGGCATGAGCATTATCTTAAAACCGCAGAAGAAATGCGCTGGTTGTTTCGCGAACAGCCGACCTCGTGCGACAACACTTTGTGGATAGCCGAGCGGGCAAAAGTAGACATTCAATTCAATGTTCCTGTCTTGCCAGATTTTCCGATTCCGGTGGGCTTTGCCGATGACCACGCTTATCTTGAACATCTGACTTGGATTGGCGCCAAACAACGCTGGGGCGAAAAGCTTGCGCCTGAAGTTGTTGAAAGAGTCGCGTACGAGTTGTTGACCATCAAGACCATGGGCTTTAGTTCGTATTTCTTGATCGTTTGGGACTTGGTGCATAGCGCCCTCGAAAAGTCGATTCGGGTCGGGCCTGGTCGCGGATCGGCGGCGGGTTGTGCCGTGGCTTACTCACTGCAGATCACGGACCTCGACCCGATCAAATATGACCTGCTGTTCGAGCTCTTTTTAAATCCTGGTCGGCGGTCAATGCCAGATATCGACATGGATTTCGACTCGCGTTACCGCGACGAAATGATTCGTTATGCGTCCGAAAAATATGGTCGAGACCATGTCGCACAAATTATTACGTTCGGCACGATCAAGGCACGCAATGCCGTGCGCGATGCGGCGAGAGTTCTGGATTATCCCTACGGTTTGGGCGACAAGATTGCAAAGTTGATGCCGCCAGTGGTGATGGGGCGCGACACGCCGCTTAAATATTGCTTCGAAGAAGACGATCAACACAAAGACGGCTTTCGCGCCGCGAGTGACTTGAGGGCTCTTTATGAGGGCGACCCCGACGTCAAAACAATCATCAAGACGGCGCGCGGACTAGAGGGATTGAAGCGCAGTGTCGGCATTCACGCCGCCGCCGTGGTGATTACGAAAGAAAAACTCACCGAGTATTTGCCGATTCAACGCAAGGCCGAACCTGGTCAGCAAGCGGAGCATGCGCCAATCGTGACGCAGTATGAAATGCACGCCGTTGAAGAGCTCGGACTGTTGAAAATCGACATCTTAGGACTGCGCAACCTGGACGTAATCACCGACACGAACAAAATGATTCAAGAACTTCGGGATCCGAACTTCAATATTGACACGGCACCTTTTGACGACGTCAAGACATTTGAATTGCTACGTCGTGGCGACACGATCGGGGTATTTCAACTTGAGTCATCGAATATTAGAGCCTTGGTACGCAGCATGGTGCCGGGCACGATCGATGATTTGGCGGCGATCGTCGCTCTTTATCGGCCAGGCCCGATGGGGGCGAACATGCACAACTACTTTGCCGATTTCAAAAATGGTCGAAAATCGCCCAAGATTTTTCATCCTGATGCCCAAGATCTTTTGGGTGACACATATGGCTTGATGATCTACCAAGAAAGCATGATGCGAGTTGCGCAAAAGTTTGCCGGTTACAGCCTCGAAAAAGCCGATGATCTGCGAAAAGCGTGCGGCAAGAAAAATCGTGCGGATATGAAGAAGCAACGAGCCAGTTTTGAACAGGGATGCATCGACAATGGTTACGGTCAAGATCTTGGCGAGACTTTGTTTGATTCAATCGAAAATTTCGCTGACTACGCGTTCGGCAAGAGCCACGCATATGGCTACGCGTTCATCGCATATCAAACCGCCTATCTAAAAGCGAATTATCCGATCGAATACATCGCCTGCCTGTTGACCAGCGTCAAAGCCAACTATGAACGGGCGGCAATTTTCTTGGCTGATGCGAGAGCCAGCAACATCACGGTGAGAACCCCAGACGTCAATACCTCTGGTGTCGATTTTGTTCCCGTGGTGAGCGGCGATCAAAGCGTCATCAGTTTTGGTCTTTCGGCAATTCGAAATGTGGGCGAAGCCCTGGTCAGCCAACTTGTCGAGTTTCGACGAGCGAATGGTCCGTTCACCTCGTTCTATGACTTTGCTGATCGGGCACCTGTGGCGACGTTAAACAAACGAACGGTTGAGTCGTTGATCAAAGCGGGCGCATTCGATTCGCTTGGCCACCCACGAAAAGGGCTGTTGCTGGTGTTCGAATCAATTATCGAGAGTGCGCTAAATCGGCGGAGAGAGCGTGATCAAGGTGTGATGAGCCTGTTTGAAAGCACGGCAGATTCGAACACGGCCTACTCTGAGCAGATTGAAATTCCGGCGACCAACTATGAAAAGTCCGAACAATTGAAAATTGAGCGCGAGATGCTCGGTCTCTATGTCTCCGACCATCCACTTCGTGGGGTCGAGGGTCAGCTGCGTCGCAAAGTTGAATGTTCTTTGGCCGACCTTGAAGAAAGAGGCGATAGTGCATATCTGACGCTGGGTGGCGTAATCACTGCGGTCAACCGTAAATTCACTCGCAAAGGCGACCAAATGGCGATAATCACGATTGAAGACTTACAGGGCTCACTTGATGTCAACATCTTTCCCAAGACTTACGCGAGTTATGGCCATTTGATTCAAGAAGACACGATCGTCACCGTGCGTGGACGACTAGACAAGCGTGAAGATTCTCATTTTGCGTTTAATGCGCAAGAATTGAAGATAGTTGAGCCGATGCGACCAAGTGACTTGAGCCTGCACATTGAGTTGGCGGGTCGTTCCTTGTCGCAAGAAGACATCGTTGATTTACAAGAACTTTTGAAAGACCATGGTGGTCAAACACCTGTTCAGTTGCACATGCCCGGTGGCAAGAGTTTGCGCTTGGCCCCCGAATTCAATGTCGACATTGACCGTGCAATCGGAGTTCTGCGCGCGTCGTATGGCAACAGTGTCTACATCGGCTAGCGCCACATAGTTCATTTGAATAGCCGATAAGTCAGGGCGATTAAACTCGCCATCGGAAATCGAAGATTTTGCTGGCAGACTGTAGGTGTTCTGTCGCTCGTTGTTAAGACCATAGATGCTTCTGCGCTGGTTGACTCAGACCTTGACGATCTCGCGGCGATGGGTGGCGCTTTTGGTATTGGTGCGATTTCGAAAGCCAAAGAAGATTGGGTACTTTTCGCCAGCGCCAAACTTTACGGCAAGTTGCATGGATTCATGTTTTCGACCCTTGAGCGCATCGGTGGCACACCGTGCGTGCTGTTGGGCATGCTCAGCGTCAAGCGCACATCGAAGCGGGATCAAGTTCTCAAGGGTCTGATGGGCGAGGCTTATCATCGAGCCTTGATGGCATTTCCTGACGAAGATGTGGTGGTTGGTTCGAGGTTTGCGAGTGTTGATGCGCTCGAGGCATTCAAGTCGCTCACCGAATTGATTCCGCGACCCGATCATCGCGCCGTCGGCGAAGAACGAGCATGGGGTAGGAGATTGGCGAGGCGCTTTGGTTGTGAAGCGCAATATGACGAACAGTCGTTTGTCATCAAGAGCAACGGTCAGAGTGGATTCATGGATTTCGAATCATTGAAACCAGGTAAAGCACCCGCAGACGTCGCCAGTTTTTTCAAAGGTGTTTCAGCAAAAAAGTCTGGTGCCCTTGTCGTGCACGGCTGGACGATGACAGAAAACTTGCTGAAACTCGGCAAACACTAAATATCGACGATGCAGTTCGCGGACTGCGCTCGTTCGCGCAAAATGGTGCGCGCGTTTCGCCGTGATCCAATTGCGCAAGATCTTCTGGATCGAATCGTCGAGGTTGCATCTTGGGCGCCGTCAGCGGGCAAGACACAAGGATGGCATTTGTTGGTTCTTCGGGATTCGCAGACTGAAAAGTTTTGGGATATCACTTTGCCAAAGCAGAAGCGCTCAAGTTTTCGTTGGCAGAATTTGCTCGATGCGCCGGTAATCGCCCTCGTATTCGCCGATCCGCAAGCGTACTTGGATCGTTACAGCGAGCCGGACAAGTCGGCAACGAACCTAGGCAACGAGACATCATCTTGGCCGACGCCGTATTGGACGGTAGACGCATCTTTTGCAACCATGCAATTGCTGCTCGCAGCACACGACATTGGCTTGGGGGCGCTTTTTTTCGGAGTGTTCAACGGCGAAGATCAATTGCGCGAACATTTCAAAGTTCCCCAGCAAATGCAATTGATCGGTGCGGTAGCGCTGGGATGGCCGATCGCCGAAAAACAAGGTGACAAGGGTGCCAGCGCCAAACGGGTCCGGCGCAAGCCTGATCAAATAATTCATGACCAGGGTTTCAGACAATAGAAGCGAGTGCCTTTTCGAGTTCGTCAATGGTGCCAGCAGGTGCACTGCACATATAATTCTGACAAACATAGGCAAATCCTGGCCGACGATCGCGCCACATTGGCGAATCAAACGGTTCACCGAACGTCACTACGGCAGTTGGCAACCATTTGTTTTTTAGGTGATCGATCAAATCTGGGCGGTGACCCGTCACGGCAATTTCGGTCATGCCTTTGTGGTGCAGGTGAACCGCAATCAGCAGGTTGCCAAATGCGCTGGGCGCTCCCGCTGCGATTTTCGTGAACAATCGCAATATCTCGAGTGCGGCTTGGGTCAATTTTGTATTGCCCGAGATGGCACCAAGTCGCATCAATGCATTGGCCGCCGTCGAGTTTGCCGACGGAGTGGCATTGTCGAGCAGATCTTTTTGGCGAATGATCAGTTGCTCGGCGTCTTGGGCAACAGTGAACAAACCACCAAATTGAGCATCCCAATGGTGGGTGATTAAATCATCGGCAACCTGCTCGGCTCGAGTAATCCAAATGGCTTTGCCCGTGGCTTCTCCAAGACGAGTAAATGCATCAATCAATTGTGCAAGATCGGCAGCGAGCGCACGATGCCGTGCTTTTGGTTGACCAGACTGTTGCCAACTTCTGAGCCATCTGAGCGAATTTGTGGCAGGGTCTTGAACTCTGAGTTCACGGTACAAAAATTCACCGTTCTGTTCGGCGATCGTCAACCAGTCGGGTCGGTTAAAAAGAGTTGCCGCTTCAACTAGCGATGCGGTCATCATCGCATTCCATTCAGTAAGAACTTTGTCGTCCAAGAGCGGTCGACTTCGCAGGGCACGGGCGGCGAGAATCGTCGAGCGAATTTTTTCGACGATTGCTGATCGCTTGAAGTCGCCACGATGGTTCAATCTCGTCGGAATATTTTTGCCTTCGAAGTTTCCTGCGTCCGTGATTTCGTAATAGTCAAGGGCGATCATTGCCTCTTCAGTGGGCAGAATTTCGCGCAGTTGGTCGGGGGTGAAGACATAAAAGTGGCCCTCGTGCGAATGACCATATTCATCCAGCGAGTCGGCATCTTCGGCGCTGAAGAAGCCACCACTTGGATGTCGTAAATCACGGGCGAGATACTCGACGATTTCTTCGCAGATTTGTTTGTAGGCCGCATTCTTGAAAACAATTGCAGCGTGGGTGTATACACGGAGCAAGAGCGCTTGGTCGTAGAGCATCTTTTCAAAGTGGGGCACCAGCCATTTTGCGTCCACGCTGTATCGCGAAAACCCACCACCAATATGGTCGTACATACCACCTGACGCCATCGCATCCAAACTCGTGGTGACCATGGTCTTGATGCTTTCGTCGGGCTTGTCCAGATATCGCCTTATCAGTAGGTCAAGATTCATAGTGCTAGGAAACTTTGGCGCCGTGCCGAACCCGCCCCATTGAGAGTCGAATGCATCGGCAAATTGTTCGCAGGCGTCAGCGACGAGGTCGAAATTAGGCAACGAATCATCTGGCATGATCGCTGCAGTCCTACCCAGCGACTCAGTTAGTGCATGGATGTTGTTTTCAATGTCTGCGCGACGATTGTGCCAAGTGTCGTCGATTGCCGTCATCAGTTTCAAAAAAGATGGTTTAGGAAAGTAAGTGCCTCCGAAGAATGGATGACCGTCTGGGCTGATAAAAACCGTCATCGGCCATCCGCCGCGTCCTGACATCGCCTGCACTGCATCCATATATAAAGCATCAATGTCGGGTCGTTCTTCACGATCAACCTTGATGTTGACGAAGAGTTTGTTCATCATTTGCGCAGTTTCGAGGTCTTCGAAGCATTCGTGGGCCATAACGTGACACCAGTGGCAAGCCGAGTAGCCGACCGAGAGCAGAATCGGTACGTTTCGAGACTTGGCTTCGGCAAAAGCCTGTGGGCCCCAACTAAACCACTCGACCGGGTTGTCTTGATGTTGCCGCAGGTATGGGCTCGTCTCTAGGGCGAGGCGGTTTGGCATCCTGGATCGTTGTCCGACGTTAAGTTTTGGATACGACTGCGATAACGACAGTTTTAACCAATTTTTGGTACGGAGCCTTTGCCTCGGCAAAAATTCGAAGTTTGCATGATCCACTTTGAGTCGTGGTCAAAACTTTTTTGACAATTCTGCATGGACCTGAAACAACTCGGGCTCCAACAGCGCCTTTCGAGGCGCTGACTATTAATTCGCTAATCGCGACATTGATACCAACTTCCAGGGTTGATACTGAAGTCCAGATCGCCGAAATTTTCGGTGTCGTAGCCGAAAAACGCATTTGCGGTACCCCACCGACGGAGATCAATGTGCCAAATCGCAAGTATGTGTCGATATCTCGTCGGATGGGCGTGTAGATGTTTCTTTGCGCTCGTGAAATGGCGACACAATCAACGGGAATCGTCAAAGTTGCCTCACCCGGCGAAAGACATCGGTACCACTGCAGTCTTTCGCTTTCAGGTATCTGAATGGTGCCACCGACTGACTCCTGACCAACTTGGCCGAGTGACGAGACAGTTGGAAAAACAACGGTCTCGGGGAAGAAGCCGAGACTTTTGAAAATTGCGTAAGTATCAATCAGCCCGGCGCCGAATGTTTCGTCGCGTCCGGCTATGCCCAAGTCTTTTGCCGTGGCGATAATCACTTCTCGAACTTGTTGGGCCGTGAAATTTGGTCGTGCACTGAATACCAGTGCGGCAATGCCGCTGACGAAAGCGGCAGCCATGGAAGTGCCGCTCATGTTGATGTACGGCTCGCTGGCACCCGCACACTTGCGGGATACATCTACGCTCGAGTCGTAGCGAATCGACGAACAGATGTTGATGCCTGGCGCAGAGATGTCGATGTAGGTTCCACGCTGAGCGAATGAAGGTGAGTTCATTGTTTGGTCTACTGCCGTCACAGCAAGAGTCAAATCGTTGCCGGCGGGGTAGGTCGTATTGGCTTGTGGGCCTGCATTTCCTGCCGCGGCGACGACGAGAATTCCTTTGCTGGCGGCATACTCAAGTGCAGATTGCAGACCATTTGTTTGGATTCTGCCACCAAGTGAAAGATTGATTACCTTCGCCCCCTGATCTGACGCATATCTGATCGCGAGAGCGAGATCACTTTCAGACCCGTCACCGCGCGAGTCAAGAATTCGAATCGGCAGAATCTTGGCGTTTGGGGCAACTCCGCTGATACCGATGTCATTGTTGTTTTGAGCGGCGATTATTCCGGCAACATGGGTTCCGTGACCGACTATGTCGACATCGTCGGCGCCGTCGGTCACTCGACCCCTGATTATTGATCGTCCAGGCAAAAGATTTTGAGTCAAGTCGGGATTTGGTCCAGAACCAGAATCAATGACAGCCACGATCACGTCAGATCCCGTCGAGTTTGGCCAGACCTCGCTGATGTGCGCGGCTTGTAGACCCCACTGGTCGTCAAACGCCAAATCTTTGCCTTGCTTCCTTGTCGGCAAGTTGACTGGCACAATCGCGGAAGAGTTTTCGACCCGGTGACTGATTGTTGACGACCCGAGCGCTGGAACAACCATCAAAGAGTTGCCGAGAACTGCAACGACAATGATCCGAACTAGTCGTTGAATAGTAATTCTGTTTTTGGGATTTTTTGACAACTAGGCACCCGTGGAATGAAAGCCACCATCAACATGAATTATTTCTCCGGTTGTAGCCGGGAACCAATCACTGAGCATTGCCACAGTGCTTCGTGCCACTGGAGATGAGTCGTTCACATTCCAACCCAAGGGGGCACGCGCACTCCATATATCTTCGAACGCCCCAAATGACGGGATTGACTTTGCCGCCATGGTACGAATCGGTCCGGCGGCAATCAGGTTGCATCGAACATTTTTTGCTCCCAGCGCCTTGGCTAGATATCGGTTGGTACTCTCGAGGGCCGACTTGGCAACACCCATCCAGTTGTAGGCAGGCCACGCCACCGTGTTGTCGAAATCCAAACCAACGATTGAGCCGCCAGATGTCATCAAAGGAACAAAGGCATCTGCCAATGTCTTGAGTGAATAGGCCGAAATGTGCATCGCAATGGAAACATCCTGCCAAGATGCGGCCATAAAGTCGTCGCCCAGACATGCCGCGGGTGCAAAGCCAATCGAGTGCAGCACGCCATCGACACGTTCGACAATTTTCTGGACTTCATTTCGTGCGCTTGTCGTGTGCTCGTCGATTGTCACGTCAAACTCAACTACTTCAACTGGCGTCGACAATTTTTTGGCGGTTCGTTGCGTGATCGAAAGTCCGCGACCTGCGCCCGTCAGCACAATTTTAGCGCCCTCTTTTTGGGCCAATTGAGCGACTCCGAAAGCCAACGAAGCTTCGGTTAGAACACCGGTGATGACAATATTTTTCCCACTCAAAATT
>SXGS01565141.1_pt1 | contig 19165 bp, 15 predicted proteins | sample 3174681 | NCBI WGS metagenome assembly SXGS01 (sample SAMN11356861, study PRJNA531348) | freshwater metagenome | isolation source: freshwater sample F1-80 | place: China: Fuxian Lake, Yuxi | collected 2017-12-25 | reverse complement strand
GAGGCCCTAGGCGGCCTTGGAGCGGCCTTGGATGCCGCCGATCGAGGCACGGAAATCGTCGCCCTCCACATTTTCGGGGCGGCCGCCCGGGCCGGGCCCCGAGGTTGGTCCGATTTTGCGGATCTTGGGACAGGCTCTAGAGATGCGGCTGACGAGCCCTACGAGGAGACCGACCGCGCATGCCATGAGGCCTTCTGCCTGCACTGTACTCTCGCCCTGAACAAAGCGCTGATTGCTGAGCGGGCGAGGATGGTGACCGTTGAGACGGGGCGAGGCAACCTGGACGCCACGCTCAGGTCCGTGGCGACGTTCACAAAGCAGTCCTTGGGCTGTGATGCGATCGTGCTGTACGGCTACAACCAGGCGTTCGACGAGGTTGCGTACCCGCCAACAATGGAAGGGGTGAGGTTCGAAGACCGTGCCAGGAGGGAGGAGAGTTTTCCCCGCGCTTCCCTGGTCTACAAGATGCTAAAGCTGAACGAGATCTTGCCGGTGGCAGACGTGACGGCACATCCGGCGTTCAAAGGCCGACGCTTCGCCATCGACGAGGGAATCAAGTCCTGTGTGGTGGTGCCTCTGACCGCCGGTCCGCATCGGGTCGGAGTGATGTTCGCAAACTACCGGTCCCGACATCCGATCCTAACCGACGAAATGGAGCTGGTCAAACGGTTCGCTGATCAGGCAGCGGTGGCGATTCGAAGCAGCCAAGTCCTCGACACCATGGTTCGGTTGTCGAAGCATCTCATGGACTCCACCGACATTCAGGACAGAATGGACCTGGCCGTGAAGTTCGCGGCGCGCGTCCTAGGCATGAGGTTCTGCAACATCGTCGTTCCGGACGAATCGTCGGATCGCCTCGTATTCCGGTCCATTCACGGTTGGGAGCCAGAGGATAAGGCATACAAGCTGGACCGGGGCGACCAGTCCCACGCCGGAGTGACGATCGATCGAGGTCGGCCAGTTCCGGTGCCCGACATTCAGGCAGTGGACTCTCCATTCAAGCCCACGGAGATCGCGCTTCGGCGAGGGATCCGGTCTGGTCTCAGCGTTCCGATGGTCGATGAAAATGGTCGGGTCGTCGGCGCGATGCTGGTGCACTCCCAATATATCCACAACTTCACGTTGGAGGAGATCAACATCCTGCAGGCTATTGCCAATCATACAGCGATGGCGATTACAAGTGCTCGCTACCAGGAGCGGGACGAATGGAGAAACCGGTTCCTCATCAGCGTGGCACACGACATTCGGCAGCCGCTCCAGCGCATCGTTGGCGCCATTGGCGAGATTTTCCAGAGTGTACCCGCGGGCCCATCGAACTCCGGCGTGGCAGCAATGACCGAGGCGGTAGAAGAGATCGATGCCATGGTGACCAATGTTCTGGACCATGAACAAATCCGCGACCGCCAGTCTAGGGTCGTCGGAGGCATATACGTGGCTTCCGCGCTGCTGGAGCGTTCGGTGGCCAGGTTCCGCGATCAGTGCAGGCGGGGCGGCATCACCCTGAAGCCCGATTGGGACTCCATCCAGACGCTTGAGGTCGAGGTTGACGATGTCAAGATCCGCTCCGTACTCGTGAATCTGCTTGGCAACGCCCTCAAGAACGCCACTCAGGGCGGGAGGATCTTGGTGCGTGGCGAGATTCGCCCTGACGGCCAACTTGCGGTCGCGGTGTGCAACACGGGGCCCAGAATCCCCGATGAAACGCGTGCGACGATGTATAATGCCTACGTTCACAGCGGCCCCAGCGCCGGAAACGGCCTGGGCCTATACCTAGTGAGGAAGCACATGGAGGCGCATCAGGGCACTGTGGCTGATGACGAATGGGCCGACGGACCGGGCTGGAGATTCACCGTGCTGTTTCCGGCGTCACGGTGCAGGAGAGACTAGTATCATCCGATGAATAGCATGAGCGGCGCAGCCATGAATCTCGACGATGCAATTCGCCACACCCCGAAACCGAGAACCGCCCAGCCGGCACTGCCGCTCGGACACATTGGCTCCGCACGTTCGTTCGAAAAGATTGTGGCCGATGGCCATCTGATGCCCAGGGAGTGCCCCGTCTTCAACCGGAACGTCCTGTACGTGTTCTACGGGGGGCTGTTCTACCGACCGGGCCTCCCACTGACCGAGAACGCTACCGAGATGCCCGTTGGGTACTTGTTCCGAGCCGCTTCGGCGCGCCACGTTGTGCGATACTATCCATTCGACACCGGAGCGCTCTCCGGAGAGCTGTATGGGTCCTGGGGTGCCAAGCTCAGACCCTTCAAGCGGCGCTTCGCCGTTCAGGCGCGTCAAAACTCCGGAGCCGACATCGTCCACGCGCTGTTCACGACCAACGATCGCTACCTTCGGGGCTATCCCCGCAAGCTCGCCGTCAGCCCCGCACCAGTCCCCCTCCTGCTCCGGTTCCTCAACGATGACCTCAGCGGCGCGGGAGTGGATCGGCGGCAGTACGCGATCGAAGGCCACGTTCATCGGTCCCTTCCCCTTGACCTCCTCGAATGGGTCGGATTCCCGAGCCGCCTCTGGCTCCATTTCGATCGCTTGTGTAGACAGATCGGCCGGCGTCCCAAGCATTACGCCTACGCCGAAGAGCGGAGGTTCTCGCCGGACCAGATCGCCCACGATCTGGAACAGCGTGCCCGCGCCGTTTTATCATTGACGTATCCAGGTGCTATGATGAAGGGAAATCGAGATGTCAGACTTTGAGCTAGCAGGCTATGATGCCCCATCAGTGCCGGTTGGCCCGGTGGTACCCATTGGCCGGATGGGCGGCAAGTTGGTGGCAGTTCACGAATGTGGTTCGGGGATGGCGTTCGAAGCCGTCGGATCCGGGAAGAAGTACCATGAAATCGACGGCACCCGCTTCGCGGGCTTCGATCCCGAAAGGGAAATCCTCTTCGTCGATGGCGCCGGCAACGCCGAGGCGCATGCCCGCAGCGAAGAGGCGAACCTGCTGCTTCAGTTGCTGTCCGATCCGAGAATGGAAAGCGCCTCACCCCTGGACCGGTTTGCTCTGGCGCGGCGGTCCGGCAGCGCCACGCTGATCAAGCGGGAATTGGTTGTCTGCGCGCGTCAAATGAAACGGCTTGCCCCGGACTCTCTCAAGGAATGGTATCGCAACGCGCTGGAGCACATCCGCGGAGCTGTTGGCGAGACCCTGACATCGCCACAGGACCCGGAGGAGTTGCTGCGTCCGGAACTCCTTTACGTGGAGGACGACCACGTCACTGCGGACCAGGTGTCGGCGAGCCTCCGGGCCGCCGGCTTCGTCGTCCATCACGAGCGTGACGGAAACAGGGCCCTCATGGCCGCAAGACGTTTGAGCCTTGACGTGGCTGTCCTCGACAGTGGCGTTCCGGGGCTGCCGGGTGTCGAGGTCTGCCGGGGCATCAGGGGCTTCGGGGGCACCAGGCTCTTGCCCGTGATCATGACTTCAGCCCAGTCGAGTGACTCCCTGCGCGAGGCCGCCAAGGTGGCCGGTGCCGATGACTACGTCGTGAAACCGTTCCGCTCCTCCGAGTTGATACGACGGATCGAGCAGCAGCTTCGACGGCATCCGGTGCCCTCCCTGCCGCTGGCGAGTTGAGATTCGTCGGGATCCGAAATCGCGCCATAAGTATTTCTTATCCGGTCGCCACGGACTATCCCCGTCTCCGCGATATACTGTATCGCTGAGCCGCATCGTGCCACCGCTCTCTGAGACTTCGCATGCCCATCTGGATCGGAAACCTCCTTGACCCATCTGCCGAAGCTCACTCCCGTCGCCGCGATTGACATTTTCGTCACCGCAGTCCTGATTTATCAGTTCCTTTCCATCCTGCGCGGCCGCCGCGCGGCGAACGTGCTCGTCGGATTGGGTGTGCTGCTGGCGCTCTATCTGGCCGCCCTCGCCGCGAACCTGGAACTGCTCCGCGCCGTGTTGCAGACGCTCGCGCCCTACACGCCGCTCGGACTGATTCTGATGTTCCAGCAGGAGATCCGGCGGATGCTGGCGAGAATGGGCCAACAGGGATGGACAGGCTTTGGCGCGCGGTTGAAACGCCGCGAGTTCGTCGAGGAGATCCTGCTGGCGATGGATGCCCTTTCGAAAACCAAGACCGGCGCCCTGATCGTCATCGAGAAGGACATCGGATTGCGCACCTTCGTCGAGAGCGGAGTGGCGCTGGACGCGGTGGTTTCCCGCGACATTCTTCTCGCCGTCTTCTTTCCCAAGGCGGCGCTCCACGACGGGGCGGTGATCGTTCAGAACGACCGGATCGCCGCGGCCGCCTGCTTTCTTCCGCTGAGTGGAAATCCGGCGCTCGCCTCCACCATGGGAACGCGCCACCGGGCGGGCATCGGCGTCACCGAGGAGAGCGACTGCATCGCTCTGATCGTGTCGGAGGAGACTGGCCAGCTATCGGTGGCCGTCGCCGGCGAGATCGAGCGCGACCTCACGCTCGCCGACGTGGACGCCCGAATCGCCGCGCACCTGGGCGGCAAGGCGCGGGAAGCGGAGGAAGGCGAAGGCGATACAGACCCCGTCGAGAGGCTGGAGCGGCCATGAAGGATTTCATTCTTAGGAACCTTCCGGTGAAACTGCTCTCGCTGGGGCTGGCCGTGGTGTTTTGGCTTCTGATCGGCGGCGAACAGGAGATCGCTACGTCGATCGCCGTACCGGTGCAATACAGGAACCTCCCTAAAGATCTCGAGACTACCTCCGATCTTTCAGAGAAGGTGCATCTCGATATCCGCGGTCCTTCGGGCAAGCTTTCGCCGGCGAGCATTGAGGCCGTGGTGTTGCAGTTCGACTTGGCGGGCGTCAGCCAGCCCGGCGACCGGACTCTCGCCGTGCGGGCCGAGAACGCATCGCTGCCCTCCGGGGTGGTGTTGGATCGCGCCGTGCCCTCGCAGATCCGGCTGCGTTTCGAACAACGGATGACCAAGGACGTGCCGGTGCGCGTGCGGATCGGCAAGCAGCCTCCGTCCGGGTTCGAAGTGGTGGCGCAACGGACCGTGCCCGAGCGGATTCGCATCGTGGGTCCGGAGAGCCGGGTCGCCGACGAAACGTCTGTCGAGACCGACGCGGTGGACTTGAGCGGCGTCACCGAGACATCGGAACTGCGCGTTCCCGTCTACGTGGGCGACTCGCAGGTGCGCATCGACGGACGGGGCGAGGTGGCGCTGACGGTGCAAATCAAGAGGAAAGAGTAGATACGAATGGGACGAGAACTTTTCGGCACCGATGGAGTGCGCGGCGTCGCGGGCGCCTATCCGCTGGATCCACGCACCGTGCACGCGATCGGAGCCGCCTTGGGGCGCTGGTGCCGCGATCATTCGGCCGATCCCGTGGTGCTGATCGGAATGGACACGCGCGAGTCGGGCCCATGGATCGCCGCTCAGGTGGCCGGTGGGCTCGCGCGCGAGGGCGTGCGGGCGCGATCCGCGGGGCTGATCTCGACGCCCGGCGTCGCCTACCTCACGCGGAACGACGAGTTCGTCGCGGGCGTGATGATATCCGCCTCCCACAACGCGTACCTGGACAACGGCATCAAGGTCTTCGGCCATTCCGGCTACAAACTGCCCGATAGCGAAGAGGAAGACATCGAAAAGACCGTCTTCGCGATACTCGCCGCGGATTTCGAGCCGGTGGCCAAACCGGTTCCCGTGGAAGAGAACCTCGATCTGCGCTACCTGGACTTTCTCGTGCACGCCTTCGAGGGGACCCTCGAGGGCATGACCATGGTGCTCGACTGCGGAAATGGGGCGGCGGTCCACCTGGCGCCGGCGGCGTTCCAGCGGTTGGGAGCCAAGGTCCACACGATCGGCTGCGAACCCAACGGGCGCAACATCAACCTGGATTGCGGCGCCCTGCACGTCGACGCGCTGGCGGCGAAGGTGGTGGAATTCGGCGCGGATCTCGGGTTCGCCTTCGATGGCGACGCCGATCGCTGCATCGCCGTGAGCCGCTCGGGCCGCATCGTGGATGGCGACGCGATCCTGCTCGCCTGCGCGCGCCGGATGCAACAGCAGGGCCTGCTTCACGGCGGAGCCGTGGTGGCTACGGTGATGTCCAACCTCGGACTCGAGCGGGCGCTGAGGTCCGATGGCATCGGCCTGATTCGCACCCCGGTCGGCGACAAGTACGTGCTCGAGGAGATGCGCCGGCAGAACATGGCGATCGGCGGGGAACAGTCCGGCCACGTGATCTTCCTCGATCAGGCGACGACGGGCGACGGGCTGCTCACCGCGCTGCGGCTGACCGAAGCTGTGCGCGCCGCGGGCCGCCCGCTCGAGGATTTGGTCGCCGATCTCGAGGTCTATCCGCAGAAGCTCGTCAACGTGCGGGTGAAGGAGCGGCGCCCGTTGCAGGATCTGATCGCTGTCGCCGAGGCGATCCGCAAAGCGGAGGAATCGCTCGGCACGCAAGGCCGCGTCCTGGTGCGTTTTTCCGGAACCGAGCCACTGGCGCGCGTGATGGTGGAAGGTCCCACGGACGCGGAAGTGGAGCGGCACGCCAGCGACATCGCGGCTGCCATCCGAACCGAGTTGGGGGGATAGGCTAGAACTTTTCGCGCAAGGCACTAGCCTTCCCTACGTTTGTGGGATATACTGACTGGTACCTCGGAGTGCATGCGCCAGTTGTACCAGTTCGACGCAGAATACGTCCGCGCGCTCATCGCGGACGATGAAGCGGTACAGCTCCATTTCTACCAATACTTCGGCCCCCTGTTGTCCATCAAGCTGCGGATGCGGGTCCGGTCTCCCGAATTGCGCGAGGACATCGTGCAGGACACCTTCTGCCGGATCATGAGCTTCCTGCGGCGGGGAGGGGAATTGGAGCACCCGGAACGGCTGGGCGCTTTAGTCAATACCGTGTGCAACAACGTGCTGTTGGAGCGGTTTCGGTCCGAGGGAAGGTCCTGCGAATCCCTGGAAGAGCACCTCGAGATCCCCGATGGCCGCACCGGCGTGGAAGAGGGCGTGATCGACGAGCAGCGAAAGCGGCTGGTTCGCCGGCTGCTTTCCTCCTTGCAGGAGCGTGACCGCCTAATTCTGCAGCAGGTGTTCCTGGAGGAGCGCGACAAGGACTTGGTCTGCGCGGAGATGGGCGTAGACCGGAACTACCTCAGAGTACTAGTACACCGGGCCAAAACGCGGTTCAAAGTGGAGTTGCAAGGAGACAGCCCTCTATTAGCGATGTTTTTCGGCGCATAGTGAAACGACGCACCGAAAAAAATCACGTATGATAGTAGAGGAAGCATGGATCACGTTGACGCGGTGCAGTCTCAGGCCGTCCAACGCTATTTGTTGTCGGAACTGACAGGCGACGAACTGGCGCTCTTCGAGGACCACATGTTCGGCTGCGGCGAATGCGCCGCGGGAGTCCGGGACTCCTACGTTTTCGCCGCCAATCTGAAGGCGGCGCTCCGCGAAGGCGACGGACCGGGCAATCCGCTGCTGAACGCGATCCAGGAGTGGATTCGCACTCCCTTGCTGGTCCCCGCCGCGGCGGGCGGTATGGCTCGCGCGGATCTGTCCGCCGATCCCGGCGACACTCGGGACTGACACGGACTGGCGGGCGCGATATGATGGCGGAGAGCCATGACCCTCCGCGCACTTTCGTTTCTGGCCGCCGCGATCCCGCTGTTCGCCGGACCAGCCGACCGGAAGATCGCCGAGTGGACCCTCACCATGGGTGGCAAGGTGGTGCTGCACGGCGATTCTCGCCGGCTAGGCGATGTGTCCGAGCTTCCGGCCGGCGACTTCGAGGTCGACACGCTCGACTGGGTGGGCATGAACGCCGACCCGGGAGACCTCGAGCGGGCGGTCACCTTGCGGCGGTTGCGCGTACTGCACCTGCCGGGACCCATCTGGAACCGTAACGCCGATGGCGGCCGCGATGGCAGCACCGATCTCAAGTACCTGTCGGCGATCCCCACCCTCGAGACGCTCACCTTCAGCTACCACTTCCTGGATAATATCCGGTTCCGCGACGCCGGTCTGGCCGAAATCAAAAATCTCACCGGTATGCGGGAACTCGTGCTGCGGCAGTCGGCCGTTCGCGGGACCTCGCTGAAGCCGTTCGTGAATCTAGAAGCGCTCGATGTGACGCTTTGTCCGTTCGACGATGCCGGGCTGGAGTCGCTGGCCGCCATGACCCGGATGAAGCGGCTCTGGCTGGGCGACACCACCATCACCGACGCCCAGATGGCCGTCCTCGCCGGCATGAAGGACCTCGAGGATCTCGACCTGCACGGGACCGCGGTGACCGCCGAGGGTCTGCTCCACCTTCGCGGCTTGACCAAGCTCCGCAAGCTGAACCTCATGGGGCTGCCCGTCACCGACGAGAGCATGGCCGCGCTGGCCGGGTTGAAGCGGATCGAGCAACTGAATCTCTACCGCACCAAGGTGACCAACGCAGGCCTGGCGGTGCTCCACGGAATGACGCGGCTGGATGAGGTGGACCTGCGCTATAGCCGCGTCACGCGAGGCGGCGTGGAGTCGCTGCGGGCAGCGGTTCCATCGGCGCGCGTCTCGTTTCTCGAACTCTCGTCGCGTCCTGGAATGGCGGCGAACGCGGCGGCGCTCCGGGGCGAGGCTTGGTTGAAGGCTTCGGGAGGCTCGTACGCGGCGGGAGCCATCCGGTTGGGCGGATCGGCGGTGACCGACGCGCAGTTGGCCAGGCTCGCCGATTTCCCGTCCGCGCGTTCGCTGGACCTCGAGGCGACCGAAGTGGGCGACGCGGGCCTGGTCCACTTGGCGCGGCTCGGCGGACTCGAGGAATTGAACCTGTCGAGCACGTCCGTGTCGGACGCCGGGCTCGCGCACTTACGCGGCTTGACCAAGCTCCGCAAGGTGACGCTCCGCAATACCTATGTGGAAGGACCGGGCTTGGCGAACCTGGCCGCCGTGGAGGAACTGGATCTCCACGGATCGCCGGTTACCAGCTCCGCGCTGGCCGTTCTGGGGGCGCTGCCGAAGCTACGCAAGCTGTCGCTGGCTTCCACCGACATCTCCGACGGAGCGAAGCTGGACGCGCCGCGCGGTTTGGAAGAACTCGACCTGGCCGCGACCGATCTCACCGACGCCGGGCTCGAGCCGTTGCGGCGGCTGCCCTCGCTGCGCGCGCTCATCCTGCGCGACACCCGCCTCACCGACCCCGGGCTCGAGCATGTCGCCGCGATTCCGGGTCTGGCGTCCCTCGATCTGCAGCGAACCCGAATCTCCGACAAGGGCATGGCTACGCTGGGGCGGATCGTGGGGCTACGATCGCTGATCGCCGACTATGGCGAGATCCACGACGAGGGTCTGAAGCCGTTGCTGGCGCTTCGCGATCTGGCCGGCCTGAGTCTCGACAGCACGCATGTCACCGACGCGGCGGTGGAGACTCTGTCGAAGCTCGGGAATCTGAAATCGCTGAACCTGTATCACACGCTGGTAAGCAAGGCGGCCGTGGAGAAGCTCCGCGCCGCGCTGCCCGGCTGCCGGATCGTGTGGGACGCCGGTTCCAGTTTGCCGAACCGCAGGAGGAGTTAGCATGCTTGGCGCCGCCGCCGTTCTCGCCTTTTTCGCCATTCACGAAGGGAAGCTGACGCGCGACGCCGCGGGCGACGTAATCGAGGCCGACTTCACCGCCACCTGGATCACCGACGCCGATCTGGCGCGAGTGGGACGTCATAAGAAACTGCGCAAACTCGACCTGTCGCACACCAAGATCACCGACGCGGCCTTGGAGCACCTGCGTGGGCTGACCGAGGTCCGCGAACTGAACTGCTACTACGCCGAGTATCTCACCGAGGACGGGATCGGCCACCTGCGCGGCTGGAAGAACCTCGAGAAGCTGAATCTGCGCGGAACGCGGGTGACGAGCAAGGTGTTCGATCACATCGCCCAACTGACCGGGCTCCGCGATCTCGACCTGGCGTTCACGCAGATCTACGACGAAGGATTCGAGCAGTTGGGGCTGTTGCCGAAGCTCGAAAAGCTGGCGATCGGCGGCAATCTGCTGACCGGGTCCGCGCTGCCGCTCTTAAAGCCGCTTCCCGCGCTGACGCATCTGGATCTGGGCGGTATCCAGCGGGTGGACAGCGGCCTGTGGGGTCTGCCACTGACCGCCGCCAACCTCGAGCGGATCGGGCAACTGACTCGCCTGAAGTGGCTGAGCCTTTCCGGCGCCACTCTTGCCGATCGCGGGACCGACAAGCCGGGCAACCCCGAGGCCGAGCGGTCCGAACTGCGCGATCTGAGCGGGCTGCTCGGTCTGAAGGATCTCGAGTTCCTGGATCTGAGCCGGCAGCCCGTGACGGAAGAAACGTTGAAGCCGCTTTCGAAGCTCGCGAAACTGAAGACGATTCGCGCGGCTCCGAAAGCGGCCAAGTAGCGGGTTACGGCTTACCCAGGTCGCGGCCCACGAACAGCACCTCCTTGATTTCGGCGATCTTGGCGAGGGCGTAGGCCTTCACTTTGCCGATCAGCAGTTTGCCAGGCATGCGGGCGGAGATCTCGAACCCTAGCTTCTTCAGCTTGTCGATCACGGCGGCGGACTCCTCGGTCAGCCAGATCTTCACCTGCACCACCGTCTGAGATCCGGATTGGGACAGGCCTGCCAGGGAGCCGTCGAGCTTCGACGAGGCGTCCCGCTCCACCGCGCTCACCGCTTCCCGCCGGGGAGGCGGAGGCGCCGTTGGAGCGGTGGACATCCTTTCGCCGATGATGCCGCCGATCACGCCACTCATGTTGCCGCGTCCAAAGGAGCCCGTGGGAGCGGCGGTCATCGGGGCCATTTGCGCCATGTCCCGGGACTTCGCCCGGTCGCCGAACACGCCTTCATAGCTGACTCCGTGCGGCAGTTCCACCGGCACTTCCACACGCGTCAGTTCGCCGCCCTTGACCACCGTCGTCTCTTCCACCGCCACGAAGGACGTGAACTGCGTCATCAGCCGGAACTCGATGCCGAGTTTGACGATGCGGTCCTTCAGATCGCCGGAAGGCTGGCCGCGTTGCATGCCGTTCCAATCCCCGGCCATCAGCTCTTCGACGCGAGTGCGCGCCCACAACGACGCCAACACGTCGTTGTTCGCTTCCGATGCCGGCAGATCCACCGGGATTTCGCGCACGAACGGCCGTCCCGCGCGGTTGCCCTTCAGCCGGATCGTGCCGTGGGCGGCGCCGTCGTAGCGTCCGTGAACGATCAGCGGACGCGCGGCGAACAGATCGCGGGCGCGCTTGGGATGGGTGTCGCGCACCGGCAGTCCGTTCCAGTCGATCTCGATATCGGTGAGCATCGGCGTCCGCACGCGCTCGTAGAGCCGCTTGGCCGCCGCCGATCCATCCTCGTGAAGGTTCACATACTCCACTTCACCGCGGCCTTCCTCGGCCATCTTGTCGAGCAGGAAGCGGTTCACCGAACTCCCGATGCCGAACGAGAACACTCGCGCGTTGGAGTGGCGCTTCACCTCGCCCACGATCTCCATGTCGTTGCCGACGTAGCCATCGGTCAGGAACACCACGATGCGCACGTGATCCTGTTCGCCCGAGGGTTCCAGCGCGGCGCGGATCGCCGTCATCATCTCCGTGCCGCCCCTCCCGTCGCGGGAGAGCATGAAGCGTTGGGCGCGCTGGACATTCTCGCGCGTGGCCGCCACTGGTTTGGGGAACAGGAGTTCGGTGTCGCCGGAGAACGTGATCAGGTTGAACGTGTCGCGCGGGTGCAGTCCGTCGAGCGACAGCTTGATCAGCTCCTTGCATTTCTCGAGCGGATATCCGTGCATGGAGCCGGAGGTGTCCACCACGAAGACGATTTCCTTGGGCGTGATCTCGTTGGCGGCCGGGCGGTCCGGCGGCTGCAGGATCAGCGTGAAGAAGCCGCCCCGTTCGGCGCGGTGCGCCAGAACCGCGTCCTCGATGCGTCCGCCCGCCACTCCGTAAGTGAGAACGAAGTCGCGATTGGGGATCTCGTTCGCGTTCTTCAACGAGACTCGCGCGGTGTGGCCGTTCGGCCGCTCGATGTCGACGGCGTGCGTTTCGGCGCTCAGGCCGGTCACGGGTACTCCCGCGTCCAGATTCACGCGCAGTGAGATGTCATGCCCCGCGCGGGTTCCGGGGACCGCCACGGGCGGCGTGATCTTGGACGCGTCGGGGACATGGCCGGTATCGGGCGACCAGCCTCCGCCCGTCTTGCCGATGGGCTCTCCGGGGATGTACCGCGGGCCCACCACCATGGGGAAGGCGAACGAATAGGAGCCGCCCTCGTACTTCAGGGTCTCGACATAACTGATCGTGATCTTCACCTTCATCCCCGGGCCGATGTTGGTGACCGACTGAGTGAAGATGTTCGGCCGCTCCTGATCGAGCAGGCTGGCGGTATGTCCTTGCCGGCGCGCCTCGTCGAAGATCTGGCGGGCCTTCTCTTTCGGCTCGATCTTGCCGCGACTTCGCCGGTCGCCGACGAGCATGGTCATGTCGTCGACGGCGGCCTTCTCCGGCAGCGGGAACGTGTAGACGGCTTCGATCTTGCCGCCGGTGGTGTTCTCGAACTCCTGAGTCACGTTGACGCGGGCGAGAAAGCCCGAGATATCGGCGGTGATATCGGTGTGCCGAAGGGGGCAGGCGATCGCCGGGCGCCCATCGCGATCCAGCGCGAGCAGCGTTCCGCTTCGCTCGGCCTTTTGCGGTCCGGCGGGTCCGGGCTTGGGTTCGGGGCGCGCCGGAGCCGGGCGGGCGGCGGAGTACAGCGTCAGAGCCGCGCCGGCGGCGGCCAATCCCGTCAGAATCAGTTTCATGTTGTCCATCAAGACCTCCTGACACCTACATGGCGCCGGGGGTTCCCTCCTTTCGGGAAATTTTCGGCGGGCTGAATCTCACCGCGACAGGCGGCGCGCAATCGCCGCCTGTCCCGACAAAGGCCAGTGTTTCCCGTGACGGGTATGGAAACTGGCGCGGCCTATGCTGCTCCGGGAACACGCGGTCCCGCGAAGCCGTGAAGCTGACCGGGGGCTTGCGACCTACAGTTCCAAGTCGCCCCGGGGCTTGCCCTTTTCGAGTTCCATCCAGGTGTCGTAGACCTGCATGGGCAGGAAGTCTCCGACCCAGTTCTTCACCGAATCGGGCAGCTTCAGAGTGGTCGACTTCGGCGTCTTCCCGTCCATCTTCACCACGTCGGCGAGCTTCTTGCCGGACTTCCGCGCCGCCACCACGGCGCTCATCAACTCCGTCATGAACGCCGCTTCGCCGTCCAGGATCTCCGTTCCGCCATGCGGACCGTGGGCGGGCAGCACCTTCGCCGCGCCGAGTTTCTTCACGCCGTTCACCACGTTCACCCAGTTGCCGACGTGGCCGTCGCCGGTGTAGTTGAAGGGGCCGTTCACCACCGCATCGCCCGTGCAGACGATCTTCTCGTTCGGCAGGTAGGCGAACCCGTCGCCCTTGGTGTGCGCCCAGCCGAAGTGGTGGAACTCGATGCGGCGCTTGCCGTCGCTGATCGAATACGGGCTCTTCGAGAAGGTCTTCTGGGGCGGCTCCGCCGTGGCCAGTTTCAACTCGGCGACGTCCTTGCGCGACTGCGCTTCCTGCCACCGCTTGGGTTCGCGCGCCTTCATCTCCGCGACGACGCCTTCGTGACCGAGCGTGGTGGCGCCCATCTTCGTCCAGACCGGATTGCCATAGGCGTGGTCGCCGTGGTGGTGCGTGTCGAACACGTACTTCACGGGCTTCTTCGAGAGCTTCTTGATGTCCTCGATCAGCATCTTGGCGCCGCTCGGGAAGTTGGCGTCGATGACGACCAGGTAGTCCTTCATCTCGATGACGATGTTGTTGCAGTGGCCCTGTTCCTTGATATCGCCTTCGCGGAACCACACGCCGTCGGCGATCTGCTTCACCGAGTTCGGCTGGCCCACCACGAACGCGGCGGCGCCGAGCAGGGCGGCGAACGGAATCAGGATGCGGACTCGATTCATATCCGCACAAGGTACCATAAACGGTTGACCGGGCGGTTTCCCCCGATCGACGGGTTCTCCGGTTTCGACGCCGAGGTGCTCGGGGGCCGGCTCGACCCTTCCCGCGCCGCGATCCACGACGACGAGCCTCGCGCGGTGGCGTTCCGGATGTTGTCTTGCGGACGGCCAGTCGCGACCGAGGGTGCTTGAATTGAATTGGTACGGGGGTGGACCGAGTACCGGTCTCCTCTACACTGCGCGACTTTGCGCGAGCTATCGGTCTGAATCCGCACTCGCTCTGTGAACGAGAGCATGGTATCGGCACGAATGTCGGCTTGCGAGCACCGAGTGCGTTTCGCGCTATGACGCCCACGCGAAGGCAGGTGCGCCAACTGATTTGGCGCGCCCAAGTTCGCGTCCCCATCGCCAAGCCCTTCCCTGTTGACACCCTACAGGAACACTGATATAGTGTCCCTGTAGGTTACCTAATGAAAAAAGCTCAGACCGAAAAGGCGGAAGTTCTGCAAGGCACTCTCATCCTCCTTGTTCTACGAACGGTGGAGACGCTCGGACCACAGCACGGATACGGCATTGCCCGCCGGATCGAGCAGATCAGTAACGACGTGCTGCAACTCAACCAGGGCACCCTCTATCCAGCCCTGCTGCGCATGGAGCAGGAAGGATGGATTTCGTCGAAGTGGGGGGCCTCCGAGAAAAACCGCAAGGCAAGGTTTTACTCCATCACCGCGGCCGGGCGAAGACGGCTTGCAAAAGAGACCGAGGATTGGAAGCGCATGTCGTCGACCATTGAGCGCTTCCTCATCAGCGACCAGGCCAGCTTGGCCGAGGAGGCAGGATGAGTTGGGCGAGCGTCGCCGCCGCCCGTCTGCTTGGGCTTTTCAAGCGCAAGCGGCTTGAGCGCGAACTCGACGCCGAAGTGCGCTTTCACCTGGAGATGCAAGTCGACGACAACGTCAGGGCCGGGATGAAGCCCGAGGAGGCGCGATATGCGGCGCTACGTAGCTTTGGAGGCATCGATCCAGTGAAGGAAGCATACCGGGAAGGAAGGGCATTCTCCGTGGTTGAAACGACAGCGCAGGACGTGCGCTACGCGCTGCGGACGCTCCGCGGGAGTCCCGGATTCACGATCACTGCTCTGGCGGTACTGGGGCTTGCCATTGGCATCAACACGGCCATGTTCAGCGTACTGAATGCCGTGCTGCTCCGTCCGCTTCCCTACAGATCGCCGGAGCAACTGGTGATGTTGTGGAGTCAAGATCCGGGCAAGGACATGCGTGGAACGACCGGATATTGGAATGTCGAACAGTGGCGGCGGCAAAACAATAGCTTTGTGGACCTGGCGTTCTTCGATGGCGTTTCGGCGACGCTGACGACGGCGGACAGAGCCGAAAAGATCAGCGCCATCCGGAGCTCAGCGAGCCTCTTTGAAGTGCTTGGCGTTCAGCCTTTGCACGGACGCATCTTCACGGCAGAGGAAGCCGAGCAGCGGCAACGCCTGGCGCTGATCAGTCATCGCTTCTGGCAAAGCCACTTCGGAGGCTCGTTCGATGCCATCGGCACAAACGTGCATGTCGATGGCGCTCCTTCCCAGATCATCGGCATTCTCCCCGCCGATTTCCGATTCAGCGATGTGGATGTATGGGAGCCGCATACGATGTACCCGGAGTGGGAGGCGAGCCTGCGCAATCTACGCGGAGTGGGGTTCTGGGCTGTGCTTGGGAGGCTTCGGCCGAACGTCACCGTCGAGCAGGCGCAGGCGGAAATGAACGCCATCGCGGGCCGTCTCGACGAACAAATGCCGCCAGGACAGCGCAACCGGGCCATTGCCGTCGTGCCGTTGAGTCTTCACGTCGTTGGGGCCCGGCCGCGACTGGCGTTGCGGATGCTAGCGGGTGCGGTTTTCCTTGTGCTCCTGATCGCCGCCACCAACGTCGCGAGCCTCTCGCTGGCGCGCAGCGCCAGTCGAGAACGCGAAATGGCCATCCGCGCGGCGCTTGGGGCAAGCCGTACTCGGATCATCCGGCAACTGCTCGCGGAGAGCCTGGCCCTGTCTGTCACGGCAGGTTTTTTGGGCTTGCTGGTGGCATACGCATGCATCCGCGTCATACTTGCCGCCAAGCCCGGAAATCTGCCCGGTTTGAACGAGGTTAGTCTGGACTCGTACGTGCTTGGATGCGCCTTGGCGCTTTGCCTCCTCACGGGAATCCTGGTTGGACTGACGCCCGCATTAACGGCCGTGCGGCGGGACCTGAAGCCCTCCAGCCAGGAGGGCGGAAAGGGCGTCGCGGGAGGGGCGGCCACGCTTCATACGCGCCGCGTGCTGGTGCTGGGAGAATTTTCGTTGGCGATCATTCTGCTCGCCGGTGCCGGTCTCCTGGTGCGAAGTCTCCTGTCCGTGCAGAACGTCGATCTGGGATTCAGGCCCGAGCGCGTCCTTTCAGTCTCACTCGCCCCTCGCGCCTCCACGACGCCTGCGCAGCGGAACAGCTTTTATAGAAGCGTGATCGAGCAGGTCGAGTCCGTTCCCGGCGTGGAGAGCGCTGGCGTTACAAGCGAACTCTTTCTGAGCGGCAGCGGAACACGGATCGTCACCGTCGAAGGGGACACCCAGCGAACTTCGGAGCGCAGACCACTGCGAAGCGATGAGCTCAGTGAAGGCCTGTTCAAGACCGTCCGGACTCCGTTACTCAAAGGCCGCTTCTTTGAACCCGCCGACGGCAGCCCCGACTCCCCGTTGGCGGCCATCGTCAATGAAACCATGGCGCGCAACTTGTGGCCGGGAGGCGATCCCGTGGGCAAGCGGTTTAAGTTCGGCCCTCAGAATTCCAAACTGCCATGGTTCACTGTGGTCGGCGTCGTCGGCGATATGCGCCGCCAGGGCCTGGAGAAGGAGCCGATCTCGCAAATGTTCGAGCCCCTGGCGCAGAACCCTCCGGGCCGCGCGATTCTGCTCGTCCGAACGTCCATGGCTGACCCGCTGTCGATTGCGGGAGCGGTACAGGAAGCCGTGCGCCGCGTGGAGAAGTATGCACCGGTCTACGCAACGACGACGCTGGAAAGCCAGCTTGACGCCTCTCTTGCCGAGCGCCGTTTCCAGACGACGCTTCTAGTCGGGTTTTCCGTGGCAGCGTTTGTCATCGCCGCGATCGGAATCTACGGACTCATCCAGTACTCGGTTGTGACGCGCACCCGAGAGATCGGCATCCGCATCGCGCTAGGCGCACAATCGGGACAAATCGTCCGGATGATCATGGGGGAGGGTCTGAAGCTGAGCTTAGCCGGCATGGCACTCGGGCTTTTGGGGGCGGTGTGGATCGGCCGGGCCGGATCGAGTCTCTTGTTTGGCGTTACCGCCACGGATCCCCTCACCTTCGTTACAGTGTCGCTGTTGCTGACCGCAGTCGCCGCAGCCGCCTGCTATTTCCCGGCCCGCCGCGCGATGAAGCTCGAACCGACCGCAGCGTTGCGGCAACAGTGATATGCGGTGCCAGCATAGTCGGCAGAAGGGTGGCAAGCGGCATAGGTCCGCCCTAACGGCGCAGCGGGCAAAAGACTGGCCCGATCTCCGAATCGGTACCAGCGTCAGGCGTCGGCCACGCGGCGGGTAGTACGAGCAGCGGTCCAGGGCCAGTTCGCGGTTTCCTTTGCGACTACACAGGATCGTAGTGGCGATCGGGATGCCTAAGGTAGAAGGGATTGCCGTCAGGATCATGAAGGAGCGTGACAAGCGCTGGGTACATGGCCGCCGATAGCAGGCGAGCCATGGGCGGTAGAGTCATAGGCGCAAAGTTGTTCACACGCGCCCCAGAGCCAGGCACGTTGAGAATCAGATCCTGAGCGCAGAGGGTTTCATAGGCAATCACAACCGTGTTTCGGGAGACGCCAAGCATACGGGCAAGCAGGCGAGTTGAGGGCAGCCGAGAACCGGAACGGAGACGTCCTTCTCGGATTTTCTCGGATAGACTGGGCCAGTTGACGCGTGATCTGCTCGTAGAGTGGCTCACCTGAATGTCGCGCGAGCAGGATGCTCGGAACTTCCATTCGTCTTGAAAGTGGCTCCATGAAGTGGCTCTTCCTATTCTGTGCCACATCAGGCATGCTTGGTTGAAGGAGAAGACAATGATCATCGGCGGCAATGCTACGGTATTCGTATCCAACATGGACAATGCGGTACGGTTCTACACGGAAGTCTTGGGTTTGCGGCTTACGAATCGCTTCGGCGACCACTGGGCCACGGTGGACGCAGGGAAGGGGCTGACCATTGGACTACACCCGGCATCACCCAAGTATCCTGCTCCGGGGACCAAGGGCAGCATGATGCTGGCACTCGAAATTGGAATATCAATTGAGCAGGCGACGGCTCGCCTAACCGAACGGGGCGTGAGGATTGGCGGAATCGTCCGGGATCTTGCCGGCAGCTTCGCCGCTTGCGAAGATCCCGATGGGAACCCGATCTGCCTTTGGGAAGTGGCTCAGACAGTCCCAGAATCAGAATTGGCGCACAGTGCTGGCCGCACGAGTTCGCCGTAGAGCACCCCCAGCCTGCGGCGACTACGATAGCCCCACGCTGACGGCGTACTGTACAGTGCACCTGCCAGCCCTCCCGGCACGGTTTGGGGCTTGCCAAAGCGGAAGATTTCGCAACGGCGGCGAAGGCTTCCAACCGCGGGGCTTTCGGCGTTGCAAAACTGTATTGCGCTAAGCACTGACGGAACTACGCCAAATAACTCTGAAAGTGACAGATGCCGAACGAGCGCTGGGACGCGATCTCGCCCGAGCCCTCCATGGCTGTGGATTTTCGGGAAGCGGACCGGCGCCGTTGTCGCGACCCATGTCGATGACCGCGCGATGGAGTTCACGAGCCGGTGGGCGGCGGGACGTTCGATCCGATCGTGCCGCAGCCTCCCTATTATTCCGATCCCGAGGGTGAGCGCCAGACGGTCCTGCACGGCGGACGGCCGCGCATCGCGAGGAGTCGGGCGCGGAGCAGACACTGAAGGTCGTCGAACGCGCCGGCCGGCAGGAGCGGTTGCGGGCCGCCGTTGCGGCGCACGAATGGGCTCGATCGGTCCCGATCGGATCGCTGAGTTGCCGGCTGGTTCCTCTCCTTGCGAATCGCTCCTTTGAGGACGTACCATTGTCATGTCCAGATGCCGTCCGTTCTCGAGTTGCATTCCATCACGAAACAGTTCCCGACCCACCTTGCGGTCGACGAGGTTTCGCTG
>SXGS01267976.1_pt1 | contig 19168 bp, 20 predicted proteins | sample 3174681 | NCBI WGS metagenome assembly SXGS01 (sample SAMN11356861, study PRJNA531348) | freshwater metagenome | isolation source: freshwater sample F1-80 | place: China: Fuxian Lake, Yuxi | collected 2017-12-25 | reverse complement strand
CCAGCCGTGTGGTTGTGAGTCTTGCCCGTTACCGGACACTGGCTGTTTTCGCTCATAATTGTACTCCTTTATTCCTATCTCTGTTTACGTATATGAGCAGGAAAGATGCCAAATGCGAAAGTATTGAAAACCCTATGATTTATTGCGGCTATCTTTCAGATCAACCGAAATGTCGGTGATATATCTAAATATCGTTGTCATTTGGTGTTGATATTTCGGTGTTTTGAGGGTAGAAGGACGGCATGGCAGAAAATGTTGCGCACGAACCGATCGATCTGTCGCGTGATCTCAAAGAATTAGTTGGACTTGCGACCGGTGAACAGGCTGAACGCGAGCTCTTGCGACGAGGGCTCGACTGGCTGGCGCGAGTCGCGCCGTACGATTTAGCTACGGTCTTTCTCTTGGACGGTGAACGTTTGTCGGTGCGGGCGGCGCGAGGAACACTGGCTGACCATCGTCTCGCCAACCATGCCTTGTCGTTACGTGATTTCCCTACCATCCGCGAATCCATCGAGCTGCGCCGGGCGCGGACTTTCACCGAGAATGATCACACCCACGGCGATGGCGACCCATTCGACGCAGTGATCGGGCTGCCAGCTGGGCATGCGTGTATGGTGGTTCCGCTCTGTTCTGGGGAAGAGTGTCTTGGCGTCCTTACGTTAGATCGAACCATATGTGAAACCTATCCGCCACAAGCCGTGAGTTTAGTGGAGGTCTACGGGCAGCTGCTGGCCGTGGCTCTGCAAAGCAGTCGTCACAACGGCACCTTGGAGCGCTTGCGCGAGCAACGCGAGCAGCAAGTGCGGTTGCTCGAAACTGAGCGCGTGGCCGATCCCGCCATCATCTTCGAGCGGAGTCGTGCGCCAGGGCTGCGTGAAGTCATACGGCGGGCCCAAGCAGTGGCCGAGACGAACACGCCAGTGCTGATCCTCGGAGAGACTGGAACAGGGAAAGAACAACTGGCGCGTGCGCTTCATTGGTGGAGTCCGCGTGCCGTGCGCCCCTTTGTTTCTCTCAACTGCGCAGCCATTCCGCCGGGGCTGCTGGAAAGTGAACTCTTTGGTCATATTAAGGGCGCATTTACTGGAGCCACGAACAATCGCGCCGGTCGCTTTCAGATGGCGAACGGTGGCACTTTGCTCCTTGACGAAATTGGCGAATTGACGATGGACTTACAAGCAAAGCTCCTGCGCGTGTTGCAGGAAGGCAGCTTTGAGCCTGTCGGGAGTGATCGCACGATAAAAGTGGATGCGCGCGTCTTGGCCGCCACCAATGTGAACCTGGAGCGCGCCATGCAACGAAAGCAATTTCGCGAAGACTTGTACTATCGTCTCAGTGTATTTCCTCTCCAGTTGCCGCCCTTACGTGAGCGAACCGAAGATCTGGCGCTGATCTGCGAAGTGTTGTTGCATGACCTTGGGAGAAAAATGGGGCGGCCTGGGTATCGCGTGACCAAAGAAGGGCTTGCGAAGCTTGCCGGGTATGTTTGGCCTGGGAATGTGCGCGAGCTGGCGAACGTGTTAGAGCGTGCCATCATTCTTGCCGGTGATCGTCGTCTAGGGCCAGAGGTGCTGGACCTACCGTTGACGAGCGTTCACGTGGACGAGGGACAGGTGCCCTCAAAGGCACAGGCGCCGGTGGCGATAGGAAAAACTCTTGAAGCGGTCGAGCGTGACTATATCACTCAAGTCCTGGCGTCCGTGGGCGGGCGGATTTACGGCAGCGGCGGCGCTGCGGAAATCCTGGGGCTCAAACCATCGACCTTGCAGAGTCGGATGAAGAAGTGGGGGATTACCAGGGCGGGGTAGTCGGTAGGCAGCATGAAGAAAGAAACGGAGAACCGGAGACAGGGAGAATCGGAGATAAGGCTTTCTGCCTCATCGTTTCGCCGCGTCCTCGGTTCCTCCTACAACTACTGACTACTTCGATCCGACCCGTACAAACTTCTGCAACGTATGGCAATCCAGCGGGATGAGCCCGCGTCGTCCGCCAGCGCTGTAATTGACTTCGCTGACATAGAGGTCGCCACGCGAGTCGCACCAGATGCCGTGCGGCGCAAAGACATTGCCCGGTGCGCAGCCGTCTGGCCCACCGAAACGAGTCTGTACCTCGCCATCCAGAGTCAGGACACTGACGCAAGCGTGTGGTTCGTGCGGCGGGACTGCCGCGCCCATGATGGCTGGCATCACCCCAGCCTTGAAGCCTAGCTCAGCAACGAACAGATTTTCGTCCGCGTCGATGTACAGGTCGTCGGGCCGCTGGACGTGATTCCATTCTGTGATGTAGGTACCGTCGCCCTTGAAAACCTGAATCCGCGAGTTCTCGCGGTCGGCGACATACACCGTGCCACGACGATCTACGGCGATGGCATGTGGGAGGCGGAACTGACCGGGACCGCTGCCAGGCTCGCCCCAGGAAAACTGTAACGTGCCTGACGGCGAAAACACATGTACGCGGGCATTGCCGTAGCCATCGGCGACATAGAGATTACCGTTCGGAGCCAAGGCAACATTTGTCACCATATTGAACGGCCCCGCCGCGCGTTCTACCGGCGTATCCCACGCTTTGAAGCCGGTTGGCGCCGGCTCATCCTTTTTGCCCAAAGTGCGCAACAGCTTTCCGTCCGCTGTGAAGATGCGCACGGTATGGTCGAAATTATCCGCGCAATAGACGAGGTCATTAGGACCGATATAGAGACCGTGGGCATTGGTGAACACCCCTTCACCCCAAGCGTTCAGAAACTTCCCGTCGCGGTCGAAGACAATAATGGGGTGAACACCGCGATTGAACGCATACACGCGGTCCTTCGAGTCGGTGGCAACTCCTGCGACCTCGACAAAACTCCATCCTTCAGGCAACTGCTCCCAACCTTCAACCACTTCGTATTCGATCTTGTTTGTGCCACGCGCCATGGGGATTCTCCTTTAGCAATGATCTACGACCGATAGAGTCGGAAGATAGAAGCCAGGAGTCAGAATCCAGAAGGGAAAATCGACCAGCTCGGTCTTCTTCTGAATTCTGTCTTCTGAATTCTCCGCTCTTCCTTCCTGCGTTACACTCGCTGATCCAACTGAATCACGATCCCATCCGGGTCTCTGAACAGCGTCGTCATGACTTTGCCGCCTTCGGGTTCGCCATACGCGACTGTGCCGGCGACCGTCGGCGGGAGAACGATGGGCACGCCAGCGGCTTTCACTCTCTCGAAGGTTGCTTCCAAATCGTCCACCCAGAACGCGAAGTGGTGAATGCCTACTTGGTTGAGCTTAATCGCCGAACCTGAGACCGGGTGATCTTCGGATAGCACGATAAACGTGGCGTCGGGACCATCTTCCCAGCGCAGATATACGCCGTGGCGCGTGCGCGGCTGTTGTTCGCCTTGCACCTTGGCGAGCATACCGCCGGGATTTTCCTGCGGATCGTTCAGCGTCACTTTCAAGCCCAACAGATCGCGATAGAACTTCAGCGACTGCTCCATGTTGCTCACGCCGATGGCGATGTGTGACGTTCCTCTGATTTTCATAACAATACCCTCCTTACTTCGTTGAAGTTTTCTGTTTGCTAAGCCCGGTATGAATCGCTGTGATCCACATCTCTGCTTTCACGAACCCCTGACCAAATGATTTCCACTCGTCCGAGAATCCCTCGGCTTTGATCGCGTCGAGGCTTTTGCCAGCGGCCATGCGTTGTCGCACGATATCCGTCGTTGCCGTCAGCATGTGGTGATATTTCTTGAGATCGTCCAAAGTGGACAATGGCCCGTGGCCGGGAATGACTTTCGTGTCGGGGGGAAGTTGGGCGATGACGGCAGCTACATTCTTGGCGAAACCTTCAGCGTCGCCGCCGCTCTCGTAGTCGATAAACGGAAAACCATGGGCGATGTATTGATCGCCCATGTGGACGACTTTCGAGCCGCTGAAGTAGACCACGCTGTCGCCGTCGGTGTGGCCGGGGAACAGGTGGAAGACTTTGATCTCCTCGCCGTTGAAATGAATGGACAGCGACTGATCGAAGGTAATCACCGGCCAGGCTTCCTTCGGTTCCGGGGGAAACGTGCGTCCCATCACCTTCTGCTCGGTGGTGAGGCGTTTACGCACGTTGGTGTGGGCAATGATGGGAGCTTCAGGACCGAAGACTTTGTTGCCGCCCACATGATCGAAATGCCAATGGGTATTGAGAATAAACTTGAGCGTCCCGCCACCCGCCTCTTTCAGTGCCGCCCGAATCTTATCCGCCTGTGGGGCAAACTGATCGTCGACGATTAAGATGCCGTCGGGGCCGACGGACGCGCCGATGTTGCCGCTCCCCAAGTCAGCTTGCAACATGTAGACATTACCGCTGACCTTGCTGCCTTTGACGTCGATCTTCGAGAAGTCTTGCTGCTGCCCAAAAGCCGCCGGTGAAGCGAACATCCAGGTAAAGAGCACGAACCACAAAAACTGTCGCATCAGTCCCTCCTGCTGCACACGTTGAGTCTTGCTCTATCACGGTTTGCGGGGGTGATGCAAAGTGTCGTGAGCGAAGCATCTGCGCGATAAGCGGCCTTTGCCCTGCATGAACGACTTGACAACCACTGGGGTACTGGCGGATACTGCTCGGGATTTTACTGTCTCCGTCCTCAATTGCGGAGCGAGATATACCGCGAAGTGGGAAGCAGTCAACTCACTAGTTGGGCGGGCGAGTAGCATGCCAATCTTTCAAGAGGCGCAGGGTAGTCTGGCCGAACTCCAATCATGGGTTCGAGCACATCTTAGGTCGGCTGGCGGCTTTGTCTACAGAGGCCAGAAGGCGAATTACTCACTCAGCAGCACGCTTGAACGTGCATGTAGAGAGCCAGACGGCGCATTGAGCACTGCGGCTCGTAGTCTCGAAGATCGCTGTGTTCGAGAATTCCAACGCCGAGTTCATCACTATGTTCCTGACGTGCCGCGACCATCCCACAGGTTCGAGATCCTTGCGTTGATGCAGCACCACGGCGCACCGACTCGCCTGCTGGATTGGACGTATTCCCTGGAGATTGCAACCCATTTCGCTCTGGCTCAAGGGGCGGACGAGCCGCAGACGGATGTAGCAGTGTGGGTCGTAAATGACACTTGGTGTAAGGCCGCCGCAATCGACGTGCTTCGACCGACACGAACTGATCCTGACCTTCGGATGCTGGACATTGCTATTGCCTATAGGAATGAACCGCACCTTGCGAAGATTCTGCTAGGGGAGCCGGTGGTGCCCTTCGTCTTTCCAGTGAACCCCTTCAGACTAAACCAGCGCCTGACCATTCAAAAGGGAGTCTTTCTCTGCCCTGGTGACATGACAAGAAGCTTTGAGGAGAATCTCTGCGCTCTTGATGGCCATCACCGCGAAGAGAACGTCCTCAAGTTCGTCTTGCCACCTAGTTGTCGCCAAGACGCCACCGAGCGCCTCTACGAACTTAACATTAGCGAATCGACACTCTTTCCTGGTCTTGATGGTTTCGCACGGTCATTGAAGACGACGTTGCGGTTCCTGGAGCGACGTCGAAGGCTTTAGGCCAATTGATGGTGAGCGCAGCAGCCGATCCACGGGCCGCCCAACTCACCGGACTGGCTGCGCCGGTCGCCGTGCGCCAGTGTTAGGGATCAGGAGGCCAAGCTGGATCAATACGTAGATTGATCTCGCGAAGCAGCCTCCGTAAGGTCGGCGAGAGGAGTTTCCGCCATGATGTTTCCTGTCGTAGTAGAAGCCTGTGATGGTCAGTTTGCTGCATCACTGGTTGGGGTGCCGAATGCGCGCGTGGTAAGCCCCACACGATCCCAAGCTATTGATGCGCTCAAGGCAGTCATTGAGCAGCGTATCGCCACTGGAGAGCTGCTTTCTCTAGAAATTGAGACAACTGGGATCTCCGGCTTGGCCGGGAAGTATGAGGCCGATCCAACGTTACGTGCGATTTGCGACGAGGCGTACAAATTACGAGATGCTGAGCGCAGCGTATGATCGCGTTTGACACAGATGTGTTGACAGAAATCCTGTTGGGGAACCCTGCCTATGTGGGGCGAGTAGCGGCAATTCCGCTGCCCGAACAGGCCGTACCGGTGGTCGTGATTGGAGAGATCATGCGTGGCCGATAGAAACATCAGTCCTCGACCGTTTCTGCACGGTGCGTTACACTCCTGCGCCAATGACGACACACCCAACCCCGAACACCCAGCACTCAAAACCTGTTCCCAATCCCCCCTGGTTCGTCCGTAGCGACCTCGATGGTTTCTTCGGACTGTTCATCGACAACCTGCTCCAACTCATGCTGATTGCTGTGTTGTGTAAGGCCGTCAGCGGCTTGCCGTCGGAGCTAATTACCGGGCGGGTATTGCCGGGGGCGGCGATCTCGATCTTGATTGGCAATCTCTTTTACGCTTGGCAAGCGCGGCAACTTATGCGGCAGACTGGCCGAGACGATGTGACGGCGCTGCCGTTCGGCATCAATACGCCGAGTCTCTTTGCGTTCATCCTGCTGATTATGGGGCCGGTGTACCAAGAGACCCACAATCCGACGTTGGCGTGGCAGGCAGGATTGTTTGCTTGTTTGCTCAGCGGTGTGATGGAAGCTGCCGGGGCGTTTGTCGGTGATTGGGTGCGACGGCATACACCGCGTGCCGCACTGTTGACGGCGCTTGCTGGCGTGGCGATTACGTTCATTTCTATGGGTTTCATCTTCCAGATTTTTGCGGCTCCGCTGTTAGCGATCCTGCCGATGATGATGATTTTAGTCTGCTATGCCTCGGGTCTGAAAATGCCCTTCGGCGTACCGGGTGGTATGTTGGCCGTGGGTACCGGCATTGCCCTCGCATGGTTGTTGCGTGCGCTGGGCTTGCCGTCGTTCGAACCATCGGCAGAACCATATGTGTTTGCTTTGCATCCTCCGACTCCGGTGCCGGGCGATGTCTTTGCGCTCTTCACCAGCGCTAGCGGCTGGAAATATCTTGCCGTCATTTTTCCCATGGGTCTCTTCAATGTAGTTGGCTCTTTGCAAAATCTAGAGAGTGCAGAAGCTGCGGGAGACCGCTATGACACCAAACCCTCGCTGCTCGCGAACGGCATTGGAACCATCGCTGCGGCGTTTCTTGGCAGTGCTTTTCCTACGGCGATTTACATTGGCCATCCAGCATGGAAAGCGATGGGGGCACGCGCTGGTTATTCGATTCTCAATGGCGTGGTTATCACTCTACTATGTCTTGTGGGCGGCGTGACGCTGGTGCTCAAAGTGGTGCCGCTCGAAGCAACGCTGGGCATTCTCTTGTGGGTGGGGATTATCATTACTGCACAGGCGTTTCAGGAGACACCACGCCAGCATGCCTTAGCCGTTGCTTTCGGCCTGATTCCTTCGCTTGCTGCGTGGGCGTTGCTGTTAGTAGAAACGAGCCTGAGAAAAGCGGGAAAGACGCTCTTCGAGATGGCACCAACCTTCGGCAGCGATCTGTATATTTATGGGGTTATTGCGCTGAGCCAAGGGTTTTTGCTGAGCGCAATGGTGCTCTCTGCCGTGCTCGTCTTTATTGTGGAGAGAGATTTTCTGAAAGCGGCGGGGTGGACGCTCCTTGCTGCCGGGCTCTCGGCAGTGGGGATGATCCATGCGTACGAGCTGACGCCGGCTGGCGTGCAGAATAGCTTTGGTTTGTTAGCTGCGCCGGAGTTTGCGCTGATGTATGCGCTGAGCGCGGGGTTCTTGGTGATGTTGCACTTGATTGGAAGACAAAGATAGGGAGAAAAAATCACCCTCACCCGCAGCCGCTTTTGCGTCTGCTTCCCTCTCCCTTGAAGGGAGAGGGCGGGGGTGAGGGCGTAAAAGCGGCTTATCCAATCGGCAATTTGGTCAGAATAGAGAGCACTTCGTCTTCGACGATTGAGTTGATCCGATCAGCGTACTTGCCGAACTCCGGGTCGGAGAGTGCGGCTTGGAGCGCATCCGGTGCTGGCAGTTCCCACCAGTCGACTACCGTGTTAAGCCGTCCGGCCATAGTGGCATAGCTGCCAAGCAGCTTCCAACCGTGCTTGCCGAGGGTTGGGAGTAGCGTGTTGATCAGCTCGGTGAAATCCTGAAGCTTCCCAGGATACAGTTTGATTGACGCCTGCAAGTAGACCATAGAGATTCCTCCTTCTTCTTGATATGAGGCTCAGTTAGCATTCTGGCTACAGAAGTGCAAGCCGCAACAGCATAGGAGGGCGAAGATGGATTTAGGACTCAAAGGAAAAAAAGCGATTGTGACAGGTGGCAGCCGTGGCATTGGCCGCTGCATCGCCGAACATTTGGCAGATGAAGGTGTGGACGTAGCGATTTGCGCACGCAAGGATGAGGGGCTGCAGGACGCAGTTGCTGCCTTGCAAGCCAAGGGCGTGAAAGCCTGCTCGAAAGTGGTCGATGTAAGCAAAGGAGACGAGTATCGGGCCTTCATCAAAGAAGCGGCAGAGGCGCTCGGTGGTCTCGACATTTTTGTGCATAACGTCAGCGCTATGGTCGGGCAGGGCGAGGAAGGATGGATGAAGAGCTTCCAGATCGACATGATGGGCGCGGTGCGTGGCGCAGAAGCAGCGCAACCCTACCTAGAGCAGTCGCAGGCTGGCAGCATCATTTTTATCGGTACGACGGCTGCGGTCGAGAGTTTTGGTCCGCCCAATCCGTATAGTGCGATGAAGCTGGCTTTGTTGGCCTATACGAACGACCTCGGACAAAACCTCGCGCGCAAGGGGATTCGAGTGAACACTGTCTCGCCTGGATCTATCTACTTCCAAGGTGGCGCGTGGGCGCGGGTCGAGAAAGGCATGCCGCAGTATTTTGAGCAAGTAAAGAAGTCGATTCCCTTCGGTCGCTACGGCACGCCAGAAGAAGTGGCACGGGTGGTCACGTTTATGGCCAGCCCGGCGGCGAGCTGGGTGACGGGTACGCACATCATCGTCGATGGCGGCCAGCATAAAGGTGTGGATGCGTAGGACAGGGATTGGGCATTAGGGATTGGGGATGAGGAATGGAAAACCCGGACCTGACACTTGAACTTTCGTCCGAGGCGATGCAGCAACTGGTAGCGCAAGCGGTCGAACGCATCATTCCGCATGTAGCTTCGCTGCCGCAACAACCTTCGGCAGATGCTGAGGGCGCATTGGAGATGGCGCGGATGCTGAAGGAACCGTTGCCTCAACAAGGTCAACCGGCGGCTGAGTTGTTGGACCTGCTCTTTACGCACGTCATCCCTAAAAGCTTCAACACTGCTGGGCCGGGCTACTTGGCCTACATCCCCGGTGGCGGCATTTTTCATTCAGCGGTGGCCGATCTCGTGACCGATGCCGTGAATCGTTACATGGGCCTATGGCTGGCTGCGCCGGGACTCGCCCAATTAGAGGCGAATGTCATCCGTTGGTTCTGTGAGATTGTCGGATTTCCCGCTACTGCCAACGGCTTGCTGACCACGGGCGGCTCGCTCGCAAACTTTTCCGCTGTGGTGACGGCGCGGCGTGAGCGTTTACCGGAGCAGTTTTTGTCCGGCATGCTGTACGCCTCTGACCAGACTCATCACTCGGTGAAAAAGGCGGCTCTGCTGGCCGGGTTTCCCGAAGGCAACGTGCGCGTCATTCCTACGGATGATCGCTGTCGGATTCGAGTTGATGCCCTGGCTCAAGCAATTACCGCCGATAGAGCTGCTGGTTGCTCGCCGTTTCTGATCGTTGGCAATGCTGGCTCAACCAACACTGGAGCCGTTGACGATCTTGCTGCACTAGCTGACCTCGCGCAGCGTGAAGACTGCTGGTTTCATGTCGATGCCGCATACGGCGGGTTTTTTCTGTTGACCGCGCAGGGAAAAACGCTGATGCGTGGTCTTGAGCGTGCAGATTCGGTTACGCTCGATCCTCACAAGGGCTTATTCCTACCCTACGGCACTGGCTCGTTACTAATGCGCGACGGCGGGGCGCTGAAACGGGCGCACGGGGTAGGGGCATCGTATTTACCTTCGACAGACGACGATCCTGACTTGATGGATTTTAGCCAGATGTCGCCTGAACTGTCGCGCGGGTTTCGTGGGCTGCGCGTGTGGCTGCCACTCAAGATGCATGGGATTGGACCATTCCAGCGCAATCTTGAAGAGAAGCTGGCCCTGACCCAGTGGGCAACCGAAGAACTGCGGAAAATGCTCGGCATCGAGATCGTTGCTGAACCGCAGCTTTCTATTGTGGCGTTTCGCCTCGTTCGTTCGGGAATGAGTCCCGAAGCCCTCGACCAACTCAATCGAGATGTACTCCGGCGCATCAACGCCAGGAAGCGCGTCTATCTATCCGGGACAATGTTGCGCCAGCAGTTTGTGATCCGCATCTGCGTATTATCGTTCCGCACCCATCTTGACCGCATGCAACTGGCGATTGAAGACATTCGCGAGGCGATAGCCGCAATAGCTCGGTGAGCTTTGCTGGGATGCGGTGTTACCTCATCCCAGCCTATGGCCCTACAGCGAGTCAGCGAATCCCTTGATGTCGCGGATAGTGGCGGCATACACGTTCGGGAGGGCCTTGCGAAAAAGTACGTCGCCCGCGTGGCACGTACCATTGACGGTGCGGCTATAGACGCGCACTCCAGCCGCGAGCAGCTTTTGATAATATCTCAGCCCCTCGTCCCGTAGAGGGTCGAGTTCGTTGACCGAGATGACATGCGGAGGCAGCCCACGCAGGTCCTCGTGTGTCGCCCAGTATGGCCAGCACAGCGGATTGGTAGCGTTTGTCCGTGCTGGGTCATAGACGTTAGCTAACACCTCCATTTGGCGGCAGCCGATCAAGTAGTTGTCATTTTCAACGAGCGAAGGAAGCTCCTTGCTCGGCTGTGCCCAAGCACCATAAATGTACGGACACAAAGCGTAGACGCCATCAATCTGCCCAAGGCGATTGTCCTTCTTGGCCTTGAGAGATGTGGCCAAAGTGAGATTGCCTCCGCCCGACTCACCGGACAGGACGATTTTTGAGATACCGAGTGTTGCCTTGCGGTCAAACGTCCACTGTAAGCCACTCATGCAGTCGTTAAGACCGGCGGGAAAGGGATGGTTGCCGAGCTTACCCGCGCCGTTACGGAATTCCACGCCCACGACGACCATGCCTTGGGCAGCAAGCTCATCACGCCAGCGGACATAGGTCGGACCCGAGGCTGTCAGAATGACCATGCCGCCTCCGTGCATGTGATACACACAAGGCAACGGGCCAGAAGCGTTCTGGGGCGCGTGGATATACAGATTGATATCGTTCCCATCCACGCCCTTGATGACCTCGGTCCGTCGCGCGACATTCGTAATCGCTGGGAGGTCGGCGAACAGGGTGGCAAATACCGTTTCCATGCCAGCCTCGTTAGCGGCGCTGTAGGCGAGTTGGTCCGGCAAGGGCGAGCCTGCCGTGACCGGTACAGGCGGGGGCGCGGCGTCCAAAGCAAAAGGGGCGCAGGCGGCGATCAAACGCGGATCAGCGCGTGGGTCGGTCCGCAAAACGTGGCCAGGGATACCGAGACGGCCAGGTAAGAGAAGCCGCTCGCTCATGTTTTGTGTAGATGTCGTCATGTTGTTTCTCCTTTTTTTATAGAGAGCTTGATCTCAGTCACAGCTAGGCAACGCCGCTGAACGCTCCCGCGGATAGGATGGTTAGGCCGCATCGGTCTCAATGAATGCACTTTCGGAAGAAGGGACTGGAATGGGCTCGCCATGTTCACGCAGACCTTCCAGGTGAAAGTCAATCGCATCTTTGATTAGCGTTTGCACGTCCTTCCGCGTTGCTGCTACTGCAATACAACCCGGGAGGTCAGGGACATGAGCGCCCCAACTCGACTCGCCTTTTTCAAGGATCACGAGGTACCGCATTGCGTTACTCCTTCAATCCCGCCTGAGTGAGAAAGAGAACTATTCCCTGTTGTGGATCATTGCTTCACGCACAACGAGCCCAAGCCCGGAGAGGAAAATAAACAGCGCGATGATCGGCACCCATTCCATTACAAATCCTCCAACTGTTTGATGCGAATATAAGCCATGCGGTTGACCCATACAACCGCGCTCGTGACCCCACCAACCGCTGCTAGGGCGATGAACACTTGGATAGGGTTGGCGCTGTCAAAGTGCTGGGCCAACCACGCAATGAGCGAGATATCGGTGGCGATAAGGAGGCCAAACACAACTTTGAGCCAGCCAATTTCTTCTTTGATGCGATCCGCTTTTGCCATCTCACTATCTCTGAAAGTTCTATTCAAAGCGGCCCTACAATCCCAATCGCAATTTCTTCACCGCCTCTTCGACCACGGTCCCAACAAAGAAATCCGGGTTCATCTCGACTTTGTGCCGGACTGGATTCTCGAAGACGAAGGCGCGGAAGTCGTCTTCCGTCATCGCGCCCTTTTCGACCAACTCGTAGGCTTCGGCGGCTGCATCGCGCATGTCCGGCAAATCCCAGTGCCCGAGGTCGGAGCCGTAGATAGCGTTGAGCCGTGCCCCCAGCGAATGCTTCTTTGCGTCGAAGGCTAACGGCGTCAGCCGGTCGTCGCCTTCGCAGCCGAAAAAGAATGGCGGCACGAAGAGATCGCGCACGTCTTCTTTGCGTTCGATGCTGCAGCGTGCCCATTCGTCGAGGTCAGCGGGGTTCTCCGGCGTGCCCCACAGCAAATGCGAGCGATCATCTTTATTTCGCAACCCAGCAGCATTGAGTGCGCCTTCGCCGTACGTGCTAAACAGCTCGTGCATGAGGGCTTCGTCGAGGTTGGCGGGGTCGAAGTTCTCGATGAATTTGACGTTATGTTTTTCCCAGTGTCCGACCAAGTCGTTATACAGCGAGCTAGCCCAGGCGACGCCGCCTTCGAGGAAAGCGCAACGCAGTTGCGGGAAACGGTGGGTCACGCCGCCGAAGAAGAGGGCTTTGCAGATGGCCTCGGCGGAAGCGGCAAAATGGCCGATGTGGTTGTACATGAAGTTGGAGATGGAGGTGCGGCTGCCCCAGCCGGCACCGATGGAATGAAAGGTCGGTGCGACTTTCAGTTCAATGCATTTGGCCCACACCGGGTCGTAGTCATACTCGCTATCCATGCAAAAGGTGTCGAGCCAAAAGGCTGCGCGGCTCAGTTCTGGCGCAGTGTTGGCGATGGCTTTGATGGGTCGTCGTACTTGGGCAGCCATCAGAATCGCTTTGAGTCCGAGGGTATGCACAACATAGTCTAATTCTTCGATGGCTTCTTGCGGGGTGTGCATGGGAATGACCGCCACTGGTGTCATACGGTCCGCGCACTCGCGGAAGATATCGGCGTGATAGGTGTTGAGGGCGCGGCAGCTCACTCGTCGCACTTCTTCGTCACCAGCATGTAACGCCGCCATGCCAATACTGGGGTAGATGATGGTGAAGTCTAAGCCCATTTCATCTAGACGCGAACGCAGCAGCTTGGGCAATGAACTGGCCGCGCGGTCCAGCGTGTTTTTAGTGGGGTGTACCCACCAGTGCGGACGCGGCGCACGTCGGTCGCGTCGCTCTTGGGGCGACATCTGATACCACGCGAAGCGAAACGGCACGTCCGGCGCTGTCTTGAAGCGTTCGACAATATCATTGCCGCCGATGCGTTTGCAGTAGTCGAACAACGCTGGCTCGAATTCCGCTGTGTGGCCATCGGAGTCGATGATGGGATGAGAGAGCTTGGCGCGGATGGCCGCCGATTTGGTTGTCTGTGTCGTCGCCATAGATTCCCCCGAAAAGGTAGAGGTGATGCATGAATCGCCCCTACGGACTGTGTAGCGAACCATTGCGGGGAGGCCCCGATTTGTCAACCGGACTCCAAGTACGATAAGAAGCAGGCATGAGCCATCGCGACGACTTTTTCGGTCTTTTCACGCCGGAACAACTGGCTGCGGCCTTTGCGCCGCTGGTAGACGCTGCGGAGCTGTGTGTCGAGGAAGTGCTGACTGGTAATATCAACACGATCCTCCGAGTACGTGTTGGTGGGCAACGCTACGGACTGCGTGTGCGCATGCAGGAGTCCGTGTATCGCTACGAGCCGGATCTCATCAAAGAAGTTTTCGTGCTACGCGTGCTGCAACAGGCCGGGGCCGTTCCAGATGACGCTGCCATCGCTGCCGCGTTCGCGCAGCTTGCCGCCTCGCAGTGCGGCGTATTTTCGCTCGATTACCCGGGTATGCCTGCCGTGCGTTATTTCGACTGGTCGCGTCAGCGTTTGCCGCATCCGTACTGCATCTACGAATGGGTGGAAGGGCAGCCTCTATGGGATACGCCAGAGCCTACGCTGTACACTGCTGCCGGGCGAACCTTGGCCAGTATTCATCAGGCACGCTTCGCAGCTTTCTATGCCGATTTCTTGTCGGTCGGCGTCTCACCGGTGAGTTGGTTAGAACGCTTTCAAACTGCCCTTGCCAAAGAGATCAATGCCGCACGCAGTCGCCTTCCTGGGCAAGTCAGTGAGGCGCTGTTGCGGTTGCAGCCGTCGGCTACGGCGGATTGCTTGCCGTGTCTCGTACACAATGATTTCGCGCCCGGCAACATCTTGGTGCGAGACGGACGTATCGCCGCCGTGATCGACTGGGACAATGCTGTGGTGGAAGCTCCGCACCTCGATTTCGTCAAGATGAAGTATTGGACGGCAAAGAATGCTGCCGGGGATTTGGTTGCCGAACCGATGCTGTTTGCCGCATTCGTAGACGGCTACGGCGAGGCTGGACGAAGGATCATCGCCTCGCCGACCTTTCTGCTCTACGAAGTGCTGTGGTTGCTGCGGGTGTACAATTTTGAGTGCGCGAAAGAAGAGCAGGGGTTACCCCGCGCACCGGGCTATCCAGCGGCGGCGGTGTATGCCGAATTGATCGCAGCGAGGCTGGCTACCTCTCTCCGAGAATGACCGCTCCGCCCTCCGCCAGTTCCCGAATGTCCGCCCCTGTGTAGCCCAGCTCTTGGAGAATCTCCGCCGTATGCTCGCCAAATAAAGGCGAACGCCGCGACAGTTGGGACGGGGTTTTGCTGAGTTTGACGGCAGGGCCGAGCACGCGGATGCGTCCGCCGACGGGATGATCCATCTCTTGCGCGAGTCCCCGCGCTTGCGCGTGCGGGTCGGCAAAGACCTCGGCATAGTTCTGAATCGGTCCGCATGGCACGCCTGCTTCTTCTAGCAGCGCCAGCCAATACGTGCGTGGCTTCGCGACAGTGATGGCTTCAATATCGTGCTCTAATTGCTGCCGGTGCTGCACTCGGTCGGAGTTGGCTTTGTACTCGGGTCGCTCGGTCAACTCTGGTGCGCCGATGACCAGAGCAAAGCGTTCCCAGGTGCGCTGATTGGCCGCGCCCAGCGTGATGTAGCCATCGGCGCAGCGGATGGCTTGATACGGTGCCGACATGCGATGCGCCGAACCCATCGGCTGGGGTGGCTGGCCAGTGGTGAAATACTCGGTTGATTCCCAAATGGATAAGGCGACACCGGCCTCGAACAGTGAGGTGTCGATGAACTGGCCTTCGCCAGTCTGCAAACGGTAAATGTAGGCCGAGAGAATCGCTTGCAAGGCGAACAAGCCAGCGCCGAGATCGGTGACCGGAATGCCGCATTTCACCGGCGGCCTCTCGGCTTCTCCGGTGATCGACATGATGCCCGACATGCCCTGCGCGACCAGATCGAAGCCGCCGCGCTGCGCGTAGGGTCCGGTCGCGCCGAAGCCGGAGATGGACGCGTAAATCAGGCGCGGGTTGAGCTGACTGAGCGCTTCGTAGCCTAAGCCAAAACTGTCGAGCACGCCCGGGCGATAATTTTCCACCAGGATATCTGCCGTGGTTGCCAAGGCTCTGGCGATGGCCTGGGCGCGAGGATCTTTCAGGTTCAGCACCATGCCGCGCTTGTTGCGGTTGACCGCCCAGAATCCGGTGCTTTCTTTGCCTTGGCTTTGGCCCATACGCCGGGTAGCGTCGCCTTCAGGCGGTTCAATTTTGATGACATCCGCGCCTTGGTCGCCGAGCAGCATGGCGCAAAAGGGTCCAGCCATGACTTGAGTGAAATCCAACACGCGAACCCCGTTGAGCGCTTGTTTCATAGCGGTCCTTTCCTTCTCTCTGTCTCGTCTGTCCCTAAACTGAAGTCTCCCACGCCAACTGCTCCGCACGCGCCGGTGGCAAGTGCTCGTACAAGTCGGCGATCAAATCGGACTTGCGTGTCCGGTAGGTAGGCTCGTCCCACAAGTTGCGTTGCTGATGAGGGTCATTGGCGTGCTCGTAGAGTTCGCCTTCGCTGCCGTCATAGAGCGAGCTTTTTTCGTACACCGTGCAGGTGAAGCCGTCGCGGTAGATAGTGCGCAGGTGCAAACTCACACCGTTCAGCTCGCTATCCCACTCAGTCAGCACCCGCTCGCGTTGCTGCTGTTCGGCCTCGTGACTATTGATCGGCAAAGGTTGACCCTGCATCCATTCAGGAACCGGGAGGCCGGCAATCTGGCAGAAGGTCGGCGCGAAATCGACCTGCCCAACCGGAGCCTGCACGACGGAAGCTGGAAGGTGCGACGATGAGGCTGGTCGCCAAATCAGCGGCAAGCGCATCAAGGCATCGACATGGCAGGGGCCTTTGAAGAGCAGCCCGAAATCTCCCTGCAATTCGCCGTGATCGGTGGAGAAGAGCACGTCGGTATCGGCGGCCCAACCGCGCTGCTCAATGTAGCTCAGCACGCGACCGCAGGCTTCATCGATCAGCTCGTTTTCAATGTGGGTGAAGGCGTTGATTTCGCGCACTTGGTCGAGCGTCATGTTGGCAGGAACAAAATCCGGTGGGGCTTCGTAATTGGTGACGAGGCTGCCATCATACCACGCCAGCCAATGCCGGGGCTTTTGTTGCAGTACAGCAAGCGCATGCGACGGCCCCAGATACCCCGGTGGTGGTGCAACGTCGCGCCAATCGTAGCGCTTGCGTTCGGACTCGGGTGGGTCCCACGGGTGATGGGGATCAGGGAAGCTCATCCACACAAACCAATCGGCAGCTTCCGGCAACGAGCGCAAGTAGTTGATCGTGCGCTCTGCTACCCAGTCGGTGTGATACCACTCGCGCGGGATGGGGTTGTGTTTTACTTGACACGCGCCAGTGTCGCCGCCGCCTACGCCGTTGACCTGGAATTGCGGGCTGAGCACCGGGTAAAAATAGTCCAGCGCTTCGGGATGATTTTCCGCCAGCCAGCGCGAATAGTGGAGCAGGCCACGGCCAGTGTGCGTTGCCATTTCCATATGCTCGAAGCCACGATGCGGTCCGTACTCGCCGAGGCCAGCCATGCGGTTTTCATAAAACTTGAGCCGGAAATCGAGGAACGGCTCGAAGTGGGCTTTGCCGATGAGCGCGGTGCGATAGCCAGCCTGTTCATGGAGATAACGAGCAACGCTCGGGGCATCGACCGGCAGCGGCACGCCGTTCATCCACACGCCGTGAGTACGCACATATTGGCCGGTAATCATGGTGGCTCGCGCTGGCATACAGACGACGTTCTGGTTATGCGCTCGGGTGTAGCGCACGCCGTGAGCGGCCAAGGCATCGAGCACTGGCGTGCGGGCGACGGTGCCACCGTTGCAGCCCAGGGCGTCGTAGCGCATCTGGTCGGTGGTGATGAACAAGATCTTGCGTCCCATACAGGCTCCTTGTGGCCCATGATCTTCCTCTGATACGCATAAGCGATCAAGAGCGGAGGGGTGATGCGTGGGGAACGAGAACAACAAGACCGGCGAGCTTTTTCACAATAGAGCGAAGGTATGACCGGTGTGTTCGCTCGCGATATATGGTTGCTCTTTGGGGCACGTTCCTTGCGCTTGTTCGCCTATGGCATTTTGTCGGTCATGCTCGCGTTGCACTTAGCCTCCGTAGGGTTGAGTGATCGGCAGATTGGCTTGCTGCTTTCCGGCACGCTCGTAGGCGATGCGATCATTTCGCTGTTCATTGCACGCTTTGCCGATGGGATTGGGCGGCGGCGGATGCTGTTCGTTGGTGCCGGACTCATGGTGCTGGCGGGGATTGTCTTTGGCCTGACCAGCAATCTGCTCGTGCTTGCCATCGTTGCATTCGTCGGGGTGCTGAGCCCGACCGGGCACGAGGCCGGGCCGTTTCTGGCTATCGAGCAAGCTGCTTTGGCGCACATCACCAGTGCCCGGCAACGTACCAGCGTCTTTGCGTGGTACAACTTGGTGGGGTCGCTGACGACGGCTCTCGGGGCCTTGGTTGGTGGCCAAGTGATCGTGGCGTTGCAAGCGTCAGGCTCCACACCGCTGTACAGTTACCGCGTGCTCTTTGGCGTGTATGCCGGGCTTGGGGTGGCGTTAGGGCTGCTGTTTCTTGTGGTCTCGCCACAGGTAGAGGTCGCGCCAACGCAAGCCGGCAGGGCGAGTCTCACCGGCCTCCATCAGTCACGTCGGATCGTGTACAACCTCTCGGGGCTTTTCTTCGTCGATTCGTTTGCTGGCGGGTTAGTCGTGCAAAGTTTGTTGGCCTATTGGTTTCACCTACGCTTCGGAGCTGACGCCGCCACGCTGGGACACCTGTTCTTTTGGGTACACATCGTGGCGGGATTGTCGGCGTTGGTTGCCGCACGCCTCGCTGCGCGGTTTGGCTTGATTAACACCATGGTGTTTTCTCATCTCCCGGCCAATGTCTTTCTGATATTAACGACGTTGATGCCGACGCTGCCGCTGGCGATGGCGATGTGTATTTTGCGCTACTGTCTGGCGCAGATGGATGTACCGGCACGGCACTCGTACCTTATGGCCGTGGTGTCTCCTGATGAACGCTCGGCCGCTGCGGGAGTGACGACGTTTGCCCGCACGGCGGGGAGCGCATTGGCACCGGCGCTGACGGGTGCGTTCTTGAGTGTGGGGTTCTTGAACGCGCCGTTTTTGCTCGCCGGTGTCATTAAAATTGCCTACGACCTGTCATTGTATTTTTGCTTTCGCGATATCAAACCACCTGAGGAGCAAACGACTTCTTCATGAATACGACATCTGCCGATCTTCCCCGAGCCAGAGACGAATATGTGGCCCGCTTGGCGCAGCGCCGCGCCGAAGTAATGCGATGCCAGCAAGCAAGTGAGCGAGTCTCCCGTGCGCGCCTAGCGACAGTGGCCCTAGGCTTGGGCTTGTGGTGGTTTGCCGTACATCCGGGAAACGTTGCCCAAGGCTGGTTAGTGATACCCGTCAT
>SXGS01424455.1_pt1 | contig 19175 bp, 19 predicted proteins | sample 3174681 | NCBI WGS metagenome assembly SXGS01 (sample SAMN11356861, study PRJNA531348) | freshwater metagenome | isolation source: freshwater sample F1-80 | place: China: Fuxian Lake, Yuxi | collected 2017-12-25 | reverse complement strand
TCTGTGAGTAATGCTCTTAACTTGGCAACTGCGGAAGGCTATTCCTCGATCGCCTTTCCTGTGATCGGTGCGGGTTCTGGAAGTTTTCCAAAATCGAAAGCGTTAGAGATTATGACTAAGGCGATAGCACAATCGCAGACGCGACTGCGTGTGATCATCGCCGATTTCGACGAACGCCCGTAATCAACACTCGCATCACGAGCGCCGTCCACCTTGAGATCCTGTTTTATAAACGAGTCGATCACTTCGCGCCGCAACTTGAATCGTTTGTTGATCCGCCTCGACAAACTGGAACTTCCAGAACGTCGATGTACGGGAGACTCTCGCGAACATTCGTCATTATAACGGCATCTCGTATGCAGCCGTAATGAGATTCAAACTTCATCGCGAATCCAGGGCCTGTCGTCATCGACGTCATATGGCCATCGTAACGATGTGTGAGACCGGTGATGATCTGCGGCTTTTCTAAGGCGCCGCCTTCAACGGTGGCTTTATCTTCTCCAAGCGTCACCTTTACGAGGCCCATGTTGCTCTTGCCTTCACACACGATGGCGGCTTGAGCTTGGGTTAGACCGAGAAACACGACAGTTACGATCAGAATTTTCATGAATTGTCCTCCGATCCGGAACTTCTCTCAGCGTGTGGTATAAAGATAATGAAGGATAAAGATATTTGTCATAGTCTAAATTTATGCCTCACGCGACCAAATCAAGCAGCGGTTATTCGAAGGCATTTCGATATCTTCTGACAGCACTAATCCTTCTTGCCGCGCAAGCTGATCCAGCGCTTCAAAATCGCGCACGCCACTCGCTGGGTTGTTGGCCTTAAGCCATTGATCAAATTGCTTATTACTTTCCGACGTAAACTGACCATCGTAGTTAAAGGGTCCGTAAAGGCAGAGCTTGCCGCCCGGAGCGAGGGTTCGACCTATTCCTGAGAACATCTTAATGACTTCGGGCCATCCCATAATGTGAACGACGTTGGCACTAAAGATCGCGTCGATCTCCGTTACGGACCATGTTGAATCGTTCGCGTTCAGGATAATTGGAGGAAGAACGTTTTCCAATTTTGCTTCCTCAAGCCACAGCCGAATGCCTGCATGGTTCTGCTCAAGGTCGCTTGTTTGCCAACGAAGGTGAGGCAGATGTGAACCAAAATAAACAGCGTGTTGACCAGTGCCACTTCCGATCTCCAGAACATTCTTCGAATCGGCAAAAACACGATTTAAAACGTTCAAGATCGAGCCTTGGTTACGCACACAAGCTTCGGAATAGGGCTTCATTCATGACCTCACCACAGGAAACGCTTAGGAAAACTGGCCAGCTTCAAAGATTTGGCGTACGTTCTCTGAATGGCGAAGCAAGAGTCTAAATACGGCTGGAATATCGAAACAAGCTATACTCAACTCCCCGACGCCTTTTACGCACGCGTAAAACCGACGGCAGTTCGGGCTCCTAAGATTGTCGCTTTCAATCACGAACTCGCAAAGAATCTCGGGCTGAACTCCGATGCTCTTGAGTCCAACGAAGGTGCAAATTTTTTTTCGGGCAATGAAACCCTTCCAGGTTCAGAGCCGATTGCACAAGCCTATGCTGGTCATCAGTTCGGCTACTTCACAATGTTGGGTGACGGTCGCGCACATCTCCTCGGTGAGCATCTGACTCCCGATGGCCGTCGTGTTGATATTCAGTTGAAGGGATCCGGGCCTACGCCCTTTTCGCGTAGAGGCGACGGTCGCGCAGCGCTCGGACCCATGCTGCGCGAATATATCATCTCAGAAACTATGCATGCCCTCGGAATTCCGACAACAAGAAGCCTTGCGGTCGTCGCGACCGGCGAGCCTGTGTATCGTGAGAAAGAATTGCCGGGAGCCATTCTCACCCGCGTTGCCCAAAGTCATATACGGGTCGGAACTTTTGAATTTGCGGTAGCCCTTAATAAGGGCGAACATCTGCGCACCCTCGCGGATTATACAATTCTGCGACACTATCCAGAAATCCAAGGTAGCGATGAGCCGTACCTCGACCTTCTCAAGAGAGTTATCGATCGACAGGCTTTTCTGGTCTCGCGTTGGTTGCTCGTCGGATTCATTCACGGAGTGATGAATACCGACAACATGACGTTGTCGGGAGAAACGATCGATTACGGGCCTTGCGCTTTCATGGATCGATATTCACGCGCAACCGTCTTCAGCTCCATTGATCGCCAAGGTCGCTATGCTTACGGCAACCAACCAGGAATTGCGGAGTGGAACTTGACTCGTTTGGCAGAGTCGCTACTCCCATTGCTAGATGAAAACGAGGAAAAAGCGATTGCTAAGGCCGAAGAGGCTATCGTCACGTTCGGCTCATTATTCGAAAGTCATTGGGTCGAGGGAATGCGATCTAAGCTCGGACTTCAAGATAAAGACAAGGGTGATCTTCCGCTGATCACGTCCCTTCTTGATCTTATGGAAAAGCATCAAGCCGATTATACGAATACGTTCCGCGCCCTCTCTTTGAATGAAGAATCGAGCGGCCCGCTCTTCCAAGACGCTTCGTTCGTTGACTGGAAGAAAGCGTGGCTCTCGCGCTCTCCGGTTCGCACGCTGATGCTTATGCAAAATCCGGCTGTCATCGCACGCAATCATCGAGTGGAAGAAGCCCTCAGCGCCGCCGTCGATCGCGGAGATTTCTCGGTCATGGAGCATCTTCTCACCGCACTTCGCTCGCCCTTTGATGAACCGGCTAATTTGACTTTGCGGGATGCACCACCGAGTAACGCGGCTGATTATCAAACCTTCTGCGGGACTTAGGTCCTGATTGGCGAGCAAGTGAGTTTTGCTTCACGCGGCATTTCGACCTTTGATTGATCCTCCAACGCAGAAGTTTGGGAAAAGACTCAGCGTTCTTCCGAGTTCTACCGAAGAATCTTAGGGTAGAAGGAGGACTAAGTGGCTCAGGAGTATTCCCGAGAACTTTGGGCGCGCGAAACGAGATCACGCGCTCTCAGCACGGTGATGATCGCAAACATTGCGCTTGCGGTTTTCTTCATCCTTTTCCACGAACGTCTCCAGCCGGAGGAACTCTTCACCGCGATCGCGATCGCCGCTTTCCTGATTCAGATCTGGCGCACGGCTTTCCTACTCACCGGAACTAAGTTTGATGATGCGAAATGGTTGAAGCTCAATGATCGCGGCATCACCGTTTTCGGAGTTTTCTGGCTCGTGTTTTCGATGTCCGTAGCCTTGTCAACGACGACGTCTGACACGAACATCAATGCGTTCCTGGTCATTCTCACGATCGGCTATCTCTCAAGTTCATCGCAGTTTTTTGCGTACGATCGCCGAGTGTTCCTCTTCTTCGTTGCTTGCGTAACTCCCGGATGCATTTGGGTTTCGACGAAGTTTGGCAGCGCGGGTTATCAACAAACTTTGATTGGTTTGCTCCCGATCATCTACGCGGCCGTTCAAATCAAAACCCGAAGGACGCTCTGGGAAGCCATGTTCCGCGTAAGCCACAAACAAAACACTCTACGTGTGGCGATCGACAGTCTGCCCATGGGCGTCTTCGTCGTTCGCAGTGGCACTTACGAAGTCGTAAATGCTTACGCCGCCCGACTCCTGCAAACGACGGAAAAAGCACTCATCGGTCGGCCACTCGGCACGCTCCCGCATGATATGGAATTGAAAAACGCCATCCAAACTTTCACGGCGGGTCCCGAGGACATCATTGACCTCGAATTATCCGTTGAGACCCAGGATGGAAGCCGCAATCATCTCGTGATTCTCCGTCGCTCTCCTGATCACCGCGAAGAGATCATCGTCGCAATCTTGGATATCGAGGCCCTCGTCCAAGCGCAACGCGAAGCCGAGATCGAACGCGAGCGCGCGGACATCGCAATAAGTCGCACTTCAATTCTGGCTAATGAGCTGACCGGCCCGCTTGCGGTTCTGGTGGAGCAAGTTCTTGTGAGGCAGGCTCCCGATATCGAGCTGACTCGCGAGCAACTCAAGCGGATTCAACTCGTTGTTAATCGATTGAAGGCGAGCTAACGGACGGCTTCGTTACCAGGAACCAAATGTTCCAAGTTGAGACGAGTCTTCGATCCACCATCACGAACTAAACAAACTTTTGCTTGTTCCGCCCCTTGAACGGAACACAAAAAAGATGATTCGAGTCGCAGAATTAACGTAAATGAACCCGCGAGGTTACCAGGGTTAGCGCTTCGAACGCCCTTCTGGGAGAAGCCTCAGGGTGAAGATTGATTCGTTCTAACTGTCTAAAAGAATGAAGACGAACAATCGTAAACACTTGAGACGCGCTTCATTCACAGCGATCATTTGTAATGACGGGTCTGTCTTTATGAAAAAGGTCAACGAATGAAAACTGCGCTTCTCCTCGCCTACTCTCTTGTTGTTATCTTCGGGCTGCCAATCACCGCAAAAGCGACCCCCGAAATCACCCAATATGGAATTGGCTGCACGGATGGCCTTTGTCTGTGGGTAAAGGGACGAGATCTCTTCCGATCCACGAATGATCATAGCCGGGAAAACCGGTACGACTACATTTACATCGACGTGTATGCCGACGCCGACGCGGCTAAAGATGATCGACTTGCTCGATATTTTATTTCCGACTTTCTGAGTACGAGGACAACGGATGAAGGCATCCAAATTCTCTCGCTTAAGTTCGAAGAGCCGGTCGTCCGCGAGCAGATGATGAAAAGCGGAATTTACTTCCGCATCGTCAATCCGGAATCAAAATCTCAGAAGAAATGGACGGAGCGAGTTTTCCTCCCTTGGAATCGTAACGCTCTCATCCTCTCCGAGGATTTCCAAACGGTACCTTTGACCAACCGAGGGACCTGGGGAATTCCGAGAGCCACTCTCCGAGATCGGAAATCGTTCAACCCCGCCGCTAATTCGAAGTTAGGCTGGTTCAACACTTCTCACGGCCAAGCTTCTCGAATTCACGCTTCGAGCGACGGGAATCGATACCTCGTTACAAGAACTGAAAAAGGAAAATTTGGAATTCCAAAATGGGAACGAGGCGGCGGGATGGCGGTGACATCGAACTTTTGCCAAACGCCTCCCTGTGAGGTGGTCTGCGAGAAAGCTACGTGCCGCACTGATGAGAAGCCGGCCATGATCTCGAAGGGTTTTGAAGAAGCTATCCTCTCCTATAAAGTCAATTTCGCCAACTGTCCCGGGTCTCAAGAGGAGTTCGACTTTAAAAAAGGCGGTAAACTTCCGGGACTCGGTGGAGGTCGCGGTGGCGCTGCATCGGGTGGTGGCAACGGCGGCGGTGGGCCCAGTGGCCGAAATGGATGGAGCAGCAGAACGATGTGGGGAAGCATGATGAATGCGACCCTCTACCTTTACCATCCCGATATGCGCAATCCGAGCGTCATCCCGGTTCCAAAGGGCGGCAACGAAGCCATCTATCATCGCAAGGATCTCGCAAATCGACCTGGAACGATGATCTATGGGCATGGATTTCCTTACCTGAATGACGACGGCTCCCGCTTCATCTTCGAACGCAATCGTTGGTACCTGATTGAGCAAAGAGTCCGAATGAACTCTGTTAGCAGCGATACGGCAAAAGGAAACCACGACGGAGAGATCGAGATTCTCGTCGATGGGAAACGAAAGCTTCTCGTACAAAATATTCGCTTGAGGCACGGGAAAAAGTTTAAAACCGGAAGCAATGATGAAATGCCGAAGCTTCTCGATATCGACTCGCTAGCGTTTCACAACTTCTTCGGCGGCAATCAAGATAAATATGCGCCGAGAACAGATAGCTGCGTGGCGTTTGATAACGTAAGAGTTTTCGAACCAATTCGATAATCTAACCGAACGCGTCCATCGGAGACTTTGATATGAAAAAACTAATCAAGACTCAGAAATTTTCTACTGCAGCGGTCTTTATCGCGATCGGTTTCGCAACCATGCTTGGTTACCAAAACTGCGGCGGAGCCGGTTTCATGGCCGCCTCCGGTCAAATCGCTCCGCAACTCAACCTGAAAGATGATCTCGTGCTCTCGGAGCTTGCGTTGATGCCTGAGAATCCGATGGCGACCGCGCGAAGTGCCTTCATAGCTCAACAAGCGCGGACGACAGTCGAGATTGAACTGGAGGCGGAAGAAGATCTCAGCGACGAGAACTAGGCGCTGAAGCTATTAAACGTGCGCCGCTTGGACATCAACTCGCCGGCGAGCCGTGGTTTCGCGAGGCTGGCAGTGCGGACAGAAGTGACTCCACCGCTGCAGCTTTCCGGTCTTTTTCTTACATACGGGTCCTTCGCATCGCGGACAGATCTTCTTACGCATGATCTTCCAGTTCTTCATGAGAACGTTTTCCTTTTTCCACTCGTAAAATTGCCATGCATAAGATTCTGACTCTCGAACTAAGGCGCGCTGTTTTGCGGGGCTTAGTTCTGCGAATTTTGTCTCCGGATGCATGCGCAGATTGTAGAGAATCTCGTTTTTCATGATGTTCCCGAGGCCCGAGAAGATCTGTTGATCCATGAGAAGATCACTCACCTGCTCTTTGGCTTTCGCCCGGAGATTCGCCAAAGCTTGCGGCGCGTCCCACTCCGGAGCCATGAGGTCGATCGACCAATCGTAGGTCTTCTCCCACCCTTTCGGGAGTTCTTTGATCGCGCAACTGTAGAAGTAAACTTTGTGATCGCCGTACTCTAAGAGCAGTTTGGGTTCCCGCCCATCGCGTGGGTCATCGAGTCGGTAACTCCCAAACATCAAAAAGTGAATCCTCAATGTGACATCGGCAAACTCAAGTATGAGGTGTTTACCCCAGCTCCGGGCGTTTTTGAGATAAGAGCCCGTAATTTTATCGAAAGGAATTCTTGCCGATCCGGATGCTTCGATGACTCGCTCTTTAAAGAAAACCGAAAATTCTTCACACGTTAAAACAAGTGAAGGACCTTCCATGGTGCTGCCTCCTTCTCTGGGAGGATCTTACTACTCACGGCGGGATTCACAATTAGCGCGAGAGTTCGTGTTCAAACGATCACGTCGCTCCGGAGAAAATTCATTACAGTTTGATTTTTGCATCCAAATCAACAAATGCAGCATCGTAAAGATTGATCTCTCGCGGGCTCCTTAACTTTAACTCGCAGAAAATTCTCCCCGCATAACATGCAACGGGCTAAGACCTTCTCGCCCAACTAAACACTTTTAATTTAAATCTTGCAATTATGATGGTGCCGCCGCGACTCTTCAAACTACGAGAAGAGTTATGATACGCAGACTCCCTCTGTTTGACAGTCACTTAGCTTTTAGTGACGATGAATCATGAACGATGAGGAACTCAAAGTAGAGCGCTACCGCGAGTGGATGCGATCTGAAGGTCATTCGATTTCTCGAGTCTGGACGACCGCGCGGAAGCTCGGGCTCCCCTTGGTCCCATTCGAGTTCTGGAGTCCCTGGGCTGTCGCCTTCTGCCAGTTGGTGGTGTTTACGCTCCTCTTCGCTGTTCTCATCTACTTCTTTGGCTGGCTCCTTGCCATCGCCGCAGAGGACCCCTTCCAAATCGTTAGGCAGACTCTCGCCGTAAATCTTGGGGTAAACACGGGAGCGGCTTGGCGCACGAAGAACAACTACGAGCGGCGAAAAATTCCTACAAAATGGGAAACGTTCTGACCACTCAACGTCTCGGTGTTGCCAGAGCTCGCGAAGGAGCTTTCGAAGGAGCTCCCCTAAAAGGTGCCTGGCACCTTTTAGGGACGCGCCGCTTCTGCAAAAGGAAAGTGGTACCAGTCAGATCTTCGGCGACCTGAACCGGAAGCAAAGGTCCTTTACCGAGGAAGGTAAAAACCACTACCACGACGGCGACCATGATCAGACCGGCGATTTGCCTGGTTACGATTCCGGCGATGAAGGAAGGCCACTAGGGCTGTTGCACCAACAGCGACCTCTGATGAACTGAGTAGACTTTCCATAAACACCGCTTAATTAATTTCGAATCTAGACGCTGAGCCAACTTGCCATTAGACATAAAAACGGAAAATGGTGTTTAAATTGTTTAAACCAGTCTGAGGGCTCCGGATGCGCGGTTTACATCAGAATCAGAAGAAGATTCTCGAGTATCTGCTGGATAAAAAAGACGGCGCGACTCTTGATGAAATCGCGGATCATCTAGGTATTACGAGGACGGCCGCGAAAGATCACATCGTTAGAATCGAGAGTTTTGGTTATCTCAGTTACCAAGACACACGCGGCCTGGTCGGACGCCCGAAGCGGCGGTACTTACTCTCTGAGGATGGAGTCGACGCGTTTCCCAAGCAATACTCGTGGCTCGCCAACATTCTGCTTGATCAACTCGCCAGCGAAATGAGCCCGGCGGCCGTTTCTAAGTTGATGCGAGACCTCGCCGGCCACGTGGCAAAATCGATGGAGCCGAGATTTGCCCGCGCTGGCTCATCGGCTGAGCTCATCTCGATGATCTCCGAAGCTTTAAATGAGCTCGGTTATCGCTCGGTTGTGAAACAACGCGACCTTCGCAAAGGAGCAATTCTCGAAGCTACAAATTGCGTTTATCACTCCATTGCAAAAAAGCATCCTGAACTCTGCCAGTTCGATACGGAGTTCATCACGCGAGCGAGCGGCGGGATGAGCGTGAAGCTCGAGAGCTGCATTGCTCGCGGTGGGCAAGTCTGCCGGTTCTGCGTGCGATCAAACTGATCGCCCGAGCGATCGTCCGAGCGATCGTCTATGACGATCAATCAAGGGATCAACGTGATAAACACGTACACGGCAAAGATCACAAGGTGCACGGTTCCCTGAAGGATTGTGGTTTTACCCGTACTGAGCGACAAAGACGCAACAAACAATGAAAGCAGTAAAAGCACCGAAGATTTGATCTCAAGGCCAAGTGTGATCTGCCAACCTGTCAGTACCGACAAAATCGCGACGGTCGGAATCGTAAGACCAATACTCGCTAAAGCCGATCCTAATGCTAGATTGAGACTCGTTTGGAGTCGATTTGCACGAGCTGCGCGATACGCCGCAAAGCCTTCGGGTAGCAAAATAACTCCCGCGATGATGATCCCGACCACGGCTTGTGGAGCACCCATTCCCACTACTCCGGCTTCCACAACCGGAGCTAAAGACTTAGCCAGAAGTACGACCGCGCCAAGTGACGCCAACAACGCAATTGAACTAACGACCAAGCGGATTCTCGGGGGGCGATGTTCTGCTGAGACCTCATCGCCCTCGCCGTTCTCAGTGAGAAAGTAATGACGATGTTTGATCGTTTGGATGAGGACGAATGCACCGTACAAAACAAGGGACACAATCGCGATGAAAACGAGCTGGCTCGTTGAATACGAAGCCCCGGACGCGCTCGTCGTGTAGTTGGGTAAAATCAGGGTAAGCACTGAAATCGCCGCGAGGGTCGTGAGAGCGGCGCTTACTCCGTAAAGTCCGAAAGTTTGTTCTCCATGGCGCGAACCTCCGACTAAAAGACAAACTCCGATCATCCCGTTGAGAATGATCATCACGGCAGCAAAAACCGTGTCGCGAGCAAGCGCAGCCGTTGAAGGCCCACCCGATAGCATTAACGAAACGATAAGTGCGACTTCGATTACGGTCACAGCAACCGCGAGGACCAAAGTTCCGAACGGTTCACCCACATAATGAGCGATCACCTCGGCATGATGGACCGATGCGATCACGCAAGCTCCGAGTCCGAGAGCGGCTAAGAAAAGAAAAGCGCCTCCCCATCCAAGCGCGATGCCGCCGAGAAGTAGCCAACTGATGAGCGGTACTACCACTGTCCAAATTGGAATCTGTTTCATTTAACGTCCAGAGTGAAGAGGTTCCGAGAAAGACGCCCTTCCGCCAGGAAGGGCACTTTCACTCACGTTTATCCCTTAGGGAAATACAGCGGATAAACCCAAACTTTAACGACAATCATCACGATCACCAAAATCACAAACATCGCGAGCGGAAGTTTTAGCTCTTTCATTCTTGCTCCAAAGCAAAGCAAGGCTCTCGCGCTCAGCAAGAGCCAAGCGATCAGATTCAATAGTTTCGAAAATGAGTCTGAAGACGCTTAGACTGCCGGTGGAGCCCGCGAACGCGGTCGGATTTCAAGTTCCCGCGCGAAGAAAGAACGAGGCGAATTGAGGCTCGCTCCAACAAAAAGGGTTTTTGACAGGACCAAATCACTTGGCGGAGGTCCAAAGATTAGAAGGCCTTTGGAAGGTGAAGAGCTTTTTTGTATTTCGAGACTACGGAGCTGAGATGCATAACTGGCGGTAACTACGCCTTCAAACCGCTTTATCCGTGAGGACTCATATTGATTCGGGTTCTGAACGAAGCAGAACGAGGAGAAAAACAGCAGAATGGCCAGTAGACTCTGCATCGCACTCACGGCGCGAACTCTCTCTCGGCCGAGGTGTTCCCTCTGAGTTTTGCGGTGATTTTGCTGCCCCATCTGTCGACCCTTCATTAGGGCATGATAGCAGCCGAAATGGGCCGAGAGCACTAGAAAACCCGAATGCTGAGAAATTAAGTCATTTTCCCCGGCCGACCGGCCACAATCGAAATAATAAACAACAGAAGTTTATATCGAATCAGTGAGTTCTATAGCTTGCCTTGGCGCTTTTTCGTTTCCACAAACCGTTTTAGTTCGCCCACCTGAACTCGACACATCACTTTTGCAAACAGACCGAGCGGAACACACAGCAAACGACCACGTAGTGTCCGACCTACAAATTCGATCGAAAACTGAAGGCTCGTCTGCGAACCAAGAGGCGCTACTTCATATTTGCCTCGAGATACAAAAGGACCATTCTGAATTTCGGCGGCAAAAACTTGGCCGGGTATGTATTCAGTCAAGTGACCTTCGTATTCGGTCCAACGGTTTCCTTGACGGAAACGTTGTTTAAAACGAGCGCCGGGTCGATCTAAGGGTCCATAGGCGGGTATCGTTTCAACAGCACCTTTCAGCCATTCTTTACTGAGAGCAGGATCAGTCAAAACGTGGAACACAGTCTCGGCGGGAGCATCAATCACGATCTTTATTTGAGCACCCATCTAGCCTCACCTCTGGTTAAAGTTTTTGGCCAAAATTTCTGTTCAGACCCTGGGGCATTTGACCGTAGATAATTAAAAGAGGGTAAGGGCTTCCGGTCAATCTTCAATGGGCGGCCTAGCCTCTATTGCCCGGATGCGCCGAGAAGATGAACACTCCCCTACTCGGCGGCTTCTTAGCTACATCGACCGTCGCGACAGAACCCACAGCATTCTCCCGAATGATCACATGCCAAACCGGGCCCGCGACAAGACGGATCGCTTGAGCTTGAACTGCATGTCCCGTCTCGACAGAATCCGCAACACTCACCTGAGTGACTGCAAGACGCTCCGCCTGGTCGACAAGAGGGATCACTTGAGCTCGACGAACAGATGCCGTCTCGGCAGAACCCACAGCACTCGCCGGAATGTTTACATGCGTAACCTCCCGGACGGCAGTCTGAAGTTGAAGCCGTGAGGTCTATCTTCAGCTGCCCTTTGCTTTCAAGCGCATTGAGAAACGACAACTTACGCTTTAGCTCTGCATTCTCCTTTTGGATGCGGCAGTACTCTTTCTCCGAAAGAGCCATTGCATAATTCGAATTCGCAAACGAACAAACAAATGCGATCAGCGCAAGAACGATCAGTTTCATTCCGACTCCGGACTGGTGATTAAATAACTCTGCAAGATTCTTTTGGCCACTGTGCTGGCAAATTTCGTTCCGCTCCCGAAGGCGCACAAAGGGACCAATTTCACGGGCCGGTTGACTGATACATGCGAGCTAAATAGAAGCACTCCCGAAACGCTCAAACGAAAGCAGTTGATGATGAATGTACTCGTGATTGGTTTTGCGATTTTTATCTCGCTGACGGCGCAAATGGCGCAAGCCGGATCCTGCGTCGCGAAGAAACCTAATGATACGCACGCAAAAGCCGTTTGCCCGGGACGCGAGGACGCAGCTTGCTACCACATTGATTATTGTAGCTGGATTGAGAGTTCGACTCCCACTTCGTCTGGAACGTGCGGACCAAAAGATTCGTCAGACAGTCACGCCAAAGCGGTTTGCCAAGGCCGAGAAGGGGCTGCCTGCTACCACTTGGATTACTGCGAGTGGTATCCAATCTAAGTTCAGACTATCCACGGTACGTTCGACCAATCACATCTTCACCCGTCGAACGTTGATCACTCGTCGGACCTTCATTCCGATCTCCTTCCAATCTTGAGTTCAAGAGATTCTGGACACAAACATATTCCGGATGATCGTCATGCGAATAACGTTGTGAGTTCACAATTTCGGGATGATTAAAATTCCCTCTGTCCTGAGAATGCGCCTGTCAGGAGGTACGAAATGCAAATCCCATTGAAAACCTACCTCGAGAGCATTCCAGGATTTTTTGGAATACGTCTCGAAGAAGAGCCTACCTACCAAGTCATAACAAAATTCGATGCCGAGAGCGAAATCCGGAGATATGGACCAACACTTCATGCCCAAACCGAGGTTGAAGGAAGCCACGAAGAAGCGGTGAACGAAGGGTTCCGTCGACTGGCAAGCTACATTTTCGGCGAAAATCACGGACGTAAACAGATCTCAATGACAACACCCGTGATTGAAGAAGAAGCATCCGGCGAACAAGTTTCAATGACGACTCCCGTGATGCAAAGTCAGATCGGCGGTCGTTGGTTGATCTCTTTCATTCTCCCGTCTCACTTTACCATCGGTACGGCGCCCGTCCCGAACGACAACCGCGTCGAGCTTGTAGAGGTTGGTTCGCTCACCGTAGCTGCCCTCCGATATTCGGGAAACAATACGGAAGAGAAAATGAAGAAGCGTTCGGAAGAACTTCTCCAGCTTGTTGAAAAGAATGGATGGCGACCTACTTCTGATGTTCGTTGCGCGCAGTATGATCAACCCTTTGCGATACCTTTTCTCAAGCGCAACGAAGTGCATGTTGAAGTCGCAAGACAAAATTAATTGCCGTTGTTCCTCTTGTGCTGGTGGAAGCGACCAGCACGAGAGTGACTTACGATCGAGACCAATAAATAACTTTTGTGTGATGCTGGTCAGTCAAAAAGCTTGACGGATCCTTCGGCTACGGACCGCATCTTTAACCAAAAAGTCAGCCCGCACTTCAATTACCGGTAAGCTGTTAGGTCTCTTCGCTCTCGCCAGATTCAATCTTATCTGGCGAGTCATTTGAAGTTCGACCTTCTAAACAGGCGACTTTCAAATCACCTAAATTCTGCCCAATCGGCCTTTCCACCCACGGCTCGAAGTTCATCAGGCTCTGGGCCGTTTGCCAGCAACCGATTGCGGTGATAGCTGACATGTCGTTGATTCCTTTGCGCACATCTTCAACCTTAGCTGTCACCTCCGCAGCTGTTACGTCCGAGTTCTGCGCGACATCGGCTACGTAAGAGATCGTTGCGATAGCGGCCCAAATCACCAATGTTCCCGCAAGGAGAATTCCGACGAATCCAACAACCAAGAAGATCTTGATCTTTCGCATGAGACCCGGAGAGTTTCTGAATTTTCCCATCAGAGAAGAAATTTGATCTTGTCTCACTCACATCTCCCTTCGATTACGAAAACGAAGCGCGTCTCACGCCCCATTCGTCTACGCATGAATCTAAAGGAAGCAGGCGGATCCCGAAAATGCATAAAAGCTCTCGAGAGGATCGCTTTTATCTATCAGTGCGGATTCAGTTAGCAGAGACGCGGTCTTAATGCGACGACACTTGCTATCTAGCTGGTTTTTGATCTCCTATTCGGACGGAGAACCAACTGTGAGTTTAAAGAAGCTTTTAGCGCTTGTAACCGGAGCACTCGGCATCGTGGCCGTTGCAGCGGCTTTGTGTTTGGTAGTCTTCACAAACCGGCTGAGCTGGACGGCCACAAGTATTCGGCACGCCATCGAGAGCATCAGGGCTTCCGAAGAGATCCGCGTCCACCTTCTCGCTCATAACCGGGAAAGTTTGCTTCTCCATTTGCAGCGTCTTCAGAAGTCTCGCGGAAGTTTGGGAGACAATGCCGATCCGGTACCTCACGAAGCTGCGCTCAAAGAGAGAATCGAGATCATTCGTCAGTATGTCGGCTCCGCTGAAGAGGAAAAGTTATTCCAAGAAGCCAACGAAGCGATTACCCGCTATCTGCGACTTCAGAATTCTTATAACCAACGTACGCTGATCCGCCCGGCTGAAAGGAAGAGAGCAGCCGATGCTCTCAACTTGGCCTACGACCGAACGGACCTGCTGACCCAACTCAACATTCGAGAGGCGCGAGACAAAGAGCTTTCGGCTTCAAGAGAGTCGAGCATCGCAAACTATTTAGGTACGGCAGTTGCGCTCTTCACCGCGTTGACCCTCGTCGGCCTTGCCGCGGTCCTGAGGCGATGGATTTTCATTCCGATTCGCGCGCTTTACGACCGCATTCTCGGTTTTGGTTCAAGTAATCAGTTGAATCCGCTTCCGACAACGGCGCTTGTCGAAGTTCAATCGATTTCCGAAGCCTTTCAGGATCTCACTGAACGACTTAAAAATCAGAAAGAGTCTCAACTTCGTTATCTTGCCTCCGTGGCCCACGATTTGCGAAACCCCATCGGAGCGATCCGCATGGCAGCCGAAGTCGTGAGCGAAGACGACCTATCGGCAAAAGAACGCGTCACTTACACGGATATCATCGTCAGACAGGCAGGACATCTCGATCGACTCGTGGGAGATCTTTTAGATTCAAGCCGTATCGAGGCTGGAGAGTTCGAGCTTCGTCGCTCAGAGCAAGATTTGTCGCGCTTAGTTCTCGATGCGGTTCGCTTGCACTCGCCACTTTCTTCCATGCACAAGTTTGTGTTGAGGGATCCCGAAGAAGCGATCCATTGCAGTTGCGATCCGATGCGAGTCAGCCAAGTTCTCAACAACGTTTTGAACAACGCGATTAAATACTCGCCCTACGGCGGCACCATTGAAGTCGAGCTCAAAAAAACCGAAGGTCGGGCCGAGATCAAAGTCATCGACCAAGGAATCGGAATCTCTTCTGAGGATCACGCACGCATCTTTGAACCTTTCAGACGGACTTCCGTGACTAAAGTTTCCATTCCCGGTGTAGGACTCGGACTCTCGGTTTCAAAGAAAATCATTGAAGGCCATGGGGGCACGATCGAAGTTGAAAGCGAGCCTCAGAAGGGCACGACCTTTACTATCGTGCTTCCACTTGGTGAATCCGCATCCGCGGACGAAGAAAGCGGAGTTTCGTCCTTAGAGACGGAGCCACAGAAAGAGCCTGAGAAGGAACCAAAGGCAGACGTTCAGACGGAGACCGAAAACATCGAGACGTCAGTCTTTCAGTATCGATCAGGTGACTCTAATCTTGACTCGAGCCAACGAAATTTCGACGCTTGAATGAGGAGGTTCCACAAGACCTTCTCGCTGGGTTTCTTGTTGCGCTTAAACCGAAGTTTGCCTGGCAACGCTCGGGAAACGAACTTTCTGAACTGCTAGCCTCTAGTCCTTGAAGGAGAGTTGACAAAAAGTCCAATGGCTCTGTCGCGCCGACGCCTACATTGAATTTCCAGGGTCCTCGCCTTGCAGTTCCCTTGAGTCAATGAAGCTCCGGACTCTTATCATTCAATTAACTCTCGTGATCGTCCAAGGATTGATCACCTGCGGGCCTAATAGGGCGCTCGCAGCCGAGCCTTGCGCAAAACGATTCAAGAATGTTTTGGTGCTTGCTGGTGGAGGCGTGACGCCTGGAATCGCCCTCGGCATGCTCGCGGGCGCGAAAGCAGCCGGCAAGAAGCCAGATGCCGTTATCTCGACTTGCGGCTCTTCGGTCTCCACCGCAATCGCTAATGCGTTTGAAGATCCCAAAGACGCCTATGCCTTCATCAAGTCTCGTCGTTTTCATAGTTTTCTGATGAAGAACGTAAAAGTTCATGAAGGTCTACCGCTCTCGATCGGTCTGGAAATTATGAACGAAGGCGTAGAAGAGAATCGAATCCCGAACGTGTTTGAAAACTACGTCATGGAAATTCCGACGAAGATGCCGCCACTTCTGAAAGAGACGAAGTTCAAATCAGGCGACACGCGGTTCATCATGGTTGGTGCACGAGCCCTGTTCAACGAAAAGCACGTAGGCATGCGCGCTCAGGAAAAAAGGCTCTATCAACAAACGTTTTTCACAGATCCTGATACGGCGAAATCACTCCGAGATCTTCCGGCTTCGATCAAAAAGAATTTTCCGAAGAGTCCCATCTACCCTTGGACTCAAGTTCGAACGGACGTCTCGACCCTGCAGGCCGCGCGCGCCGGAATCGCTGATCCCTTTTTGATGAACCCCGCCACCATTGATGGCGAGTATTACTTTGCCGGAGCGATTGACCTCTACCCGATCGAAACGGCAAAAGCGATTGGCTGCGAAGTCACGGTCTCGGGACCGCCTGGCGAATTCGGCAAGCTGCCGGATCTTGCGGTGAAACGTGGATTTGGTTACAGCCCGCTTGAGCGAGAAAAGCAGCTAAAGAAATATAAAAACGTCCGTTGGATCGATAAAAAAGGCGCTACTGAACTCAGCATGGATCCGGACGTAAGCGGGTTGACCCTAGAAAATAAGATTCCGCGCGACTACAATGAATTCGTAAGACTCATCGAACGCCAATATGAATTTGGTTATGATCGCGCCTACGCAGCTTATTCAGAGACCGGTGCGGGTGACCGAGCCTCGACCCGCCGGGCTTCACCATCAGTTCGATAAGATCTTCGTATCCATTTCACTGAATCCATGAAAGGGCTTCGGTTCCCAACTTGAAGCTGAGAGCGATCAACACAACACCAGATGCGAGCGATAGTCCTCGCAAAACTTTGGCCGATTGCAAGTGCGTGGAAATCGCCGCTGCACCGAACGCGAGCGCCAAAAACCAAATCACCGAAAACGACGCAGCCCCCGCTCCGAAAAGCAGGCGTTCACCCATCGCCGGAAATTTCGTCGAGTAGCCTCCAATCAAAACCAAAGCGTCGAGATAGACATGAGGATTTAGGAGACTAAAGCTGAGTGCCGCGATCAGCGTCGCCTTCAACGTGACACTCTGATCAGCTGCGGTTTGGCTGATGGCAGTTGAACGTAGCCCTTCGCGGAGTTTCAAGAAACCATAGTAAAAGAGGAAGAGCACGCCCAACGCCCCGATGACGGGTTGAATGAGCGGCGCCGCTCGAAAGAGTGCCGCGGCACCAAGGACCCCGAGAATGATCAGGACGAGATCACAAACTCCACAGGTTATCGCGACGAGCAGCGGATTGCGCTTTCTCACACCGCAATCGAGGACGAAAAGATTTTGGGCGCCGAGCGCGAGAATCAGACTCGATTGTAAAAGGAGGCCTTGAATGAACGTTTCCATGCAGTCATTTTCGGCAAGAACCAGAAATTAGTCGAATTCATTACTCTCATGATCAATTAGAAATGCTAATATATCAAAATGATCGACTATGAAGCCTTAAGAGCACTTGACGCTGTCATTCGCCACCAAAGCTTTAGCAAGGCGGCATCGGAACTTTACATTACGCAATCGGCCGTTTCCCAACGCTTACGCCAACTTGAAGCGTCAGTCGGCCAGCCGCTCCTCATTCGCGAACTCCCTTACGAAGCAACCCGTTTGGGCGAGCGCATGTTAGCGCTTCTGCGACAGGTTTCTCTTCTTGAGCAGACCCTTGCGGACGAAAGTCAGACAGTGACGGAAGCGAAGTCCGTTGTAAAAATTGCCGTTAATGTCGATAGCCTCGAGCTTTGGTTTTTATCCGTACTGAAAGATAAAGAACTCGCTCGGTCTCTGAATCTCTCCATCATCGTGGATGACGAGAAATTTACGCTCCGACATTTAAAGGCCGGGAAGGTTGATCTCTGCATCAGCGCAGAAAAACAACCAATCCAAAATTACGAGTCTCACCATCTCGGTGGAATGTCTTACGTCCTTGCCGCGACACCTGAATTTAAGCAGCGATATTTCCCGAATGGTCTAAAGCGCGCAGCACTTGCTACGAGTCCAGCGGTAGTCTTTAATGAAAAAGATGATATTCACCACCGGTTCCTTCGCGATGAACTTGGCTTCGATGGTGAGTTTCCATTTACGGCGGTGCCTTCAGTCCGCGGCTTCCGGACGGCGATTCTTTCAGGGTTCGGATACGGTTCGCTTCCGCTCACGCACATCAAACGCGAGCTTGAATCCGGTGAGTTGGTGAAGCTTCAGTCAAGTATCATCGTTCGGGATCTCTATCTTCACCATTGGAACTATCAGTCGCCGCTCATGAAAAGAGTCATCACTGTCATTCAAAAAGCAGCGCGTGATCTGAAGTAGCGCTAGCGTCAAATTGACCTCGGATCGAGTGGCAAAGCCATTGCAACGTGGGCTTGACGAAATCACCACCTTTTAAAACGGGGCCACAATGCATCTCCTTTTCGTCTTTTTGACGTCTTTCCTCTTGAGCCTGAATGCTTACGCTGATCGCCAGTGCTGGTACGACATGTCGGATGGAGCCATGCCGACCCAAAACATCGTGAAAGCTTGCGGGTTGGCGGACTCGGTCGAAAGAAAATGGTGCTATCGCTATTGCACGGAGTTCCGTGGAGGCGCTCCCGGAACCTGCTCAAAGATTTGCAAACATAAAGGTTCGAGTTCTTCTGGAGGCGGCGGAGGGTCTCATGGCGGTGGATCACACGGTGGCGGGTCACACGGCGGTGGATCACACGGTGGCAGCTCTGGTGGTGGTTCGTCAGGAAGCGAAACGTACTGCGAAACGAACCCTTACGCTAGCTCCTGCGCCGGTAGCGAGGCTTATTGCAGAAACAATCCCTATTCGAGCTCTTGCGCGGGCAGCGAAGCGTACTGCAAGAACAACCCTTACGCGAGTTCCTGCGGCGGCAGCGAGGCCTATTGCAAAAACAATCCGTACGCAAGCTCATGCGGTGGCAGTGAAGCCTACTGCCAAAATAACCCCTACGCGAGTTCTTGCGCTGGCAGCGAGGCTTACTGCAAGACCAACCCTTACGCTAGCTCCTGCGCCGGTAGCGAGGCTTATTGCAAAACGAATCCTTACGCGGCTTCGTGCTCGGGCCTCTGACCTTTCCCTTACGAATTGAGCCCGGATGAAGGTACGTGAGAACGCAATTTCATTCGGG
>SXGS01563540.1_pt1 | contig 19178 bp, 15 predicted proteins | sample 3174681 | NCBI WGS metagenome assembly SXGS01 (sample SAMN11356861, study PRJNA531348) | freshwater metagenome | isolation source: freshwater sample F1-80 | place: China: Fuxian Lake, Yuxi | collected 2017-12-25 | reverse complement strand
CTGCGACCCGGGCAGTTGCCGCCTGTCCGGGGAAATCGACCTCTCGGTGTCGGCCGACGTGACTATCTACGACACGCTCGCCTGGGAAGGGATCGGCGAGGCGGTGGCCGGCGTCGGCGACCTCGACGGCGACGGCATCGATGACATCGCCATCGGCTCCGCCAACGCCTACGTCGGCGACAGTGCGTACTATGGCGCGTTGTACTTGATCCGCGGCGGGTCGAGCTTCCCCGAGGACACCGCCGACGCCTGGGTGATCGTGGGCTCGAGCGAGGATCACCAGCGCATGGGCGCCTACGTGGCCCCACTCGGCGACCCGGACGGCGACGGGCGCTCGGCAGTCGCCCTCCAGGTGTCCAGTTCCGACACCTGCTCCACCGCGGTGATCGACGTGGCCGTGGGCGGCACCTACGATCTCGACGGCCTGGCTACCGCGTGTTTCTGGCAGGCGTACGCCTTCCACCGCGCCGGCGCCCCCGGCGACCTCAGCGGCGATGGCACCGTCGACGCGGTACTCAGCCTGGTCGAGCCCTCGGTGGGCACAGGCTACGCGGCCGGCGTCTTCGCGGTGCCCTCCGCCGGGATCGTCGATGCCGGCGCCCAGCTCGCGACGGTGGAGATCGAGGGGGGCCCTCAGTACGGTGTCGTCGACGCGAGCGGCGATCTCGATGGCGACGGCATCGACGACCTGGTGGTCGGCATGCGCGGCGCCACGGCGGACGCCGATTCCGGTGGCAGCGTGCGGGTGTACTCGGGCCCCCTCGCGGGCACCGTGCTCCTCGCCGAGGCCACGTGGAGCGTCGTCGGCGAGGTCGAGCGGGAGTACCTCGGGAGCGGGGTGGCGGTGCTCGGCGACGTGGACGGCGACGGCCTCGCCGACCTGGCTGCGGGCGCGCAGGGCGACGACCCGGGCGACGAGGGTGACATGGACGGAGAGTACGCCGGGACCGTCCGGGTGTGGCGGGGCCCGCCGGACGCCTCCGCCGGTCATGACGACACGATGGCGCTGCTCGTCGGCGACACGGGGTGGTCCTTTGGCTACTGCGTGGCCGCGCCGGGTGACATGGACGGGGACGGGCGTGCGGACTTGATCTCGGGCTCCCTCAGGGGAACGGAGGGAGACGCCAACCGCCAGCGGGGTGCCGTCGCCGTCGTGTACGCACCGTTCTCCGGCACGCTGGCGCCTGCCGACTGGTCAGCCACCCTGGTGGGGCCGAACGACGCGACAGCTTCCCGCGCAACCGGCCGCGGGTGCGCCGCGGCTGGCGACGTCAACGGGGACACCGTCGGCGATATCCTGCTGGGCTCCGGCGAGGGAGACGTCCCGGACCCATACCCCGCTCCCTACTACCTGATCCTCGGCAGTCGAGAGTGAATCATGCGATTCGTGACGGTGAACGAGGGCACATTCGATCCCGCCGAGGCGGGTACTTGGCTACACTGCGTGCCCGACGGCGATCCCTCGGGGACCGGCCTGCCCGTGATGTTGAGCGCCGAGTACAACAGAGACGTCTACGTCGCCCGTGCGGATCCCCTTGACACTGGTATTTTCGCGACCGGCGCGTTGTCGTGGACACTTCTGGGCACGGAGAACTCGGGCGACGTGAGCGACCATTGGCACGTCGTGTCCGGTGGCAAACACTACGTGTCCACCTCCGACCGCGCCACGGCGAACCTGTACGCCTGCGCCTTCGAGCCCGACCTGTCCGACGCCGGGAGCCCGCCAACTTCAGGAAGCACGCCCATCTTCTCGACATCCAGTGGCTCCAGCACCGACGCCGACTACGCCACCAACGACCACTTCATGTACCCCACCCGCACCGGCGTGGCGATCGGCGTGTGGAAGTCGAGCACCCCCTGCCTGGTCGTGGGCTTCGTCGAGAGCGACCTGACCCTCTACAGCACGGCCGAGGTCGGCGATTCCGCGCTGGTGCTCGCCAATGGCTCCTCCGTTACCCGCATGGCCGGCTCCGGCAGCGCCGCGCTCGCCTTCCTCTGCCCGTCGAACATGAGCCCGTACAGCGGCGGCAGCGTGATGCGCTACGTGGAGGCCAATCTCTCCCTCGCGGTCTGGGCCGAGGAGACGACGCGGGAGATCGAGTTTACGAGCGACGACCACCTCGCGATGGCCACGATGGTGCGCTTCCCCAACGGCTACACCGCCGTGACTTACCGGCGCCTCGAGCCCGGCCTCGTCAGCACCCGGGGCGGCCCGGATTACGGCGACATCGTACGGGACGTGTACGACGACACGGGCGCGCTCCAGAGTCGCGACGCGCTCATCAAGTACTCCGACACCCGCGCCGCCAATCGCCCACACACGGCGCTCTACACCAGTTCGCGGGGCGCGATGTTCCTCGTCACCTGCTGGGACGAGTACGACACGCTCAACAGCGCCGGCCTCGGCTGCACGATGCTCGTGGAGCGCGTCTTCCTGGTCTGACCGCGGCTACGCACCCGTCGCCGGGTCGCCCCCCGCTTCCTGGCGGTTGCCGGGCGTACCCGTCATCGGGCGGAGCGCCGCCTCGACCGCCGCCCGAGCCGCCTCCGGGCTCCCTTCTCGCGCGATCCACCAGCCGAGCACCGGCACGCCGAGCCCCATGTGCACCACCTGCACCAGCCGCAGCACCACGTTCCCGACCAGCGCCTCCGCCGGGGTAACCCCGAGCACCAGCGGGTAGGCGAGCACGCAGAAGACATCGAGGGGACCGAGGCCACCGGGCGACACGATCATCGCGATGGTCGCGAGCGCAACCAGCACGTAGGCCCAGGCCGAGGGCCAGATGGCGACCGGCATACCCGCCGCTCGCAGGCCGCACCAGGTGGCCACAGAGAGGCAGGCCACGTTGACCAGCGACCAGGCCGCCGCCTCGACCCAGCGCCGTCGGGGCACGGCACCGACCGCGGCGAGGGAACGCGCCCAGGTCGACACGCGCTGGCCGAGGCCGCCGTGCAACTGGGACAGCGGCCCCACCAGCCGCCCGGGGACGAGGCCAACTAGACCGGCGAGCACGCCCCCAACGGCGAGCGTGACAGCGAGCGCGCGCGTGGACGTGCCGCCAGCGGGGGCGCCCACGAGGAGCCCGAGGACGCCGAGGGCCCCGAGCAGCACCAGCGCCCACAGCCGCGCCAGGACAGCGGCACCGAGGGCTTCAACCAAACCGGAGCGCCAGCGCCGGTCGACGATCCACGCGGCGGTGGCCTCCGAGACCGGGCCGGGAAACAAGAGGTGCAGCACGTTCGTCCCCCACAGGATGCCGGCCATGACCGGCCCGCTGGGTCGGGTGGCCCCCGGCAAGAAGCAGCGCCACCGCTCACCTTGCGGCCACAGGGACAAGGTCCACGCCAGCACCGCCGCTGCGAACCAGAGTGGATCGAGTCGCGACACGTGGGCCAGCGCCTCGTCGATCCCGCGCCACGCCGCGATCACCGCGAAGGCGAGCATCACGATGCCCGCGCCGAGCACGCCCAGCCGGAGTGCCGCCCGCCCCGTCGGGCTCACACCAGCGTCACGTAGTTGGTGGTGCGCCGATGGGGGTCGCCGATGTGCCAGAAGAAGGGGATGCCGTCGCGCCAGCGCAGGTTGTAGATGCGCTTTTCCTCGAAGGGCACCCAGAGGCGCAAGGGGTCGAGGGCGAAGGGCAGCTTCACCAGCGCCCGGACGAGGGACTCGCTGCGAGGCAGGTGCACGCCGATGCGGAAGAGGTAGTACAAGTTGCGTAGTTCCCTGGCTTCCGGTGTCGTGAAGCTCACGTCGGGTCGCGACAGGTCGCGCACCTTCGAGCCCCCCTCCAGGAGCCCCGCCGACAGGGCCTGCTCGGCGAACTCGGTGTGGGGGATGGGCACCGCGATCTGCAGCCGCACCGCGTCGGCGCCGATCTCGCGGTTGAGACGCATCGTCTGCATCGCGTCTTCCAGCGTTTCCCCCGGCGACGCGATCATGTTGAAGGTGGTGAGCTTGATGCCCGCGGCCTTCACCCGCGCGGCGGCGGTGCGCACGTCGTCGTTCGTCACCCGTTTCTTCAGGATCTTCTCCCGTAGATCCTCGTTCCCCGTTTCCAGCCCCATCGCGATGCCGTAGCAGTTGGCCTCGCGCAAGGCGTTGACGGTGCGCTCGCTCAACAGTTCCACCGTCGAGGAGCAGGTGAAGGGCAGCCCCACCTTTGCCCGGTAGAGCGGCGCGAACTTCTCGATCCACGAGGGGTACACCGTGAAGATATCGTCGGAGAAGTGGATGTGACGCAGCGGGTACTTGCGACGCACGACCTCGATCTCCGCGACCACCCGCTCCGGTGACTTACGACGAACGAACTCGCCGCCTGCGCCGTACATCTGCTTCACGCTGTTGTTCCAGCAGAAGCTGCAGGCGTGCATGCAGCCACGCCCACTCGCGAACTTCTTCCACGGGAATTTCCCCATGAAGGGGTAGCGGAAGTAGAGATCCCGGTCGGGCATCGGCAAGCTGTCGAGGTCGGCGATGAGGGGGCGAAGCGGGTTCTTCACCAGCCGGTCGCCGTCCTTGTAGGCCACGTTGGCGGTGCCCCTCCAGTCGCGACCGGTCGACATGGCGTTGGCGAGGTCGACCAGCGCCCCCTCGGCCTCGCCCACGATCGCCGCGTCGACCGAGGGATCGAGGGCCACTTCCGGCGAGAAGGTCACGTGGGTGCCGCCCATCGCCACCAGCGCGCGGGGCGCCACTCGCTTTGCCCGGGCCGCCGCCTGCATCGGCCAGGCTTCGCCGGCCACGCTGCACGGCAGCACCACCATGTGGGGGTCGTAGGCCCGGATCTGGGCGTCGAGGTTCGGCTCCTCGTCGCCGAGCACGAGGTGCACGTGGTGACCATGACGCGCCAGCTCGCCGGCACACTCGGCCAGGGCGAGGCTCTCGTTGATGCCGCTGTCCTGGAGGAGGAGAACCCGTGCCACGGCGCTATGGTACGCCGGTCGGGTGCAAGAGGGCCACCCACCGGACGCCCGGTGCGGGGGGCTCTCCGTTATCGGTGACCACCCAGACCACCTGCAAGGCCTGGTCGAACACCTGGTCGCCCACGCTCCCGCCCGGGTCGAGCACGTCGTCGCTCGCGAGGAGCAAGGCGCAGTCGAGCAGCTCGGGGGGGTCCCACCGGCCGGGCAATCGACGTGGGACGAGGCCGGCCATTCGCGCCACGGCGCTCCCGCCCCAGCCGGCCTGCACGCAGCGGGGAGGGGCGGCGCGCAGGGCCGCGGCGGCGCCCTGGTAGGCGGGACCATCCTCGATGAAGGCGGGACGCTCCGCCCCGGGGAAGAGCCGGGTGAGGAGCGTGAGCGCGACGGCGAGCGCGGCAGGTGTCGCGAGCTGAACCATCGACGGATAACGATGTCGCGACAGCACCCACGCGACGAGCGCCGCCCCGGCGGGCCCGGCCGCGACGGCGGCGAAGACGAGGAAGTTGGCAGCCCCGGTTGCCTGCCCGATGGTCATGGGCAGAGCGAGCATCGCCACCACCGGCGCGAGTCCGAGGGACAGGTCGGCCACGCCGCGCCGGGCGAGCCAGAGAAGTGCGAGCGAGCCGGGGACGAGCGCGGCAGCGGCAAGGCCGAGGAGGTTGAAGCCGAACTGGGGACCATCGAGGAAGGTGAGCAAGGATGGCATCGCGACACGTCCGGCAACCAGCTCGGCGAGGGCGAACTCTCGAAAGGCAGTCGGGGACGGCGCGCGCCCGAGGAGCGCGAGCTGCATGTCGGGGTGCCAGGTGCCCCACCACGGCGCCATCAGCGCCTCCCAGCCGGTGCCGGGATGCGTGACGCGCCACAGGACCGCGGGGACGAGGGCGCAGGCGCCGCCGAGGCCACCACGCCATCCGAGCGATACCCAACTCACGATGCCCATCAGGACCGGCAGCGCGAGACCCTCGGGACGGGCGAGCGGGGCGAGGGCGGCCAAGCCGAGGGCGAGGGCGTGCTGCCCGCGAGCAAGCGACGCGAGGCTCCATGCGCAGAGGGCCCAGAAGAGCGGGCGCGCGTCGAGGATGGCGGCGTGCTCGATGGCCGCGATGTTGGAGAGCCACAGCGCCGCCGCTAAGAGGCCGGCGGCGCGAGCCCCGCGGGGCTCAACCAGCGAGGCCCCCGTCACGAAGGCCGCACCGGTGACCGAGCCGGCGGCGAGCAGGTTCACCCAGAGGGGGGGCGCCACCACGGCGGCCAGCGCGAAGAGCGGCGGCCACGTGTCCCATCCCGGCGGTGCCGACTCACCGAGCGCCCAGGCGCGCGCCGCGGCCACCGCAAAGAGGCCGTCCGGGCTGGTGCCCGGCGGTCCCGACAGGCACGCGAAGGCGGCCATGCCGACGAGGCCGGCCACCGCGCCGTCGCGAACGATCTCGCCCGGGAGCTTCACGGGGCGGTATTCTCGCACGGCGTGCGCTGGTCGATCGTCGTCGCGAGCCTATTGACCCTCGGGTGGGGGCTGGCGCGCGCCCGCCCCGTGCCTGCGGGTGTGGCGACGACCACCACCCGGGAAGCGCTGCAAGCGACGGTGTTGCCGCTCGCCGCGCCGCCCGGCTGGGACTCGGTCGACGGCGTGATGGTGGCGATCCGGCATGGCCAGGTGCCCCCCGCCGAGCTGTGGACGCGCCCCGGCCTCGCCGGCCTCGCCGCGCTCGAGGCCCGGCGCGCCGGTCGGGACGACCTCGACGCGGAGATCGCCGCCCTCGCCGAGCGGGGCCCCACCCCGATGGACGAGCTGGCGGCTCGGTGGGCGCTGCATGACCACCGTTGAGGCTCTCCTGAGCGCGACGACCTAGCTACCAGCGGGTCGCGTCGTCGTAGGGAGGTTCGAAGCCGTGGATGATGGTGACGCGGCCGGCAGGGACGTCCCCTAACAGAGTGTTGTCATTCGAAAAGACCCATTCTGGAATTCCGTCGCCGTCCAGGTCCACCAGATCCTCCATCACGGTGTAGATGTCGTCCGCGTCGTCGAGACAGGTGCCGCGAAGGGCATCTTGGTTGGTGACTCCGCCGAGCACGAGGTCACTGACACGGAAGACGCAGCTCCCTTTCGCGCCGAAGAGCCCGAGCCACTGCTGGGAAGGTGAGGGACCGAAATGCGTGCTGCGGACGATGCTGGCGGCGTACGCCGAGTTAGATGCGACCCCTGCAATCTGCACGAGCAACCGGTCCTCCATCGGCGTGTCATCGGCGTCGTGCACGTCGATGAAGGCAAGGAAGCCGTCCTCCTCGGGCGCCGCCTGGCCCCCGAGCAGCAACTCGGGGTGTCCATCGCCATCCACGTCCGCGGCTCGATCCGGCGGGGTTCGGAGGTTGACCGGCAGACTCCAGGTGTGGTCCTCGCCCCGCGAACACACCAACGTTGCCCCGTCGCTCAGCGAGCCGCCAGCCGCCACGGCGGCGAGAAAGTCTGCCCCGGAGATGACCGCTAGGCCGCCGTCATAGGTGGCTCGACCGCAGTCGTGCCCCAGCACCATGTCGTCCGCCCCATCCCCGTCGAGGTCGGGCACGGCGACCGGCGTGAGCCCGAGGCCGGCGTCCTCGTCACGAGTGGCGTACCGGAACGTGCGATCGAGTTCCACCTCGCCGGCCAGGGTGGCCATGGTCCTACCGTCGAGGAGGTACTCGCGAATTTCCCCCGAGGCCGGGTTGAGGCTCACACGCGCGTCGCCGAGACCGTCGCCATCAACATCGAAACCGGCGTCCCACATGGAGATGGACGAGCCCCCGACCGTGGAGTTGGAAACGGCCGTCGCTGCGCGGTCGTGCACCTCGTCGAGGGTACAGGGCGGGCCAGAGATTGGCCCTGGCAACAGCGCGAACGTAGCGTATACGCCGCCGGCTGACTGCCACAGGGCCCACGCGTCGCCCAGGCCGTCGCCATCGACGTCGCCGGCCGGGGTCACCGTGCCCAGCGCGTCACCCCACGTCCCGCTCCAGCTCTCAACGGCGGGACGTGGCTGCGCGCCCAGCGTGGACCCATCGAAAAAGCCGAGGCGGGATGACGCGTCCTGCTCGACGTCGGCGCCGTCGATGGCCAGCCACGCACGCTCGTCGCCGTGCAGAGACGCGCTCGCGAACTGGACGTAGTGGACGTCAGCGTTTCCCTCGATCACCACCCACGCAGCGGCGGCGATGTCCCCTGCCTCCCCGCACGATCCCGGCGGCACCGGCTCGCCATCGCAGTCCTGGTCGATGTCATCGCAGGGGTCGGGAGCACCGGGGTACACGTTGTCGCGGGTATCGTCGCAGTCGTCGCCGCCGTCGTCGGTGCCAACGAATCCGTCACCGTCGGCGTCGGGTGCCTCGCCCAGGTTCCCGTTCTGGTCGCAGCTATCCAGTTCCAGCGAGGTGTCAGTATCGCTCGCCGAGTCGCCGGTGTCTGCCGCGTCACCGCCAGTGTCCGGTACGGTGTCGTCGATGGCGCTGTCTGGGTCCCCGTCAATCTCGATGGCGCCGTCGCCGCACCCGTGGCAACCGAGGGCGGCGAGCAGCGCCCATGTCACCATTCGAGTACCCCGCGCCAGGCGCCGGAGCCGTTCGTGCCGACGACCAACCAGGACTCCTCCTCTTCGCCGATGTTCAACCCAATGTCGCTCCACGCGCCGTTATCGAGCAGTCCGGTGGGGGGCTGGGTGGCCAGTTCGGTGATCGTCCACGCGCTCCCCACCCGCTCCGCGAGCATCGGCCAGGGGTAGTCGCAGGTGCCGGGGTAGTTGGCCGCCCAGGCCAGGCGCGTGTGGCTGCACTGTTGCCAGGTGCCCCGGTTGAGCGTGGGGAGGATGGCCACGAAGTCGCTCACCTGGGGGTGGGGCACCACCTCCGCGATGCTGTACTCGCGCGTGTCGGGGCTCACCAGCATGGTGGTCGCGTAGGTGTCGAGGTTCAAGACACAGGCGCCGCCTCCGCGGCGCCCCGAGCTGCCCACCGGCGGGTCGCGGTAGTATGAGCCATAGATGTAGGCCTCGTTCGACCAGGGCGACACCGTGGCTCCCCCGATGTTCCGCCCCCACACGCCGCACTCGGTGCTGGTGAACGGCTCGTAATGCCACTCCAGCGGGATCCACTCCCAGATGGCGTCGAGGCCGCCGGTGCCGTCGGGACCGATCTGGACGCGGGCCATCGCGCAGGGGGAGTAGTAGCGGCCGCCGTTGTTGATCTTGGTGCTGTCGTTCGCGGCAACCGTCACCAGCAGGTCGAGGAGGAAATCGTCGGGGTAGCCGTCGAGGTCGAGGTCATCCACGACGCCGTCGAGGTCGAAGTCGTTGGCGTAGGTGTCGGTGCCGGGGTGGATGAGTTGAACGTGGGCGGACTCCCAGGTGGCGGACTCGCTGCACGTGCCGCTGGTGCTGCCGATGGTGTAGTCGCCGTCGAAGGGGACGGGGACCCAGGCGGAGTTGCCGGTGGCGTCGTAGTCCTCGCCGCCGGACAGGGTCACGTAGATGCCGCCTGCGGTGGTCTCGGTGGTCGTGGCCGCCGTCGGACGGAAGAGCGCGACGGCGGTGGTGGCGTCGATGGGGCGCACTTCCCGGGGGTTGCCAAAGGACGCGCTCAGCGTGCTCGGATCACCCGAGGAGAAGGGGCTCGGGAAGACGGGGTCCATCGCGTCGATGGACCTCGTCGCCGTCAGCCGGTCATGACAGAGGCGCGCGGCCCCGGTCGGGTCGTCCATGTCAAACGCGTAGTCGCCGCCCGCATCCAAGTACCCCGCCGCCGCGTACGTCCACGTCAGCACTCCGGCCACGTCGATCCCGCGGACGATGCCGCCCGCATGTGGGTACGGATCGTCCTCCGACACGGACTCGTCAAAGAGCGCCACCCACACCGAGCCGTCGAGCCCCACGTCCACGCCCTGCCCCCCCGCCAGGAAGGCGTCGTGCCACAGGCAATCCACCTCGCCGGCGCTGGGCGAGGCGCTCGACTGCGGGTAGTTCACCGGGTCGAGGTACACGAGGCCGTGGTCGCCCACCGCCTGGAAGATCTCGCCCTCGGGGGTCACGGCCACGTCGAGCACGCCCATGGTCTGGTAGGAGGCGTGCTCGTCGGTGTCGACGTCGGGCCAGAACAACCACGCGGTTTCTTCCTCGCCATCCACGGCGCCGTCGCCGACGCCACTGTTGTCGTCGTCTGCCCAGGGGGCGTTGAGCCCCGCCACGAGCCAGGCGTTGGTCTTGCCGGTCACCACCGCGAGTCCCCCGAGGGCGGCGAGGGCCGGCGTGCTCAACCAGTCCGTGTCGAAGCCTGTACCTGGGGCAGCACGGGCGGGGAACACGGCCGGCACGCCGACGGTTTGCTGGCCGAGCCAGGACGCGGCGTAGTCCATGTTGGCCACGCGAACGGGCTCGCGAGCGTCTTCTTCCCAGGTGTAAGTGGTGCCGTCGCCGTCGTTGACCGACACCCAGGGCGTGCCCAGCCCCAGGCTCGCGAGTTCCACCCGCCACATCCGGTCGTTCTCATACGGTGCCCCGGGGTGAATGGGCACGTTGGCGAAGATGTAGCTGCTCGTGGGGTCGATGCTGATCCCCACCAGTTGGAAGTTGGCGATGCTCGGGATCTCGGTCGGCCCGGCCACCCGCTCGTAGTCGATCACGTCGACCCCCAGCGCGTCGTCGAGGTACAGCGCGTCGATGCCGGGGTCGGTGATCGAGCAGGTGTCGTCGGCGAAGCCGTTGTTGTCGGCGTCGGTGAGCCGGAAGCCGGCGTCGGAGATGTAGACGACGGTCTCGTCGGTGCTGTCGTCGAGCTCGAGATCGCGGATGTCGATGCCCGCGGAGCCGGGTACGGTCCAGCGGTCAGCGGCCCAGATGGTCGCGGGGTCGCAGTCGCTGGGCGCGACGGGCAACTCGCACACGTAGAGCGCGGGCTCGTTGTCGAGGCGGGCGTCGTAGCCCACCAGCAACACGGGGCTGCCGAGCGGCTCCACGTCCACCCGGAGCACCGCGTTGATCGGCTCAGCCGGCAACGCTACCCCTGTGTTGTCGAGGGCGCAGATGTCGCCAGTGGCGGCGTCGTAGATGCTGACCCCCAGCGCGTCGGGAGCGCCGTTCGCGATGTAGAGCACCTCGCCGGTGGTGAACCAGTCGGCCTGCAACTCGCGACCCGCGTGCGGCGTCCAGTTGAGATCGTCGTTACCAACTCCGTTGGCCACGACGGGGCACTGCGAGGGGAACGCGAGGCCGGCCACGTCGTTCTCGGGCGGGTAGTCGGGGAGGAAGTCGCCGTCGTCGTCCCAGTCCTGCGAGAACGAGTCGCCGAGCATCGTCCAGGTTGCCCCGCTGTTGGGGGAGTACCACAGCCCCCCATCCACCTGGGCTTCGCCGCGCTCGCCATCGCCCATGAGCACATAGAGCCCCGGGCCGAAGGGCTCCGGGACGATGTCGGAGACGGTGAGCAGGCCACCCGCGGCGAGCGTGTCGGGCCCGGCACCAAAGGCGTTCTTCCAGCCCCCGGTGAAACTGTCGTACCGGGCCACGCCCGCCATGTCGGTGGCCATGTAGACCGTGTCGTTCGCGTTGTCGGTGACGAATCCCGTGCTCCAGCCCCCACCGGGGGTTCGCGTGTCGTGCCAGTCGATGCTGATATCGGCGGCTGGCGGCATCATCAGGTCGGCGTTCTGCACCACGAACCAGTCGATCTCGACGAAGCTGTTGCCGGGGCAGGACACCTCGATGTCGCGCAGCGCGTGCGGGACGATCACCTCCGCGACCTCTACCCAGTGGGTATCGATGAGCGTGGGGAGCGTGGCCGGGTGGGGAGTCGTGGCCCCGCCACCCACGCCGGTGCCGATGGTGACGGTGCAGGCGGCGCCGTCGGCGTCCTCGATGTCGATCATGATCCCGGTGCCGCCGCTCTGCCGGGGCGTGTTGAAGGTCCGCTTTGCCTTGCTCGGCCCCGACATCAGGTCGCCCACCTTCAGGTTGCCGCTAGGGAAGGTGACGGTTCCCCAGGTGGTCCACAGGCCAGAGCCGAAGGTGCTGACGCTCAGGTAGCGCCTCAGCGTGTCGCGACCGTCACAGTCGGCGTCGATGCCGTCGCCCACCACCTCGAACTCCGAGGGGTTCACGAACGCCGTGGTGTCGTCGCAGTCGAGCACCGGCGGGCAACCCGGCACGCTGATCCGAGCGTAGTCGTCGCCGTCGATGTTCCAGCCGATATCCCACGGACATGCGGCGCGCGCAGGCGTTGACAGCAGAATAATACCGCTAGAAAATGCAATTACCCAGTGGGGGGGGGTGCGCATCTTCAGCTCCGGTGGACTCGGTCGAAGTGTAGCACAGGTCGCGAGCGCCATGTCCTCGGTCCCGTGACCGATTCCACCCGGTGTCGCGACCGGTCTCACCCGGACACGCCGCAGGGCGCTATTCTCGTGCGGAGTGAGCTGGTCCATCCTCGTCGCGAGAGTCGTGGCGCGCCCCTGGGGCGCTCCATGACCGCCGTTGAAGTGCTGCTCAGCGCCCCCGGCCTCCCCCGCGACACGCGAGTGTTCGTAGAGACCACCTGGCTCGGCGAGGACCGCCGGGTCCCGCTGGTCGACGACGGTAGCGTGCCCGGCGACGCGCCGGCCGACGCGCTCTACGTGGCTCGGCTCGAGGGCGAGGCGGTGCGCTTGCTCGCCGTGCGCCTCGTCGTGGCGCCCCCGGGAGAGCCCGAGCACGTGGCCTGGGAGGGCGTGGAAGACATCCGCGCCGAGGGCGACCGGCTCTCCTTCCGCGAGGCGCCGGGCGAGCGTTTCCAGCGGGTGGCCGGCGTGGCCTACGCCCGCGACCCGGTGCACTACGAGGCGGCGAGCGCCCTGGCCGCGGCGGGGTGGGCGCTCGTGGTGTTCGTCTACGTGGCCTGGTTGGTGCGCGAGCGCCTCCGTTGACCCGGGCCTTTTTCGCCTACCTCGCCCTCGCCGTGCTCTGGACATGGCCGGCCGCCGTGAGCAGCAACCTGCCCGGCCTCCATGGCGACGCCTACGTGGGCGCCTGGGCGCTGTCGGCCGCGCCGCGCGTACTTGCTGGCTTCGGTCACGACGCGCTGACCGCCTACCCTGCCGGCGCCGACTACCTTCGCTTCGATACCTGGGTCCTGGCGGGGGTCGCGACCGCGTTCCAGTCGCTGCCGGTCGCCCGGCTGCACGCCGCCCTCGTCGTCCTCGGTCTGGCAAGCTCGGCAACGGCGGCCGAGGCCCTCGCCCGTGCCGCCGGGGCCCGCGCCCCCTGGTCGATGCTCGCCGGCCTCGCCTACGCCTTCTCGGGCATCGCGGCCACGGCCTACCTCGGCGGCACCGCCTACTTCTTGCTCGACCCCTGGCTCCCGCTCTGCGCGCTCGGCTGTATTTCTCGTCGCGACACACTCGCAGTGATCGGCTTCGCGGGGGCGCTCTACACGTCGGCCTACACCGGCCTGTGCGCGGGGCTCGTGTTCCTCGTGCTGGCTCGGCGTCCCCAGGCGTGGCTCGGCGCGGTGATCACGTCCTTGCCCTGGGCGCTAGCCTACGCGCTGGGCGCCCGGGGACAAGACGCCGCCGGTGCCTTGGCGCAGGCCTCGGCCAACGTGCTGAGCTGGGGGTGGCCGAGCCCCATGGTCGATGTCGACCGCAACAGCTTCACGGTGTCGCTCCCCGCCACCGCCCTCGCCCTCTCGGTGGCCGCCCCGGTGGTCTTGCGACGCGGCGTCTCCTGGCGGCCCTTTGCCGCGCTCGCGGTGGTCGCCTTCGTGCTCGCCCTCGGTCCCCGGCTGGCGCTCGGTCCCGACGGCGGCGTTGTCCCCTTGCCCTTCGCCCTTCTCGACTTGCTGGGCGCAGGCGCGATCCGCTTCCCGGCGCGTTTCCTCTGGTGCTTCGGTCTTGGCCTCGGCGTGGTGGCGGCGCTCGTGGCCAGTCGGCTCGCGGAAGCTCGTCCCCGGGCCACCGGCCTGCTCCTCGTCGCCGCGCTGGTCGACACGCTCGTTGGAACCGGCCTCCCGTGGCGCGGGGGCACGCGCCTGGCCGACGTGCCCAGCGCCTACGGCGACGCCGAGGGCCCGGTCCTCGACCTCTTCCCCGAGCCCCTCGACCGCACCGGCACCGACCACCGTTTCCGAGCCATCGCCTGCTTCTACCAGTCGGGCCACGGCTGGCCCATCGCCGATGACTGTGTCGCGACCGACCCCGCGCTCAATCCCCGTCCCGAGCTCGCCCGCAGCGTGCTCGCCGGGGGACACGCGCCGGAGGGTTTCGCCGCCGTGGCCTTGCACGCCGATCTCTTTCACCCCGCCGACCGAACCGGCGTGGAGGCCTCCCTGTCGCGACTCGACCCGAGCCCGGTCGAGTCGATCGACGGCGGCGAACGGGTCTTGCTCTACCGGATCAAGGACAAGTGAGCAGCGCGCAGGCGTAGGTGGTGGTGGCCCCGGCGATGGGGATCTCCATCTCGGCCTTGCAGGTGGTGCTGCCGCGCGTCCACGTGGCCTGGAAGAGCCAGGTGCCCACGCCGAGCGTCTTCTCCACGATGCCGTCGCCGCTGGTCTTGCCCACGGTCTGCACGCCGCCTGTCTCGGCAGGCTCGAGCGTGTAGTCGCGGTAGGCGACGAAAACCGGGTCGCGCGGGTCGTCGGACTCGTCGGTGATCACCCGCGCGAAGAGCAGCCCGCTCGACTCGGCCACGTCGCTCGCCGCTTCTTGTTCCCAGGTGCCGCCCTCCTCGACCTCCGAGCAGAAAGCCGACGCGAGATCCACATTGGAATCGACCTCGACGGGGGTACAGGCCACGAGCGAGACGAGAACGAGCGCGCGCATGGGCCAACCTTACCGCGTTCGGGGGGGTGCCGGTGCTACCCTGCCCCCGTGGACGAGCTCGACCACATCGCCGCGCGTGTCGTTGAGCGCGGCGGGCCGTGGACGATCGAGCTCTACCCCACCCTCGCTTGCAACCTCGATTGCCGCTTCTGCGACACGGCGCCGAGGCACGTGAAGCCGGTCAACGAGCTCGACGAGGCGCAGTGGCTCCGCATCGTCGACGAGGCGGCCGACCTCGGGGCCCGCCGCGCGATGGTGCTCGGCGGGGGCGAGCCGCTGTTGTCGCCCCACGCGCCTGCCCTCTTGCGACGCATCAAGGCGCGGGGCCTGTCGGGCATGTTGACCACGAACGGCACGCTCTTGACCGCGCCGCTTCGCGCCTTGCTCCTCGAGATCGGGTGGGACGAGGTGCACCTCTCGGTCGACGGTGCCCGCGCGCGCACCCACGACGGCCTCCGGGGACGGCCGGGCGCTTTTCGGCGGACGGTGAGCCACGCCTGTCGGCTGCGAGCGGAGCGCGACCATCGTGGGCTCTCGGCGCCGCGCATCGTGATTCACTCGGTGCTGACACGCTGCAACGTCGACGAGCTTGCCGAGCTGGCGCGGCTCGCGGCGGCGGTGGGCGCCGAGCGGGTGGAGCTCGACGCGCTGGTGGCCTACCGTCCTGAGCAAGTCGCCTTGCAGCTCGGCCCGGCGGAGCGCGCGCGGCTGCCCGAGCGCGTGGCGGAGGGCGTCGCGGCGTCGCGGGAGGTGGGCGTCGCGACCAACTACGCGCGCTTTGTCGATGGGCATGTCACCGAGCGAGGGCAGCACGCCCCCCGGGGTGGGCCCGGCGAGGGCTTTCGCGCCGCGCCTTGTCTCAAGCCCTTCCACCATCTCGCGATTACGGCCGACGGGCACCTGTCGCCCTGCTGCGTGCTCGCCGGCGAGGGCGAGTCGATTCGCGACAAGCCGCTGGCCGAGGCCTGGGCTTCCAGCCCCTACCTGTCGCGACTGCGCGAGGGCATGTTGTGCGGTGTCGCGACCGGGCGATGCGCGGAGTGCAGCGAGAACATCCTGGTGCACGAGCGGGCCATCCGGGCGAGGATCTCGGCGTGAACGTGAACCTCGAGCTCACCGACCACTGCAACATCGCCTGTCGGATGTGCAGCCAGTCCCTCCGTGACGAGGCCCACGGCGCGCCGCATCGTTTCATGGACTTCGACACCTGGGCGCGGGCGCTGGAGGGCCTACGTGGCTTGCGCGACGTGACGCTCTGCCCCCACTGGCTCGGCGAGCCCACGCTCCACCCGGAGTTCGACCGGTTCGTGCGCCATGCCTTCGAACAAAACCCTAGAAACGTGCTCTTTCGCCATTTCAAGGTGCACACCAACGCCGTGCTCTTGCCGCCGGAGCGCGTGGAGACGCTGCTGGGCGTGGCGTCGGCCAGTGGACTGTTTCCCGATACCTTCCTCGCCGTGCACTTCTCCATCGACGCGTTCAGTCGCGACACCTACGCGCACGTGAAGGGCGCGGATCGCCGCGACGTCGTCTATCGCAACGTGGAGCGTTTCCTGTCGCGACGTGCGGACCTGGGCCTCGGCCGTCCCGTGGTCCACCTCGCTTTTGTCGTGCAGGACGGAAACACGGAGGAGGTGCGATCCTTTGTCGAGCACTGGCACCCGCGCTTGCGTCGCCCCGTGCTCACTGGCGACTGGCCGCCGATGGATCGCGACGCCGTGTACCTCCGGCGCTGGAACACCGGCGACCAGGACCGCGCCGACGCCTTGCACGCCGAGGCCTGCGTCGCCGTGGGGCTCGCCCCCGTGTCGCGACCGGAGGGCGCATTCTGATCGTCCTGCTCGGTTGCATGGGCACCTTGCAGACGCCCGATGGTCCCGAGCGGATCCGCGGGGCGCTCGTGCTCGAGGATCCGGATGCCCTCGGCAACGCCGCGCTGGCCGTCGTCGCCAACAGCCCCGTCCCCTGCGAGGCCACGGCCGAGGACGACCCGGCCACCGTGCGCGACGAGGAGGCCGAGGCGCTGGCCTGGTGGGCCGACGGCATCGAGGCGGCCGCCTTCCGGGAGGGCGCCGTCGTGGTCATGTTCGCTCTCGAGGGCTTTCCCGTGGAGGGGGAAACGCCGCTCGGTAGTGGATTCTGGCTGGCCTACCGGGTGAACGAGTCGGGCTGGGAAGACGGCGAGCGCGTGCTCTACGACTACGATGCCGACCCCAGGGGCAGCGGCGAGGCCACCATCGCCCTCGCGGGCGACGAGGTCGACATCGACTTCGAGGTGGGCGAGTGGTCGGCGTCGGTGCGCGCGCCTCGCTGCACCAACGCCGCGCTCACCGGGGCGTTCGCCGAGCTGTACCGCTCGCTCTAGAAGTCGCCTTCGAGCGCCGACTCGAGCTCGGCGTAGGTCTTGCCATCGGTGCCCGTGAGGGCCGGGTCGGGGGCCGACCGCGGGAGGGCGCCCGTGAACTCAGCCGGGGGTCGCGGAGGCGGTGTCGGTGAGGGTGGACTGGGGGAGTGCGGTGGCGGTGTCGCCGGGGACAGCGGCGGGACAGGCGAACAAGGCGAGGAGGAGGGCGAGCATGGGGGACTCCGGGAAAGGGGTGCGTCAGGGCCAGTAGGTGTCGTCGTCCCAGGGGATTTCCCAGCCGGGGATCACGCGGATGTGGGCGCGGTCGTCCATCCAGTCCTCGCGGGCGCCGAACACGAGGTCCTCCGCGCCGTCGCCGGTGACGTCGCCGCAGTTGGAGCCGTAGACGCCGTAGGCGCGCTCGAAGACGAGCATCCGGTCGGGGAATGGGGAGTGGCGCGGCGGGAGAGAGGCCGGGGCCTCGAAGAGGGCCCAGGTCTTGCCGCTCTGGTACAGGACTTGTTCGCCGCCGCCGAAGATGCAGAGCTGGCCACGAACTCCGCGATCGAGGACGGTTCCGGGCAGTGCGTAGCCGCCCATGGCATCGCTCATGGACATGTTTGCTGGCCCGGCAGCACTGAAGAATAATCGCTCTCCGTCGCTCTCCGTGTCCTCGCCTCCGGGGTATATCGTTGACTCGGGATCGACGAGCCCGTCGCCATCCCAGTCTCGAACGCCGGACCACGCGCCGTTCTCATAATCATCGTCGATAACTGTCGCAAACGCGACGTCGATGGGCGCCAACAGGTCCATGCCCAGTGACAGGTCGGCGCCGTCGATCCAGGCGACCACCGACTGTCGACTGCCCTGGCTCGGGTCTTGAACGGCCATGTCGTCCGTCCCGTCTCCGGTGACGTCGCCGAGAGCATCGAGTCCATCCAGGTGGTTGCCGGCGAGGGTGAGTCGCTCGTCGCCGAAGTTGCCGCCCCAGTAGACGACCAGACCGCCGTCCTCCTCGGGCTCGGTCTCATCCCACGCCGACAGCGCCAGGTCGCCGAGGCCGTCGCCGTTCCAGTCGCCGGTGATGGCCTCGCAGCCCCAGCAGTCCGACCACTCGATGCTCGGCGAGGCGTCCCAGGAGTAGTCCGAGTCGCCTGACGACACCCAGGTGCCGCCAGTGGGAATGGGGCCGCGGAAGAGCAGCGTGCTGTAGCCGTACACTCCGCCGGGCACGTGGCCCACGTCGTTGTAGCCGTCGCCGTCCACGTCGCCGAAGTCGAGGCGGTGGTCGATGAGGTCGCTGTACTCGTAGAACGCGGCCACGTTGTTGTCGTCGGGAAAATAGCCGGGATCGTCGGGGATCTCGGTGGCGGTCCAGTACATCAGCCCGAAGGGCTCGCGCTCCCAGTAGGAGCCATCCACCACATCGTCCACGCCGTCGCCGGTCACGTCGCGCACGATGCTCGCACCGCCGAGAGGCGAGCCGGCGAGCAGCACACCCATTCCGGCGATCGCCTGCGTCGCGCCGCAGTCCGCCCCCAGCCAGCCGTCGCCGTCGCAGTCCTGGTCGGCGTCGTCGCACATCTCGGGGGCGCCGGGGTAGACCCCAGCGTTCTTGTCGTCGCAGTCGTCGCCGCCCCCGGCCTCGTCGACGAAGCCGTCGGCGTCGAGGTCGACGACCGGTCCGGTGTCGCCGGTGTCACTCGTGTCACCCGCGGAGTCCTCGCCCGCCGAGCCGGGCGGGAGCACGACCCAGGCCGACGGGCGATCAGGCGCGGGCGCGTCGCTGTCATTCTCGCCCGTCGCCGCGCCGTCGTTGCCGGCGCAGGCGAGCAGCAGCGCCACTACCACGAGATGTCCAGGTCCCAGGGGCCGCCGCCGGCCGTCGCGAGGTAGAGGTGGTCGTAGGCCGGTGGTGTGTGGTCTGGATTGGTGAACAAGATCGACAGGTCCCGGCCGATTCCCCAGCCGAGGTCGAGCCCCCGGGGGTGGTCGAGGTCGTCGCGGGAGATCCGCCGCCAGGCGTAGAGGGGCCCGCCGCTGGTCCACGGCAGCGCGCGCCGCTGGATCAGGTACACGCCCGCCTCGCCG
>SXGS01049428.1_pt1 | contig 19188 bp, 14 predicted proteins | sample 3174681 | NCBI WGS metagenome assembly SXGS01 (sample SAMN11356861, study PRJNA531348) | freshwater metagenome | isolation source: freshwater sample F1-80 | place: China: Fuxian Lake, Yuxi | collected 2017-12-25 | reverse complement strand
GCCACTGCCGCCGGCGCCGCAGCCGGGCGAGCCGGGGCGGACCGCGCGGGCGCAGCCGCTCCGGCCGCCGTGCGCGCCGGTTTGACCGGCGGGGGCGCAGAAAGCTCCCGGTTCATCACCCCCAGGGACGCTTTCACATTGGGCGGGTAGTGATAGATCGTGCCCACGCGGAGGTCCGTCTGCTTCAACCAGCCCTCCGTGACGAGTTCGCCCAGAGCGGTTCGAAGGGTGTCCGCCGGCGCGCGGCCTACGAACCGGCGGAATACTTCGACTCCTCCGGAAAGGGCTATGCGCTGACTCAGCTCGGTAATGATGGCTTGTTTGATCGCCTGAACGTCCACGGTCTCCCCTCCCGTCGCGTGCCGGACTCTGGAATTATAAGCAGGCGCCGCCGCAGAAGGCACGCGCCCGGCACCGGTCAGGCAGACGGTTCCGCCAGAATCTGCTGCAGGAGCCCCGCGAGGCGCGGAACACCGACCGTCGGGTCCTCCTGTTCCTCGAACTCGATGGACAGATAACCGCGGTAGCCGGCGGTTTCCATCACTTGTCGCACCCGCCGGTAGTCCACCGGGCCCCGCTCATCCCCAAAACGGCTGGTGACCTTCACGTGCGTCGTCACCGTGCGCGGCGCGAGTTGGGCAAACTCGGCGTATGGGTCCACGCGGAAGTTGCCGAAGTCGAGATTGATCCCAAACCAGGGGCTCTCGATCACGTCGAGGAATTTCTGCACCTGCACCGCGGTTGAGGTGACACCCCCGTGGTTTTCCAGGGCAACCACCACGCCCCGCTCGGCGGCGTAGGACACACACTCCTGCAGGCACGCCAGCGCCCATCCGTGTGCGGCCTCTTCGAGGGTGTCCACCGGGATCGGGCCGGCGAAGACCCGGATGCAGGGCGCACCCAGAACCACGCTGTGGTCAATCCACGCCTTCGTCATGGCGACGTTTTCGGCTCGCTTGGTGGCATCGGCCTGGGTGAAGTTGCTGCCGACAGCGGTGCCGAGAATGTGCATCCCGCGCAGGAAGCAATGGCGCTTCAGGTCGTGCAGATAGGCCGTGTGCGTGCTCGGAAAGTAGTACGACGTGAGTTCCACGCCATCCATGCCCATATCCGCGCACGCATCCACAAACTCCAACAGGCTCATCAGGCCCGGCTTCAGCAGGTCTCGATATGAGTAGGCCGCGCATCCCAATCGCATGTTGCTCCCCTGTTCCTTCGCTCACCGAATCCGACTCAACCAGCCAGTTGGACAAACGACGGTGAAACCCTTCTCCTGACGATCTCCGCACGCCGATCGTAGGACACTCCACCCTTCTGGGCTCGAGGCGACGCGGGGATTGACCATAATACGAGCAGGATCACTGGGAGGGTAGGGGACCATGAACTGGTTTGACGCCGGGTTCGGCGCAGTGCTGATCGCAGTCATTTGGAGCCAGGCCCGCGGAGAGCTTGGGAAGGCGCTCCTGGACACGCTGTCGACTGTTTTTGCCCTCCTACTGGCACACCAGGGCGAGGCTACCGTCGCGCAGTTACTACACTGGCAGGGACCGCACAGCACCGCCGGTTCGGCGCGTGCGTTCCTCCTGATCTTTCTCGGGCTCTGGACCGTGCTGATGCTGGCCGGGCGACTGATCCACAGCCAGACCAGATTTTCGCTGGATGAGGTGGACCGGGTCTTCTGCGCAGTCCTGGGCTTGGTGATGGCGGTGCTGCTCGCACATGTGGTGACCAGCACCGCCGCCCGGCTGGCCATCGAGCGTAACGACCGGATGCCACATTACTTGCGGGACTCCTGGATCGCAACCGAGTTCCGCAACTTCCGCACACCACGCATGCTGGTGCGCGCGCAGGCGGAAGCACAGGGTCGCACCGCGTCCCAGCACAACCGATAGGTCTCACTTCCCGGCGGGGACTCCCTGTCGCCCCCAAACTCACTCCGCGCTCACCCAGTCTCCTTCTTCCGATTCAGACATCGAGATCTTACGCTTGATCCGCATGAGCGCATTGTCAACGGACTTGGTATTACACCGCAGTTCAACGGCGATTTCGCGGTATGACTTCCCGATCTCGTAGGCCGCCAGGACACGCCACTCGAATTCGCTGAGCATCTGCTGCAGGACGGTGCGCAGGTGGCGGGTGGACTCCCCGTTCAGGAAAATCGCCTCGGGATCCGCATCTTCCCCCGAATGCAGCATCTCACTCATGCTCCATTCGCCCCCTTCATCGTCTCCGGATCCCTCCAGGGAGAGCGAGTTGTTGAGCAGAGCTTGTTTCTGCCGCGTCGCGGCCTTAATGGCAGTGATGATGTGCCGGTGGATACACACCTTGGCGAACGCCGGGAAGGACGTGGCCTTATCCTGGCGGTAGTCCACAATCGCCTGCCAGAGGCCGATCATGCCGACCTGGAGCAGATCCTCCCGCTCCGCGCCCACCAGAAAGTACGAGCGTACTTTGCTGCGCACCAGGTTGCGGTACTTGAAAAGGATGTGCTCGGCAGCGTCGCGCCGCCCGCGCTGCGCCATCATCACCACATCGCAATCCGCCAGGCGTTCAAACCGGGCATTGCGGGGCGCAGACGGCTGTTCGACTAGCCCGAGAAAGTCCCTCATTCCTGCTGCGGTCTCCCACCTGGACCACCGGTTGTCGGCGTCAGGATCCGCCCACTTCGGCCGGTCGCGAAGCGGGGATCGGAGGGCGGGGTGCGCCGGACGGCCCGGCGCCCGCCTCTCCACGAGCAGTGAACACACCGCCTCCTCTTCCCAGATCACGGGGAGAGTGACATCGTGTTGCGACAGAACCTGGGGCGCACGGATCCCGTGTTCTTTTTCGCTCGGGACCGCGGCCCCCAGCGTTTCTTGTTCGTTCGAAGATGAAAGCCGCCTGAACGAATCCGGCCGCACGACCGAACCCGCCCCGGTGGAGCGCCTCAAGTCTAAGATTCTCCACCGAAGCCCTCCGTTCCTGCTTCGGCCGGCGAGAATTCCGGAAAGTCTGCGGCGATCCACTCCGCACGCCGCACGAAACCCTTCCGGTCAAGGAGAGCCATGTTATAATCCCCCGGAAGCAAGGCCCGGAAAGAGTGCAGAGGAGTTTCTCTCCGATTGGCGGGTCACGGCAGGCTTCCAGCTTTAGTAAGGAGGATGTGGCGATGGCCACAGCTACGACACTCCCGGGTCTGGAAGAGCGAAAGAAGGAACAGGCGCCAAAGGAGTTTCCCTATCCCGGAATTCCGGCGATTTCGGATGGCTCCGGAACCGTAGTCTGGGTCGACTCCCACATCACCCAGGGCGGATGCGCGTACCCGATCACCTCTTCCAGTCGCATGGGGGAGATGTATCAGTACACCGTGGCCAACGGTCAGCGGAACCTCTGGGGTGAGCGCATCGTCTTTATCGAACCTGAGAGTGAGCACAGCGCCGCGACCGCCTGCGAGGGCTTCGCCGTGACCGGCGGGAGAGTGACGAACTTCACCTCCGGCCAGGGGCTCATCCTCATGAAGGAAGTGCTCTACACCATCTCGGGGAAACGCCTACCGGTCGTGTTTCACATCGGAGCGCGTGCCCTCACGTCGCAGGGTCTGAATGTCCACGCCGGGCATGACGACGTGATGGGTTGCGAGGACGTGGGATGGGGGATGGTTTTTGCCCGCAATGCGCAGGAGGCGGGGGATCTCGCGCTCATCTGCCGGCGCGTGGCGGAAGCCACCGAAACGCCCATCATGAACGTCCAGGACGGCTTCCTGACGACGCACACCATCGAGAGCGTGCGCTACATCGAGCCGGAACTGATGAAGCTGTTTGTCGGAAGCCCGCAGGAGAACATCCGGGCGCTTTTCGATCCGTACAATCCCCTCATGAGCGGCGTGGTGCAAAACCAGGACAGCTACATGAAGGGAAAAATCGCCCAGCGCTACTTCTACGATCCGGTGCTGGCCGAACTCCGCGACGCGATGGACCTCTTCTACCAGTACACCGGACGCCGTTACGAAGTGGCTGCGCCCTACCGGATGGAAGATGCCGAGTACGCTCTGGTCGGTATGGGCTCCTACATGGAGACCGCGCTTGCCACGGTGGACTACCTGCGTGATGTGCGTGGACTGCCGGTCGGGTGTGTGCACGCGACCTGTTTCCGCCCGTTCCCCAGCCACGAAATCGTCAAGGCGCTCCAGAATTGCCGCGCGGTCGCCGTCCTGGAGCGAATGGACAACCCGATGGCGCAGTCGAATCCGCTTACCCGCGAGATCAAGGCTGCGTTCGCGGATGCCTTCAACGGGGCGGAAGATTACCCTGCCATTGACCGCATCCCGCAGATCTACAGCGGCACCGGCGGATTGGGCAGTCGCGATGTGCGTCCGGGAGACTGGATCTCGATCGTCGAAAATATGATGCCCGGCGGCAAGCGGCAGCGCTTCTTCTCCGTCGGCATTGACCACCCTCTGGCGCTGCCGAAGACGGAAGATCCCGACCTGCGCCCGGCCGGCAGCTTCTCCATGCGCGGGCACTCGGTCGGCGGCTACGGCTCGGTCACCACCAACAAGGTCATCGCCGACTTCTGCGGCATGACCTTCGGCATCCAGGTGCAGGCCTACCCGAAGTACGGATCCGAAAAGAAGGGGCTTCCGACGACCTACTACCTCACAGTAGCGCCGGACACCATCCGGACCCATTGTGAACTGGAGGCCGTCGAGTTCATCCCGTGCAACGACGTGAATGCGTTCAAGCATGGGAATCCGCTCGGTGGGATCGCGGACGGCGGATCGGTCTTTGTCCAGAGTGACAAGACGGACCCGATGGACGTGTGGAACGCCCTTCCCGCCTGGGCCAAGCGAACCCTGCGGGCCAAGCACGCCCGTCTGCTGGCGCTCGACACGGTGAAGATCGCTCGCGAGTACGCACCGACGCCGGACCTCCAGATGCGCATGCAGGGGATTGTGCTCCTCGGCATCTTCCTCAAGATCATGCCGTTGCGCCAACAGCGGGAGATGACCGACGACCAGCTCTTCGAGCATGTCGAGCAGTCAATCCGAAAGGCCTGGGGACGCAAAGGGGAGCCGGTCGTGCAGGCCAACCTCAGTTGCGTGCTGCGCGGTTACAAAGAAGTGATCGAGGTTCCACGGTCCATCCTGGACCACGCTGAGATTGCCGACGATGGGCTGGGCTTGATGTCCATGGGCGGCGTGTAACAAGGAACATAGATGGAACTCCTGGAGAGACCGAGCAACAACTTCATTGATGTTCAGGACTTCATGGATCGGGTCGTGGGATCGTATAACCACGGCACGGCCGAGAAGGGCCTTCCCGCAGATATCTTCGTGGCCCGCAGCCTCATCCCTTCGGGGACGGCGGCGCTGCGCGACTTCAGCTACATCGCCCCCGAGATCCCCGAGTTCAACCCGGACAATTGCGTGGGCTGCATGGAGTGCGTCGTCGAGTGCCCCGACACGGCGATCCTAGCGAAAGCGCTGCCGGTCAGTACGCTCGAAGCCAACCTCGGCGGTCTGACGGGTGAGGGCGAACGGGAACGACAGGAAGGCAACTGGGCCAAGACCCGGAAGTACTACGACGTGCCGCAGCGCCAGAAGCAGGAACCGGCGATGTTCGGGATCTTCATTGACCCGACCAAGTGCAAGGGCTGCGCCGAGTGCGTCGAAGTGTGCGGCGACCACAACGCCCTGCGGATGATTACCAAGACTCCGCAGAACATGGCGCACTACCGGAAGAGCTTCACGTTCTACCGGAAGACCCCCGAAACGCCTGCGGCCTACATCCAGGAGAAGATCCTCGCGGACATGATGCTGGCAGAGCGCTCCAACCTGTACGTGGGTGGAGCGGGGTCCTGTGCAGGCTGCGGCGAAGGCACCGCCATCCGAATGCTCTGTGCCGCCACCGGCTTCCAGTACGGACCCGAGAACTTCGGGATGGTCGCTTCCACCGGCTGCAACACCGTCTACACGTCCACCTACCCGTTCAACCCCTACCTGATTCCCTGGACCAACTCCCTGTTCGAGAACGCCCCGGCGGACGCGATGGGGATCCGGGCCAGATGGAACGCGCAGGGCTGGGGGGACAAGCGACTGTGGGTGCTGGGCGGCGACGGCGCCATGCTCGACATCGGCTTCCAGTCGCTGTCCCGTATGCTGGCGTCCGGAATGGACATCAAAGTGCTTGTGCTGGACACGCAGGTCTATTCCAACACCGGCGGCCAGGCCTCCACCAGCACCTTCATGGCGCAGGAGACGAAATTCTCGTACCACGGCAAGGCCGAGGGTGGGAAATCCGAAGCCCGGAAGGAACTGGCGCAGATCGCAATGATGCACCCGAACACGTTCGTGGCTCAGACGACCTGCGCGCACATGAATCACTTCTACAGGGCGGTGATGCGGGCCAACGAGTTCCGCGGTCCGGCCGTCATCATCTGCTACACCACCTGCCAGCCGGAGCACGGTGTGGCGGACCACCTCGCCGGTTACCAGGCCCGCCTCGCAGTAGACTGCCGAGCCTTCCCGCTGATGGTGTACGATCCTGAGAAGGGCGACAAGATCCGCGAGCGCACCAGCCTGGCAGGCAACCCCTCGATGAAGGAAGACTGGTACAAGCACCCGAAGACCGGCGAGCCGATGGACTTCATCCACTGGGCCCGGACAGAAGGGCGCTTCTCCAAGCACTTCGACAGCAACGGCGTCGCCAGCGCAGGCCTCCACAAAGCCCAGGAGGAGCGCCTTCGTAACTGGCACGTGCTACAGGAACTGGCGGGGCTTCGGTAACGTTTGCGCCCGTCTCACACAACCGGAAGGGCACCCCTGCCAGCAGGGGTGCCCTTCCGGCCGTTTCGGACACTCACGGCGTGCGTTTTCCCCTGTACCGCGCCCACCGCAGCGGGTTCGGCAATCCGGCGCGCCCGGAACAACTCCGGGCAAAGATCCCATCCCAGTCCGGTTCGGGCTCACATCAGCGGATGTTCCCCCGTCCGGATGAGCAACCGTCGCAAGTTGACGACCGCATCACGATTCAACGCCAGGGTTTGGATGGTCGCCCGCCCGGTCGCAGAAATGCCGATCAGGATGTCATTATTTTCCGACCACACGAAGTGGTCAGACCAATGGTGTCGTCTCGGATGATACAGGGGCGCATGTTCACCCGATACTGGATCTGCTCCAGGAGTTCCTGGTGTATCTCCGATTGTCACAAACCTGGCATGAAAGCGCCAGGTTGTCGAGATCGTCGATTCCTCCGCGCAAGCGAGGGGGGATGTGCTCGACAGAGAACGGATCCGGCGAAAGTGCCACTACACTAGTAGTGTGTCAACACGATATTCATGGGTTCGAGCAGGCCCCATAGGGCACGATTCCACCTATCACTTCCGCCCTGACACACTACTAGACTGCCGCAATACTCGCAGGAGCCCAGCGCTCGCGCGGCGACAGCCCTCCGGACCTCCACGGAGGGCCGAGGCTCGGACAGGGGACCCGGGGGAAATGTCCAACTGTTCCATCAACTCCCGGATGGTGACGCCGCGCAACAGCGCCAGACCCGAGGGGAGCGCCATCCGGCGGACGTTTGCGGCTTCGAACCGGTCCGAGACCGAAATCAGCTCGGCTTGCTCGGCTTCGGTCAGCGTCTCGTCGCGCCGGGCCCGGCCGAACTCGCGGTACCGGGTCCGGAACGAGTCTGAAAACCCCAGGTTGATTTCCTGAAGGAGCGCCCCCTCCTCGCCGGACAACGTGCCGCCTTTCGGTGCGCCCGCAGTGCCCAGGTGACCGGCCAACCAGTGCGCCGCCAGACTGCCGGCATCAAGGCCGCGTCGGCGAGCCTCTTCGTGCAACTGTGCCTGCACAGCGGGCGGCAGCTCGATCGTAAGACGCATTGGAATGGCGACTCCGATACGCAGGCCGGTCGCCGACCGGTTTTCCCTGCTTGCGTTCATCCCTGAATCATCGTCCGCCGGAGCCCCGGGGGCCAACTTCCGGATCCGATCAAAGCTGATCCAACGCCCGGATCGGCAGCTCGTCCAGGCAGAGCACCCGGACCTCCCGCTCGCGCGCCTCCGCCGGGTCCGCGTCTCGCCGGGAACCCTCGCGGTGGTGCAATGAACCTTGAGGACGCGCGTACGGAAAAGGGTGGACGAGGCTATCGCCTCGGACTCCGGCGAAACTTGCCAGGTGGCGCCTCAACTCTCGGCGCGGCGCCGGCAGGCACACCGCCGGCCGCCGGCCCGGGGGCGCAGCCGACTCGCATCCTGGGACGCGGTTTCGCGGCGTGGGTTTCGCGGATCTGCGGGTCGCGCTCGACCGCCGGGCCGCTCCGGGTTAGAACCGCGGGGCTACTTCCCAGGAAAACCGGTCAGAACCGGTTGCCGGCGCCGCACGACCGAGAGGCACAGGGGCCTCCGTAGTCGGAGGAAATGGCATCCCGGCTGGCTACCCCCGTAGATCCGGGTCGGCCTCGTCACCGAAAGTGAGCGACCCTTTGTAGCGGCTCAGTTTTCGTGGCGGAGGTCCGTGAGGTTGACGTAGAACGGGTGATCCGGCGGGACGGGCTCGTCCGGCAGGCACGCCCCGGGCAGGTCATCCATGCACGTGGCGCGCGCAGGGGGAAGCTTTGAAGTGGCCCGGATGAGTTCCAGCGACCTATGAACGGATCTGTCAGGTAAGGGCAGCATCGAAGATCAACCCGGAGTTGATAGGTCACGCAGACTCACTATGAACGGGCTATCGTGTCGAACACCACCTCGTGGATTTCCAGCACGTTCGGCCCGGCGAACATCTCCACGGGGGGCCGGTTTCGGTGGGCTTCGCGGAAGGACTCGCTCTGGGTCCAGTCCCAGAAGGCCTGCTCGCTCTCCCAGCAGGTCTGCACCAAGTAGTAGCCCTGCTCCGTGATGGTTTCCCATTCGCCCGTCCGGAAGTTCCAGCGCCGCGATACGGGGCGCATCACCTGGTTCCGGATGAAGCCGGGCGACCCGTCTATCAGGCCGGCCCGGTTCCGGAAGCGGTCTTCGAACTCGGTCTCGTGGCCGGGGGCCACCGGAATGCGGTTGGTCACAATGAACATCGTCGGGGCTCCTATTTAGCGGACATCCAGTCCGGTCCTACGCCTGCCTCGGCGCGCAGCGGCACCTTCAGGACGAGTGCGTCTTCCATCTCTCCACGCACGAGTTCGGCAAGGTCGGCGGCTGCCGCGGCCGGGGCCTCGAAGACGAGTTCGTCGTGGATCTGCAGCAGCAGGCGCAGCGGCAGCCGGTCGCGATCAATGCGCCGCTGGACGTTCACCATCGCAAGCTTGATGAGATCCGCCGCGCTTCCCTGGACCACGGTGTTGATGGCGAGGCGCTCCCCCAGGTGGCGTTCCGTAGCGCTGCGGGCGCGGATTTCCGGAATTGCGCGGCGGCGGCCGAGGAGCGTCTTCACGTAGCCGTGCTCTTCGGCGTGCCGGATGCACTCCTGGAGAAACGTATCAATGCCGGGGAACTGCTGCTTGTAATCGCCGATCAGCTTGCCGGCCGCCTCACGGTCCAGGCCCTCGATCCGCCGGGACAGGCCGTGCGCCGAAATGCCGTAGATGATGCCGAAGTTGATGGTCTTGGCGTGGCTCCGCTGCTCGCGGGTGACGGCCTCCGGGGGGGCGCCGAACACGCGGCTGGCGACCGCGGTGTGAATGTCCTGTTCCTCTTCAAAGGCGCGCACCAGTCCCGGATCTTCACTGAGATGGGCCAGCAGCCGGAGCTCAATCTGCGAATAGTCGGCGCAGATGAGTACGTGACCCTCCGGGGCCGGGAACGCCTTGCGTACCTGGCGTCCGATGTCGGTGCGCACCGGGATGTTCTGGAGATTCGGCCCGTGCGACGCCAGGCGCCCGGTGGCGGTCACCAACTGGTGGAACGACGAGTGGACGCGGCCGGTTTCGGGATCAATCGCCTCCACCAGGTTGCCCAGATAGGTGGAGATGAGCTTGGTGAGCTGGCGGTACTCCATCAGCAGGCGGGGGATACGCGTGTGCGGAACGTTCCGATCTTCCTGCGCCGCCAGCCGTTCCAGGACCTCGACGTCGGTGGAGCGCCCGGTCTTTGTCTTCTTGACTACCGAGAAGCCCAGGTGGTCGAAGAGCACTTCCGCGAGCTGTTTGGGGGAGTCGAGCGCAAACTTCCGGCCCGCCCGCTCCTGAATTTCTTCGCGAAGCGCGTCCACGCGCGTCCCGAGCGCCTGCCCTTGCTGCCGGAGTTCGGCCGGGTCGCACAGAATGCCGGCGAGCTCCATCTCGGCCAGCACCACGGCGAGCGGCGCTTCCACCTCACGCAGGAGGGCGGCCATCCCGTGCTCTTCGAGCCGGGGCAGCAGGACATGGCACAGACGCAGCGCCACGTCCGCGTCCTCGGCGGCGTACGGCGTGATCTGCTCCAGCGGGACCGACTCCATCGTCGTCTGCTCGGCGCCCGCCCCGATCAGGTCGGTGATCGGGATGAGTTTCAAGCCCAGCAGGCGCTCCGCCAGGAGATCCAGCTTCCCATTTACCGTCGGGTCTAGCAGCGCCACCGCCAGCATCGAGTCGAACACGACCCCGCGGAGCAGCACGCCGCTGCGGGCCAGGACCCGCGCGTCGAACTTCAGGTTGTGGCCGCATTTCGGAAGAGTCGGGTCAGACAGCAGCGGCCCCAGCTCAGCCAGCACCGTGGCCTCGTCCAGGTGTCGCTCCGGCTCCGGCGAGCGCACCGGCACGTAGACGGCCCGGCCCGGCTCCCATGCCAGGCAGAGGCCGCAGAGCCGCGCGCTCCGTTCGAGGCCGGTGGTCTCAGTATCCACACTCACCAGCGGCGCCTGCCGCAGGGCCACCGCCAGGTCACGGAGTTCTTCAAGGGTACACACCGCCCGGTACTCACCACCGACAGGACGCGCGGCGTCCGGCGCGTCTGCACCGAGCAGGCTCGCGGGCGAGTCGGCGCTTTCGGGGCCCGTTCCGGCCGCGGCGCCTGTCCCCGGCTCCAGTCCGGGCAGGGCCGCTTCGCCTTCACCGGCGAGCCGCCGTACATCGTGCTGGAAGCGATTGAAGCCGAGTTGCTGGAACAGAGGCAGCAGACGCTCCAGGTGCGGAGGGCGGACCTGCGCGTCGCTCAGGGAGAACGGCACAGCGGCGTCCCGTTTCAGCGTCACCAGCTCACGGGAGAGCCCGATCGTGTCGCGCGCCTTCTCCAGATTCGTGCGCCGCTTGCCCTTGATGCGCTCCAGGTTGGCGTAGATCCCATCAATCGAACCGAATTCGGTCACCAACTGCACCGCTGTCTTCGGTCCGATTCCTTCCACCCCCGGCACGTTGTCCACGGTGTCACCGGTCAACGCCAGCACATCCACCACCTGCTCCGGCGTGATGCCCTTATTCGCCAGCAGGGCGGGGCGATCTGTGAGGGTGTCGGTCTGCAGGTCGTACAGATGCACTCGCTCGCACAGGATCTGCTCCAGGTCCTTGTCCTTGGAGAGAATGCGAATCGTAAGGTCGGCGCCCTCGGCGCGCTCCTGCATCTGACGGACAATGCTCGCAATCACGTCGTCCGCCTCCAGCCCCTCCTGCTGCAGCACCGGGATGCCGAAGCCCTCCAGAAGCTCGATCACACGAGGAATCTGCGGGATCAGGTCTTCCGGTGTGGCGCGACGCGTGGCCTTGTAGTCGGCGTACAGGGTGTCGCGGAACGTCTTCCCGGGCGCGTCCGAGGCCGCCACCACGTATTCGGGCTTTTGTTCCTTCAGCAACCGCAGCAGCAGCGCCGCAACGCCGAACACCGCCTGCGTCGGCTCCCCCGTCACAGGGCTGCGCATCCCATTGCGGATCGCGTAGTAGGCGCGGAAGATCTGCGCGAACGTGTCAATGATGTAGAGGGTCGGCATGGCGAGGGTCTCCTGCGGCTTCGGCAGGGAGCGATCCCGTGTGGTCGTCCTCCCGAACAATCCTCAGTGTTCATCGTCGGCTTCCCCGTCCGTTTCCCCGTAGAGCGGACGGCGAACGGCGATCGCCGCGACGGATACCGAATGGCTGCGCCGGCTCCACTGGCTCACGCGCGTGGCTCGGCCGACGGCGCCACGCCACCTGGTGGTGCGCGGCATTGCGGGGGAATTGCCGCCCGACCCGCGCCGGGAGCCCCAGAGCGCAGGAGGTGGTCAACGCACCCTTGCGTTCTCCACTGAGCCCTGTGTGCGGAGCAGAACCGCGGCCCCGCACCCGAAACTGACGGTGGATCGGCCCCTATCCGAAGAGCCCCGCGATGACCTTTCCCTCCGGCACCAGAGTGACCGGCCGGCCGGAGGCGGTGGCAAACTCACGACGGGGATCAATCCCCAGCGCGTGGAAAACGGACGCGGCAATATCGTCCGGCGTGATGGAGGTGCTGTCGTCGGGACCGTGTCCCTTGCGGTCGGTGCCGCCGATGAGCTGTCCCGCACGCACGCCGCCGCCGGCAAGAAGCATCCAGCCCGCGCGGGGCCAGTGATCCCGTCCGGCGTTCTTGTTTACGGATGGGGTGCGGCCGAACTCCCCGCCCGCGACCACCAACGTGCGCGCCAGAAGACCCTTGTCCGCCAGCACCTGGACGAGCGCAGCAATCCCGGCGTCGAATGGCGGAAGCAGCTTGTCCTTCAGCCCGGAGAAGTTGTCCAGGTGAGTGTCCCAGCCGCCGGAGTTGACCGTAACAAACCGGACTCCATGTTCCACCAGGCGGGACGCCAGTAACAAACTTTGCCCGAACGGATCAGCGCCAAACTGCTGCGCGACGGACGGAGCCTCTTTCTCCACGTCGAAGGCGGCCTGGGCCCGCGGCGACAGCAGCATCGCCTGGGCCTGCTGCCCAAAGCGGTCCAGCCCTTCAAGCAGCGGGTTGCCGGCGTCCGCAGCACGCAGTCGGGTGTCCAGGTCGCGCAGCAGGCGATCACGCTGGCGAATACGGTCGGCCGAAACACCGTTCGGGAGCACAAGACCGCGAACTCCGAATTTCTGACCCGGGCGTGGGACGGCGTTGGTCTTGAACGGCGCGTAGGCCACACCGAGGTAGCCGGGCTGCATCTCCGTGGTCGGCACCGCCACGAAGCCGGGCACGTCCGCGGCGCCGGGGCGCTCGTGGACTGCGACTGAACCCAGGGCCGGGTAGCGCACGGCCGGGGAGGGGCGATTGCCGGTGTAGAGCCATTCGTTTGCCTGTGGGTGGGCGCCCGCGCTGTGGCTCATGCCGCGCAGGAGCGTGAAGCGGTCCAGCACGTGCGCCAACTTCGGCAAGTGCTCGCACACGGGCAGGCCTTGTAGCTTGCTCGGGATCAGGGCGAACGGGCTCCGCTCGTCGGCGGGCGCATCCGGCTTCATGTCCAGGGTGTCCAGGTGAGCCGGACCGCCGTTCAGATGAATGAAGATCACCGCATCCGCTGCCGGCGCAACCGGTTTGGGGCCGTGGGCGTCGGCCCGGGGCGCCGCCGGCGGGCGCGCGGGACCTGGAACCACGCGCTTCGAACCACGCGACTGCTCCGTTGCTTCGGCGAGACGAAGCGCATCTGCAAGCGTCAATCCGAGCGCGCTCAGGACCCCCACGCGCACCGTGTCACGCCGGGTCCGGCCATCACAGTTTGGACTGGTCATGGTCTGTCTGTTCCATTTCCGCCGGGCGGCCCGACTCCCCGGTGGTTGCCTCGTGTGTCCGAGGTAGACGTCGGGTGAGGGGTGGGTCTGCGCCACCGCCCGCCCCGCCGGCCGGTACAAGCTCCGGCGCTATTCGGCGCCGGAGGCGACGATCCCCACGTCCTCCAGGTGAGCTGCCGTCAGGGCCCGCCGCAGCCAGAGGCGGGCCTCATCCGTTTCTGCTTGCTCCACCCGTGCGATCACCTCAGGCGGAACTCCCGCAAAGCGCGTGCCCAGAACCTCGAGCAGAATGTCGCGCGTCGTCTCCCGCCTGGCCTCAAGCTCGCTCTCGCGCCTACCTTCACGCCTGCCTTCACGCCTACCTTCGCGCCTGCCGGTGGCAAGGAGGTAGTCATACATTGTCTGGCTCATGTGTGTGCCCTCCGCCCCCTGTCGGACCTCCGAGCGCTCCAGATACCGCTGCGATATTCCCGACAGAATGCTGGTGCGGCCCTCGATGCTATTCGGCGCCGGAGGCGACGATCCCCACGTCTTCCAGGTGATCTGCCGTCAGGGCCCGCCGCAGCCAGAGGCGGGCCTCATCCGTTTCTGCTTGCTCCACCCGTGCGATCACCTCAGGCGGAACTCCCGCAAAGCGCGTGCCGAGAACCTCGAGCAGAATGTCGTGTGTCGTCTCCCGCCTGCCTTCGCGCCTGCCGGTGGCGAGGAGGTAGTCATACATTGTCTGGCCCATCTTTGTGCCCTCCACCCCCTGTCGGAACTTCGACCGCTCCACATACCGCTCCAGCATCCCCGACAGCCTGGGGAATTCTACCCGAGGCCGCCGCCGATGCACCAGCGCCCATTGAATCTGGACCACCCGCAGCCAGCGCGGGGCAACCTCCAGCGGCAGTTGCTCCAGCACCGTGAACGTCGCCTCAAGCGTCTCGACCAGGGAGGCCAACGGCGCCCGTTCTTCCCGCAGCAGGAGCAGCACCAGGCCACCGGCGGTCCCGGCGTCCAGCAGCGCGCGCGGGGTGAAACCGTGCAGCCGTACGAAGTGAAACCCCCAGTCCGGGTCGGCCCGCCGCATCCGCTCCCAGTCCGGCGGCTGCTCCCACGCGGCGAGGCGCCGGGGTCCGCCCCAGGCCTTGCGCGGGGTATAGAGCATGACACTCAGCAGCGGTGTCAGTTTCCACTCCGCAGCGGGAACTTTGTCGGTTTCCCACCGCCGGATCTCTTTCTCCCACACGAGCCCGCGATAGGCGGTTTCCCGCGCCCGGAACCACCATTGCAGCTTGTACTGCTGCTCAAGGTGGAAATGGATGGGGTAGCGCATGCCGCGTTCCGGAGGGAGCGGGGAGCAGGGGACATGGTAGAGGATGTCGGTTTGCCGCAGATCCAGGCCGGTGGTCAGCAGCTCCCGCGGCGAGTTGACCGCCGCAGCAAAGTCCAGGCGTTGATGGAAGGATCGGGGGACGATACATCGGGCAATCTCTCCGAAGAGACTGGGGTCTTCGCTCGCCCACTGGATCGCCCGATCCGGGAAATGCGCGAGGAATTCCCCAAACGAGGTGGGTTCCAACTCTGCCACGTGGTCCTCACTCTCCCGGCTCCGGGAACCGGCGTGGCCGGGCCTCCCACTCCTGATTTCAGTGGTTCGTGATGAACTCCTGCGTGTTCAGGAGTGCCCACAACAGGTCGCGCATCCCCTCGGTCAGACTTCCCGCTTCAGTCAGGTGCCGGGAACTCCGGGACAGTTCTACCGGAGTGGGCGGGCGGCTGAGGGTCCGCAGGTAGGCCTCCCGCACCAGAGCCGCCGGGCTGTCCGCCGCGCGGACTTCCTGCAGCCAGCCGTCCTTTCGTTCGAGCGCCGCGTTCAGGTCCTGGTCGTTCCGCAGATAGAGCGCCTGCTGGAGAGAGGGCGCCTGCTCGCGCTCGCAATCACAGTTCGCCTTGCGCAGCGGCTTCCCAAAGACCACCAACCCGAACTCGGTCCGCGCCTCGTCGGCTGTGGGCTGGACCGCGATCCGGCGCCCGATCACCTCGGTCGCGGAGCGTTCGAGAGCCTTACTCCCCGCCGTGGCCTGAAGGATGGCATCCACCGCGATTTCCGCCGGCAGGCGGCGGAGGCGGGCGTGGCTCAGGTTCCGCTCGTCGCGCCGGTTGATCGCGTTCGGCCGCCAGCTCAACTGGTAGGTGCGGCTCGTGGTGATCTGGCGGTGCAGCCACTTCATGTCGTAGCCGTGGGCCACGAAGTCGCGCGCCAGCCCGCGCAGGAGTTCCGGATGCGTGGGAGGATTGCCGCGGCTGCTCTCGTCCGTGGGGTCCACCAGCCCGCGTCCGAAGTAGTAGGCCCACACGCGATTCACGAACGCAGGTGCGAAGTAGGGATTCTCCGGATCTCGCAGCCAGGCCATCAACGGCACGCGCGGGTCGGGTACTCGCGCAAGGTCCTGCGGCGGCGCTCCCAGAATCCGCGCAGGGGGCCGGTCGGGCGGCGGCGGCGTCACATAGACCTCGTAGAACGGCGCCGGTTTCCCCTCGGCCGCCCAGCGCCAGTAGGTCTGGCGCCGCGTGGCCGCAGTGGTGAGTTTCGCCACCTCCAGGCGCTCCTTCAGACGGGTATGCGCTTCTTGCGACTCCGGCGCGATGCCCTGCGTGATGCGCGCAAAGAGGGCCGTGAACTGCTGGAAGTCCTGCTGGGTCCAGACGTCGAAGGGGTGTTTGTGGCACTGCGCGCAGTCCAGGCGCACTCCGAGGAAGGTGTAGGCGAAGCCGAGCGCCTTCTCTTCCGGTTCCTTCAGGTTTCCCCGGAACCAGAAGTGCGGCATCTGCTCCAGAGCCGTGAAATCGGCCGGATCCTGATTGCGCAGGTAGGAGCTCATCCGCAGCGTGTAGTCGTCATAACCCTCGCCCGGTCGGCGGCTGGTACCCAACACCAGCCCCTCGACGATCCGGTCGTAGCCGATGTTCTCCCGCACGCGCCGCTCGATCCACGCGTGCCATTGGGCGCCCGTCTGCGGGCCGAAGTCCGTGTTACCCAGGAAGAGGGGAGCGTTCAGGCCGGTCTGATCGCACAAACGAGTGGTCCACCAGGCAACGTACGCGGGGCGCGCCAGCAGTTCGTCTACCTTTCGCTCGCGCTTTCCCCGCGTCCGGTCCGCCGCAAAGGCCAGTGCCTCCGCCGGCGTGGGAAGTGTGCCGACCAGATCGAGGCTCAGCCGGCGCAGGAACTCCTCGTCGGTGCAGAGTTCGGAGGGGGGAAGGCCGAGTTGCCCGAGTCGCCGACCCACCCACCGGTCAACATCGGTCTGCACCGGGAACCGGACCGTGCGTCCCTCGGCGCCGGGGTAGGGTACCAGAACGGGCATGCTCTCCACCGCGCCGCCGTACACCGCGACCATTGCGGTGTCCCCGGAACCGACCCGTGCCACCTCTCCGCGGGCCGTGACCGTCGCCACGCCATCATCATTCGCGGAGAACTGCGTGAGCCCGGTGACGTCTTCTACGCCGTCGTCAGTGAAGTGGGCGCGAATGCGGACCGGTGCGTGCCGCATCCGCGCCCGGAACAGCAGTTCCGCCGGCTCAATCTCCAGCCTTCGCACTCGCGGCTCGGTGTCCGGCACGAACGGCGCACCCGCCTGGATCCACGCGCCCAGGAGGCGATACTCCCACCCGGCGGGGTCGAGCCGCCTGCCCCCGCCGTGCGCCACCGCTGCCGTCGGCTTGCGGAGCAGGAGACTCTCGCGCCAATGCTCCGGCCGGATGCGGGCGCCCCCCCGGATGCCCTCCAGATCCAGCCTCGGGTCGGAACCAAACAACGAGAGTCGAAACCCGCCCCGTCCCTGGAACGACCCGTGACATGCCCGGTTCGTGCAGCCCAGCTTGCCGAACAGCGGCTGCACATGGCGCGTGAAGCCGGGCACGCCCCCGGGTCCGCCCGCCCCCCAACGCTCTGCGGCAGCGAGCAGCCCCGATGCCGCACCTCGCGCCGGTGGGATCGAAACTCCGCGCGACGGCGCCACCGCTGGGCCGGCATGGCGTGGCAGGGAGCGCACCGGGGAAAGCCGGGGCTGTCGAGGCGCGGCGGAAGCCGGTGTGGTTGCCAGGACCAGGAACGCTGTGAAGCAGATGCGCCGCATGTTCGGAATCTCGTGTCGTGAGTACCGTCCTCGACCGAAACGAATCGGTCTGATCCGATCAGGAGTCGAGAATGGGGACGGAGGAAAGAACAATCATGGGGGTCGAGCACGAGCCCCGGGGGCCCTGTCCAACCCGGGTTCAGGAAGGTGGGCCTCGCGTCACAGCGCGAGGTTTGAACTCCGCGATCCCCGCTACCGTCTGACCAGCACGCCCAGATCCGTCAACCACTCATGGAACCGGACGTGCCATGTCCCGAACGGGATGCCGTTGCGGGCCTTGATCGCGCCGCCATGCCCGCCGTGGGCATAGATGTGGAGCTCCGACTGTACTCCCGCCTGGAAGAGCGAGTTGTGGAACTCGACGGTCTGACGGGCGTGGAAGGCATCATCCAGGCCGGCACTGGTGAGGAAGGCCGGCGCAGCATCTTTCGGCGCGGTGATGTCCATCGGAGCCCAGCCGGGGTAGACCAGTGCCACGAAGTCCGGTCGGCAGCTCTGCCTCTCGACCGGATCGCCCGACTCGGACTTGCCGCGGTCGAAGCGGATGTCGGCGAGCGCCGCCAGCGCCCCTCCCGCCGAGAAGCCGATCATGCCGACTCGGGTCGCATCCACCCCCCATTCCTTTGCCCGGGCACGGATAAGGCGCAGCGCGCGCTGTGTATCCTGCAGCGCTTCGCCCTGAACCCTGTATTGGTACCCCGGGGTTTGTTCCAGGCGGTACTTCAGGATGAACGCATGCACGCCGATGCTGTTCAGCCAGGCGGCGATGTCGGCGCCTTCCGAACCCCAGACCAACTGGCGGTGACCGCCCCCCGGCGCGACCAGCATCCCGGCGCCGCACGCCTTGTCGGCGGGAGCCAGACGTACCTCGATCGAGGGGTTGTGCACATTGCGGATCGAGTTGATCCGTTCACCCGGCTTCGGCTCGGGCGGGGTGGTGACTTCCTTCTCCCCGGCGCCTTGCAGCGTGGGTGAACCTGCGGGCCACAGGAACACGACGGGCGGCGCGGGGTCGGCGGCGAACGCGGAGACGGTCGCCCCCAGCACGGGGAGCAGCAAGGCAAGGCGACGGGTGTGGCGCAGCATGGCAAGAGTACCTCTCGGCAATCCCGGCGGCAGTGGCGGGGCGAGCTGCATCGTCCAGGAGCCCAGCCCGATGGAGAGGTGGGCATTTGCCGCCCGAGCGCCTCGCGCGTTTGAGACCCAAACGGGGCAGGAGAGTTTCGGCCACAACCCGAAATCCGTCGCAGAACAGGTCCGAGGGATCGCAATGACACCCTCATCCCGGCTCTGCGCGAGCTCCCCCCCAGTGGACGAGGACTTAGAGCCTATCCCAAAACCCCGGCGGCGCGGAAGGCGATGACCGCGGCGGCAAACTGGAGTGCCGCAAGATAGTTAGCGGCTTTACGATGCCAGCGGAGAAAGACGTGGCGCCACTGATGGAGCCAATGGTGGGTGCG
>SXGS01393896.1_pt1 | contig 19191 bp, 17 predicted proteins | sample 3174681 | NCBI WGS metagenome assembly SXGS01 (sample SAMN11356861, study PRJNA531348) | freshwater metagenome | isolation source: freshwater sample F1-80 | place: China: Fuxian Lake, Yuxi | collected 2017-12-25 | reverse complement strand
GCGGAAGAGTATCTGGGACGCGGTCAATCCCCATACGGGACGCCGACGGATTGACGAAGCGTTCCCGCTGGAGATGCGAGAGACGACCCGCGAAAATGAGATGTTGATCAAGTTCAAGAATGGGTCCACGTGGCAGCTCGCCGGGAGCGATAACTACAACGCCCTCGTCGGCTCCTCCCCGTGTGGGCTCGTGTTCTCGGAATATGCGCTTGCGAACCCCGCGGCCTGGGCGTATCTGCGACCCATCGTGCTGGAAAACAAGGGATGGGCGATCTTCATCTCCACCCCTCGCGGCAAGAACCACTTCTACGACCTGCATCGCGCGGCGGCGGACGATCCGACGTGGTTTCATCAGTCGCTCTCGAATGAGGACACGCAGGTGTTCACGGCGGCACAGATGCAAGACGAGCTCCGGGAGATGCAAGCGCAACATGGGGAACAGTATGGGCTGTCGTTCTTTAATCAAGAGTATCGGGTGTCGTTTGACGCGGCGATCATGGGCAGTATTTGGGGCGATTGCGTGGATAGCGCCCAACGCGAAGGCCGCATCACCGCGGTCGCACCCGTCGCCGGTAGTCCGGTCTATACGGCGTGGGACTTGGGGCGCACGGACGATACGGCGATTTGGTTTTATCAGATGCACGGGCAGACCATTGACATCTTCGACCATCATGCGTCGAACACGAAGGATATTCCGTTTTATGTACAGCTCTTGAAAGAGAAGCTCGCGACGTACGGGATCACGTACGCCACCCACTGGCTCCCGCATGACGCCCGACCTCGGACGCTGGCGGCGGGAGGGAAGTCGATCTTGCAGCAATTCCACGATGCGGCGACGAAAGACCCGCGGTTGGGACGGTTTGCGATTGGCCCCCGGCTCGATAAGCAGGAAGGGATTCAAGCCGCCCGCACGACGTTCCCGTTTTGCCGCTTCGACGCGACTCGCTGCGCGACGGGGCTGGAACACCTCAAGCATTATCATCGGGAATGGGACGCGGAACATAAGGTGTTTCTCAGCAGCCCGGCCCACGACCAATCATCCCACGATGCGGATGCGTTCCGGTATCTGTCACTCAGTTGGAAGCGGAGCCGCCCCCAGGGACCGATTGTGGATCGTGCCACGCCCGTCCATGCGGGCCCAATGGCGTTCGGAGTCCTGAAGAAACAGCATTTTGCGAAACGCCAATCCGCGCTTGACATTCGTATGCCGAGTATGCCATAGCAATCCTAGACAAGGAGACTACCATGTTACCATTTATGTGGGCCGCCGAAGACAAGAATGCGTGTTCCGTCGCAGGGGAACTCGTGGATGGCACGAGCGTGTTTACTATTAGCGGCGGCCCGATCCTCGTGAAAACGATGGTGTCGGTCTGTATCACGGCGAACGGCGCCACCGCCACGACCCTCCAATGGAAGCTCTATCCGACCGTCGGCACCGCCACCACGTTCAGTGGCGCAACCGCGACCCTCGCGAGCGCGACCGCCGGCACGACGATTCGGCTGAATAACCTCAGCCTCGCGGCGGCCCCCTCCATTGTGGCGGCGTCGTCTGGCGGCATCCAGATTGGGCAATCGGTGCCGAATGAAATTATCCTCCCTGCGGGCGAGATTCGGATGGTGGTCGGCGTCGGGTCCTCGACGGGCACCTGGAAGCATTATATTCGCTATAGCCCGATGGGGCCAGCCTGTATCATTTCGAACGGAGCATAATCTATGCAGCTCGATCCGACCGATCCGCGCAGTGTCTCGGGTGAGGTCCGTCATTGGATGACGGAACTCGATGCGGCGAAACGCCGCGAGAAAACCTATCGCAAGGACGGCCAGCGGATTATCGACATTTATACGGGCGAGAATGCGAAGGAAATCCCGTTCAATATCCTCCTGAGCAACACCGAAACGCTGCTGCCGGCGCTGTATTCCGCGATCCCACGTCCCGTCGTGCAACGACGCTACAAAGACGAGGATGCGACCGGCAAAGCCGCCAGTCTCGCGAGCCAACGGGTGTTAGAATACTTTCTCGACACCAATCTCGATGGCTATGAGACGTTTGACGATGCGATGCGGTTCGCCGTCCTCGATGCGCTCCTGCCGGGGCGTGGCGTGACCGTCGTGAAGTACGATGCGGACATCCAAGAACCCACCGAACCGGATGCGGCGCCGTATACGACCGGCGAACTCGTCTGTATCGACACGAAGTCGTGGAATCGGGTGTACTTCGGCTACGCCAAGAAGTGGTCGAAGGTGCCGTGGGTCGCGTACGAAGAATATATCGACAAAAAAGAGGCCACGCGGCTGTTTGGAGCCGAGGTGGCGGCAAAAATCAGTTATGCGAAGAACGAGGAAGCCTCAAAAGACGAAGGCGAGTGGGCCACCGACACGGAACGGGACCGCGGGGAACGCACCACCGCCTGTGTGTATCAGATTTGGGATAAAGATGGCGGCAAAAAGGTGCGCTACGTCAGCGCCCAGTATCCCGACGGCTTTTTGAAGGTCGAAGACGATCCGCTCGGCTTGACGGGCTTTTTCAACTGCCCGCGCCCGATTCGGTTCATCGAAAAGACGAACGATCTCCTGCCGACAGCGCTGTACACGATTTACGAGAACCAGGCGAACGAGGTGAATCGGCTCACGATCCGCATTAATCGACTCATTGAGGCGATTAAGGCGCGGGGCGTCTACGACACCGAATTGGGCGAAGAACTCGGCAATATTATGAAGCAGGACGACAATGCGCTGATCCCGGCGGATAAATCGTCCTCGTTGGCCGCCGAAAAGGGCCTCAGCAACGCGATTTGGTTCATGCCTATCGAACAGATGGTCGCGGTAGTGGTCCAGCTCTATAACGCCCGTGAACAGTCGAAACAGGTCATCTATGAGATCACGGGGATTTCGGACATTCTCCGTGGAGCCTCGCGCGCCAGTGAAACGGCCACCGCGCAGAATATCAAGGCCCAGTGGGGGTCGCTCCGCCTCAAGCGGCTCCAACGTGAAGTGCAGCGGTATGCGCGGGACGTGATGCGGATGATGCTCGAAATCGCCGCGCTGAAGATGGGCGAGGAGAGCTGGGCACGGATCACCGGGCTGCCGTTCCTCACGATGATGCAGGTGCAACAACTCCAACAGATTGCGATGGCGTCCCAGATGAGTGGGCAGCCGCTCGATCCGCGGCTCCAGCAGCAGCTCCAGATGCCGACATGGGAGAGTATCCTGGGGATGTTGCGCGACGATGTGCAGCGGTCGTATAAGGTCGATATTGAGACGAACTCCACGGTGGAACCGGAAGCGGTCGAGGACCAGAAGAATATTTCTGAATTGATGATGACGATGGGGCAATTCCTCAACGGCGTCGGTCCGCTGGTGGCGAACGGCGTGTTGCCCTTTGAAGTGGCGCAGACGATGCTCCTCACGATCACCCGTCGCTTCAGGTTTGGCCCTGAGATTGAAGATCAGATTAAGGCCATGCAGCCGCCGAAGGATCAGCAGGGGAAAGAGGGTCAAGCCGACCAAGCGAAGGCGCAGATGGAGATGCAGCTCGCTCAGGCGAAGATGCAGATGGAAGCCCAGATGGCGCAAGCCGAAGCCCAGCAAGCGCAACAGGCCGAGGCCGCGAAGCATCAGCGTGAGATGCAAGCCGAGCAGAACCATATGCAGATGGAATCCGCCAAGCTCCAACTCATGCAGCAGCTCGAAATGGCGAAGCTCGAAGCCGAGAAGCAATCGCGGCTCTCCGCGCTCCAAGCGGAACGCCACACGGAGCAGATGAAGGCCCAACTCCAACAGGAGACAGAGCTGAAGAAGGCGGAAATCCAGATGCAGACCCAGATCGCGATTGCCAAGATGCAAGCCTGTGCCCAGTCGATGGCCGTGGTGGAGGACGAGGACTAATGCCGACCTATGACTTTCTGTGTGAGCAGCACCATCGCTTTGAACGATTCGTCCCCCTCGCACAATTCGACTGTTCGCAATATTGCGACTGTGGACAGCTCGCCGTGCGCCAAATTGGTGTCCCGCTGTTTGTGACCGCGTCGGAGGACGTGCGGTACACCAGTCCCGTGGATGGGCGCGTGATTACCTCCCGCGACGCCCATCGCGAGGACCTCAAGCGGAACAACTGTATCCCGTATGACCCTGAAGTCCGAACCGATTATGCCCGCCGTCAACGTGAGAGTGAGGCGGTGCTGACTGCGCGAGTTAGCGAAACGGTCGAACGCACGATTGAACAGATGCCGACCCCGACTCGCGCTCGCCTTTATGCCGATCTCACCTCAACCGAAGGAGCCTCCCATGGATGACGTTACCAGCGACACTGGCAGCGGCGACCTCGACATCGCGTCCGCCGTCGAAAGCATCGGACTCGATCTGTTTCCGCAGTCCCAAGACGACACTGACACCGATACCGAGGTCGAGGAGGCCCCCGCGCCCACCGCCGCGGCCTCCGCCACGGAGCCCGTGGCGGCGCCTCCAGCTCCTGAACGGCGTCAGGCCCCGAAGTCGTGGGGGCGTGAACACCATGAGTCCTGGGATAAGATTGACCCCAAGGCCCAAGAGTACATCGAGCAGCGTGAGCGGCAGATGTTGGAGGGCCTCGGTCAGTATAAGACGGACGCCACCTACGGGAAATCCCTGCGGGATATTTTGACCCCCTATCGCCCCATCCTCGCGGCGGGTGGCATGGACGAAACGACCGCAGTGCAGACCCTCCTCAACGCGCATTACCGCCTGACGCAAGGTGATCCCCAGTCCCGCAAGCAAGCGTTTTACGAACTCGGCCAGAACCTCGGCTTCCTCCAAGGCCAACAGGCGCAGCCGGTCGATCCGCAGGTTCAGGCCCTCCAGCAGCAGATGGCGGCCATGCAGCGCCGCGATTACGACCGAGACCAACGCGCCCACACGGAAGTGCGCGGGCGCATTGAACAGGACGTTGCAACGTTCGCGGCGGATCCCGCCCATCCGTTCTTTGATGACGTGGCTGACGACATCATTGCCATGATTCAGTCAGGCGCTCCCTTGAAGGAGGCATATGACAAAGCGGTATGGGCGAATCCCGTGACGCGACAGAAGCAGCTCGCCACGCTCCAGACAGAGCAGACGGCGAAACTGCGCGACGAGGCCAAACAGACCGCGACCAAGGCTCGACAAGCTGCGGGCGTGAATGTCCAAGGCCGAGACTCCCGACGGGCTCCAACAGAGCCAGTGGGATCGATGGAAGACACGATGACGAAAATTTTAGCTGACATTAAATCACGGACCGCATAAGGAGTAATTATGGCATCCCCCAATAGCACATTTACTGAACTGGTGGCGACCACGTTTCGCAACCATCGCAAGGAAATCAAGGACAACTTGTCCAACCGCAATGCCCTCTTGAAGTACATGATGAAGAAGGGCAACTACCGCAAGGAAGACGGCGGTCTCACGATTGTGACCCCGCTCGACTACGCGGCAAACGGGACCTATCAGCGCTATTCCGATTGGGATACGCTGAACATTTCGGCGTCCGATGTCATTTCGGCGGCGGAATATCAATGGCGGCAGGTGGCCCTCAATGTGGTCTCTAGCGGTCGTGAACTGCGGATCAACAGTGGTGATAGCCGCATTATCAATCTCGCCAAGAAGAAGATTCAGAACGCCATTCGGACGTTCAACAACAGCTTCTCATCTGATCTGTATTCCAGCGGCTCCGCGACGAATCAGATCAACGGCCTTCAGGCGATCATCGCCGATGTCAACACCAACACGGTGGGCGGCATCGATGCGAACACCTGGACTTTCTGGCGCAACACGGTGACCGATGCCTCAGCGTTGAGCATCACGCCCTCCGCCACCACGATTGAAAACGGCTTGATGTTGCCGACCTGGTTGAACACCGACCGTGGTCCGAGCGATCAGCCAGACCTCATCGTGGCGGACAACACCTACTACACCTACTTTGAGGGGTCGCAGGTGTCGATCAAGCGCTACATGGATGCGGAGAAGGCGAACGCCGGCTTTGTGTCCTTGAAGTACAAGAATGCCGATGTCATCTTCGATGGCAATTCCGGCATTCCGTCTGAGCATATGTACTTCGTGAACACGAACTATCTGGAATTGGTCGTGCATCCCCAGGCGGACCTGGAAGTGATGACTGAGATCCAGCCGGTGAACCAGGACGGCAGCGTGGTCCCGATCTTCTGGATGGGGAACCTGGTCTGTTCAAACCGGAAGTTGCAGGGCGTCATCATTGCTTAATTCACGACCGTACACGAAGGAGATTTTATCATGGGTGACATTGCTGGAGTCCTGTTAACGGCGAACGATAGTTCGCCACTGTTTACCCCCGGGGTGGTCTATGAGGCCGCGGGTGGGAAGAAGTATAAGTACGTGCTGCATAATTCGGGTGCGGGCGCGGTGGCGGCGGTGGCCGGCAACGTGGCCTACTACTATGCGCCAGGTGGCGTGTCGGCAGGGGCCACCACGACCGTGACGTCAGACCTGTCGGATTCGGCGGGTGTGGGTGCAGGGGTCTGGCAGTATGCCGTGACCACGGCGTACTACGGCTGGGTGCAGATCACCGGCGCCGCGACGTTGACGACGGCGTTGACGGCAGGGGCCGATGGCAATGCCTTGACGCCAGTGGGCAGCACCGATGGGACGTTGGATGTGTCGGCCCTCGTGACCGATAGCATCTGCGCCTACGCGATTGATGCGTCGGCGAAGATCGTCATGTGCGCATTCCCTGAGTAGAAGCCTAGAGGGGGGCCAGGCAACACCTGGCTCCCCCTCGCAACCAGGAGGGGTCTATGAGTGTTGGCGCTGTGGGGGACATGAGTGAACGCAAGGACCGTCCCGCTTACGTGCGGTTTGACCGACTCGCGGTGGAAGATGTGCTGGCGAGTGCGAAGGCGGGGCATTACGTGGCCCGCGATGTGGATTATGCGCTGGTGACCCCCGCTTACTCGCGGGATGTGTTTAAGTCAAAGGTGACCTCGTGGCTCCCCGAACTGCGTCGGCAAGCGAATGAAGGCAAGATTCCGCAGGAATGGTTGACCCACTACGAAGCCGCGTATCACGCCTTTCAAAAAGGACAAGCCGTCCCCCTCACCGGGACGCCGATTAAAGGATGGGGCATGATCTCGCCCGCCCAACAGGAGACCCTCGTCCAGCTCATGGTGCTGACCGTGGAAGACCTCGCCGCCATGAACGAGGAAGGGATGCGCGTGATTGGCATGGGCGCGATGGCCCTCCGCGATAAAGCGAAAGCGTGGCTGAGTCAGCTGCATGATAAAGGCCCGCTGACACAAGAAATCGCGATGGTGAAGGCCGAGAATAACCGGCTGACTGGGGCCGTCTCACTCCTCACGCGACAAGTCCAGGAACTCAGAGATCAACTCCGCGCTGTTCCACATGAGCCGATCCAGGCGGCTGCCGATGAAATCACGCTCGACGATATTCTGCCCGAAGAATCTGTGATTCCGATTAGCCGTCCGAGCAAGAAGAAGGGGTAATTATGTCGCTCCTCACGATGATTCAAGCCGTGGCCGAACGTACCGCCGTGCCGGTGCCGACGACCGTTCTCGGGAACACCGATCCGCAGATTGTCCAGCTGCGGGCGCTCCTAGAAGAAGAAGGGGCCGACCTGTCTCGCCGTGGAGCCTGGCAGGGGATCACCTTTGAGGCAACCCATACGACCCTCGCCACCGAGAGTCAGGGCGCCATCGCGAGCATTGCGACGAACGGGTTCAACTACATCAAGAACCAGACGATCTGGGACCGTACCGACCGACTCCCGGTCTTGGGGCCGATGGATAGCCAGGATTGGCAAGCGTTGAAGGCCGTTCAAGTCACTGGCCCACGCTACCAGTTCCGCATTCGTGGTGGCCTCCTGCTCGTCAACCCCACCCCGACAGCAGGACATAGTTGGGCCTTTGAGTACGTGAGCCAGAACTGGATTCTCGGCGCTGACGGCGTGACCTACAAGCAGCTCTTTACGCTCGATACCGATACCGCGCTCCTGCCAGAGCCGCTCCTCATCATCGGCCTTCGGTGGCGGTGGATGCGGGAAAAGGGCCTCGACTACAGCGAACTGTTCCGCACCTATGAAATTCAGGTCAAGGACGCCCTGGGACGCGATGGCGGGAAGCCGATCTTGCATTGCGACGAATATGCCTATCAAGGCCCCAAGCCTGGCATTTGGGTACCGTCCGGTAGCTGGAGCGGCGTATGAGGCAGCCGTTACGCGCTAAAGGCGCCCCACGCAGCCGCACCGTGACCGTGACGAGCGTCCCGGCCCCATTGGGGGGCTGGAACAGCCGTGACGGGCTGGCGGAGATGCCACCGACCGATGCCATCGCGCTTGATAATTGGATGCCGAAAACGGCCTTCGTGGAGGTCCGTGGGGGCTATGCGTCCCATGCGACCGCGATGACGGGGAACGCCAAGACCCTGGCCGCCTACAGCAGTATGAGTGGCACCGCGAGCCTGTTCTGCGTCACCGACTCCAACGTCTACAACGTCACCTCTGCGGGGGCCGTCGGCGCCTCCGTCGCCTCCAGGACGAACGGGAAGCACCAACAGGCCATGTTTGGTGATGGGACCAACAACTGGCTCATCCTGGTCAATGGCGTCGATAAACCGCTCTATTACAACGGCACGACCTGGACCGCGGTGGATACGCTCAGTTCGCCCGCCCTCACCGGTTTGACCTCGACGGAGATTATCGGCGTCAACGTCTTTAAGGGGCGCCTATTCTTTATTCAGAAAAATAGTCTGTCTTTTTGGTATCTGGCCGCAGGGTCTGCGGGTGGGGCCTTGACGGAATTTGACCTCTCCAGTGAATGTAAAAAGGGCGGCTACCTCGTCGCGATGGGGACCCAATCACGCGATGGCGGATCGGGGCAGGACGATGCGGCGGTGTTTATCACGTCCGAAGGCGAAGTCATCGTCTACGAAGGCACCAACCCCTCGTCAGCGTCGAACTGGCTTAAGGTCGGCTCGTTCTCCGTCGGACGTCCCTTAGGCCGACGCTGCGTCACGCAGTTTGGCGGCGATCTGGTCTTGGTGACGGAAAACGGCACCTACCCGCTCTCGGCAGCCCTCCTGGAGTCTTCGATTGACTACAAGCTGGCCCTCTCCTTCAAGATTGAAACGGCCTTTACCACGGCGGCCCGACTGTACGGCAGTAATTTCGGGTGGGAAGCGACGATCTTCCCGGCACAAACTGCGATGATTGTCAACGTCCCGCTGACGGAAAATGGCGAACATGAACAATACGTGATGAATACCATCACGAAGTCCTGGTGCCGCTTTACCAAGTGGAACGCCGAAACCTTTATCGTGCTGAACGGCACCCTCTATTTTGCCGGCGGCACGACCGTCTCCAAAGCCTGGACGGGCATGGTCGATGGCACGAACAATATCGAAGCCTACGGGAAGCAAGCCTTCAACTACTTCGGGTCACATGGGTCCGTGAAGCAAGTGAAGCTGTTTCGCCCGACGCTCATCACGAACGGCTCGGCCCTCACCTTCCGCGCCGACGTCGATGTGGACTTTGCTGATAGCGAGGTGCCGACCCCGACGGCCTACAGTACGACAGCAGGGGCCGTGTGGGATACGTCGCTCTGGGACGAATCCTATTGGGCGGCGGGATTGGAAGTGATTAAGCAGTGGACCACTCCTGGCAAATGGGACGGGTATTGCGTCGCCGGCAAAATCAAGGTGGCGACAAATTCCCTAACAATTCAATGGACTGCATCGGATTTCGTTTACGAGGGCGGCGGGATTCTCTAGGGGCTTGACAATGACCGACAACTATGCCATAGACGTAGGTATGTCCATCCCCGAGATTCAGATCGCGCCCGCGCTCGTGCATCAGCCGTATACACTGTTGAGCGGCCACGAGGTCGGGCAGTGGGTGGCGGACCGCGCCTGTGAGGGGCGGTATGATGCGAAGACCTCGGTGAGTATCGGCCTCCTGCGCGGCGAACGGATTATCGCGGGGGCCATTTTCAATAATTGGAATCATGCCTCGGTCCAGTTGCATATGGCGATTGAACGGATGAATCGCACGTTTCTGTCCGCGTTGGCGCATTACGCCTTTATCCAACTTGGGGCGAACGTGGTGATTGCGCCGGTCTCGTCAGCCAACTGGAAAAGCCGACACGCGCTGGAACACGCGGGATTCTTGCTCGACGCGGAGATCCTTGACGCTCATCCGGACGGGCATTTGCAGCTCTACACGCTGCCGATAGCCCGGTGCCGATTCTTGACGGTACCTTACTTTACACGATTGGAGCCTCATCATGGGCGGTAGTCCCAGTCCTCCTCCCGCACCAGATTACGCTGCCGCAGCCCGCGAACAGGGGGCGGCCAATATCGATGTCGCTCGGCTGTCGGGGAAGATGAACAACCCGAACGTCTACAATCCCTATGGGACGCAGACGGTCGTGTTCGGGGAGTTCAATCAGCCCGCCTACGACGCGGCGATGGCGAAGTACAACACCGACCTTGCCGACTATACCGCGAAAGGCGGACAGCGGCAGGAGCAGTATATTGAAGGCTATCGAGATGTGCCTCGTTTAGACGAAGAAGGCCGCCAGATCGGGACAGACATCGACCAGCCTTTCTACGGCACCCGCAACGTGGCGATGACGATGCCCACGGCGCCTGAGCGCAAGACGTATGAAACGTCGTTCGATCAGCCGTCGATGTATCAGACGTTCAGCCCCGAACAGCAAGCCCTCTACAACCAGGACGTCGCCACACGGCAGCAAGTCGGGAAGCTCGGACTCCAAGGCGCCCAGTCATTGGAAGGCGTCATCGGTACCCCGATCAACTACGGCGGCATGGCCCCAGACCCGTCCGCGTATCAAGCGGGCGCGGCGATTGCCCCCTCCGCGATGCCCGATGTCCTCGACCCGTCACAGCTCCCAGGACGGCCCGACATCCAGAGCCTCAGCCCACTCGACTTCGCCTCGCTCCCGCAGCGGGCGAACGTCTCGGCAGAACCCACGGCTCTCAATCAGTCTGGACTCCCTGGGGCGCCCTCGGCTTACACCACGCCGACGAATCTCCCCCCGATGCCGTCGCCGTCAGCGGATCTCTATAACCGCACGTACCAAGCGACCTTGGCGCGTCCGATGGAAGACCTCGCGATTCAGCGGGAGAATCGGCAATCAGATCTCATTGCGCGCGGCCTTCGTGGGGGCCGTGGGTATCAGGATGAGATGCGGATGCAAGACCGTGCCGAGAACGATGCGCGGATGCAAGGCGTCCTTGCGGCGAATCAGGCGGTCCAGCAACAGTACGGCATGGATCTCCAAACACGGCAGCAAGCCCAACAGGAAGCCCTCGCCAACGCAGGGTTGAGCTATCAGCAGGGCCTCGGGTTGCGGCAGCAATCGATGGACGAACAGGCGCGGCAGTTTGAACAGCAGATGCAAGGGTCGGGACGCACGTTCCAGCAGCAACAGGCGTTACGCGATCAAGCGATGGCGGAACAGGCGGGACAGTTTGGGCAGCAATCCCAAGCCGCGACGATGACCTATGGGCAGCAGCAAGCCCTCCGCAACCAGGTGGCCGCCGAACAGGCCGCACAGTTTCAACAGGCCCTGGGCCTTGGTCAGCAATTTTTCACGCAGCAGATGGCGTCACAACAGCAGCAAGCGGCGCAAGCCCAACTCGCGTTCCAGCAGCAGTCTGACTTGCGACGGGCGCAGATTGCCGAATACCTCGCGCAACGGCAAACGCCGCTCAATGAAATCTCGGCGGCCTTGTCGCAGACGCAGGTCCAGAATCCGTTCTCGATGCCGGGCTACTCGCAAAATACCAATATCGCCCCACCGCCAGTCTATCAGGCCGCGTCAGATACCGGGCAACACGCGATGGATGTGTATAACCAGCAAGCCGCGTCGAGCGATGCGTTCAAGGCAGGGTTGTTCAGCTTAGGTTCGTCAGCAATTAAAGCTGGTACCTCGTACGGAAAATAAGGACACGATCATGCCAGACGATAGCGTATTCCAAACCCCGAATCTATACGGACCGGCCCAAATGTACGGGCTGACGGGCCGTTTCGACTATAAGGGACTTGAGCCTCAACACGCGCTTGCCGAGCGTCGTCTCGACCAGCGACAGTTGATTGCCAACGCCCTGATGAACCAATCCGCCGTCCCGCGACGGGGGAAGATGGCCGGGCGACTCTATCAGCCCGCGTCGTGGACAGAGGGCGCCGGGCAACTCGGCGAAGCCCTCGCCGGGGTGCTGCTGGCTAGAAACATTGATCGAGACCGTGAACAGGCACAGGCTGACGCGACGGCTCGTATCACTGCTGCATACCAGAAGTTCCACGAAGGGACGAGTCCGACCCCGGCGTTTACCGCCGAGACCGTCCCAGGAACCGCAGTGGAGGCAGTCGTGGCCCAACCTGCTGTTGTGGAGCCGAGCAACCTGGAGTCGATTATCGCCCAAGGTCAACTGCCTCAGGAGCCGGGCACTGTCCGCAAGAGCGTCGAGGACGTGACCAACGCGATGGCGCAACGGGAACAGATGTCACCGTGGCTGCGCCCTGCCGCAGGGCTTCCGCCGACGAGACGGTTTGCGCCGCCTCCGTCGGCGCCCGATGCTAGCCTCTCACTCGATCACTTTTTTGAGGCCGCACAACCGGGCCGTCAGCCGTATGTGCCAGCAGTGGAGACCAGGCCAGCCGTTGCGGGGGTCGAAGGGAAGCCTGATCGTCGAGCCACAGTGGAGGAGATTTTAACACGCACCTTCTCCCCGGAGTTTGCCGCGCACTTTAGACAATATGGCTATAAGGACATGGACGACAAGACTGCCGCAGAGGTGGCGCAAATTGTCGAGAATGTGAAGCGTCCGAACACCCCTGAGATTCCCCGCACCACTAGCGAAATAATGAAGGCGAGCACGGACCTCCTGGCCTCCGGTGCGCCGGGTGCGTGGCCGCTGATTGAGCTGAATATGAAACACCGTGAAGCGGAACAGGCGCGAAGGGATGCCCTCGCCGCGCGACCCATCACGACAATCGATTTGGGAGATAGAAGCCTCCTCATGCAGGGGACTCGTCTGTTGGCAGAATTGCCGAAGGGGGCCGTCCCGCAGGGGGCCACAGTCAAGGAGGTAGGAGGCGAGGTGCTTGTGTTTAATGGGCGAGGCGAGATAACTGGTCGTTACAAGGTTACGCCGACAGAGAAGGACCTTGCAACCATCCAGAACGAGAATATCGTGCGGCTCCCTGACGGAACATGGGGACGAGGTCCTGCGGTGGGTGCAAAGATCGACATCGCAAATGCGAATAGCGGCAAGGGGTTAATGAATGCCGACAAGTTCACCGACTTACTCGCCAAGCGACGCGAAACCCTGCAATCCGCGCCCGGGTTGATCCACAATATGGAGATCGCAAAAACGTTAATACCAAAGGCCAGTAGTTTTGTAGGATCGTTTGGAGCAGACAAGCTAAAAATTATTAAGTTTTTCAATGATAATTTGGGGACCAATGTTCTGCCTGAACAGGTGAATAAAGCAGAAGAACTGCAATCCCGCCTCTTTGCGGCAGTCCTTGAGACGCTTCGCAAATTGGACGCGCAACCCACGCAAAAGCAGCAAGACATCTTGAATCACGCACTCGGCTCACTCGCGACTGAACCCGCGGCGCTGGCGACGGTCATTGATGTCTACGAGACAGTCTTAAAGACAAGCATTGACCTCTACAATGCTGACGTAGAATCCGCGCTCGATAGAGGAGTTCGATTCCCTTATAACCCGCTTCTACGATATAAGCCAACACTCCAAGCGGACAAGCCTGGCACAAATCCTCAGGCAGCCTCACCCTCTGCGCTGAACGCCCCGATTACGCAAGCGGAGAGAGATGCGGTCAAGAATAAGTTTAGATTAGGTGGCAACTAAATGGGCAGCGATCCAACCAGAGCACAACTAGAGGACGCGCTCGTGATGGCTGACCGCGAAGGGAATGCGCGTGAAGCCCAAGTCATCGCCCAGATGATTCGAGAGCTCCCGGAAACGCCCACCTGGAAAGTGGCGATGAACGCCATTCCGAAGGGTGTCGCAAACCTCATCAATACGCCAGTCGCGCTCGCGGATCTCCAGGGACAACTGGTCCATCAGGCTCGCGAATCCCTGCGCGAGCACGGACTCTACGGTGAGGCCGCCGCTGCACGGCCTTCGGTACCGTACCAGCCGTTACCCAATTACCCTATGAAGGGCATGGAGGCGCTAGGCGCGGTCCGCCCGGAGAATGAACCGCAGACAAGCGCACAGCGTGTGGCGGATGCAATGATCCAAGGCGGTGTGGGACTCGCGGCGCTACCTGCAAAAGGGATCGGATTTGCGCGACAGGTCCTCTCGGGTGCCACGGCTGGAGGAGTCGGGGAGGCGGTTGGAGAAGCCACCGAGAGTCCGGTAGCGGGTGTGGCGTCGAACATCGCAACGTTTCTCGCAACGCGAGGCAAGGCCCGCCCAGGCCAGACTGGGCGGATGAGTACCCTCAAGGAAGGCGTGGAGGCGGGATATGTTGCCCCCCCCTCGCAAGCCTCCCCGACGGCACTCAGTCGCGTCTTGGAGTTCGTGGCCGGTAAGGGGTCGGTTGCGGATGACGCCGCGCTACGGAATCAATCCACCACAAACCGGTTGGCCGCTCAAGCGATTGGCCTTCCACCAGAGACACTCATTACGGAAGCGGTGCTCAAGCAGGTGCGAGACCGCGCGGGAAAGGCATACGCCGAACTCGATCGATTGCGCCCACCACTAGGGATGCCGTGGTTCAAACGCTACCACGATACCAATCTTGTCGAACAATACAAGCAAGCCAAAGCGGATGCGAATACTCTCTATGAGAGTAACCGTCGCGACCCGAGCCCAGATAAGTTGACCGCGGCCAAGGCGCAGGACGCGACCGCAGCCTCGCTGGAGCACGATCTTGAAGCAATCGCACTCGCGAACAAGCGCCCGGACCTCCTGAAGGCGTTTCGTGACGCGCGTGTGTTGATCGCCAAGACCTACGATGTCGAGCGCGCGTTGAATCTCGGCGACTACAATGTGTCGGCACATAAACTAGGCAGTGACCTGAAACCTGGCACCGTCCGCACGGGTGAACTCAAAACCGTGGGGCAGTTTGCTGAAGCGTTCCCGAAGTCCACGCGCGAGACCTCCGTCGTGTCCACTCCGTCGCTGCACGGTCGCGATGCGGTAGCCTCTGCGCTCCTGGGCGCCACGGGGGTCAGCCTCGGCGGGCCGCTCGGTGTCCTCGCAGGTTCGCTCCCATTCGCCCGAATCCCTGCGAAATCCCTGTTATTGTCCCCTCGCTATCAGTCGTCATTCGTCCGCGGCCCCAAAGCAGGGCCTACGGCAAATGAGCGCATCGCACAAGCGTTATTGTCTGGCACGACGAGCTTACAGGAGTAATTATGCCCTATAATGGATCTGGTACCTTTACCCCACCCGCCGCGTCGTTTCCTGCGGTGGCCGCGACGCTGATTGAGAGTGCCAAGTACAACGCGGTGGTGAACGATGTCGCCACCGGCCTTTCGACGGCCATCACGAAAAACGGCGAGACGACGGTCACGGCGAACATCCCCTTCGGCGGCTTTAAGCTGACCAATGTGGGGGCCGCCACCGCCCGCACCGATGCCGCGACCCTCGCCAGCATCCAGGACGGGACGGGGGTCTATGTGGCCTCACCCGGTGGCACGGTCGATGTGATCACCTTGACCCCGGTGCCGGCCATTACCGCCTATGCCGCGGGCCAGATCTTCCGCTTCCAGACCGCCGGGGCCAATACGGGCGCCGTCACGATCAACGTGAGCGGACTCGGAGCCAAGGCCATCACGAAGAACGGCACCACGGCGTTGGCGGCCAGTGACCTCGCGGCGAGCCAGATTGCCGAGATCACTTACGATGGCACCCGCTTTATCCTGACGGCCACGAGTACGGCGGTGCTGAATAGCCCGACGTTCGTGACCCCGGCGTTAGGAACGCCCGCGAGTGGCGTCCTCACGAACTGCACCGGCCTCCCGATGACGACCGGCGTGACCGGCACCTTGCCGATTGCCAACGGCGGCACGAATGCGACCACAGCGGCGAACGCCCGTGTGAGCCTCCTGCCGAGCTATACCTCCAACGCCAACAAGCGCCTGACGATCAACGCCGGGGCGACCGATGTGGAATGGGTCGCGGACGGCGGCGGCTCCGTGACCTCGATCGACGTCTCAGGCGGCACAACCGGCCTGACCACCTCAGGGGGCCCGATCACCGGATCAGGGACAATTACCTTAGCCGGGCTATTGGCCGTCGCGAGTGGCGGCACGGGTACGACCACCTCGACCGGCACCGGGAATGTGGTCCTCTCGACCAGCCCGACCTTGGTGACGCCCGCCCTGGGGACCCCCTCAGCGGCGGTCCTCACGAACGCGACCGGCCTCCCGATCAGCACAGGGGTGAGCGGACTGGGCACCAACGTGGCGACGTTCCTCGGAACGCCGTCCTCAGCGAATCTCGCCTCCGCGGTCACCGATGAGACCGGCTCAGGGGCCTTGGTGTTCGGCACCAGCCCGACCCTCGTCACCCCCGCCTTAGGGACGCCCTCGGCCCTCGTGGGGACAAATATCACCGGTACCGCCGCAGGACTCACCGCGGGGACCGTCACGACGAATGCGAACCTGACCGGGGCCGTGACCTCGGTGGGTAATGCGACCTCCCTAGGGTCGTTTACCTCTGCGAACCTCGCCTCGGCCCTGACGGATGAAACCGGCAGCGGCTCGGCGGTGTTTGCCACCTCCCCGACCTTGGTCACCCCGGCCCTGGGAACGCCCTCCAGCGGCGTGGTCACCAACCTGACCGGCACAGCCTCGATCAACATTAACGGCACCGTTGGCGCCACGACCCCCGCGGCGGCCACCGTGACCGTCCTGACGGCCTCCAGCGACTCCGCCTTCACCTCCACGGGGGCGGTCCAGCTCTCGACGGGGACCACGGCTCAACGACCGTCTGGGGCTGCTGGGAAGTTGCGGTTTAACACGACCAGCACCGAGTTTGAGGGCTATAACGGCACCGCCTGGGCGGCGGTCGGGGGTGGGTCCACGATCAGCAACGATACGGCCACCAGTACCAATATCTACCCCCTGTTGGCCGCCGCGACCTCCGGGGCGGCCACCACCGTCTACACGAGCAACGCGAATTTGCTGTACAAACCCAGTACAGGTGAGCTACAATCCAAGGTACTGAACGCGGGGAACGGAATTGTGATCAATAACGCCACTGTCGGGACGAGCTATACCATCGCCAGCGGCGAGAACGGAATGTCCGTGGGACCAATGACACTAAGCAGCGGGGTGGTCGTGACGGTCAGTGGCAGCGCACGGTGGGCGGTGTTATGAAAATACGTAGCCAAGAGGAACTCGCTTATATTCAATCATCTTGGTCTATCACAGATGAAGGCGTCTTAGTTTGGAAACGTTGTGCTGGCGGCAGGAAGAATATTGGTGATCCCGTAGGATTGAGTACGCTGAGTAGTGGTCACACAAATTGCTCTCTGTCAATCAATGGTAAATTTGCAGGGTACTCTACTGGACAAATTGCGTGGTTTCTCTATACGGGGCTATGGCCTATCGCAGAGATCGATCATGTTAATGGCAACCCGCAGGACAATCGACAAGATAACTTACGGCTTGCCTCTAGGTCTGAACAGTGCATGAATCGCGTGGCGGGACGTAAAGGGCGCAAAAATAAAGGCGTATATAAGCGTGAGTACGGGAATAAGTGGTCAGCTCAGATATGGATTCATGGCGAGTGCAAGAGCCTCGGCACGTACAACTCAGAGGAAGATGCCATTCGTGCGAGGAAGGTTGCGACGGATCAGTGGCATGGCCGGTTTGCAAATGGCCAGTCGTATGTAATTTAGTAAGGAGTCTAATTGCATGGCTGACATTGTATTGAGTGGTTCGACGTCTGGCAGCGTGACCCTCTCCGCCCAAGCGGTGTCCGGTAGCACCACGCTGACCTTGCCCACAACGAGTGGGACGGTGCTGACGAGTGCGTCGGATATTACGACACAGGTGAAGTCAGCAACGAATGCGACCGGTAGTGCGCCGATCTACACCTGTCGAGCCTGGGTGAACTTCAACGGCACAGGCACCCCTGCGATTCGGGCGAGCGGAAACGTGAGCAGCATTACGGACAATGGGACCGGCGACTACACAGTCAACTTCACCACGGCGATGTCGGATGCCGATTATGCGGGGGCTGTGACCTGCGGCAACCCTGGCGGAACCAGTATTGATCGAGATGAATTTAAGGCGTTTGCGAGTGGGTCACTCCGAGTTGAGTTCACGATGACAGGAGTGGCGACTGTTGACCCACTCTACGTTTGTGTGGCCATCTTCCGCTAAAGGAGCCTCTTATGTCTCGTATTCTCTACCAAAACCATGACGGCTCGGTCGCGGTCCTCATCCCTGCTCCTGACTGTGGGCTAACCCTCGAGGAGATTGCCGCCAAAGATGTCCCGCAGGGCCTCGCGTGGCAGATTGTCGAGGACGCCGACCTCCCCACCGATAGAACTTTCAGAAACGCCTGGATGCTCCAAGGTGGGCTGTTGGGGCATGACCATGAGAAGTGTTGTGCTATCACGAAAGACCGCCTCAGAGCCGAGCGGAAGCCGCTACTCGAGTCGCAAGATGTACTGTTTATGCGAGCGGTAGAACGCGGGGATAATACTTCCACTATAGCAGGGGAGAAGCAGCGGCTACGGGATATCACCAAGCTCGTGACGACTGATATGACATTGGAACAGATGAAGGAGCTGCACCCATGAGCATCCTCAGTACCGGCACGACGAGCGGCACCGCGGCGGTGCTGACGGCTGACACGACGGGCGACTGTGTCATTAAGACCGGCTCCTCTGCCACCACGGCGATGACGATCAGCGGCAGTACGCAAGCGGTAACGCTGGCGGGGAGTCTCGTCCTCGGCAGCTCCACCCTCGCCGCGCCGTCAGGGTCGGCCCCGTCGTATACCTGTCGGGCGTGGGTCAATTTCAACGGGACAGGGACCCCGGCCATTCGGGCGAGCGGGAATGTCTCCTCAATTACGGACATTTTGACAGGCGAATGGGGAATTAATTTCACAACGGCGATGCCAGATGTGAATTATTCTGTGGTTGGTACGGCAGGGAACCATTCGTCAGTGAACGGC
>SXGS01101659.1_pt1 | contig 19201 bp, 19 predicted proteins | sample 3174681 | NCBI WGS metagenome assembly SXGS01 (sample SAMN11356861, study PRJNA531348) | freshwater metagenome | isolation source: freshwater sample F1-80 | place: China: Fuxian Lake, Yuxi | collected 2017-12-25 | reverse complement strand
CGTCGTCGCTGGCGATGATGATGTCGCATGGCCAAATCAGCATGAGCCCGCCGGCCACAACTTTGCCTTGTACAGCGGCAATAGTCGGCTTGGGGATATTACGCCAGCGTTCGCAGAAGCCGATATAGATCTCTTTCTCTCGCGCCATCTGCGCCTCGGCCCCAGCGCAGGTGAAACCGCACCACGTGCCGACGGTTTTGAACTCGGCCATGTTTTGGTAGGAGTTCTTCTCCCGCAAATCATGTCCAGAAGAAAAGTGTGGACCATTCGCCGCCAAAATAATAACCTTGACGTTGTTATCTTGCGCCGCAATGTCGAAGGCGTCGTTCAGCTCGTAGAGCATGCGCGTGTCTTGCGAGTTGCGGGTTTCAGGTTTGTTCAACACGATGCGAGCCACATGCTCGGCAGGGTTTTCATAGAGAATGGTCACGAATTCTTGCATGATGTCCTCCTTACGCCTTCGGCTTAAACATCGCTTCTTCTTCGGCAATCACGGCAGCAAACGACGGACGCGCGTGGACGTTGGCGATATACTTTGCCAGTTTCGGCCAGCGACCGGCATCGACCGTGCATTTGGCATGGCGCAGGTTCACGAACTGCGTCGCCACCCCAATATCGCCGATGGAGAATTGCCCGCCAACAAGCGCCGTCGCGTTGTCGCCGAGTTGCCCCTCAAGATAATCGAAAATCGGTGGCAGGTCTTTGTCGATACAGGCTTGCACCGCCGCCTCGTCGCCTTGCTGCTTGAAGAGTAAGGGCACGACTACCCGCTGACGGAAAATGACGCTGGTGAGTGTCGAGACACCGCCGTCGCCATATTCCTCAAACCATAACGCGCGACCATACGCGGCGGCATCTGCCGGGAACAGCGCTGGCTGCGGATGCTTGCGTTCGAGATATGCACAAATCACCGACGAGTCGGCTAAGGTCACATCGCCATCCTGCATCGCCGGGATCTTTCCGAGAGGGCTAATTTTGCGGTATTCCGGCCCGGCAGCAAACGGATTGACTGCCTCCAGTTCATAGGGGATATTCTTCTCGGCCAGATAGACTCTGACCTTTCTCACATATGGCGAGATATTCGCGCCTAAAATCTTCAACATAAGCGGACTCCTTTCTCTTGGCTGTTCCACGTTTTACTTGAAGCCACGTGCGGGGACTAGCCCTAAGAAATCGCCCTGCATACAGTAGCGGCAACTTTCCCCAGGAGGGCACTATGAAGATTTACGACAGCAACACCGCACCCAATCCCCGCCGGGTTCGAGTCTTTCTCGCTGAGAAAGGCATTCAAGTCCCCTACGAGCAAGTCGATATCGGAAATGCCGTCAATCGCGGACCTGAGTTCCGGCAGAAGAACCCAATGGGCACCCTGCCGGTGCTCGAATTGGACGATGGTACGTACATCGCCGAGACCGTCGCCATTTGTCGCTACTTCGAGGAGCTGCATCCGCAGCCGCCACTCTTAGGCGTTGACATCAAGGACCGTGCTGTCGTCGAGATGTGGCAACGCCGCATGGAACTGGGCCTGTTGCTGCCCATCGCCGACGCCTTTCGTCAGCGTCACGAGTTCTTCAAAGGCCGCATTCTGCAAGTGCCAGAATATGCTGAGGTGCAAAAGAAGAACGCCGAAAGCTTCATAGCTTGGCTAGATGGTGCGCTGGCAGATCGTCCGTTCATCGCTGGTGAGCGCTACACCATTGCGGATGTCACCGCACTCTGTGCCATCGACTTCGGCAGGATCTCGAAGATCAAAATTCAACCCGAACAGAAGAACCTCACGCGCTGGCATGAAGCCGTATCGAGCCGACCAAGCGCGAAGGCGTAAGCAAGAGGTGCATAACGATTTCTTGGCAAAAGCCTTCTCAACCTTTCCCTGGATTCCGGCTTGCGCCGGAATGACGACCCTGTCACTCTCGTCATTCCGGGCGGGCCTGCCCCGGACTTGATCCGGGGGCCGTAGGCCGCGACCCGGAATCCAGGATTTTTCATGTACCCGTAAGCCAGTGGGAAGTAGGGAAAACGAGCGCTGCTTCTCGCGGTGCTCCCTGCTCCTCACCTCGTCATCTCCCCTGCTGCAAGAGCAGCTCTCCCTTTTGCCGATACATCTCAGCCTCCCAGACATGCTCATCGTTCTCTTGCCCCACAGCGAACGCCTCGGTGAGAATAGTGAGCCCTTCATGCGGTTGTCCTATCCGCCCATACGCTTCAGCAAGGAGCGTCAGAAAGTACGACTTCGCTAAACCGGCACCCGCGACCTGATACGAGAGCAAGCTTTGCCGCAGCTCAGCGACTCCCGCCTCGCCTTGGCCAAGTGCAGCCAACGACCAACCATGCAGCATCGCGTCCATGAGCGCATACACGCCGAAGCCGTGTTCGCGGCAGAGTGACATGCCAGCTTCTGCATGTTCTCGCGTCGCCTGCTCTTCTAAACGAAACTGACGCAAGGTCGTAGCTGGGATCGAGGCAAAGGCTTGGCTGTGTGGATGGGAGAGCTGACGAGCTAAACTCAGCCCTTCTTCGCTCACTTGCAATGCCCGCTCTGGATAGCCACGCATCCACAGCACCAGCGGCAGGTAGAATAACGCAATAAGCCCAGGATGCGGTCCATAGGCCAACACGGCGGGAGAGTTGTGCTGGCGAGGGTCGAACAGCGCGAGGCCTTGTTGCAGTTGTTCCTGGGCCACAAGAAATTCACCACGGAAATAGGCGGTGACGCCAAGCGCCATGTGCGCCGCTGAGCGCGGCAATACGTCATGACCATCTTCGGTTAACCGCAGCAACTGTTCCGCCAAGACCCGCGCCGTGGAAAACTCTGCCCGCGCATTATAAAAAGACCACAATCCGCGCAGCACTGGAACGATTTGTGGGGTTTCGCCAATGAGACGGCAGAGTTCCCGAGCACGGGCGTAGACCTCGCGCACCTCCGCTGCCGCAAACCCTTTCGTCAGCATCAATGCCGTGCCTAGAGCGATTTGGAAGGCGAGTTCTCGCGGCATGCGTTCCGGCTTCTCCGGCAACGTCTGCACGAGTGTCAAGCCATGTGAGAAATGCGTGATCGCTTCATGCGGGGCATTGCGTCGCATCGCGTTCTCACCAGCCTTCTGCAGCCATAGGATCGCGCGTTCGACATCGCGCCCACGCTCGAAATGCATCGCCAATTCGGCGGCCATCTCGGCAGCATGCTCGCCTTGGGTACGCTCCTCATACTCACCGATCATGCGGTGCAGTCGGACTCGTCGTACCTCGGCAATCCGTTGGTACAGCAAGTTTTGATAGAGCACGTGACGGAACTTGTACCGCCCACTCAGCGACCCGTCCGGCCTTTCATCCACTCCGTGTTCTTGGAGGAGTTGCCCCCGGTACGCCAGGGTTTCACAGACTTCCTCGATGCTATCGGGGTCGCGGTTCAACACGTTGGCAACAACAATCGTAGAAAATTCCACCCCAACCACGCTCGCGACTTCAAGGACGCGACGCTCCTCTTCCCCCGACTCTTCAAGCTGTCTGGCAATCATCTGCTGCAAACTACCCGGCACCTCGCTTTCTTCGAGATTACCCTTCAATATCCACGCGCCTTCCTCCTGCACGAGCAACTGTTGAGCTAGACAGTAGTCAATGACATTGACCATAAACAAGGCGTTGCCGTCCGTCCGGCGATACAAGGCGAGGGCAATGTCGGCAGTCGCCACACTCCCGGGAAGACGCCGAGTGACATACTCACCCACTTCGGTTGGCGACAAGAGTTCCAGCGGCACCTCTTGGCACTGCCCATGCGCGTCCAGCTCGTGCTTAATCCCTTTGAGCGGATGGCTTCTGAGAACAACATCCACAGGCCGGTAGGTGCCCAACACCAAGAGCTTTGCCGGTGCCCTCCGTTGTCCCAAATAGGCAAGCAGTTCCACTGTCGCGCGGTCACTCCAATGCAAATCCTCGAAGACGAGTACGAGACAGCGGTCTACGGCCAACGCTTCAAGCATATCTGCCATTTCGCGCAGCATGCGTTCTCGTGTGGCACCAGCAGCTTTCCGTTGGGTGCCTTCGAGATCCACCCCTTCCATCAGCGCCGGCATCTGCACAAGCCACGTCGGCGCGTAGCGCACGAGCGCGGCGACGACGTGCGGGCTGGCCGGTCCTCGACACCATTGCCCCAAGGCTTCAAGCACTGGGAGATACGCTTCACCTTCGCCGTATTGCTCCAAGCATTGCCCGCGACCGATCCACATACTAGGCATCAGGGGTCGGGCATCAGGCATCAGAGGGGATGGGTCTGTGCTTCGCCGTTGCCTGCTCTCCGTTGCCTGTTGGCTTTCGTCGGTTGTTCGTTCCCCGTTGCCTGTTCCCCGTTGCCCTATGCCGGTCAGAAACGCATCCACGACCGTAGTTTTGCCAATCCCCGGCTCACCCGTCACGAAGACAAGTTGGCGCTCGCCAGCTTGGGCGTTCTCGAACAGCCGCTGCAATCGTGCGAGTTCCGCTTCGCGACCCACCAAAACCGAGGACTGAGGGCCGAGGGCTGACTGCCGAGGACTGAGGGCCGAGGACGGGGGAGGAAGCGAGAGGCTTCGGACTCCAGAAGGCTGACTGCCGACCACATCCCCAATGAAGCGATACCCCTCGCGACCAACAGTCTCCAGATAGAGCGGCTGCTCGAATTCATCACCTAAGGCTTCACGGATCGCGCGGATGCAGACTTTCAACGCCGTCCGCGTCACATACACGCCGGGCCACACCTGTTTCAGTAACTCTTCCTTCGAGACTGCCCGCCCCGCTTGGACGATCAGGTAATGCAACACGGCCAAGGGCTTCGGCTGAAGGTCAATCGGTTGGTCCTCGCACCATAGTTTGCGCTGCTGCGGGTCGAGCCGAAACCTGTCAAAGAGGAAGGGCTGTGTGTCGGGCATAATGTCCTTTCTCCGCAAAAACTAACCGTTGCTCACCAAAAAACTAACCGTTTTCATCTGGTGCCGAACCGTTACTTTCCTTACATTTTTTTGTGTACGACACAACTGACTCGGCAAGGAGAGCGTCATGGCTTCGCATGCACCGACAAAATCACCGCCCGCACTTCCCACCAATCGCGCCTTCGTCGTGCAGTTTCGCTCTTCATCGGAGGATGCGCACCCACAGTGGGCAGGGCGCGTCGAACATGTCACGTCGGGACATGCCACGCATTTCTCCTCCTGGGAGCAACTGCAACAGTTTTTGGCGCAGACTCTGACAACCGAGGCGGAGAGGCCACCGTAGCACCAGCATATCGCCAAGGAACAACCGCTTTTCCATGATCCAAACACGTACGCCATCAGGAGATACTCACAATGCAAACTGACCTCACCCCTCCAAAGATAAGATCGGGCTCCTTCTGTCTGCCGTCGCTTGTACCAACAGTAGCCTTACTACTGCTTTTCACGTTGGTCTTGTGTACCACCCGCGACATAGCCCAAGCTTTTTCGTCAGGCCCGAAATTCGCAGGCACCCAGACTGCCTGCACGTTCGACATCTGCGGTTACTCGACAGGACCGAACAACAATCAGTGCTCCGGGGCGGCGGCCGGGTCTCAGATTCTCTCTCTCACGAATTTCGTTTTTGCGCTTCCCAGCAGCGTCACCAGCATTGACGGCATCGTGGTCGAACCTAAGGCGACGCAAGATTCCTGCGCTAATCCGAGCATTCAGCTCTTAAAAAATGGAACCCCGACAGGTTCGGCTAAGACATTCACGCCAGCCGTCAGCTCGGCCTGCGCCAACTCAACCTTCGTCTCGGTCGGCAGCAGCACGGACAAATGGGGTGCCACACTGACTCGCAACGATATCAATGCCAGTGGGTTTGGCGTGAAGATCACCTCCCCAGCATTCTGTGGGTACCTCGGAATCGACACGGTGAGGATCAAGGTGTTCTTCTCCATCGCCACACCGGTGTGTGGCGATGGTTTTATCACGACTCCCGAACAATGTGACGACGGCGACACTAATGGTGGCGACGGCTGCTCGGCCAAGTGTCAGGCCGAATCCGCCCTGGATAGTGGTCAGCAAAAGTGTGTGGCGACGCTCAATACCGATGGCGTCAATGTGGTCAACGCACAAAGCAAAGTGAATGCAAGCTGCATTCAAGCCTCGGCTGCCGCACTGGAGCTTGATCCGCAAGCCTGTCTCAGTGCAGACGGAAAAGGGATCGTGCAAAAAGCCACGGATAAAGTGACGGCAGATGCCAACGACTGGTGCGAACCGCCACCGCCGTTCGGCTTCACTTCGGATACCGCGATCAACACCACCGCTAAGAATCAGACTATCAAGCTCATCGGCGATGTTTTTGGCCCGGACCTGAATCCGTTCCTCTACCTCAAATCAACAGATAAAGCCAAAGCTGGCTGCCAGTTGGCGATGGCCAAAGCCGCGCAGAACCTCCTGCTGACCAAGGCCAAGGTTTTCCTCGGCTGCAAAAAGAGCGGGATCAAAGTCACAGCCGATCAGCAAATGCTCTCTGGGGCGGACCTCGAAGCCTGTTTCGACGCGTTGAATGATGACGAGAAGGGAACTATCGCTAAGGCGGTCACAAAGATCAGCACAACGGTGAATACGCAATGCGCTGGCCTCGCCCTCGCTCCGCTGTTCCCAGGCCAGTGCAGCAGTGCGCTGGATTTCGCGGCCTGTGTGGATGAACAGGCCGAGTGCCGCGTTTGCCGGCTCTTTAACGGGATGGACGGACTCAGCGAAAACTGCGATCTTTTTGACGATGGGATGAGCAATGCAAGTTGCCCGTAAGCAACATCAGTAGTACCAACGATTCTGTAGAATCTATGCCTAAACCTCCTCCGAAAACCTGGATTCCCGCTTTCGCGGGAAAGACGGACAATCGGGGCCAGTAGCGTCATGCCCGCGCAGGCGGGCATCCAGAGGCGGGGGTTTGGGATGACTTGTAGTCAGCGTGTTGTGAAATGACTCATTTTCCTCAGTGAATCACCCTTCACCTTCAAAGGAGGTCCATATGTTGCGTTCTTTGTTTTCTCGTTCTCAGTGGCACGCTCTCCTTGGCGTGGGCTTGCTCACAGCCATGACAGTCATGCCGGCAAACGCCCAGAATTTCGAGGTCTGGCTGGTCGATCAGTCAGACTCGTCACCCTCACCCCTGCCCTCGCCGGTTCCTGGGACAGCTTTTGGCGGTAGAATCTATATCTACGACGGCAACGATTTACGCGGTAACGCCATCGCCTCAACGGCCCCCACGGACACTATCGATTTGGCTGGAGACACCGCCTCGCTCTGCATGACCGAAACCGGCACGAATCCCCGCCGCCCGCACATGCTGCTCTTCAACACTGGCCACACCCACGCAGTTTTATCGTTTGTCACTAGCGGCCATGTGGTGATCTTCGATGCCATCACCCGCACGCCGCTCAAGTGTTTTCGCATGACACCGGGTGCCGGCAGTGCACGCCAAGCCCATGCCGCGTTTCCTTCGCCGGATAATTCGCACATCGTGGTCGCCAACCAAAACGGCAAACTGCTCGAACGCATCAGCACCGACTACGCGACCAACACCTTCGTACATGAAACCGGCGCAACCTTAGACCTCGCGACCTGTACCACGCCCAACGGTGCAGCCTGTCAGGATGCGGCGCTCCGCCCAGATAACGCGCCCATCTGCCCAATCATCGACTCTGCTAGCGCGTTGGGGTTTATCACCCTACGTGGTGGCGGTTTGTTCGTCGTCGATTTCAAAGCTACGCCCATGGCCATCGTCGCCGAGTACGACAAAGCGACGGTTCATGGTAACGGCTGTGGCGGTCTGGAGGCGAAAGGCAGTATGTATGTGAACTCGGGTGGCGGGACAGCCGCGAATCTCTCCGAGTTCGATGTCTATAAATTCCCGCTTACCGGGTACGATGCTCTGAATCTGCCCAATACTCCGGCCCCCGTCGTGATCTTTTCTGACGACATGAGCACACCGGATCGAGACTCGCACGGCATGGCAGCGACCGGGCACAGTAAATATGTATGGGTGCTTGATCGCATCCGCAACGTGGCGGAAGTATTTTCGACACGAACGGATGCGCACGTCAACACGGTGGACCTCGTAGGGACAGCCTCTGGCGATCCGGCACCTGACCTGGCTGACCACGCTCCGTCCGGCAACCGCCTATTCGTCTCCCTGCGCGGACCGAGCCCCTTGACCGGCGATCCTCATGTGGCAACCGGTGGCACTCCGGGTCTTGGTATCGTTCAAATGAAGGAAGGCGGCAAAAACGGATTCCTCAAAGCGGTGATCCCTATCACCAACAAAGATGAACTCGGGGCCGAAAAAGCTGACGCGCACGGAATTCGAGTGCGACGGAAATAAGCGACAAAAACTTACCCGGGTCACCGACCAACCACGGTTCCCGGGGAGCTAAAAAGAAAATCTGAATCTCCCTCAGTGCAAGGCAGAGCGGCATAAAGTCCAGCAGGTGCGCTCCCTATGTACGTCGATAGTCTTTCATCTTACGGCAGAGAGGCGTCATTTTTACGTCTCTCTGAGTCTCGCCCTTCTTACTCCCCTTGCCTATTTCGTCTCTCATGATAGTGAGACCCGCCCTCATTACACCTTTTTTAAGATTTTTCAGGACAAATCCTCTCAAATTGCTCCCCGTCCTCACCTCGTATGAGTACCGGCAAATCAAGAGCCCCAGGACCAGAAAGGACCATGCATGTCCCGCGACCCCCAAGCCTCCCACCACCCAAGTCGCAAACATCAAACGCAAAAGCCATTGATCAACTCCTCGCCACAGCCTTCGGTGACGCACCCCTTGCACGCCCGTCACTGGCTCTTCGATTATCCACTCCTTATTGTCGTGGTTTTTCTCGGTCTCACGGCCACACTCATTTGGGGGAATCTTCGCCTTCAGAAAGGGAGCGTGATCGACGACGCGCCGATTCTGAACGCGGACGATGCCATCCAACAAATGCATCAGTATGTGCTCGCGCAGCAGAGCCGAGGGTTTGAAGCTGGCGACGCTATTTCGTTTATCCTGCAAGACAAGCTTCATTCCCCGGAAGCCCTGACCCGCGTGCTCCAATTCACCGAGAAGTTGGAAGCCGCTTTCGGAGACAGTCTTCTCAGCTTGTCGAAAGTGCCAGCCTATCAAGACACCGGCGAGGCACTGCGGGATGAACCCTACATCACGCACGAAGAACTCACGTCCCCGCTTTTCAATCTGTCACAATGGCAAGAGAAGGTTGCTCGGGACGGCAGCGTGTACGGCCCGCTACTCGGGCGAGATTTTTCCTGGACGGCGGTTGTCCGCTATCTCCCGCCCAAAGCTGATGACATTCTCGAGTTTCGCCGCACGGCGGAGTTTTTAGAGAATCGCACGATTCCTTGGTGGGAATGGTTGTTCAAGCGCGACATCACCCCAGCCGACGACAAGATCGGCGTCGGCGGTTGGGTGATCGGGCGTGGCCTTATCGACCAAGGCATCAATGTCGATATGCTCTCACTGACAAATCTCGGCGTCATTTTAGCCCTTCCGGTGTTTTGGGCGGTCTTCGGTTCGCTTTCCGCGACCTTGCTGGCCGCAAACGTGGTGCTCCTGACCGGTTTTCTCTGGACCCGTGGCGCTATGGGATTCCTGCCCGACATGCAGGAGCGTGTCTATTCGCTGCTGGTGTACGCGAGTGTCATCGTGCAAGGCACAAGCTTTGCCTTGCACAAAATCTCCGCATTTCAGAACAGCACTGCCCACAATGCACGCCAAGCTTGGCATGATGCACGTCACGTCGACGGACTCATCGCGACGACGGCGTTCATCGCCATGTTCGGATTCGCGACCTTGTGGACCTTCGATCTGAAACCGATGCGCGAGCTAGGGCTAAGCGCCGCCGTAGGCGTAGCTGTCCTGCTCGTCCTCTCCGTTGTCGTGGTCCCAGCGATCGGCCTCGCGTTCGGCATGCGCCCGTTAGCGGCACGGTCTCAAGAGCGCGGAAGAGTCTCTGCGGCGCTCCATCGTCGGCTCGACTCCCTCATAGGCGCATGCTCGCGGTTGGCGCATTGGTTGGCGCTGGGCAAAAGACCCTGGGCAATCGTCGCTGGCATGATTGGCATGTTCGCGCTTGTGGCGATGCTTTTCCATCAGGGCGCTATTTCGAGCTACACGAAGCCCCTGGATTTTTTGCAAGGCACGCTGGTCGACCGCTCGGCTACCTTTCTGAACCAACCCGGGCAAGCCGGATTCGGAGTTTTAGGGCTATTGGTCGAACCTGCCGAGGGCGAGGATGGCCGGAATCCTCACTTTCTCCAACGCGCCTGGGAATTCCACTCTTCTCTCGCAAAACTCCCGCAGACGCGAGAAGTCAGTTCTGTTCTCGCCACACTGCATCAGATCTCCAAAGAGTCATTTAAGAAACCGTTTCCCGAGACAGCCGACGAAGTCGAGGCCGCATTCGTACTCGTGGAGAGTCGCCTTGCACCTTCGGTGCAGCATCATCTGTATTTTCCCGGCGGGGTCCGCATGAGTGTCTCGTTCGGCAACGAGACTAGCACGTACGTAGGCGAACTCCTCCAGGCCATGCTCGGCGTCGCCCGACGCGATTTCCCCGATCTGCGCGTCTCCTCTTTCAACCGTTCGACACTCTATCCTCCGGTTGACACCTATATTCGGGAAGGAAAAGTTGAGAACGTTTTCACCTCGCAGATTGCCATTTTTCTGCTCTGCGCCCTGCTCTTGTACTGGCGGAATCGTCGCTTGACGCAGTTGCGCTTGTCGCCGCTCCGGGGCGGTGCGGTCATGGTGCTCCCCCTATTCTTCGCCACCGTCGTCATGGGACTGGTCATGTGGTGGCTGGAGATCCCGCTCGACATGTCAACCGCGCCGATTGGGGCCCTGGCCATCAGCGCAGCCACCGATTTTAGTTTGTATTTTGCTCTGACCTACCAACGATTGCTCGAATCGTACGCACCCCTTGAAGCCCTTCATCACACTATGGAGGAGGAAGGGCGGGTGATCGTGGCAGACTGCATCCTGAACAGCTTATGTTTTCTCCCGCTTCTCACCTCCCATTTCCTGCCAGTTCGCCAGGTCGGTTGGATCATGAGCGTCATGCTCGTCACATGCGCCGTAGGTACGTTGCTCTTCATGGCAGCGCTCCTCCCGTCCTGCGTGGCGGCCAAAGCGCAGTCACGGTAAAACGCCAACCGTCACCCTCTTCAGCAATTTTCCAGAGGACTACAGATGCCGATTCTTCACCTGTCCTTTCGTATCTTTCTTCTTGTCGTCAGCCTTTTCCCGGTGACGGGTCATGCTGCACCTTCAGCTGAAGAAGTCGTCGCCTTGGCACAGCAACAGCTCGCAGCTCCGTCGGAACTTGCGCAGGGAGAGATGAAAATCTACCGCAATGATCGTTTAGATCGCACCTATGCATTCACCTTGGCAAGGCATTGGAATGTGACAGACCAAATAGAAAACGTCCGGGTGGATTTCCGCTCGGCGGTGGCACTTGAGCTGGGAGATTCTTCCCGTTACGCGGATAATCGCTACCTGCTCAGGCGCACGGCGCAAACCCCACCGACACAATGGCTCTATATGCCAGCCCTGCGCCGCGTGCGGGTTACTCCCTACCGTCCAGCAGAACGAGTGCTAACAAGCCATTATTTTTTCTATGACCTGACTTGGATACTGGCCTTGAACGACTTCCGCTATCGTTTTGCCGAAAATGCAACAAACGGTAACAGTGTCCGACTGGAAGGCGAACCCACGACGGCGTTCGCCCCATACCAACGAGCGACCCTCACCGTCGAACCACGAGGCACCACCTACTTAATCACTGAGATGGCCGTAGATTCACCCGATGCCCAGCGCACGCTTCAGTTCCGTGATTTTCGCGAAGTGAGTCCCGGTTATTTCCGCCCACAGTCTTCGGTGTGGACGAGCGCCGATGGGCGGACCGAACTGTTCTTCCATCAGTGGTCGGTCCGCACAATTCCGGAGAATTTCTTCTCACCGACACAACTCGAAACCCAAACTCTCGTCATATCGGAATGACCGGTAAAGACGATGGACAACTTACGCCGCTACACCTGATTCGCGGAGTACAGCAATCTGCTCAGCCGACAGCCCTAACTCGCCCAGCACCATGTCGGTGTGTTCCCCGAGTTTCGGCGCAGGAATGCGCAGCAGTTCGGGAGCGGTGACATCGAAGCGCGCCGCCGGACGTGTCTGCCGCAACCGCCCGACATGCGGATGATCGGACTCGACAATCAATTCGTTCACCGCGATCTGCGGATCGGTCAGTAAATCCTCACGGGTTTGGATAGGGGCACACGGCACTTGCTCGGCATCCAACCGCGTCAGCCACTCGGCAGAGGTTTTCGTTTGCAGCACCTCGGCAACAAGGTCGAGGCGTGCCTCAGTATATTTCACCCGCCCGGGCACGGTTTTGAAGCGCGGATCATCGAGCCACTCGGGCTTATCCAAGGCGCGGGTGAGCCCCAACCACTCGGCATCCGACACCGTGCCCACGGTGATATAGCCATCGAGGGTCTCGAAGACGAGGTCGCGCGAGGCCGGGCGTGTAACGACATCCTTGTCGGTCACAAACGTATGGAGTGCCATCGCCTCCGGCCACAGAAACGACACCACCGAGTCGAGCATGGCCAAGCGGACATGCTGCCCTTGACCGGTACGTTCACGCGCCAATAGTGCAGCCGTCATCGCCTGCGCAGCGGTCAGCGCTGTGACTTTATCGGGAATGATGAGGCGCATCATATTGGGCCGGCCGGTCGCCCCGTCGGCTTGGATCGAGGCCAATCCAGATAGCGCCTGAATGACCGGATCATAGACGCGCTTGTGGGTATACGGTCCCTTCTCACCGAAGCCGCTGATCGACACATAAATCAAATCCGGCTTCACCGCACGCAACGCAGTCTCGCCAATGCCCATATGCTCAGCGACGCCCGGGCGGAAGTTCTGCACGAACAGGTCAGCTTTTGCCACCATCTGCTTGAGCAAGTCGAGACCTTGCTGCTCCTTGAGATTCAGCACCACCGAACGTTTGTTGCGGTTCACCACCGTGAAGGTAGGCGAGATACGCCGTTGCCCACCGCCAAGAGCGCGGGTCAAGTCACCAGTACCAGGAGGCTCCACTTTAATGACATCGGCTCCCTGGTCGGCAAGCAACCCAGTTGCCATCGGTCCAGAAATCATTTGGGTCACATCGACAATGCGAATCCCAGCAAGTGGTCCCGGCATAAAAATTCTCCTTTTTGCAAGTCAGACATTCTGGTTGAGCGCCGCAATACACGCCTCACGGATCGCCCAGATTTCCTCGAAGCTACGCCTGCCAACTCCAGCCGCACGGACGACCCACTCGCGCAGGAAGCGTTGGTGCCACTGCACCTTGTAGTCGCCAATTTGCTCAGGCGCAATTGTTTCTTCAGCAAGAAATTGTGTGATCGGCTCTGCCGGCTCAACGCCAGAGCGGGTGATATCAATGCGCTCGCCTTGATACGTCAAGTAACAATGCGCTTCGGGGATAAACGGCAAACCGTAGAGGTCGAGGACTCGGCCCACACCTGGGGTGTTACGCTCATCCATGGCGTAGATCCCGAGAGTTAACGCGAGAGGCAACTGCTGTTCATACGCTAACTCAGCGAGCAGGGCATGCTTGGTGCTGCACGTCCCTCGCCCTTCGGAAAGAACGAGGCGAGCATTCGCACGGTCGATATTGCGTCCGTAGGGCAGCCGCTGCAAGTACGCGCCAGCAGAGCGGTAATCGGCAAGGCCACGGACAAGAAACTCAGTGGACACCGTACCCGTGTTCTTCAGTGTGGCAGCAGGAAGTGCAGGCCAGGAAAGCATAACAAGCTCTTGAGCAAAACGTTAAGCAAGTGCCGTGAGCGCCTGGTGGTATGCTGTTTCTGGTTCTGTATGAGCAGTAGCTTGCATCTGCAAATCGCGTAGCAAGCCATCGTTCAGGCTATAGATCCAGCCATGCACGGTGAGGTCTTGCCCCTGCTCCCATGCTTGCTGTACCACCGTCGTCTGCACGACGTTGCAGACTTGTTCGATCACATTCAACTCGCACAGCCTTTCGTGACGTTTTTCCTCTCCCATCATCTCGGAGAGCAAAGCTCGATGTTTCAACGCGACATCTTGGATGTGGCGCAACCAGTTGTCGATCAAGCCCAATCTCCGATCTTGTAAAGCAGCCAACACACCGCCACAGCCATAATGTCCACACACGATCACATGCTTCACCTTGAGCACCTCAATCGCGTACTGCAACACCGACAGGCAATTGAGGTCGGTGTGGACAACAACGTTGGCGACATTGCGATGGACAAACAGCTCGCCGGGCAACAGGCCAACGATCTGGTTCGCTGGCACGCGACTATCCGAACAACCAATCCATAGATATTCTGGCGACTGTTGGTGCGAGAGGCGTTGGAAGAATTCCGGGTCGGCAGTCACGATCTCGTGCGCCCACTCGCGGTTTTTAGCAAGGAGATGGTCGAGAGTTTTCATGTCAAAGCTTATTTTTCTTCTTTTGGTTGTAAGCTGGTATCTTTGCAGTATTACGGTCAGTAATCTCGGAGAAACGTGAAAAGTTGTTTGCCGCAAGCGAGCAAGCGCCTGCCTGAGGTCAAGCAATCCCTCCTCGTGCGCAATAGCCAGAATGCCAAGCGTACCAATGACCTTTATTTGCCGTTTTTCTGCCTCGTTACGTCCGTGTCGTTCATCAATGATCAAAGCGTTGCTCGGGCTCTGCAAAGCGAGTGTGATAGCGTCACGCTCGCCAGCATGCAGACTTTGTAACCCCTCCTCAGGCTGTAGCAGAATGGGCGAAACTTCTAGCCAAACAGGAGGGCTGCTAATCCATGTTTGCACCGGGACCGGAGCCTCTGCGGCACTTAGCTCTCGATACACAGCTTGGGGAATCAACACCCGTTCGTATAATTCCGCAAGGATATCAATCTGCTCTATCAATACTAAATAGTTCAGCGGGGAAGTGTCAGAAACGATCATTATCGACCTGTGATTTGGTGCGATATTGTTATGTCATGCTCAAGGTCCGCTTCAGAGTAATCAAGATAAGCTCCAGCACGTTTAAGGAAAGCGTCCGTCTCCCAACGAGAGACAAGACCAAGCATTCTTTGGACTTCTGCGTGTGTCAATTTCCCGCTGCGGTAACCTTGAGCGGCGATCGCCTCTAAGACCACATGAGACAGTTCATGTGGTGGACTTGCCAAGCGGACAGCAAGGTCTTCCGGTAATTCAATTGCGACATGTGTCATTCCCTACTCCTCTTTGCCTCATAGCCTATGCAGGTCCACTATCCAATTCCTCGTTCCACCAGTGCCCACGCCCTGTTTGCCAAGGTCCCACAGCGATCACGCTTGAGCAATGCATCAGGAGATGCGGCATTGCCATCGAGTCCGCGCTTATACACGCCCTGCAAAATCGCCGCGAGACGAAACAACGACAGGATCAACGTGAAATTCCAGTGAGGAAGTTCGGTACGGCCCATCTGCTGGCAATACCGCGCAACATACTCGTCCTCGGAAGGAATGCCATAGGCGGCATAATCCAGATTGGTAATGTCGCCGCGCAACGGATCACTGACATGATAGGCAATGCAGTTGTAGGCCAAGTCCGACAGCGGTACACCCAACGTGCTCAATTCCCAGTCAATCACCGCCAGCACGCGGGGTTCGGTCGGATGAAAAATCATATTCTCCAACCGGAAATCTCCATGCACAATCGTCGTCTCTTCGTCGCTGGGCATGTGCTCAGGCAGCCATTGCATCAGCCTATCCATCGCCGGCAACTCTTCAGTTTTAGCGGCTTCATACTGTCGCGACCACAGTGCGACCTGACGGAGGTAATACCCACCGGTGCGCCCATAGTCAGCTAATCCCATGGCACGGAAATCCACCCGATGCAATTGCGCAAGGGTATCCGCCAGGGTCAGATAAATTGCGTTCCGCTCGCTGGGCGACAGCGATGGCAACGTCTGATCGTGAAACACCCGGCCTTCGACAAAATCCATGACGTAGAAATCAACACCAAGAACCGACGGGTCTTGGCACAATACGTAGGGCCGCGCTACCGGCACCTCGGTGTTCCACAAGGCCGAGATGACCTTAAATTCTCGATCAACGGCATGTGCAGACGGCAGCAATTTTCCCGGCGGTTTCTTGCGCATGACATATTTCTTCTCAGCACCATCCGTAAGAATGAACGTCGGGTTCGACATGCCACCTTGTGTCTGCGCAACCATCAGTGGGGCCGTGAAACCTTCCACGTTCCCAAGCAAATATCGCTCAAGGTTCGCCTCGTCAAAGCGATGCTGCGGCAGCACGGGAACCGCGTCTGTGGTCAGAGACGATGCGTGTAACATAATATCTTCTGCTCCATTTTTCCCTCACATCTCACAGAATCTGCGTCTCCCGCTGCTTCCCCAGCGACACCAGATGTAAGCGCCCTGAGTGTACTTCCAGTACGGTACACGAGCAATGATCGGGTTCGCAACAAATCATCCGTGTGTCCCCGGTCGCCATCCCAACGGCAGTGTTGATCGCGATGAAGTGGGTGGTAATCACCATAGAAACAGGCATTGCAGTCAAGGTAGCAATCAGTCGCTCGCGCCACTGTTGCTGCACGGGCGGCAGCTCCTCCCACCGACCACGCATGGCCTCGCGCAACCATGCCGAGCGGGTACGCGGGTCGCTCATCGGCGTAGGAATTTCCGCGACCGCAGGTTCGATACGTGCAGTGGTCTGCCATAACGCCTCAAACGGCATAGCAGTTTCGCGTGCTCGTTTGAGCGGACTCGTCGCTAATGCCAACGGACCGAGCGCAGCAAGCTCGTGCGCCACGTTGGCGGCTTGCGCTTTGCCCGCGGCATCGAGTTCAGGATCAACAGCTTCGGCAAACCCAGCCGCCGGGCGGCCATGACGAATGAGATAGAGGCGAACAAGATTAGTCATCAGGACTCTTTCTTGAAAGAAGAATGCCTTACGTCGCCAAGATGAAGAGCTGATCGCTCTTGAGCAGAATGTGGGTTCCCACCTCAGCCATTCGCTCTGACAGTTCCATCCATTGCTTTTCGTTGTGAAGAGGAAGAATTTTTACTAGGTAACTGCCTTCGCCATATTCCGGCCACGGAATCACTTGGTATCGTTTCGTACTTGCGGGACAGAACTTTTCGAGCTCGATAAGATACTCCGCAAGAGCGCTGCGAGTTTCCTGGGGGAGTTTTTCAGCTTGGTTCGTTCTTCGAGCCATGTGTACCTCCAAGTTGATTCTGCACCGCAGAAAGAAAAGCTTCGGCCAGGGCAATACCCGCCCTGGCAGTCTGAGGGCCAGTACTTGCCGGCGAATAATCCGCTCTGTGCCTCCACTCAATAAGCGTCAACAGGGTTCGTCCAATCTGCCCGGCAAAGACCTTGCGACGCATCACCAAACGACGGTTAAATTCGGCCTGAGTAGCTTTATGACTCCACTCTCCTCCTGTCGGGCGAAAGTCAGTCAATTGCATCAGCGCAGCGATGGCACCTTGGAAGACCGCATAATAGCAACGGCTCACACAAGAGTCGAAAGTGCGCCGCTCTAAACAAGCGCGAGCGCCTTCATAGCTGCTCTGCGCTTTTTCCAAATAATCAGTTGCGTGACTCATCGGTCGCCCAAAACTGTGAGGTAACGTTTAACAAGATTAGTCATCAAGAGACTTTCTAGAAAATAGCCCGAGCAGGAACTGGTAGGCTCGCGCATAGCCGTCGGCAGACTGGCTCTGTCGTGGACCGGCCACATTTAAGACGGCGAGCCGCTCTTCGGCAACCCACCTGCGTGTTTGGTCGAAATCGAGAGGGTGCGCAAGGTCAACGACGCGGTAAGGTTTACGCAGTTTCCGTGCGCACTCGACGGTGTAGGCCGTACCGCCGATTGGCGGGCCAACCGTCAGGATGAGGGTCCCATCGCTGTCGCGGACATTCAGTTCCGTGCGTTCGGCATAGTCCTCTGTTGTGGTTTCTTGCAATGGATAATCGTCGGCAATGCGGCCATCCTCTGCGCGTCGGCCTTTCGGGCACCAACCGCCACGTGCAAGCTTCAGAACTTTTGCCGCGTCGAGAGCAGCACGGTCCACACCGGTCTGTCCGCCAGAGACGATTTTACGCACAGGAAAGCACATCGCTCGGTCCCACGCCACGAGAAATATCTGGTTCGGTGATGGGTTCAGTAAAAGACAGCGCTCCCAGGTCCATAGCGTGCTCCTTCGTATCCGGGAGGAAAAAAGTTTTTATAACAAAGCAAAAAGAGATCGAGGAAACAATCGCCCTCGACGGCTTCCCTAGCTTGGCCGTGCGCTTGACCGATCTGCTAGGCCGTGTACTCTCCACTTCGTTTTTCGGCTCTGTTCGTGCCCACAGGTAGTCAACAGGAGCGCCGCCGAGTCGAGATTCTCAACCAACCTCGCCGACGAGTAAGGAGAAACATCTATGTCAGCAGCCACGCCATCAGCGACTGCCCATCAGCACGTGCCTATGACTGGGGCACAGTATCTTGAAAGCCTCCGCGATGGCCGGGAGATCTGGCTGAACGGTGAGCGGGTGCCGGACGTGACGACGCATCCCGGTTTTCGCAACGGCGCACGATCCGTGGCGCGTTTGTATGACGCGCTCCATGATCCCGCGCAGCAAGCGGTCCTGACTGGTATGACCCCGAACGGTGCGCTCACCCACAAATCCTTCCTCCTCGCACGCACGCCGCAAGAATTGCTTGCGCGTTCCGAAGCCATGCGGGCCTGGAGCAAACTCCACTTCGGCTTCATGGGCCGCAGCCCGGATTACAAAGCCGGCTTGGCGGTGAGCCTCGGTGCTTGGCCGGAGTACTTCGAGCCTTACGCCACCAACGCGACCCGTTGGTATCACCAACTTGCGGATCGTTGTTTCTACATGAATCATGTTGGCATTAACCCGATGGTGGACCGCTCAAAGGCGTTGCACGAGCAGAAAGAAGTGTTCGTGCGCGCGGTCAAAGAACGCGACGATGGGCTGGTCGTCTGTGGTGCGAAAATGGTGGGGACAGGAGCGGCGTTCACCCACTACAATTTCGTGTTCAATTACGGAGCCATGCCCTTGGGCGATGGCGACACGGATCATGCGCTCGTGTTCATTGCACCCACCAACGCGCCGGGCATCAAACTGCTCTCGCGTCCATCCTATGAACTCCAGG
>SXGS01159622.1_pt1 | contig 19203 bp, 21 predicted proteins | sample 3174681 | NCBI WGS metagenome assembly SXGS01 (sample SAMN11356861, study PRJNA531348) | freshwater metagenome | isolation source: freshwater sample F1-80 | place: China: Fuxian Lake, Yuxi | collected 2017-12-25 | reverse complement strand
TTGCGCCAGGTCGCGGATATGCCGGACCCGGTCGGAGAGATGACCAAGCTTTGGCGCCAACCCAACGGGATGCAGGTCAGCCGCATGCGCGTGCCGCTGGGCGTGATCGGGATCATTTCCGACGGAGGCCCGCCGGTCACGACCGAGTGCATCGCCCTCTGCTTGAAAGCGGGCAACGTCAGTCTGGTGCGCGGCGGCCCGGAATGGGCCAAGTCCGGCGCCCGGGTGGCGACCATCCTGCGGGAGGCAGCGGAAGCGGCCGGCGTGCCAGCCGACGGTATCACCTTCGTGGAACGCAATGAAAAAGACGCGGCGCTGGAGCTGCTCCGGCTCAACAAACATCTGGACGCGATTCTCCCTCGGGGTGGGGCCGGCTTGCGCAGGACGGTGATCGAGCAGACCCGCCTGCCGGTGCTGGGCCAGGATATGGGCGTGAGCCATGTCTATATCGACGGGGATGCGGATCTGCCGCTGGCCCAAAACATCGTGGTGAACTCCAAAGCGCAGCAGCCGACCGCGCCCAATGCCGTGGACTGCGTGCTGGTCCACCAAGCTGTGGCCCGGTCGCTCTTGTCCGCCCTTATCCGACGCTTGCTGGACGAATTCAGAGTGGAAGTGAGGGGCTGTCCCAAGACGATCGCCATGACCGGGTCCTTCGCCTTGCCCGGTTATATGAATCTTATCGCCGCGAAGGACGGCGACTGGGGAAAGCAATTTCTGTCCAAGACCATGGCCATCAAGGTCGTGACGGATATGGACGACGCCCTGGCCCACATCACGCAGTATGGCCCTGGCCATACGGACACCATCGTGACCCGCGACTATACTTCGGCGATGCGTTTTATCCGCGAGGTGGATGCGAGCGCGGTCCTGGTGAACGCCTCCACGCGACTGCACGACGGGCAGGAGTTCGGATTGGGTGGGGGGCTGGGCGTCAATACGACCAAGGTCCCGGTGCGGGGGCCCGTGTCGCTCGAAGAGCTGACTTGCCAGAAGTATGTGGTCATGGGCACAGGGCAACTCCGTCACCCCCATCCGGTGCCAGTGACCTATGAAGACGCGATCATGCTGAAGCGGCCCTCTTAGAAGAAGCTATCGGTTCTCAGTGATCAGTCGCCGGTTTCCGGCCAGGCAACGCCCATTCCACTCCCCATGACCGGCCCAGACCTCCATTCTCTGCAAACCAGACTCGCCGCGCACCTTGACTGGTGGGGATTGCTGCATGTCGAGTCCGACCGAACCTACTTCGAGTGGCAGCAGAAAGCCCTATCGTCGGACCAGCTGGCATCGCTCCATCAGACAGTGGAAGCCAAACAGGCCCAGCCCCAGCGAGCCGACCTGGAAACGGCTTTTTACGATCTGACGGCCGATCCGACCATCCTGCCGGTTCTCTACAGTCAGCGGTACGAACTGTATCTGACCGTCGGCCCGTTGATCGCCGCCCTGTTGGCCGCCGAAGGGCAGGCGCAGGGGACGGTCCTGGATTTCGGCTGCGGGGTCGGGGTGCTGACGACCTTCTACGCCAAGGTCTTTCCGAACCTGATGGTCGTGGGGCTCGATCGGTCCGGCGCCTCGGTCAAGGCCGCGCAGGAACGGGCCCAGGCCTTAGGGCTCACGAACATCCGATTTGAATCCCTGGATATCGAGCGGACGCCGGTTCCCGGCCCCTTCGATGTGATCCTCTCGGTCCATGCCCTCTTACAAGCCGAGCGGGAACTTGGGCTGCCGAGCCGGGATTGGACAACGTTCGAACGTTCTCATGAGGCCGCCGCCCAACAGGCTTTTGAACAACGCACCGGATTGGGCCCCAGGCTCGACCGGCTCTGTAGCCTCCTGGCTGAGGAGGGACGGCTGATCGCGTTTGAGAAGACCCGCGAACTGGCACGACGGATTCCCTTCCAGCGCGCCCTTGCCGCCCACGGCCTGATCTTGACCAAGCCTCCGCTGCCGCTGCGGTATCGCGTCATCGAAGAAGTCTCAGACGACGGACCTCTCTATGTGGCAGGCCGGAGCCTGGCGCCGAGCGAGGGCCATCCCGGAAACGAAGCCCAGCCCTGGGATGAAACCCCGGAAGAACGGGGAGAAGCCGTTTCATCCATTGCCTCGCTGCTCGCGCAGGTACGGACTGCAGCTGTCCAGGCTTCATCCACCTCCCAAGACCCCCCCTATGAGAATCACACGGCTTCAGCCGAGTCGGTCTGGCGGACTCTGCCGAACCGCCTGGTCCGCCACGAACAGACCTTTACGACCCCCACCAACGCTCAGGTTCACGTCGAACTCGGCGAGTCAGACGGGCTCCACTATCTCTATCAAGCCACAACCTTTGACCACCGCCAATTGGTCCTGGTCGAGCCGGCTCGGGCGGCTCTCCTGGAGGCCTACTATGCGGAACTGCTCCCCAAACAATCGGGCAAGTAACCTGCGAGCTGCGGGCCCCGTGCAAGTCCCTGAAAATCAAAGGCCTTGACCAGGAGCGCACGCACCCCCTAGAATGACCCAACAATCCGGGCTGGGGACTCTCTCCCATGCGCGTGCAATACTCCAAGGGGGCGCAAGCCTCCGAGGAATTGATACAACTCCATCGGCGCACCTCCGAGGAGGCGGCAGGCGGGCGAAAGGTCAACGTGATGTTGATCTTTCCACCTGATTGGTATCCCTCCGAACCCTACCTCAGCTTGCCCACGCTCACTGCCGTGCTCCGTGCCGCCGGCCACACCGTCGTCCAGAAAGACGTCAATCTGGAGATGTATGACTGGTACTTCAGCGAGGACTTCCTCAAGAAGGTGCTGCGGCGGGTGCCCCAGCAATTGGACCGGCTCAGGAAGCTCGCCAAGAAGCGCGACCTGGAAGAATGGGAACGGGACCTGCAACTGGCCCTCTGCGACCTCACGCGCGAACGGATCGCCGAGCTGGCCCGCAAGGCTGAAGAAGCCAAACGCATCGTCCGCAACCAGGACTTCTACGACATCGATAAGCTCGAATGGGCCGTCAATACGTTCCGCGAGGTCACTGCGGCTATCTCGCTCGTCTATGCGCCGGCGCGCATCTGCATGCCGCCGATGGAGACCGATCTCTCCTACAAGGTCTACGTGTCGTCCGAGATCATGGACGCCGTGCAGGATCAGCAGGTCAACGTCTACCGCGACGTGTTCGAGCATCTGGTCAAACCGGCGATCGAGGCCGAGAAACCGGATGTCATCGGCATCTCGATCGTCCTCCAGCAGCAGCTCTTCTCCAGCATGACCTTCTGCGCCCTCATCAAGCAGCACTTCCCCGACATCCACGTCACGATCGGCGGCAATACGGTGACGCGCTTGCGCGACCTGCTGCCCCAGTCGCCGCTCTTCGCCTATTTCGACAGCGCGGTGTTTTATGAAGGGGAAACGGCGTTCCTGCAACTGGTCGAATCGGTGGGGGCTGGGCGGAGCCTGGACGGAGTCCCCAATGTGCTCTACCGCGATGCCTCCGGGGTACATACCTCGACGCTGACCTACTCGGAAGACATGGAGGCGTTGCCGCCGCCGGATTTCGACGGCTTGCCGCTGGACAAGTACTTTCTACCGGACAAGATTCTGCCCTATTTGGCGACGCGCGGCTGTTACTGGGGCCGCTGCGAGTTCTGCGACCACGGCGAAGGCTATACGGCCAGCTACCGGACGAAGAAGATTCAGCAGATTCTGGACGAGGTGCGGCAACTGCGCGACAAGCACCGGGTCCGGCATTTTCACTTTACCGACGAATCTTACCCGCCGGCCCTGTTCCGCAAGCTCTGTCGCGGTCTGGTCGAGCGCCGCATGGACATCGCCTGGACGACCCACATGCGGTACGAGAAGAGCCTGCTCGACGAACCGGTGTGGGAGGACGCCAAGCAGGCGGGACTCAAGTACCTGCACGTGGGCTACGAGTCCGGCAACGAACGCGTGCTCAAGCTGATGGACAAGGCGACGACGACGGACGTGATCACGCGCAGCCTCCAGCTGTCGGCCAAGGCGGGCATCTGGAATCACGCGATGGGCTTTTTCGGATTTCCCGGCGAGACCCGCGAAGAAGCGCTGGACTCCATCCGATTCCTCGCCAAGAACAAGGACATCGTCCACTCCGTCGGCTTCGGCACGTTCGATCTCAGCCGCCACACGCCGGTGGCCAAAAATCCCGAGAAATGGGGCGTGACACCCTATGTCAACCCCGAGTGGGACCTGGCGCTGGACTACTATTACACGGTCAAGCAGGGGCTCAGCATCGAGGAAGCGGAGCAAGTCTTCGAGGAGTTCGAACGGAACCATCCGTCCAACTGGGACCTGCGGATTTTCATTCGGGAATACATTTTCCTCTACGTTGCCCGGTTCGGCTTGAACACATTGCCGGCGCTCCGGTTCGACGCGGCGCAGACTGGCTCCGGAGCGCCCCCGTCGCTGGAAGCGAAAGTCTGCTGAGCATGAGCACGTTGCTGCACATTGACGGCACCATGCCCAGCGTGGCGCAGGCCAATCCCGCTCCCGCCCGCAAGCTGAAAACCATGCTCCTGTTCCCGCCGGAATGGGTGCCGACGGCGCCTTACCTGGCCTTGCCCAGCCTCACCGCAGTGCTGCGCGAACAGGGACATGAGGTCGTGCAGAAGGACGTCAACATCGAGATGTACGACCACTTCTTCAGCGATTCCTTCCTGATCTGGGTCAAGACCCGCATGGCTTCGCAGCTTCGCGCTCTGGAGGACAAGGCCAAACATGCCTGGCTGACGGAGGCGGAAACCCAGCACAAAGCCTGCCTGACCGCCAAGGTCGATCTGGACGTCTTCGAGCTCATCGAACAGGCCCAGCTGGCCAAGGCCATTGTGCGTGGGGAGGACTTCTACCAAGCGGACAAGCTGGAATGGGCCCTGAACACCTTCCGTCAGGTGATGCAGTACATCTCGGCCGCCTACTATCCGGCGTCGATCGTCTTCTATCCGATGGAGAGCAATCTCGGCTATCGGCCCGGCGTCTCGCGCGAGGTTCTCGCCTGCCTGGATGACGATCAGGTGAACGTGTACCGGGATATCTGCCGGCAACTCGTGCTTCCGGCGCTGAGCAAGGAGGCGCCGGAGGTGGTGGGGGTTTCGATCGGCACGCAGATGCAGCTCCTAGCCGGGCTGACCTTCTGCAAGATGGTCAAAGAAGCCTTCCCGGACATCCATGTGACGGTTGGGGGCAACGTAATCACCCGCCTGCAGGAAGAGTTGCCCCGGCAGGAACGGTTTTTCACCGAGGTCTTCGATTCGGCCATCATGTATGAAGGGGAACATGCGCTTCTGTGGCTGCTCGATGCCTTAGCCGGGGGACGGGCCATCGAATCCGTGCCGAACCTCATGTATCGGGACGAGGCCGGCGTCCACATCAACAAGGAAATCTATACGGAGAAGACTGCGGCCTTGCCGCTCCCGGACTTCGAAGGACTGCCTCTCGACCATTATTTCTCGCCGGTCCGCATCCTGCCGTACCTTGCCACCAGAGGCTGCTACTGGGGCCGCTGCACGTTTTGCGATCACGGACAGGGCTATTTCGACCAGTACCGGGGGCTGCCGGCCCAGGACGTCGTCCGCCAGGTCAAGGCATTAAAGGAGAAATACCAGGCCGAGCATTTTCTCTTTGCCGACGAGTCCTATCCCCCGGCCCTGTTCAAAAAAGTCTCCCAACTGCTGGTCGAGCAAAACGTCGGGATCAAGTGGACCACCTTGATCCGCTTCGAGGAAACGCTGAACGCGCAGGACATGGATCTGGCCGCCCGAGCCGGTTGCTGCACCCTCTATTACGGCATGGAGTCGGCGAACGAGCGGGTATTGGGTCTGATGGACAAGCATGTCAAGAAGTCCGTCATCGCGCGCAACCTCAAGGACGCGGCCCAGGTCGGAATCTGGAACCACGTGATGGCGTTTTACGGCTTTCCGGGGGAAGCCCGAGAGGAAGCGCTCGAAACCCGCCAGTTCATCCTAGACAACCAGCCGCAGATCCATTCGGTGGAGCTGTTCTACTTCGTCGCCTACCGGCACACGCCGATGGTGCGCAAACCGGACCAGTTCGGCATTACGATTCACAAGCAGGACGACTATGACCTGCCGCTGGATTATTACTACACGCTGAACGAGCCGGTCGGGCTGACCTGCCTGGACGCCATGCAGCTCTGCGAGGAGTTCTATCAGAATGACTTCGAGCCCTGGGCCGTGCGGGTGAATGCCCGCGAGCATGTCTTTCTCTACATTTCAAAATACGGCACGAATCGCCTGCCGCAGATTTATGCCAAGACGAAGAGCGGCGATGCGGTCTCCGGTCTCGTCACCTGGCCGGTTGCGCGCGGGGAGGAAGGCGACATGGCCCGCGTGGTCAGCCACGCGGTGTCATAGAGAAGAACAGAGTCGATGGCGAATGGCATAAGCAAGAGCCGGCTACCTTCCGGCCATACGCCATATGCTCTTTTCTGTTACATCGGCCATCAGCTCTTGGATGTTTCTTCAAGCCAGGCGGCCAGGACTTGATGGGCTGCCCGGATTTCTTTCGTCATGGCCTCGCCTTTCTTATACATCTGCATGTACTTGCGCGGATTGTTCGTGAGGTTCGCATACCGGTGCGGATGCCAGGTTGTCAGCAGTTCCTTCCGTCTCGACTCCAGTTGCTCGCGTGTCGGTTTTTCCGTCAGCCCGAACGTGTGCAACGCTCGGATAATGTCTTCTTGCGCCACGTCGGCTCCCGGTTGCGCCATATGCGAGCGGGAAGTCTGACAAACCCATTCCACCTCTGTCAATGAGGGCCCGGTGTCGATGAGCCGACCACTGCCGATCCTCCAGCCGGCCAAACTGCTCGCCGGAAAAGACTACCGCGAGGTGCTCACCCAGGAGATGGATGCGGGGAAGATCCCTATCAGCCTGGGGAAAAACTGTCCAGTCAAGTGCGAGTTCTGCTACGAGACGGACCATTCCTATCGGGAAACCCTGGAGCCCCCCAAGACCACCCAGGAAGACTGGGCCTATATCCTCGATTATCTCAACAAGAAGCCGACCGATCCTACGCAGTTTTGGTGTCTGGGCGGAAACGAGTACATGGAGTGGACCGACCTCTTTCTGCACCCCAAGGCCATGGAATGGGTCGAGGATTTTCTCAAGTATACGGACAAAAACCTGACCTTCTTTACAGTCGGCTTCGTCCACGTCCCCAAGGTCCATCAACTGGCCGCCCAATATCCGGGACGGATCAATTTCGAACTGTCGGTGATCACGCTCGGAGACCATCGGCAACGGCTGATGCCCCATGCGCCGGCGGTCAAACACTTGTTGAAAGTTCTGGACGGCCCCGCCGTGTCGTCGGCCAACTTCTACAGCTTCGGCGACCAGACGATGTCGAAGGATGCGGCCATGATTTCCGAGGTCAATCAGAAGTGCGTGCTCTGGATGGGCTGCCTGACCCCGGTCCGTGGGATCAAGCCGGAGACGGCGGACCTGATGCGGCAGGGCCGGAAAGCATTGTCCCAGGAAGCTCGACGCATCTACGACCTCGACTTGCCGAATATGACGACCATTCATACGGAGGCCTACATTACCGCCTTCCTGAACCGTCGCCGGATCGTCAACGAATTCGACAAGCTGGAGTTGGAAAAGAACGACACGGTCATCGTAGCCGGCAGCGTCTACAAGATCCTGAACCTGTACCGGAAGCGGCGGGCCCGCTATCTTTATGTGCCCAACACGACCTTGGGCGGGGATTCGGACTGTACGGTGCTGCTTACCTTCGACGACATCGCCCGGCGGATCACCAAGGAAAAACTCGTGCACATCCCCAAGTGCGTCATGCAGTCGGGACGGGGACCCTATCGGGACATTGCCGGCGTCTCGCTCGACGATTTCATGCGAAAAACCGGCGTCAAGGTGAGGGTCCTGCACAAGATCGACACCAACTTCGCCAACCGGCAACTGTATCGGAACGGGTTTCTCAAGAACTACGTGGAAGACTACCTCCGCCACCCCTTGGCGCAACCGTACGAAGCCCTGTCCGTCCCGGCTTGACCCCATGCCTTGACGGCGTTGACAAGCGTGGCCGCCTGACCTAGAGTACGACTCGATCTATGAGTCCGGATCGTCGCAGTCTCCAGTTCTATCAAGCCGACGTGTTCACCGATTTGCCCTTCGGGGGCAATCCGGTGGCGGTCGTTCCTGACGGGAACGGACTCAGCGACCGTGAACTCCAGCAAATCGCGCGGGAGATGAACCTGTCCGAGACCGTCTTCGTTCTCCCGCCCGCCGATCCCGCTGCCGCCATCAAGCTGCGTATTTTTACGCCCACCCAGGAGATTCCCTTTGCCGGACATCCGGTGCTGGGGACATTCTTCGTGCTCGCCACCTTGGGACGGCTGTCCCTCAAGGGCCCGGTGACGCGCCTGCTCTACGAATGCAACATTGGTCTCTTTCCCGTCGAGGTCCATGTCCGCGACGAGAGCGTGGCCAGAGTCGTGATGTCCCAGCCGAAGCCGCAGTTCCTCGGGCCGATCGAGCCGAGCCGGGACCTGCTCGAAGTGGCCCAGGCGCTCGGCCTGACCAAGCGGCAGATCGACGGCACGAAGCTGCCGGTGGAGGTGGTGTCGACCGGCTTGCCAGTCATAATCGTGCCGGTCAGAACCCTCACGGCGGTCCGCTCGATCAAGCCCGATGCCGGAGCGATCACCGAACTCTGCGCACGATACGGCGCCAACGGCATCATGGTATTCACCACGATGACGGTGGAGGAGGTGTCCACGGTCCACACGCGCATGTTCGCGCCGCCGATCGGCATCCCCGAAGACCCGGCCACCGGCAGCGCCAGCGGCGCCCTTGGAGCCTATCTCGTCCAGAACGGGGTGGTGGATGTGGGCCCGACCAGCACAATCATTGCCGAACAGGGCTATGAACTGGACCGTCCCTCGCGCATCATGATCCAGGTGGAATCGGACGACGATGCGATTCAGGAAGTGAAAGTCGGCGGGCAGGTGGTCATGGTCCTGCAAGGCACCCTCACGTTTTAGCACTTTCCCATCCCCCTCAACGCCAGTCTGGCAGAGCTCCCATGCCGGTGGTAGGATGAGGCATCACCTCTTGCAAGGAGGGCCTATCATGTCCACCCTAGGCGAGTTGATGTGCAAAGAACTGAAGCAAGTGACCGCCGCCACGCCGGTCCGGGAAGCAGCCAAGCGGATGCGCGATGAACGGGTGGGGTCTCTGTTCGTCGAACAGGGGGGGGCGTCTAGTCGGCATCGTCACGGATACGGACGTGGCGTGGCGGGCGGTGGCGGAGACAAAGGATTTGGATCGCCTGACGGTCGAGCAGATCATGAGCAGCCCGATCGCGACCATCGAGGCCGCCCGCGCCGTGCAGGACGCGCATGACATGATGAGGGACCTGGGGGTCCGGCACCTAGGGGTGACGGAGGGAGGGAAATTGACCGGGCTGGTGTCGGTCCGCGATTTGCTGATGTATTTTAAGCGGTATGCGCGAGCCGCGCATCACGCAGGACTGATCGGAAAACAGCTTCCTGCAGTCAGCCGTTCAGCAATCAGCCCGAGCGGGAAGAGCGGAAGTCCCAAGAAAAGAGCGCGCAGGGAATCATCCGAGCTGGCTGAGCGCAGCGGCTGCCCGCCGATCGCTTCTTACTTCGTCGCTTCCCTGAGCATGTGGCCCAGCTCCGGCAGGACGAGCTTTTCCATGGCCAGACGGACCGCCCCTTCCGAGCCTGGGGTCGAGATGACGATCCGGTTCTTGTAGAGACCGGCGGTTGCGCGGCTCATGATGGCGGCCGAGCCGATGTCCTGGTAGGTGAGGTAGCGGAATATCTCGCCGAATCCCACCAGGCGCTTTTCGAGCAGGGCGTCCACCGCTTCAAAAGTCGAGTCGCGCCTGGAAATACCGGTCCCGCCGTTGATGAGCACCGCCTGGATGTGCTTGTTGCGCGCAGCCTGCTGAATGAGCGCGGTGATCAGCTTCGGCTCGTCTTTGACGAGGTGGTAGGCCACCACTTCATGGCCGGCCGCCTCCAGCTCCTTCCTGATCAGCCACCCGCTGGTATCGGTCTCCGGCGTCCTGGTGTCGCTGCAGGTAATGACCATGCAGCCGACATGGGACGGGGCCTGCTCCTTATGTTCCTTATGGGAGGGGAGGGAGACCTGCAGCGGCGCAGAACGCCGGGGCCAGGAGGATTTCTTCGGCTTGCTAGTCTTGCGACGTTGCGCGCCCATACCGCTGCCTTGCCTCCCGACCGGTCAGCTCCAGACCGAGTCCGGCTTGAGCTTGGCCACCGGCTGGCCCTTGCCGATGTGCTCATCCAGAATGGCCGGCACGTCGGCTTCCTTGACCTGCGAGTACCAGGTTGCATCCGGATAGACCACGACGGTCGGTCCTTGCTCGCAAGGACCCAGGCAGGCAGAACCGGTGACCAGCACCTGGCCAGGCTGAACGCCCCGCTCCATCAATCCCATGTTGAACGCCATCAACAACCCTGGCGAGCCGGCCGCGCCGCAGGAGGGCTTGGGGTGGCCCGGCGGCCTAGTGTTTGTGCAGACGATGATGTGATATTTCGGCTTCGGCATTATGACTCCTTTAGGTTGGCAAATAAATTGTCAGTTTTCAGTGGTCAGTTTCAGGAATTGATACTGATCACTGTTCACCGATAACTGAGTACTCTCATTTCGGCATGAACGACCGCCACCGCTCGATACATTCCTCGGGCAGCTTCCAGTGCTTGGCTCCTTTGATGACCCATTCCAGATAATGTTCCTTGGGCTTGAACTTGCCGATGGGGGCGGCCACATGGGTGTTCACCAACATTTTTCCCCCTTGCTCGTCCACCACCGTGACCTGCAGATGTCGAAACGCCCCTTCGGGCACCTCGCCCTCGAACTCATCCATCAGCTTGAGATCTTCTTCGGTGACCTCCAGCACCACGCCCCAGACCTGCTCGCCTGGGGAGGGGGCCACGCTGGCCAATCCGCATCGCCACTGGGACGACCAGCGGCAAAACTGAAGGGCATGGTCGGGTAGGTACGCCTTGCAGACGAACTGATGCTCGGGCGCCCGCCGCTTGAGTTGTGTCGGATTCAGATTGTCCGCATACACGAAGAATTTCATGGTTGTGCCGTGTGTGTGCGCGCAGATAGGCTCTGTGCAAGCAGAAGCAGTTGTACCATAGGGCCTTCCAGCCTTGTCAAGGCCGGCATAGGCCGCCGGTTGAGACTTGGGGAGGCGCGTTGACATTTCTTCGAAGAGGCGGCTAAGCTGATGCCATGAGAATCAGCCGGGCCATGATGATCGGAGGCCTCCTGCCGACCTCGCTCTGGATATGGGCCAGCTCACGACCCGGCCGGAGTTTCCCATTCGACTCGATGGTGACCCCTCTTGGCTCAGGCGGATTGCAACAGCGCTTGCGGGAGCTGCAAGTGTTTCAAGCCCGCTCCTGCACCCATCTTCCAATGCCTCATACCAAGCCGGAATCTCGGCAGGTCGTGGCCGGCCAGGGCCATCGCTAGCCCTACGATGCAGCCGGAATACAGCGACAGGACTCAGGCGGCCGGTTCATTCTCCACCAGCAAGGTGCTCCATTACCTTGCCGTCGGCCTGCTGATCGTCGGCGGCCTCGCTTATTGGGCCATGAAGCCTCCGGCTGCCAATCCGATGGCCGACCCGCGAGCCGCCGAGGCAATGGCCCTCGTGCAAACCCATCGCGCCAAAGAAGCCCCGACGCTCAGGCAAGCCCTCACGGATCGGGTGCAAGGAATGGCTGCCCGCGGAAAGGGAGTCCGCATGGGTGAGTGGACGGTCGAGAAGAAGCGCGACGATCTCTATGTGGTCAAAGTTTTTGTCCGCGAGGAGGGGAGCCAAGGCGGAGGGCTGCGCTGGTTCGAGCGGGACTACGAATGGCAGGTAGACCTGACGAAACAGTCCGTCGTGCCCATGTCCATGCCCGCGGAAGACCTCATGCCCCCCGGCATGACCGGCCCGCTGCTCCGCGGCGGCGGCCCGGCAGGCCTGTGAGTCATGGCCCTGTGCCTTCCGTTTCCGGATGGACTCGCACCAGGATTTCCCCCTCCACGATATCCACCAAAAACCGGCTGACCGTAAAAACAGGATTTTCCGGCCGCTCGCCCGTGCAGACGTTGAACCGCCAGCCATGCCAGGGGCATGTCACGATGTTGCCCTGCAGTTGCCCATCCCCCAGCGGGCCGCCGGCATGGGGACAGCAGTTATCCAACGCATAGATCGTTCCCGCGATATTGAAGAGCGCGATGCCTCGCCCCTCAACCTCAACCGAGAGACAACCGCCCGGCGCCAACTCGGCCACCTTCGCCACCGTGACCCACTGAGCCATCGCCACCTCCTCAATGGCCGCCCAGTCTAGCCAGTTGGAGCGGAAGCTGCAAGGTTCATATCCAGCCATGGAAGAGCCAACGGATTGATTTTATAGCGGGACTATGGCATAGGGTAGGGCTGTGAAAGCCTTGGTTCGGCACTGTCGACTTGCGGGGTGACCCAGGAGGACAGATGGAACTGACGCTGCTACTGAACTCGACCTACGAACCGCTTCGTGTCGTTACCTGGAAAAAAGCCATTACGCTCCTCTGGCAGGAGAAGGTGGAAGTCCTGGAAGTGTACGACCGGGACATCCAGGGAATTTCAATCTCCATCAAGCTTCCGGCCGTCATGCGGCTGCTCAAGCTGGTGAAGCTGAAGGACAGTCATCGGGCGGTCAAATTTTCCCGCATTAATATCTTTACGCGCGACGGCTATACCTGCCAGTACTGCAGCCAGAAATTCCGGACCGAAGACCTGACCTTCGACCACGTCGTCCCCATTGCCAAGGGGGGCAAGAAGACCTGGGAAAACATCGTCACGGCCTGCTGGCGCTGCAACAACCGGAAGAGCGGGCGCACCCCGGACGAAGCCAGCATGCGGTTGATCCGGAAGCCGGTCAAGCCGCGCTGGAATCCCGTGATCACGATTACGATCGGCATCAGGAACGCGCCGGAAAGCTGGCGGGACTATCTGTACTGGAACCTGGAACTGGAAGCGGATCCGCCGGAAGCGGGATAACCCGTCTTAACGAAGGCGGGCTCATACTCCTTTAGTACTCCTTGTCGATTACGATTGCCACTTCCCGCGATCCAACCAAGGTCGGGTTCTTGGCAAACTTCCCTTCCAAATCTCCCGGCTGCGGCGGTCCGGCCTGGCCATCCCGGTCGATCCGGGCAAGCACATCCACCATCCCGCGCAATTCCGACCCGCTCGCCATCACGTCCTGATTGGTAATTTCAAACGAGACCGGAAACGTCGGGTTGTCGATACGCTTCGCCGCCAGGGGTCGTGGCGCGCCCTGCGGCCTGCGGACGATGACGAACAGCACGTCCGTCGGACGGACTTTTGACACTAAGGCCGGATCGATCGTGACCTGTCCGGCAATCACGCCGCTGCCGGACGGTTTTTCGCACCCGTGCGCCAGCCCCATCCAGGCGGCTATGCCGGCCAAAACGATCACGCCGCCGGCCATCCCGATCACCCTCATTGCGCCTTCTGCCACCTGCATCCTCCTTCACGTCAGACCCAACCAAAACAGCCAACGCGGCGCATTATACAAGCCGGCCAGTGGAATAGGAAGGAGGCTTTCTCCGGGCAGGGAGGCTGTTGTATGATACGCGCCGGCAAGCATCAACGAGGGCATACAGGTCTTGAGATGATGGGCAGGGAGGAGCAATGGCAGCTAATCCAGGGTTTCAAGTCTCACTCGATGTAAAAGGACGATCCTGCGTGGTTTTGGGAGGCGATGGCGAAGCCTCCGATAAGGTTGACCGTCTCTTGGACAGCGGCGCCAAGGTCACGGTGATCAGCCCCACCTTGAACGACCACCTGCGGAAACTCACGGCGACCGCCAAGATCCTGCACCGGGTCCGGCTGTTTCGTTCGACCGACGCGCAGGGCTGCTTCCTCGTCATTAATACCCTCCGGCACGATCAGGACTTTTCCCGTTCCCTTTATGAACTGGCTCAGAAGGAGCGGTTTTTACTCCTCGCGTCAGACCAGCCGGAATACTCGACGGTGATGCTCCCCGCTGTGGCCAAGCGGAGTCATTTGCGCCTGGCCATCAGCACCAGCGGGGTGGCGCCGGTCCTGGCCGGCAAGATCCGACAGGATTGCGAGCTGCTCTTCGACGAGGAGTTCGAACGATTTCTGGAATGGCTGGCCGTCATCCGGGATGAAACCAAGGCGGCAGAGCCGGACGCGGAGCAACGGCGCGCCACGTTGCGCGAGGCAATAGAAGGTTTCAAACTCAACGGCACCATTCAGTATCCGCAAGCCTGGCTCGACGCGCGCCGGCAACAACAAGCCTGATTGGAAGGAGCGATCCATGGTCCTCTTGGAATTCAGCATGTCCCCGCTGGGAAAAGGGGAGAGCGTGGGCAAGTACGTGTCCCGGTCCCTGGACATCATCGACAAGAGCGGGGTGGACTACCGGCTCAACCCGATGGGCACGGTGCTGGAAGGGGAGTGGGACGAAGTGTTCGGAGTGGTCCGCAAGTGCTACGAGCGGATGAAGAAAGACTGTGGCCGCATCTCCTGCACGATCAAGGTGGACTACCGCAAAGGCCACAATGGGCGCCTCGCTGGCAAAGTCGTCAGTGTCGAGAAGAAGCTCAAACGGAAACTCAAGACTTAAAAGATCGACGCAGTTAGCGAAGGGCAGCCGACCGAGAGCAAGAACTAGGCTGACGAACGGCGCCCGTGTTCGACGGCGGCACGATGCGTTGCCCCCCGACTGCCACTCCACGTCATTGAGTTGGTCGCTTGCCTCATCGGATTAGCAGAACGGCTCGCGATGCCCTAAGGCCCCTGTATAGACAGCTCCCGCCATGCCGCCGGCCTCAACGCATCGTGCCGCCATCGAGGCTGCTAACCGTTCGCCAGTCGAAGTCTTAAAGTTAATGAATCGCGGCATGATTGCCGACTAAAACGCTGAAAACTTAAAGTATTTTGTGGGAATATTTTTAACGTCATCTATCAGGAGCAGATCGAAGAGCCTGGCAGCGAAATCGGCATCCCCACACCGGGTTTCTGCCTCAACAAGCCTCTGTCTCGCGCCATTATAGAGCAACCGCCCAGCGCGAACAACGAACACTATCCGGCGATATCGTCCATGCCGGGAAGAAGGCGATGCTCAGGAATACACCCGTGGCACCCGCGGCCCGATCCCGCAGAGGACTTCGTAGGGAATCGTCCCGCTCCAAGCTGCCAGATCCGTCGCCAGGATTGCGTCGGCCCCCTGGCGGCCGATCAAGACTGCCTCATCCCCGGAATGGATGTCCGGCAGGTCCGTCACGTCGATCAGCGTCATGTCCATACAGACCCGCCCCACGACCGAGCACCTCCGTCCCTGCACCAGCACGTACCCGCGGTTGGACAAGGCCCGACTGTAGCCGTCCGCATAGCCGATCGGCAGGACGGCAATCTTGGAAGGCCTAGCTGCGACGAAGGCGCGATTGTAACTCACGCTGTCGCCCTGCTTCAGACGCCTGACCTGCGCAACCTGGCTGCGCAGGGAGAGCACCGGTTTCAACGTCGCCGCCTGGCCGCTTGGGACAGTGGAGTAGCCATAGAGCATGATGCCGGGCCGCACCAGGTTGAAGTGCGCGGCCGGATGCCCAAGGATGGCCGCGCTGTTGGCCGCATGGATGAGGGGAACGGAGAGGCCGGCCTCACGCAGCCCGGCCAGGACCGTTTGGAACCGCTCGATCTGGATCTTGGCGTAGGCAGGATCGGCATTATCGGCATCGGCCAGGTGCGTCATCAGCCCTGCCAACCGCAAGGGCCTTTGAAAAGCCGGGGCCTGGAGCAGGGGCAGGACTTGTTCCGGCAGAAGACCGAGCCGTCCCATCCCCGTATCAACCTTAAGATGGACGGGATAGGGAATCGATCGGGCTCCGAGTCTGGCCGCCAGCTCAGCTGCAATGTTCGACTCGTAAATAACCGGCGTCAGATCATAGCCAAGCAGATCGGCGAACTGGGCTGGAGGCAGGGCTCCCATGACCAGAATCTGCGCCTGGATGCCGGCGTCACGAAGTTGGGCCCCTTCCTGAATCGTGGCGACCGCGAACCGCGTTACTCCTTGCTGCGCCAAAGCCTTGGTGATGGCGACGGCGCCGTGCCCATAGGCATCGGCCTTGACGACGGCCAGGATGTCACAGCCTGGGGACAGGAGCTGCCGCGCCTGCCGCAGATTGGCCGTCAGGGCAGAGAGGTCGACGGAAGCGATGGTCGGGGGTGAGGTCGTGAGGGGAGACACGCTGGTGATCGAGATCGAGGCGGACTGCGAGCCCGCTCAGATTTCGAGGATCTCCTCCTCCTTTTTCTTGAGAGTCTGGTCGACTTTCTGGACGTATTGATCGGTCACCTTCTGGATCTCGGCTTCCGCCTTGCGGACGTCGTCATCGGGCAATTTCCCGTCCTTGTGCAAGCCCTTGAGTTCCTCATTGCCTTCGCGGCGGATGTTCCGGAGCTGGACCTTGCTCTCCTCCCCATGCTTCTTGCACAGCTTGATCAGGTCCTTGCGCCGTTCCTCCGTCAGGGGCGGAACGGGGATGCGAATCAACTTGCCGTCGTTGGAGGGGGTGAGTCCGAGCCCGGAGGCCTGAATCGCCTTCTCGATTTCCTTGATGAGCGCCGGCTCCCAAGGCTGAACCGTGATCAGACGGCTCTCGGGCAGGCCCAAGTTGGCCGCCTGCTTGAGGGGCGTCAACGTCCCGTAGTAATCCACTTTTACCCCGTCCAGCAGGGCCAGGGAGGCGCGGCCGGTCCTGAGGGTGGCCAGATCCCGCTTCAGATGCTCCAGCGCCTCTTCCATCCGTTCCTGGACTTGTTTGTGCGTGGCGCCCGACATAAGCCTTTCCCTCCGCCTCAGCGGCCGCCGGCGGTCACGAGCGTCCCGATCTTATCCCCGCGCACGACCTTGGCGAGGTTGCCGCGTTCCTTCAGATTGAAGACGATCAGGGGCAGGTTATTGTCCATGCAGAGCGTGACGGCCGTCGAATCCATGACTTTCAGGTTTTTATTGATGATGGAGAGAAAGGGCACCTCAGTGAACATCTTGGCGGTCGGGTTCGTGACCGGGTCCGCTTCAAAGACCCCGTTCACTTTGGTGCCTTTCATGATCACCTCGGCCCCGATCTCCATGGCGCGGAGGGCGGCTGCCGTATCGGTCGAAAAGTAGGGGTTGCCGGTCCCGCCGGCAAAGATGACGACGCGTTTTTTTTCCAGATGCCGGATCGCCCGACGGCGGATGTACCCTTCCGCCAACTGCCGCATCTCGATGGCCGACTGAACGCGGGTCGTAACCCCTTTGCGCTCCAGCGCGTTTTGCAGCGCCAGCGCGTTGAGCACGGTGGCGAGCATCCCCATGTAATCCGCGGAGGCCCGTTCCATCCCGCTGGCGCTGGCCGCAATGCCCCGAAAGATATTGCCGCCACCGATGACCAGCGCCACTTCCACGTGCAGCGCCACAACGGAGGCCACTTCCTCGGCCAGGCCTTCCAAGACGGACGGCTGAATGCCGTACCCCTGGTCGCCGGCCAGAATCTCGCCGCTGATCTTGAGAAGGATCCGCCGGTATTTGGCGGCACTCATTCGTGCCCCAGTTGATAACGCGTAAACCGCCGGACGGCCATGTTCTCGCCGATCTTGGCGATTTTCTGCGCCAGCAGGTCCTTGATCGTGACCGTGGGATCCTTGATGAAGGTCTGCTCCAACAGGCAGCCCTCCTGGTAGAACTTTTCGAGCTTGCCGTCGACGATCTTGGCCCAAGCCGGTTCCGGCTTGCCCATTTCCTTGGCCTGTGCCAGGTAGATCTGCTTCTCTTTTTCGACGACGGACGCCGGAATATCCTCGCGCTTCACAAAGGAAGGGTTGGATGCGGCGATCTGCAGCGCCAGATCCCGGACAAACGCCTGAAACTCGTCGTTCCGCGCCACGAAGTCCGTTTCGCAATTGACTTCGACCAAGACCCCGATCCGGCTGCCCGGATGGATGTACGAGGAAATGATGCCCTCGTTCGTCTCCCGCCCGGCCTTCTTCTGGGCCGCCGCCAGGCCCTTCTGCCGGAGGTGCTCGATGGCTTTTTCGATGTCGTCGCCGGATTCGACCAGCGCCTTCTGGCAATCCAGGATGCCGGCGCCGGTTTTTTCACGCAGCTCTTTCACTAACGTCGCATTGCCTGCCATGCCGTTCGCGCTCCCCTTGGTAATCGTCACACAATGACAGTCGGCCCGACGCCGGACCCGTTACGAAGCCGGAACGGCTTCCATCACCATCCCGGTCGCCTTGTGCACCTCTCCCTGGGCCTCGGGCTTCTCGCCTTCCTCGCGCTGCGCACGCAAGTGCGCGCCCTCGACACAGGCGTCGGCAATGCGCGACACGACCAGCTTGATGGAACGGAGGGCATCGTCGTTCCCCGGGATCGGATAATCGATGCCGTCGGGATTGCAATTGGTGTCCACGATCGCGATGACCGGAATTCCGAGCCGGTTGGCTTCCATGATCGTGATGTGTTCGATCCGCGTGTCCAGCACGAACACGCAGCCGGGCAGGCTGTTCATACTCTTGATCCCGCTGAGATATTTTTCCAGCTTGACCCGCTCTTTTTCCATCTGCCCGATTTCTTTCTTGGTCAGCCGCTGGTGGGTGCCGTCGGTCAGGGCCGACTCGAACTTCTTCAGTTTTTCGATGCTCTTGCGGATCGTCTGGAAATTCGTCAGCATCCCGCCCAGCCACCGCTTGTTGACGAAGAACATGCGGGCCCGCTTGGCCTCCTCCTCGAGAATGTCCACGGCTTGGCGCTTGGTGCCGACGAACAACACGGATTCGCCGTTGGCGACGGTGTCGCGCACGAAGGCGTAGGCGGCTTCGAACCGCTGCACCGTCTGCTGCAGATCGATGATGTAAATCCCGTTGCGCTCGCCGAAGATGAACCGTTTCATCTTCGGATTCCAGCGATTGGTCTGGTGGCCAAAATGGACACCGGCTTCCAGCAATTCCTTGATCGCGATCATCCCCATCCGTTCACCTCCTTCCTCTGCTTGCGGAGCGTCCGATCACGTCGGACGAGAGGTCTTGCTCCCCTTATTCCCAAGCCGAGTGGCGTGCAACACGCCAATTCGAATTTGAGTAATGAGCCTTG